>ERZ837487.4032-NODE-4032-length-12186-cov-3.016899_pt1 | contig 12186 bp, 7 predicted proteins | sample MGYA00519911_ERZ837487 | MGnify/ENA primary metagenome ERZ837487 (study PRJEB31850, sample SAMEA3708818) | human gut metagenome | biome: human gut; feature: human-associated habitat; material: faeces | place: China | collected 2014 ...
CGTCGGAGTCATTCGTCTGCCGGTTTTTCGGGCAGCGCCGCGAGATCGGAGTAGCGGTTTTTCAAAAACGCGTCGATGTAAAAGGAATACTGCAGCTTGAACAGCAGCGACGGGTCCGAAAAATCCACGGAGAACAGATTTTCGATCTGCTGGATGCGGTAATTGACCGTGTTGCGGTGCATGAACATGAGCTCGGCCGTGCGGTTTTTGCTGAAGCCGGTTTTGGTATAGATCTTCAGCGTTTCGTACAGCTCGGTGTTCTTGCCCGCGTCGTAGGTTTCCAGGCTGGCGAGCACCGGATGGCGGCACTGCTCAAGCAGCGGCTTGTCCTCCATACGGTCGAGCATGATGTAAAACGCATAGTCCGAGAAGAAGAACACACCGCCGGTGTTCGACAGCCGCCGCGAAAAGGACATGGCCTGCAGCGCCTGCTGATAGTAAACGTAGAGCTTCGACGGTTTGTGGAACAGATTGCTCACGCCGACGAGGACCTGCCCGTCGGCCGCGAGGGTCTCAATGGCCGTGCGCGTCTCCTCCGGGAGCGTGCCCGCATTGTCCACGCCGACGAATGTGACGATCGCGTTTTTCTTATACACGCGCGGCGAGGCCGGCAGGATCTCCGCGACGCGCGGCGTCAGCACGTCGTAAAGATATTCGTTGCCCCTGAAATAGCTCGGCCTGAGCACAACCGCGCGCATATTCGGCGGGAAGGTCAGCTTGGCGGCGTTGATGCGCTGGATCGTCTCCTCCTCGCTGGCGCCCTCGATGATGTCGCTGAGCACGCTCTGGTGCATGTTGAAGCGGTAGGTGCTGTAGCTGCGGCTGCCGAGCAGGGTGGAGTGCAGGTTTTTGGCCAGCAGCTGCATCAGCTTGTCGCTGAACCACGGGAACTCCCCGGTGTAATTGCCCATGAACACGTAGCCGATGATCTCATTGTCGGCAATGACGCGGATGACCTTGATGTACATCTGCAGCCGGTTGCAGAACAGCACGAACGTGTTGGGCGACATGTCCATCTTATGCTTGACCCGGTACGAGAGGATGTACTCGATCAGGTAGTTATCCAGATAGCCGACCTCGATGCTGTGGATCCAGTGCGGGTGATTGACCATGAACGGCTTGGAATAGGCCAGCACCTTGCCGGAAATGTCGATGGCCAGCAGCTGCGAGCCGGTGCCCTTGGAAAATTCGCAGAACACCGACGTCAGATCCGCGCCGTTGAGCAGCATATAGATCAGGTTGGAGTACAGCTTCTGCTGCTTGAAGGAGTCGCCGAAGAGCGACATGATGTAATACACCACATCCACGGCCGAGACCTGTGGGATGATGATGTAGTTGCTGTCACTGTAGGCGATCTTGTCGTGCGCCACCTGATCGGGCGCGCCCGCGCACACAAAGCAGAGCGGCAGCGTCATGTCTTCGCTGATCTGCCGGGCGGTATAGATGCCCAGCGTGTCGACCGGCGGGACCGCCCCGCTCGGGTCATACAGCTCCACGTTGCTCAGTTCGCAGTCCATGGGGTAGGCCGTTTTGACCTCCGGATATTTTTCCGCCACGCGTTTGGCAAGCTCTGAAAACAGCATACGGCGCCTCCTTTTTGCAGCAAATGTCAACAAATTAACAAGAACATTATATATGGAATACCGGCCGCTCCGCAAGTGCATTGTGAACAAAATTTGCGGTGTTTTTGTTCATTTCGACAGCGGGGGTTGTCCGCCGCCGAAACCGCCGGACCGGCGTGCGTGCACATTGTGCATCGTGCATGGTTTTGCTTGCTATTTTTTTCACGCATGACATAGGCACAGTCGCACGGCGCAGATACAATGAGGGCAGCAAAGTTGATATGAGCCAAATGCGTTTTTTCTACCTCTCTTGCCGCACGGGTGAGCACCGGACGGCAGAAACGCAGAAAGTTGAAAGTTGAGGTTTGCTGCTTATGCATTACGAAAAATTATTTGAAAAGGGAACCATCGGCCGGCTCGAGCTGCGCAACCGCGTCGTCATGACGGCCATGGGCACGATGCTCGGCGATTGGAACGGCTGCTCCACGCCGGAGCAGGTCCGGTTCTATGAGGAGCGCGCTAAGGGCGGCTGCGGCCTCATCATCCCGGAGTTCACGTCGGTCGATCCGGACAGCGGTCACTGCAACCGCATCCAGCTCGGCATCTGGGACGCGCGCCAGATCGCGAGTTTTGAGCGCATCTGCGACGCCGTGCACCGCCACGGCGCCAAGATCTTTGTCCAGCTGCACCACGGCGGACGCGAAGCGCCCCCGGCGATCAACGGCGGCCGCCAGGCCATGGCGCCGAGCGTAGAGCTCAACAGTGTGGTCGGCCGCGACACGATCCTGCCGCGCGAGATGACCATCGAGGATATCGACCGGCTGGTCGGTCTCTTCATTCAGGCCGCGCTCAATGCGCAGGCCGCCGGCGCCGACGGCGTGGAGATCCACGGCGCGCACGGCTACCTGCTGCAGCAGTTTTTGAGCCCCTACACGAATAAGCGCACCGACGAATACGGCGGCTCCATGGAAAACCGCTGCCGCTTTATCGTGCGCATCCTTCAGGGCATCCGCGAGGTCGTCGAGCCCGGCTTCGTTGTCGGCGCGCGCATCAACGGCAACGACTTCGTCGAGGGCGGCAACGACCAGGACGCCTGCGTCGAGATCGCCAAGTACCTGGAGCCGTATGTCGATTACTTCAACGTCAGTTGCGGCGTGTACGCGAGCGCGGCGACCATGATCGAGCCCTGCTACAGCCCCGAGGGCTGGAGAAGCGGCTTTGTCAAGGCCATCAAGAGCCAGGTCAGCGTTCCGATCATCGCGGTCAACACCGTCAAGCATCCGCAGTTTGCCGAGCAGCTGCTGCAGGAGGGCGTGAGTGACTTTGTCGGTATGTCCCGTATGCACATCGCCGACCCTTATCTCGTGCAGAAGACCATGGCCGGGCGCGAGGATCTCATCCGCAAGTGCCTCGGCTGCATGAACTGCAACAAGTCCGTCGTTGCCGGGCGCACGCTGCACTGCGCGCTCAACCCCGTCGCCGGCCACGAGGTCACGTTTGGCGATGACAAGCTCGTGAAAAACGGCAATGGCCGCAAGGTGGCTGTTGTCGGCGGCGGACCGGCCGGTATGCAGGCTGCCCTGCTGATGAAAAAGCGCGGCTTCGAGCCCGTGATCTTTGAAGCGAGCGGCACGCTCGGCGGCAGCGCAATCCTCGCTTCCAAGGCGCCGTGCAAGCACATGGCGCAGGAATTCGTGGACACGCAGATCGCCGAGATGCAGGAATACGGCATCGAGGTGCACCTCAACACGCCGGGCACGGTCGCGCGTATTCAGACGCTCGAGCCGTACTGCGTCGTGGTCGCCTGCGGCGGCAACCAGATCGTTCCTCCGGTCCCCGGCGCTGATCGCGACAACGTTTATTATATTGAAGATGTCCTGCTCGGCAAGGTGCAGTTTGCCGGCAAAAAGATCGCCGTGATCGGCGGCGGCCATGTCGGTCTCGAGGTCGCGCACTATCTGTGCGCCGACAACCAGGTCACGGTCGTCGAGATGCAGAAGGAAGTCGGCACGTCCATCTACCGCACGGCGAAGTATAAGCTCCTGTCGCTGCTGCAGGAAAACGGCGTCGAGATCCTGACGCAGCACGCGCTCGCCGGCGTCGGCGAGGGGACCGTTGCGCTCAAGCAGCTCCCCGGCGGCGAGACCGTCAGCGTCGATGCCGACATCGTCATCATGGCGCTCGGTAACCGGCCGGACAAGGCCTATGAGGACAAGCTGGCCGCAGCGTTTGACAAGGTCATTGTCGTCGGCGACGCGACCAAGGCTGGCACTATGGCCGACGCCACGAAGGCCGCCTACGAAAAGTGCTTTTACATCTGATTCCAGTCCCACGCGCGAGGCGCACTGCGTCTCGCGCAGCGTTCCGGCGGGCATGTTACTTTTTTGTCAGCCGTGAACAAATTCCGCATTCTTTTTAAGCGTTCGTGACATTGTGACATTTTTATCTTTCGGGTATCATGCGAACCAAGGTAGAAAAAACCCGCATTTGCTCAGCGGTACTTTGAAAGATTCCATGACGACAAGGACGGAACCATGAACTACGAAAACCTGTTTAGGCCCGGTTACATCGGTGGCCTGCGGATCAAAAACCGCGTCGTGATGACGGCCATGGGCAACGGTCTTGCCGCAGAAAACGGCGAGGCGTCCGACGAGATCATCGCCTGCTACAAGGCTCGGGCGGCCGGCGGCTGCGGGCTGCTGATCACCGAGTTTTGCGCGGTCGACGGGGAAAACGGCATCGCCGAGACCCATCAGCTGCAGATTCACGCGCCGCGGTTCATCAAGCGCCTCGCACTGCTGACCGACACGCTGCACCGATACGACTGCAAAGTGTTCTTCCAGCTCTTCCACCCCGGCCGCGAGGGCAAGCCGCAGTTCAACGGAGGCCGTCAGGTCATCTCCGCGAGCGGGATCGTGAATCCGGCCACGGGCCGCGTGTCGCACGAAATGACGCGCGAGGAGATCCACGGCATGGTCGATAAATTTGTCACCGGCGCCGTGTATGCCCAGCAGGCCAACGCCGACGGCGTGGAGCTCCACTGTGCGCACGGTTATCTGCTGCACCAGTTTCTCAGCCTGCACAGCAATGTGCGCACCGATGAATACGGCGGGTGCCTCGAAAACCGGATGCGCATCGTCCGCGAGATCATTGAGGGCATCCACTGTGCGTGCGGCCGCGATTTCCCGATCAGCGTGCGCATCAACGGCTGCGATTATATCCCCGATGGCCTGCAAAAAGCGGACGCGGTGGAGATCGCAAAGCTGCTTGAGCACTACGGTGTGTCATGCATCAACGTCAGCAGCGGCGGATACGAAAACCCGGCCGCCTTCATCGAGCCCTGCTACTTCTCCGAGGGCTGGAAGAAGGAAAATGCGCTGGCCGTCAAGGCGGCGGTGCAGATCCCGGTCATCGCGGTCAACGTCATCAAGCATCCCGCGACCGCCGAGGCGCTGCTGCGCGAGGGCGTGTGCGACTTCGCCGGTGTGTCCCGGGCACAGCTCGCCGATCCGGACTGGGTCGGCAAGGCACGCAGCGGTCAGGAAGCGCTCCTGCGCAAGTGCATCGGCTGCATGAGCTGCAACAAGGAGGTCGTCAACCACCGCGGCATCCGCTGCGCCATCAACCCACGGCTCGGCCGCGAGCGGGACTACAACGCCGCGGCGCTGCGGCGCGACGGCGCGGGCCGGTGCGTGCCGGTGATCGGCGGCGGGCCTGCCGGTATGCAGGCAGCCATCGTCCTGGCCGAGCGCGGCTTCCGCCCGATCCTGTTTGAGCGGCGCGCCTATCTCGGCGGCAGCGCCGTGCTGGCCTCCAAGGCACCGTGCAAAGGGCTCGTGGCCGAGTACATCGAGACGCAGAAAAATCAGCTTGCCGCGCTCGGCGTGCAGGTGGAGCTGAATCACGCGCCGACCATGGCGGAGCTCCGGCGGCTCGATCCTTACGGTATCTTCGTCACCATGGGCGGGCAGCAGATCGTGCCGGATATCCCCGGCATCGACCGCGAAAACGTGTTCGGCATCGAGGACATTCTGCTCGGCCGCCGCGCGATCGAGGGCAGGGAGGTCGCCGTCATCGGCGGCGGACACGTCGGGCTCGAAGTGGCCCACTTCCTGTGTGCGAACAACAAGGTCACGATCGTGGAAATGGCCGATGAGATCGGCGCGTCCGTGTACTACATCACCAAGTTCAAGCTCCTGCCATTGCTGCGGGAGGCCGGCGTGACATTCCGCACCGGCCAGGCCATCGCCGCAGTGGACGACGGCGGCATCCGTCTGCGGGACACGCACACCGGCCAGTGCACGGAGCTGAAGGCCGAGGCCGTCGTTCTGGCGATGGGCAGCCGGCCGGATCTGGCCGCGCGCGCGGCGTTCGACCGGAACTTTGACCACGTCGTCTATGCCGGCGACGCTGTGCGCGGCGGCACCATGCTCGAGGCCAACCGCGATGCGTTCGCCCTCGCATGGGAATTCTGACACATAGATATGAAAAAACGATTCTGAACGATTTCAAAAAAAGGAGACGATACCATGAAAAACAACATTTTTGATCTGACCGGTCAGGTCGCTCTGGTTGCCGGCGGTAGCTCCGGCCTCGGCCTGCAGTTTGCAAAGGCAATGGCCAACGCCGGCGCCAACGTCGCCATTGTGGCGCGCCGCACCGACCGCCTGGAGAAGAACGCGAAGGAGATCGCCGCGGAGTACGGCGTGGAGGTTTACCCCCACTACCTCGACCTGTGCGACTCCAAGTCCGTTACCAAGTGCGTGGAGGACGTCATTGCGCACTTCGGCAAGATCGACATTCTGGTCAACTCCGGCGGCACCGGCGGTTCCGGTGACCCGGCGACCATGACCGATGAGCAGTGGGCCCACGTGGTCGATACCGACCTGACCGGCCTGTTCTATCTCTGCCGCGACGTCGCGCGCCTGTCCATGATTCCCAACAACTATGGCCGCATCGTCAACGTCTCTTCCATCCATGGCTTCGTCTCCAGAAAGAACGTCTGGACCGCACCGTACTGCGCTTCCAAGGGCGGCGTGCACATGATGACCAAGGCCATGGCCAACGACTGGGGCAAGTACAACATCACCGTCAACTGCATCGCGCCGGGCTACTTCCCGACCGAGCTGACCGAGAAGTTCATCGACTCCGACGCTTTTGTGCAGCTGCACAAGGACCGCTGCCCGAAAGAGCGCCACGGCATCCTCGGCGAGATGGACGGCCTGTGTGTTTACTTCGCCGCGCCCTGCTGCACGTACACGACCGGCCAGGTCGTCGCGGTCGACGGCGGCTGGACCTGCAACTGACACATCCGCTCAGAACAATATGAAGATATAAGGAGAAAGATATGGACAACGCAATCAAAACACCGAATCGCACAGGTATTCTGGTGCGTGCCCTGATCGTGCTCGCCATGTGCGGCATCGTCAACTCCGCGGCCGTTTTCGTCTCCCCGATGGCAAAGCACTTCGGCTGGACGACGGAAGCCATTGCCGGCGTCGCCACCTATATGGCCTTCATGCAGACGCCCGGCCACATCCTCAGCGGCTGGCTGCTCGGCAAGATCGGCGCCAAGAAAACGCTCATCCTCGGCTGCATCCTGCTGGGCCTCGCGTTCCTGCTGTCCGGCATGGTCCCCTCCGGCTCCCCCTGGATGCTGTACATCACCTTCAGCGTCCTGCAGGGTCTCGGCGTCGGCTTCACGTACACCGGCAGCACCTACTGCGCGACCGGCTGGTACCCCGACAAGCGCGGTTTTGCCTCCGGCCTGTGCATGGCCTTTAACGGCGGCTCCGCCACCTTCCTCGCGCCCCTGATCGTCAAGCTCATCGGCAGCATCGGCATCATCGTCACGCTCTACATCGTCGGTGGCGCGATCATCGTCATCGGTATCTGCGCAGCAATCGGCCTCAAATCCGCCCCGGTGGGCTATGCCCCGGCTGGCTGGAAGGCCAAGGCGGACGATCCCAAGCTCGCGGCTACGCAGCTCGAGAGCCTGACGCCCGGCCAGGCGTTCCGGACCCGCGGCTACTGGCACCTGTTCCTCGGCTACGGCCTGTTCCCGACCATGTACATCATCTGCTACCCCCGCTTCTCCGTTCTCATTTCGGACGCGGGCTACTCGCTCAACGCGGCCACCATCGGCGTGTCGATCTACTCGATCTGCAACGTCATCGGCCGTTTCGGTATGGGCGCGCTCATCGACAAGCTCGGCTACCGCAAGGTCTATACGATCTGCGGCATCTGCTCCGTTGCTTCTTCGCTCTGCCTGATGTTTGCCAACAGCCTGGCCATGTTCTACATTGCCTATGTCCTGCTGGCAGTCGGCTTCGGCGCGACGAACTGCTGCCACCCGGTCGCCGTTCAGGAGACCTATGGCTCCAAGTATGCCGGCGGCATCTTCGGCATCTGCATGCTCGGCTATATGATCATCTGCACCTTCATCAGCCCGAAGATCAGCTCGGCGCTCGTCAAGGCCACCGGCAGCTACACTGCCTCCATGATCTATGCCATCATCGCCTGCATCATCGCCGTCATCTTCTACACCACCATCCCCCAGCCCAAGAGACGCACGCTGGCCGAGGTCGCCGCAGAAGAAAAAGCCGCGCAGGAGAAGGCCGCGCAGGCCTGATCCGCGCAGCATCATCCGCACACCATCCTCCCCTCATGTTTGCGGCATGGCCGGTTTTCCCTTCCTCCGGTCATGCCGTACAGTAAGCGGAGAGACCGACATCAATACGAAAGGTAGCATCCTATGGGCGTAGTTGGTTGTATTCTCGGTTTCCTTGTCGTGATCTATCTTTGCTACAAGGACTGGTCCGTATATATCGCTTCGATCGTGGGCGCGGCGGTCGTGATCGCGTTTAACGTGCTCCCGTTCATGGACACGCTGCTCGGCTCCTATGTCAACGGCATGTTCGTCCCGATCAAAAGCTTCTTCTTCCTGCTGCTGTTCGGCAGCATTCAGTCAAAGATCTATTCGGAGAGCGGCGCGGCCTTCTCCATCGCCGACACGATCATGAGCAAGCTCCTGCGGCCCGGTGCCAGCAACACGAAGAAAAATGTGATCGCGGTCGCGGTCATTGTTGCCATCGGCGTCATCCTCTGCATGGGCGGCATCAATGCCAGCGTGTTCATCGTGCTCATGTACCCGGTCGCGCTCACGATCTTTGAATATTGCGACATTCCCAAGCGCTTTATCCTCGGCGTGCTCGCCGCGGCTTCCTATACGTTTACGCTGACCATGCCCGGCAGCCCGCAGGTGACCAACGTCGCCGCCATGACCGCCCTCGGCACGGCGGCGGATGTGGCGCTCGTCCCCGGCCTTGTCGGCGCGGCGGTCGAAGTCGTCGTCATCATCGTCCTGATGAATATCTACATCAACAAGGCGCGGGCCAAGGGCGAGCATTTTGAGCTCCACCCGCTCGATCCGCACTATGACAAGAACACGCCGCGGCCGAATTTCTGGATCGCGCTCATTCCGCTGGTCGCGCTCTTTGTCACCTTCAACATTCTGAAGATCAACATCAACATCTGCGTGATCGGCAGCACCGTTTTGTCCATCCTGCTGTTCTGGAAGCAGCTCAAGGCGAAGAACCTGCGTGAGCTCATCAGCACCGGCGCGGCGGACTCCATCCACATGTCGCTGACGGTCGCGGCCATCTGCGGCTTTGCCGGCGTCGTGACCAACACGGAAGCGTTCACGACCATGCTCAATGCCATCACCGGCATCAACATGTCCCCGATGCTGATCTGCGCCGTGGTCGTCGCCGTCATGTGCATGCTCACCGGCGGTTCCTCCACCGGCCAGCTGATCTCTCTGCCGCTCATCGCACCGAAGCTGCTCGATCTCGGGCTCAATGTCAACGCGATCCACCGTATCGCCTGCTTTGCCGCGACGACGCTCGATTCCATGCCGTACTCCGGCGCCATCCTGATGCTGCTGCCGATGTGCCGCATGAAGCTCAGGGAGATCTATCCGCCTATGTTCATCACAACGGTCATCGCCACGACCTGCGGCACGGCCGCCGTCATCGTGATGTGCGCGCTGTTCCCCGGCCTCTGCTGATGTGCATGTGCGCGAGCGCATGTCCCCCAATAGAAAACACCGCCCCGCAGGCCATCGGCCTGCGGGGCAATCGTTGTTTGCGCTGCAGAAACGCCCTCCTGGCGAGAAACCGTCCGGAGGGCGTTTTTATCTTTGCCCATGTGCGGGAATCAGCCGGGGCGCTGCCTTGCGTGGGTCGGCGATTTGTGCTATCCTGCGCTTGAGGTGATACAATGAAAATTCTCATGATCAACGGTAGCCCGCACCCGCGCGGCTGCACATACACCGCCCTGCACGAAATGGAGCAGGTGCTTCAGGCGGCGGGGGTCGAGACGCAGATCCTGACCGTCGGCGCAGAGCAGGCCGGCGGCTGCACCGCCTGCGGTGGATGCAATGCGACCGGGCACTGCGTGCGCGGCGGCCTGGTGAACGACGCCATTGACGCGATGGAGACGGCGGATGCGCTCGTGCTCGCGTCCCCGGTGCACTATGCCGGAATCTCCGGCGCGATGTCGGCGTTCTGCGACCGACTGTTCTACGCCGGCGACGGCTGGGCGAACAAGCCCTGCGCCTGCGTCGTCTCGGCGCGGCGCGCGGGCACGACGACCGCGCTCGATCAGCTGGTCAAATACCCGATGATCTCGAACATGCCGGTCGTGTCCTCGCAGTACTGGCCGATGGTACACGGTGCGCGCCCGGAGGACGTCGCGCAGGACGAGGAGGGCCTGCACCGGAGGTGCGAAGGCCCTCACGGACGGACGAGCCCCGCTTTTCGCAAGAAAAGCCGTCCGCCATACCGCCACAGGCGAAACGGAGTCCGCAGGACGACTGGCACCGTCCGGCAAACGTCACGGTCCGCATCGGCCGACGCTGCCGATCCTTTTTTCCGACGGCGGGATTTTGAAATCCCGCCGAAATACGTTATATTTGTAAGAACTATCAACCACCAATACTCGGCTCATGGCACACCACGTTTTTATCAGTTACGCAAGTAAAAACAAACAACTGGCCGATGCGCTCTGCCACACGCTGGAACAACACCGCATCTCCTGCTGGATCGCCCCGCGCGACGTCCTGCCCGGAGAGCCCTACGCCCGCGAAATCATCCGCGGCATCCGCGACTGCCAGATCATCGTGCTGATCTATACCAACGACTCCAACGCATCGGAGCACGTGCTCAACGAGATCGACAAGGCGTTCAACTACGGGAAGGTCATCATCCCCTTCATCGCCGACGATACGCGCATGAGCGACGAGTTCGACTACTACCTCAGCCGCAAGCACTGGCTCACGGCCTTTCCCAACCCCGAACAGCACTTCGCCAAATTGGTGGAATCGATCGCCCGGACGCTGAAACTCGACACGACGCCCGTCGTGACACCGCCTCCGACACCCACGTCTCTGCCCGCGACGACGGGCCCCGCCACGACGACTCCGCCGCCCGCAGTGCCGCGCCCGACGATTACTCCCGTCGACGTTCCGCGCCCGCTGGCCGGACGCAATCGCACACGCGGCAAACAGAACTACGACAACGGCGACAGCTACGAAGGCGAACTCTTCGACAACAAACGCGACGGGCAGGGCACCTACACATGGAAAGACGGAGACAAATACGTCGGCGATTTCATCGATAACCAGCGCACCGGAAAGGGCACCTTCTACTGGGTCGACGGAGAGCGTTACGAAGGCGAGTTCCTCAACGGAAACCGGCACGGCCGCGGCATCTATTTCTTCAAGAACGGCAACCGCTACGAAGGCGATTTCCGCGAAGGGAAACGCACGGGCCGCGGCACGTTCCAATGGGCCGACGGAGACCGTTACGAAGGCGAGTTCATCGACGGCGACCGCACCGGCAAAGGCTCCTACTACTGGAAGAGCGGCTCCCACTACGACGGCGACTTCATCAAGGGCAGCCGTACGGGCAAGGGCTCCTACTACTGGGCCGACGGAGACCGCTACGTGGGCGATTTCGCCGACGACAAACTCCACGGCCAGGGCGTCTACTACTACAAAGACGGCACCCGCTACGAAGGCACTTTCGTGGAGGACAAGCGCACCGGCCGCGGTACGTTCTACTGGCCCGACGGAGACCGTTACGAGGGCGATTTCATCAACGGCGAACGCACGGGCAAGGGCTCCTACTACTGGGCCGACGGCGATCGCTACGAAGGGGATTTCGTCAAGGGGAAATGCCACGGGACGGGTACCTACTACTACAAGAGCGGGAACCGTTATACCGGCGCTTTCGTCGACGACAAGCGTACCGGCAAAGGTACGTTCTACTGGGCCGACGGCGATCGCTACGAAGGCGACTTCGTCGAGGGGAAATGCCACGGCAAGGGTACCTACCATTGGAATTCGGGCAACTATTACGTCGGCGACTGGGTCAACGACGAACGCACCGGCAAGGGCGTTTATTACTGGGTCGACGGCGACCGCTACGAAGGCGACTTCATCAAGGGCTCGCGCACGGGAAAAGGATGTTACTACTGGCCGGACGGCGACCGTTACGAGGGCGACTTCGTCGAGGGAAAGAGTCATGGCAAGGGTACCTACTACTGGGCCAACGGAAACAAA
>ERZ837487.4036-NODE-4036-length-12172-cov-3.145581_pt1 | contig 12172 bp, 8 predicted proteins | sample MGYA00519911_ERZ837487 | MGnify/ENA primary metagenome ERZ837487 (study PRJEB31850, sample SAMEA3708818) | human gut metagenome | biome: human gut; feature: human-associated habitat; material: faeces | place: China | collected 2014 ...
AAGGAGATTACCCGGCGGCGCCCGAGGGAGAGTCCGACTCGGAATCTCCGGACGAGATATAGGCTAGGATGATAGACGCAGGCCGTGTACGAGTAAGGAAGATGCCGGGTAGATAAATAATCGTGGAAGAGGTGTAGGCGTTGTCCCTGCGGGACTCTGGTTGATTATGAGATCAAAGATAATAATATTTATTAAATAGCTGGTGAAAATCAATAATAGTCTTAAGAAAAAAAACAATAGTGTTAATGAGCGGAGTGAAATAAAACCATTTACCACCAGAGTCCCGCAGGTACTCGTAAACTTAAAGAACCATGAAACACCTACTTTATATATTTTTAGTTTTAGCAACCTTGCTTACGGGGTTGTACTTGCTACCTAAGCATACTCCCTTATTTGAGTATTATAGGCTGAGGCCTGTTTTTGAGGTAGCTACTATCGTATTTTTAATCGGTGTCTTATGCTTGTATGGGCGGGAGAAGAGGCAAGTCAAGATGATCTTCTCCCGTCTGTCTCAAAAGAATTTCTTCTTGGATTTGGCCATACAGTGTGGAGGCATATACATCTGGGAGTTTAAGGACGAGGAGTTCTTTTTCGAGTATCCTGTCGGTGACCAGTCATCACGGATCGAGTTGGAAGAGATGTGGAGGCTGATACATCCCGATGATCTCACTGCTTTCAAATTACTTTGGCAATCCTTATGGAAGGCGGACAAGGAGGTATTCCAATGCCGTGCCCGCTTCGCCGGATCTGATTATGAATGGTGGGAATTCCGCTTTAGCGCCATGCCTGCGGTAGATAATGCGGAGGGAGGTAAAGACGTGAGCGGTATACTTATCAACATCAATGACATGAAGAAACGGGAAAAAGAGCTTATCCTCATGAGGGGGTATGAGCAAAAGTTCTTGGCGAACATGAGCCATGAGATACGTACGCCGCTGAACTCTATCGTAGGCTTCTCGAACCTGCTGGTCTCGGAGAAGGACTTAGAGGAGCCCGACAAGCAGCTGTTTGCCAAGACGATCAATCAGAGCTGCGATCTATTGTTGGTGCTCATCAATGATATTCTGGAGATTTCGAGACTTCAATCGGGACAAATGAAATTCGAGAAAGAGAGCTGCTCCGTCAAGGAGTTGGTAGACGACCTTTACCTCGCCCATCAGTTATTGGTCCCCGACCACCTACGATTCTCGAAAGAGGCGGAGGGGGATTTGTTTATCTATACGGATAAAAAGAGACTTTCTCAAGTTATAACCAATTTCTTGACAAACGCTTGTAAATTCACGAATAGCGGATATATAAAGTTGGGATTTAAGCATCTGAGGGGGACGGATGAGGTAGCGATTTTTGTCAAGGATTCCGGGATCGGTCTATCGGAGGAGCAACAAGAGAAGGTGTTCAGCCGTTTTTTCAAGCAAGATGAATTCAGCCAAGGGGCCGGTCTGGGGTTGTCTATCTGCCAAGGAATCGTACAAAACTTGGGGGGACGGATAGAACTGAGTTCTAAGCTAGGAAAAGGAAGCCGCTTCTCGGTCGTGCTGCCGGTATATAAGGGGGGATACGTTTGATCATTCATTTTTTTCATTCTACCAAAATCTGATATCTGATGGGAAAGAAGTACATTTGCCAGATCAAAATAGAAGAAGATAAATGGCATTGAGACTTATCCATACGGCCGACTGGCATCTAGGCCAGACCTTTTTCGGCTACGACCGGGAGGCTGAACACGAGGCTTTCCTCGGTTTTCTGACAAATCTTTTGGTGGAGCGGCAGTGTTGATCGCCGGCGACGTGTTCGACGTGACGAACCCTTCCGCGGGGGCGCAACGCCGTTTCTATCGTTTCCTGCGGGAGGCGAACCGCCTGAACCCGGGCTTGCAGATCGTGATCATCGCCGGCAACCACGACTCCGCGATCCGTCTGGAAGCCCCGAATCCCTTGCTGGAGGAATTGAATACCTCGATCGTAGGTATCGTGGGGAGGACGGATTCCGGGGAGATCGACCTCGCCTCGCTCGTCATCCCTTTGAGGAACCGGGCGGGAGAGCGGGAGGCGCTTTGCCTGGCGGTGCCTTTCCTCCACCAAGGGGATTACCCGGCGGCGCCCGAGGGAGAGCTTGATTCGTATGTGGCGGGCATCGGCCGGATGTACCGGCGGCTCTATGCCTATGCGGATGTCCGGAGGAACCCCGGCGAGGCGATCGTAGCCTTGGGACACCTCCACGCTACCGGAGCCGAACTATCGGAGGACGACCGGAGCGAGCGTGCGATCATGGGAGGTCTGGAGTCCGTATCCGCGGATACCTTCGACGCCGGGATCGCTTATACGGCGCTGGGGCATATCCATAAGGCGCAACGGATCGGCGGGCGCGAGGCGGTACGTTACGCCGGAAGCCCGCTTCCCATGTCGTTCTCGGAGAAGAACTACCGGCATCAAGTGATAGCTGTAGAGATCGAGGAGGGGAAGGTCACGGAGATCGAGGCGATCGGGATCCCTAGAGTCGCGGACTTGATGCGTATACCGGACAGCCCGTTACCACCGGAGGAGGTCTTGCGATGCCTCGCCGGGCTTCCGGAGCCGGAGGAGGGCAGGGAGGACGAGAGCCGCTGGCCTTATTTGGAGATACGGGTCCTGCTGACGGAGCCGGACCCTACGTTCCGCCATCGGGTAGAGGAGGCGTTGGTCGGGAAGGCGGTCCGCCTCACCTCCATCGTTCCTTCGTATCCCCGGCGGGAAGGGGAGGCGGAGGAGCGGGCCTTGTCGTATAACGATTTGCAAAAGATAGCCCCGCTGGATATGCTGAGACATACGTTTGCCGTGAAATACGGAGGCGAGTTGCCCGAGGAGATAGAGACATTGTTTAATGAGGTGATGAGGGAGGTTTCTTTATGAGAGTGCTGGCGATCAGAGGACGCAATCTGGCGTCGCTGGAAGGAGAGTTTTCCATTGATTTTACGGAAGAGCCTTTGGCTTCGGCGGGTATCTTCGCTATATCCGGGCCTACGGGGGCGGGAAAATCCACGTTGTTGGATGCCATGTGCCTCGCCCTTTTCTCCCGTACGCCGCGAACGGAGCTGGCGAAGGAGAATAACGTGCGGCTGAGGGACGTGCAAGAGGAGGTGTTGCCGCAAAGCGACCCCCGCTTCCTCTTGCGCCGCGGGACGGCCTCGGGTTACGCCGAGGTGGATTTCGTGGCGCTGAACGGGTGTCGGTATCGCGCCCGCTGGTCCGTATCCCGGGCCCGGGAGAAGGAGAGCGGACGTTTGCAGGCCGCCCGCCTTACATTATATAATATAGATGCCGGGAAAGAGGAGCTGGGAACCAACAAGGACCTGCAAGCCCGTATCATCGAGCTGATCGGCCTGACTTTCGATCAGTTCACCCGCTCGGTACTCTTGGCCCAGAACGATTTCTCTACCTTCCTAAAAGCGGAGCAGGGCGAGAAGGCCTCCTTGCTGGAGAAACTGACCGGTACGGAGCAATACTCGGAGATCTCCCGCCGGATCTTCGCCAAGAACACCGAGGCGAAGGAGGCCTACGAGCAGCTATACGCCCGCGTACAAGGCATAGAGCTTCTATCGGAGGAGGAGGTGGAAGCCTCCCAAACCCGCCTTTCGGTCTTGGAGGGGGAGATGGCCCGTCTGGAGAAGGCGAAGGCCGAGCGGCAAAGCTTGCGGGAGGCCGTGAAAGCGGCCGAGGTTCAGATCGCCTCGAAGGAAAAACAGCGGGAGGAGAACGCCCGCTTCTTGGAACGGGCGTTGGTATCGCTGGAAACCGCGAGGAAGGAGTATGAGCAAGGGGAGGTGCGATTGGCGAGGACGGATGAGGAATCTAAGCGTCTGCGACTGGAATTGCAACAGGCCCGGAAACTGGACGTGCAACTGGAATCGGCCTTGAAAGCCCGCTCCGAGGCCGATGAACGGATGAAAGACTTCTCCCGGCGGAAGCAGGAGGCGGAAGAGAAACTCAGGAAGGTGGAAGAGCGGCAGAAGAAAGCCTCGGAGGAATGGGACAAGCTGACGGCGTGGCGTGAACGCTACCGGAGCAAGGAGGGGATCGCCGAGCAACTGTCGGCCTTGTTGATTCATCTGGATACCTGCCTTACGGCTCGCCGGGCAGTCGAGCGGTCGGACAAGGCCTTGCTAGCCATCCGGCAGAAAATCCAGCGGTTGGAGGGGCGAGGACAGTCCTTGCGGCGGGAGGCGGAGACGCACGCCAAGGAACAGGTAAAGATTGAGGAAGAGCGGAAGTCCGTAGCGCTAGCCCTCAAGGAATTGGAACCGGAGGCTTTGGATCGATCGATCGAGACCTGCCGTACGGAACGGGAACGTTTATTGTTGGAGCAAGCCCAGTTCGTGACGACTGGCGATATCAAAAGCCTGCGGGACAAGCTGACCGCCGGAACGCCTTGCCCGGTCTGCGGAAGCCTTGAGCATCCTTTCGCCTCTCACGAGGCGCATGAGCGTCTGTTGGCCTTGGCGGATCGCATCTCGGAAGCTACCCTGCGCCTCAAGCGGCTTCTCGACCGGAAAGAACGGCAGGAGGCCTGCGGGAAACAACTCGCCGCCCTGCAACAGAAAGAACTGGAGCTGCATAAACAACTCGCCGCGGACGAGAACGCACGGACGGAATTAAGGAACCAGCTACAATCCCTGTCCGAGCAAATCGACCGGGAAGAACTGGATAAGCGGGAGCAGCAGGAGAAGCTGTCCCAATCCCTATCCGCCGCCAACGCCCTGTTCGGGAACGACGCATGGCAGACGGGCTGGAACAAGGACCCGGAAAGCTTCCGGGAGACCTTGACGGATTTCGCCCGGCAGTGGCAAGCCAACGGGGAACGCTTGCGGGAATTGGAACGGGAGCGGAGCGCCTATCAAGCGGAACGGGAGTCGTACGAGGCTTTCCTCCCTCCCTTGCGCAAGCAGTACGAAGACGCCGCGAAAGCCTACGACGAGAAGAATCAATCCTATACCCGCTTGCGTTCGGAGCGGAATCTCCTGCTGGGAGGCCAGCCCGCCGACCAGGTGGAACGTACCTTCCACGAACGGGTGGAAGCCTTGAAGAGCCATTTGAAGCAGCTGCAAGAGAGTACGACGAAGCACGCCGGCGAGGTGGAGCAATACCGGGGGATTACGGAACAGATCAAGAAGGATCTGGTGGAGACTTCCGGCCTTCTTTCCGCACGCCGGCAAGAACTGGATAACTGGTTGGCCGCCTACCAAGAGACCTACGAAGGCAAGACGCTGGAGGAATCCCTGTCGGAAATGACGGCCCAAAAGTCTGAATGTAGTTTCCGTCTGCGTACGCACGAGGAGAATAAGCGGAAGATAGCCGGCTTCCAGCAAGAGCTCTCGGAGCGGAGGGCGATGAGCGAGCGTTGGGCGAAGCTGAATGAATTGGCAGGCTCGGCGGATGGCGCCAAGTTCCGTAGGATCGCCCAAGGCTACACCTTGGATGTCTTGTTGAGTTACGCGAATGTGCAATTGCGGCAACTATCCCAGCGTTACCGGTTGGAGCGTGTGCCGGATACCTTGGCTTTGCAGGTGATCGACCAAGATATGTGCGACGAGATCCGTACCGTGCATAGCCTTTCCGGAGGGGAATCTTTCTTGGTCTCGCTGGCCTTGGCGCTAGGCTTGTCCTCTCTCTCCTCGAACCGGATGAAGGTAGAGAGCCTGTTTATCGATGAGGGCTTCGGCTCTTTGGATGCGGAGACGTTGCGGGTCGCTATGGATGCCTTGGAGAGCCTACGTACGCAAGGGCGCAAGATCGGCGTCATCTCGCACGTACAGGAAATGACGGAACGTATTCCCGTACAGATCCGGGTGAACCGGGCGGGAAACGGACGGAGTTATCTGGAAGTCATATAGCTTTACCAGCCATTGTGATGGATCTGTTGGACGTTGTATTTGTTTTTGGGAGTCTCTTTCTGCATGGGGTATCCAACAGGTATGACGTTCAACGGCATGATATGATCCGGTAGCCGAAGCTCTTTCCGAACGATCTCAATCCGGTCCGGATAGGGGTAAACAGCCGTCCATACGGCTCCCAATCCCATGGATTCGGCGGCAAGTAGCAGGTTTTGCGAGGCGGCGGAACAATCCAGAAACCAAGCGTTGGAGGATTTGATCGTATCGCCGCAAACGACGATCGCTTGCCTTGTCTCTTTCAGCATCCGGGCGAAGGGAAGGCCTTCGGCCATCGTATCCAAGGCTTTCCGGTCGGTTACGATAATGAATTCCCAAGGTCGCCTGTCACGGGAGGAAGGGGCGGCCATTCCGGCTCGTATCAGTTTGTCTATCTTTTCCTTTTCTACCGGGCGATCTTTGTACTTACGTACGCTTTTGCGGTTGAGTATCGTTTCCAAGGTCTGGTTTTCCGGTTCCTGCCGTTGGCTTTCCGTAGAGGAGCAGCCCATGAGGAAAACGGTGATCAAGAAGAAAAGACAGATTCTCATAAAGACGGGTTTATATGGATTTATAACGGATTATTTGCTTAATATCAACGTAGAAGGCATCTTCTGCAAGGCTTCTTTCCGGTGCTCGGAGACATCGTTCCATGTCTTATAACTGATCAGCATGAAGTTGAAGCCGTTGAAAGACTGGGGCGTAAGGTCTTTCTCTCGTAGAAGCGTGGTCTGCTTCACGTCTTCCGTGAATCGCAGGATTCCTTCCTTGATCACCTCGTTCCCCGGGGTCGTGCTGCTGGATTTATCAAGTACGCTGGCCGAGCCGTGTGTAGACTTCAATAAGGTCTGGGCGTATCCCAACAGGAATAAATCCTCCTCGGAGTCGATGACCACGATCACGTTCGATGCCTTGACGAAATTCCGGTTCACGAATACACCTACCGGGCAATTGCTTTGCTCGATAAACATCTTCGTCTTGTCTTTCAATAAGGCACCCGGATAAAACCAGGATTCCGGAGCCTTGAAGCGTTTGAAATAACGGTTGTAGAACGAGGCCCGGTAATGGCTTGCCGCTATATCGTCCGGTGTGTTGCTCATCGATATCCCGGAACCGACCAAAAGGAAATCGTACCCCTCATTGTTTACGATGCTACAAATATCCACTCCGGCGTTGTTCGATACCTCGTAGCGGGTCTGTATCTGAATGCCCAGCTTCTTGGCCCCGTAAAGGATCGGGCCGAAGCTGACTTCCTCGAAATTATCCGTGTGTAGCGGGTTTACATCCGAGCCAACCGTTAAGTGCAGTGCCGTCAGCTCCAGCTTGTTTTTGCCTTGGGCGAACATCTGGTAGGCTACGTCCAGCATGATCTGTCCATTTCCGGCTCGTCCGAAGGACAACAGTACCTTGAATATCCCCTCCAATGGCATTCTCTCTTTTTGCTCCATCAGCTTGTCATGCGCCCGGTAACAGAATTTGATGAATGAGACCAACGGTGTTGTCATAAAGGTGGTGACCAGCGTCATTAGCACTAAGATCACGAATACGGAAGGTGTCAATATCCCCATCTCGTACCCGATCGTCAATACGACCAGCTCCATCAACCCGCGGGTGTTCATGAGCGCCCCTATGTATAGGCTATCCTTCCAGCTCTCACCCACGAATCGGGCGGAGAACATCGCTCCCCCAAACTTTCCCGCGATGGCCACGACTATGAAGATAAGGCATAGCCACCATAACTCAGGCTTGTTTAGAAGACCTATTTCCGTACGTAATCCGGTGGATACGAAGAATAAGGGAAGAAATAGAGCAAGGGATACATCCTCTACTTTCTCGGTCATGATCTTGCGGAATTTGACATTTCCCGGCATCACCACCCCTGCGATAAAAGCGCCGAACAAGGCATGCAATCCCAATATCTCTGTCAGATAAGCCGAGGTGATCAATAGCAAGAAGATGAAAGCGACCAGCCCCTTGTCGATTACCTCCTTGTTGTGGTAAATATGTCCGATCATCCGCAGGAATGGCCGCACCGCCAAAAACATAAACATTATGTAAAGGACCGAGAATAAGATGTTGTAAACGGCACTTAGCATCGAACCCGCTTGTGCGATCGCTATGACAACCGCTAGCAAGCACCATGCAGTGATATCCCCATTCGCCGCGCTTGCCAACGAGATGGTACCCAAATGTGTCTTGGTAAGTCCTTTCTCTTGGATAATACGTGCCAATACGGGAAAGGCGGTAATACTCATGGCGATACCTATAAACAAGGCGAAAGAGAGGAAAGGCGTACTCTTATCCGCATATTTGTCGTACACGAAATAGGCGGTCAGCATACCGAAAAAGAAGGGGACGATCGTACTGGTATGACTGATTAAGATCGTCTCTTTCAGCTTTTTCCTTACCTCGGAGATGTTAAGTTCCATCCCGATAGCGAACATAAAGAGTATAAGTCCGAATTGACTCAGCATATTTATATTCACCAACGATTCCACAGGGAAAAGGAAGGCGGAAGCCTCCGGGAATAAATTGCCTAATACGGACGGCCCTAGCACGATTCCGGCAACGATCTCGCCGATGACGGTGGGTTGCCCGATCTTCTGGAATAACCAACCGAACAAACGGCACGTAAGCAATATCGTGATGATTTGTAAAAGCAGAATTCCTATGGAAGACTCGATATTATGTACTAATAATTGAGTAAATATGGTAAATCCCTCTTCTAAATTACTAGGTGCGTTTTGGATGGACGCAATCGAATTTTCCAGTTGCTGACTTTCCCCTTCTTTGGCGATAAAGTACATCAGCGAACCGAAAATGAGGATCATCATTAGGTAAAAGGCTATACTTTTTGTTCCTTTGCTCATCTTTGTACGGTTTACCGCGAATATAAGAAATATCCTAATATTATCAATGGGTATGTTTTTTTCTTTTATCTTTGCCGAGAACCAAATTATAATAAATCATGGAGTCTCTAAATCTGATAAAAAATGACCCGTGGCTGGCCCCTTATGAGGCGGCTATAGAAGGCCGGTATCAATACGTGATTGATAAAGAAAAGAGCCTGACGAATAATGGTAAACTAACCTTATCCGAGATGGCTTCCGGATATCTTTATTTTGGGTTACACAAAACCACGAAAGGGTGGGTGTTCCGTGAATGGGCGCCGAATGCTACCGCTATTTATTTGATTGGAACATTCAACGGATGGCAGAAAGATAATAAATACAAGCTTAAACGTAAGGCGAATGGCGTATGGGAGATCGCTTTGACCGATGCGCAGATGTATCATGAGGACTTGTTTAAGTTGCTGGTCGAGTGGGACGGCGGTAGCGGAGAACGTATTCCCGCATGGACTCGCCGGGTGGTGCAAGATGAGCAATCTAAGATATTCAGCGCTCAAGTATGGAACCCGGAGAAACCTTATAAATTCAAGAATAAACGATTCAAACCTAAGAAGTCTCCCCTTTTGATCTACGAGTGCCATATCGGTATGAGCACCAACGAGGAGAAGGTGGGGACGTATAATGAATTCCGTCAAAATATATTGCCTCGTGTAGCGAAGGATGGTTATAACGCCATTCAGATCATGGCTATACAAGAACATCCCTATTATGGATCGTTCGGCTATCACGTAAGTAGCTTCTTCGCCGCCTCTTCCCGTTTCGGTACGCCGGACGAGTTGAAACAACTGATCGATGAGGCGCACGGGATGGGTCTCGCCGTGATCATGGACATCGTACATAGCCACGCCGTAAAGAACGAGGTGGAGGGATTAGGCCGCTTTGACGGTTCGTATGACCAATATTTCCTGAGTGGCGAACGCCGTGAGCATCCGGCATGGGATTCCCTGTGCTTCAATTATGGAAAGAACGAGGTGCTTCATTTCTTATTGTCGAATTGTAAGTTCTGGCTGGAGGAGTATAAGTTCGATGGTTTCCGTTTCGACGGCGTGACCTCCATGCTTTACTACAGCCATGGCTTGGGCGAGGCTTTCTGTAATTACGGCGATTATTTTAATGGCCACCAAGATGGCGACGCTATCGCTTATCTAACCTTGGCCAATAAATTGATCCATGAGGTGAATCCTGGCGCTATAACGATCGCCGAGGAGGTGAGTGGCATGCCGGGTTTGGCAGCCAAGGTCGAAGATGGTGGTTATGGCTTTGATTATCGCATGGCCATGAACATTCCGGATTATTGGATCAAGACGATCAAGGAAAAGAAGGATGAGGATTGGCATCCGTCTTCGATCTGGTGGGAGACGACGAACCGTCGTGCCGATGAGAAGACGATCAGTTATGCCGAGAGCCACGATCAAGCCTTGGTGGGTGATAAGACGATCATCTTCCGCTTGATCGACGCCGATATGTATTGGCATATGCAAAAAGATGACCATAATTTCATGGTAGATAGAGGTATCGCCTTGCATAAGATGATCCGTTTGGTTACGGCTTCTACCATTAATGGCGGTTATCTGAACTTCATGGGAAATGAGTTTGGGCATCCGGAATGGATCGACTTCCCAAGGGAGGGCAATGGATGGTCTTATAAATACGCTCGCCGTCAATGGGATTTGGTGGACAACCTGGATTTGAAGTACCATTTCTTGGGCGATTTCGACCGTGAGATGTTGGAATTGATCGGGGATGTGAAGAATTTCCAAGATACCCCTATCCAGAAGGTTTGGGATAATGATGGCGATCAGATATTGGCTTATATGCGTAAAGACTTGGTTTTTGTGTTCAACTTTAGCCCGACGAAATCGTTCACGGATTACGGTTTCTTGGTTCCGAAGGGAGAATATGAGGTCGTATTGAACACTGACGCTACCCGTTTCGGGGGGTTTGGCTTGGCTGATGATACCATAAGGCATTTCACGCAATTTGATCCGTTATATAAGAAAGAAAAGAAAGAATGGCTGAAACTTTATATCCCGGCACGTAGCGCCGTCGTATTAAGGAAAGTGAAGGTCAAAAAGTAAAACTCTATACACAAAACACGTTATGTTATATCCATTTACATTTAAGCCGATCCTCAAGAAGGTGATTTGGGGCGGTTCAGATATCTGCCCGTTTAAGGGTATTACTCCGGTTGAGAATGGTGTAGGCGAGAGCTGGGAGCTTTCTCATGTTGAGGGAAATTATTCTATTGTCGATAATGGCGAGTTGGAAGGCAAGTCTTTGGATGAGTTGATCCGCTCTTATGGCAAGGAGTTGCTGGGAGAGAAGGTGATGGAGAGATTCGGGACGACTTTCCCGTTGCTAATCAAGTTTATCGATGCCCGTGATAATTTATCTATTCAAGTTCACCCGGACGATGAGCTGGCGAAAAAGCGCCACAACTCTTTCGGTAAGACGGAGATGTGGTATGTGATCAAGGCGGAGAAAGGCGCTGGCCTATATTCCGGTTTCTCTGAGCAAATCGACGCAGAGGAATACGTGAAACGGGTGGAGAACAATACGATCATGGATGTGCTTCAACGTTACGACGTAAATGAAGGTGATGTATTTTTCTTGCCGGCGGGACGTGTGCATGCGATCGGAGCGGGTTGTTTTATCGCAGAGATCCAGCAGACTAGTAATATCACGTATCGTATTTACGATTACAACCGTAAAGACGCGAACGGTAATGGCCGTGAGCTGCATACGGAATTGGCGAAAGACGCAATCGATTATACGTTGTATCCGGATTACCGTACTCACTACAAAGGTCATACGAATGCCACGGTAGAGTTGGCGGACTGTAAGTATTTCACGACAAACCTTTTGGATCTGGATACGATTATGGTTCGTAATTTCTCGGAACTGGATTCTTTTGTCGTTTATATCTGTATGGCAGGCAAGGCTTCCATCCGTGATAATAAAGGAAACGAGATCTTTGTACACCAAGGTCAAACTGTCTTGATCCCTGCGGACACGGAGGTAATAACCATCTCTCCGGCTCCGGGCGCTAAGTTCATGGAGACTTATATCGGTCAATAAGATCGATGCGCTAAATAATAATGAGGGGGTGTGTCAAATCTAATAAACCGGACTTTTGACACATCCCCTTTTTATTATCCTTTCCTGCAAACGCAGTCTATCAGATGATCATTGATAAATCCCGAAGCCTGTAGGTGGGCGTAACAAATTGTAGGTCCGAAGAATTTGAAGCCCCTCTTCTTCATGTCCTTGCTCATGGCTTCGGATTCAGGCGACGTGACAGGGATCTCGCTCAATGACCGGAATGTGTTGATAATCGGCTTTTTGTCGGGAAAGAATGACA
>ERZ837487.4037-NODE-4037-length-12168-cov-9.242549_pt1 | contig 12168 bp, 9 predicted proteins | sample MGYA00519911_ERZ837487 | MGnify/ENA primary metagenome ERZ837487 (study PRJEB31850, sample SAMEA3708818) | human gut metagenome | biome: human gut; feature: human-associated habitat; material: faeces | place: China | collected 2014 ...
GCCCAAGATAGTTCGCTGGAAACGGCGCGTGAAAATAGGTAGTCGCCGACTTAAACAAAAGCCCTCGAGGATCTTCCTCGGGGGTTTTGCTTTTGCAAGGAAACGGCATCTTGAATCGTGTACAGGGGAAACAGATTGGTTCAAAACTTTACCCGATACGCTGCTTCTTAAATGGAGGCGGCGTATTTTTTCGCTCAAATCCCTTGCATCTGGCCGGTGGGTGAGGTATGCTTAACCAATAGAGCATTGCAGAGGGAGGAAACGGGCATGGACATGGAAGAGATCCGCTATCTGCTGGGCAGTACCATCTTTGCGCGGGCCAAGGCGTATCTGGACCGGGTGGAAGACCTGGACTGTGAGACCAGCGAAAACGGCGTGCGGCATCTGACGGCCGATGTGCGCGGCGGCGGACGAAACCGCTACCATACGCAGGCCTGGCTGCGGGAAAACGGCAGCTTTGTGAGCGCCAGCTGTACCTGCCCGTATAACGAAAACGGCGAGGGCCCCTGCTGTAAGCACATCGGTGCCCTTTTGATGCTGGAGGAAGAGGGCAAAACGCAGCCTGCCGCGGTGGAGCCTGCGCAGAAAACCCAGCTGAACAATATCCCGGGCGTGGTGCGGGGAACAGAGTTTGCGCAGGAGAGTGCTGCCCGGAAAGACAGCTATGCTTCCAGCCTGGAAATGCTGTTTGGAAAGAAATGGCGGGGCGATGAGCCGGAAACGGATGCCGCCGCCCGTCAGCTGCTGCGGACCTATCAGGAAAATACACTGGCTGAGCTGCCGCTCCCTGCACCCGAAGAGGGGCAGCGCCGGGAGTTTGCCGAGCTGGAACCGGAACTGACCCTGCTCTCCGGGGAGCAGCCCTGGCTGCGGCTCCGTATTTCGGATGGCGGGCGGCAGTACCTCGTCAAGAGCATCCCGGACTTGCTGAACGCTGTGGAACAGGGCCGGGTGGTGAGCTACGGCAAAGCGCTGACCTTTCTGCACCGGAAAGAGGCCTTTGCCCCGGAGGCACAGCAGCTATTGGCCGTGCTGCGCCGCCAGCAGAGCGTGCGGGAAAGTCTGGAGCAAAACCTCCAGAAGCTGCGCGGCTACGCCACAGCGGCCAGGAGCCCGGTGGCAGGCGGCATGGCCCTGAGCGGCGAGGGGCTGGACGAGCTGGTCCATCTCTATGAGCCGACGGGGCAGGTGGGCGGTTATGCCTTAAAAACGGGTCTGCCTGCCCTGACCATGCAGGTGGAAAAGCGCCGGGGCGGCGTGCAGGTCAGTGTAACGCCCTCGCTGGGGTTTGTGGCAGGGCTGGACCATGATTACCTGTTCAGCGACGAAACGCTCTGGAAGCTGGACCGTGTCCAGAGCGGGCGCGTTTTACCGGCCCTCAAGACGCTGTGCGGCAGCAGCCTGTTTTTCACGACACAGGATGCAGCGGATTTTTGCAGTTTTGTCCTGCCGGAGTTGGGCCGGAACGTGACCATCGAGGATCCGGAGCGGCTGCTGCTGAATCAAATTCCGTTGGAACCGGTGGTGCAGTTTTATCTGGACGCGCCCCGGATGGGAGCCGTCTCGGCCCACGCCGAGTTTTTGTACGGGGAGGAAAAAGTGACACCCTTTGCCCCGGCCCCGAGTGGCCTGCTGCGGGATGCCAGGGCCGAAAAGCGGGCCGCACGGCTGCTGGGAACCTACTTGCAGCCCGGCGGGGACGGCAATGCCGCCCAGTACAGCACCGACGACGAAGAAATGGTCTACACCTTTCTGGAAGAGGGCGTGCCTGCCCTGCTGACAGAGGGGGAGGTCTACCTGAGCGATGCATTCCGCAATCTGCAGGCCGCCCCGCCCAAGATTGCGGTGGGTGTGTCGGTGCATGGGAGCGTGCTGGACCTGGAAGTGGACACCGGGGAGTTCCCGGTGGGAGAGCTGCGGGCCTTGCTCAAATCTCTCCACCAGAAAAAGCGGTATCACCGCCTGAAAGACGGGCGGCTGCTCCGGCTGGACGACTCGCTGGAGGGGTTGGACGAGCTGAACGAGACGCTGGAACTCTCGGGCGCAAAGCTCGGGCAGGGCCACACCCAGCTGCCGTTGTACCGGGCTCCCAGCCTGGACTGGGCCCTCTCGGGCCAGAACGGCATCCGCTTTAACCGGGACGACGCGTTCCGGCGGATCAGCCGGAGCTTCCATGCGGTGAAAGACAGTGAGTATACTCCGCCTGCATCCTTACAAAAAGTATTGCGAAAATACCAGCGGGACGGCTACCGCTGGCTGCGGACGCTGGATGGCTACGGCATGGGTGGCATCCTGGCAGACGATATGGGCCTGGGCAAGACGGTGCAGGTGCTGAGCTACCTGCTGGCCATGAAAGAAAACGGGCAGGAACGGCCCGGCAAACCGAAAGACGAGGGCGTTCTGCCCAGCCTCATCGTCTGCCCGGCGTCGCTGGTGCTCAACTGGGCCGAGGAATGCCAGAAGTTCACGCCGGAATTACACTGCCTGGTCGTGGACGGCGACGCCGCCCACCGGGCCGCGCTGGCAAAACAGTGGGGCAGTGCCGATGTGGTGGTGACCAGTTACGACCTGCTCCGGCGGGATGAAGAGCTGTACGCCGGGCAGGCGTTTTACGCCTGCATCCTGGATGAGGCCCAGACCATCAAGAACCACACCACCCAGAAATACAAGGCTGTCTGCCAGATCAACAGCCGGGTGCGGTTTGCACTGACGGGCACCCCGGTGGAAAACCGGCTGGGAGAGCTGTGGAGCATCTTCTCGTTCCTGATGCCGGGCTATCTGCCGCCTTATAAGAGCTTCTGCACCCGGTTTGAAAAGCCCATCGTGCAGGAGGACGACAAGGCTGCCGCCCGTCGGCTGAACCAGCTGACCGGGCCGTTCCTCCTCCGCCGGATGAAAGCCGACGTGCTGAAAGAGCTGCCCCCCAAGACCGAGAACATCCACCGCATTGAGCTGGAGGAGGAGCAGCGCAAGCTCTATCTGGCAGCGGTGGTGGACGCCCGGGACAAGCTGCAGGCGGCAAAGCCGGAGGACAAAATGGCGGTGTTCGCCGTCCTCATGCGGCTGCGGGAGATCTGCTGTGACCCCCGCCTCATCGTGGACGGCTGGGAGGGCGGCAGCGCCAAGCTGGACGCCTGCATCGAACTGGTGGCCTCCGCTGTGGAGGGCGGACACCGTATCCTGCTGTTCAGCCAGTTTACCTCCATGCTGGAGCTGCTGGCCAAACGGCTGGACGAAGAGGGCATCAGCCACTTCACGTTACAGGGCTCCACGCCCAAGCCCGTGCGGGCGGAGCTGGTCCGCCGGTTCAACGGCGGCGAGGTGAGCGTCTTCCTCATCTCGCTGCGGGCAGGCGGCACCGGCCTCAACCTGACGGCGGCCGACATCGTCATCCACTACGACCCGTGGTGGAACGTGGCGGCTCAGAATCAGGCCACCGACCGCGCTTACCGCATCGGGCAGCAGAACCCGGTGCAGGTGTATAAACTCATTGCGCAGGATACCATTGAAGAAAAAATCGTGGAATTGCAGCAGGCCAAGCAGTCGCTGGCCGATACCGTGACCGGGACGGCGGATGGCGCCATCCTGTCCATGCGGCCGGACGAGCTGCTGCAGCTGCTGGAGGGGAGCGAAACATGAAATACGCATTGTTTTCCGTGCCGGTAGGCACCATTTACGATCTGCCTCAGCCCATCAAGGAGGGCGAAACGGGGCCGGTCTCCACCATTGGCGATGAGGGGCTTTACGGGCAGGCCTGTCAGGTGCGCACTGCCCCCGGCGGCGTGACGGCGGCCGGAGTCCATCTGGCCCCGGATGTGGCCGAGGTGGTCAGCTTTTACGGCTACCACGGCTATGTTTTTACCCGGGAGCTGCAGTTGATCGAGGAAGCTCCCCTGCGAGACTACCTCGCGGAGCCGATGGTCCTGGCGGGACGGGCCACCGATGTCCTCAATCTGCCCAAGGTGCAGGGCGTCCGGATGATGGAGCTGGAGCGGGGCGGCCTGCTGCGCCGGGTGGCGGAAGCGCCCGAGGAGGCCGAGGCCCACAAGGGCTGGGCCAAGGTGCGGCTGGTGGATGGCCGCGTTGGCTATGTCCGGGATGTGGCGCTGGAACCGGTGCGGTATGAGATGAGCGCTGTGTTCTCGCAGGAAGAGGGTCTGCCGTTTGACGAGGCGCTGGCAAAGCAGAAAGGCATTCCCGCCGCAGAGCTGGTGCAGGAAGCCCTGAACCGTTGGTACGGCGGCAGCGAGGAGGTGTTCCGTGCCGCCGTCTGTGAGCAGGCCAAGAAATACATGGGCACGGAGTACCGCTGGGGCGGAAAATCCGGCCGGGGCATTGACTGCTCGGGCCTTGTCAGCAGCGCCTACATGCAGTGCGGCGTCCTCATTTACCGGGATGCCAGCATCGTGGAGGGCTGGCCCATGCACGAGGTGCCTTTTGAGGAAAAGAAGCCGGGCGACGCCCTCTTCTTCCCGGGGCATGTGGCGCTCTACCTTGGCGGCGGGCGGTATATCCACTCCACGGGAGCCGCGGTCAGCGGCGGCGTGGTGCTCAACAGTCTGGACCCGGCGGACCCGCTCTACCGGGAAGATCTGGTCAAGTGTCTGAATGCGGTGGGAAGTATCTTTTGAAAACGGAAGGCGGATATTATGAAAGTCTTTGATTTACATTGTGACACGCTCAGTGAGCTGCGGTATGCCGAGGAGGCGGGCCAGCCCAAGAGCTTTGCGGAAAACGATTTACAGATCGACCTGAAAAAGCTGCAAAAAGGTGACTACATGCTGCAGTGCTTTGCAGCCTTTGTCAACCTGGCCCGCCCGGGGCAGGACCCGCTGGTGGCGGCGCTGGAGGAGATCGACATCTTCAAGCGGATCATGGCAAAGTACAGCGATTTTATCGCGCCGGTGTATCAGCCGGGGGATCTCCGCAAGAATGCGGAGGCGGGCAAGATCAGCGGAATGCTGACCATTGAAGAGGGCGGCTGCTGCAAGGGCAGCCTGGGCGTGCTGCGGCTCATGCATGAGCTGGGCGTCCGGATGATGACCCTGACCTGGAACCACGAAAACGAGCTGGCCAGCCCCAATGTGGTGCCGGGAGCCGACACGGATACCATCTGGCCCTGCCAGCCCAATACGAAGACCGGCCTGAAAGAAAAGGGCTTCGAGTTCCTGGCCGAGATGGAGCGGCTGCACATCATTGCAGATGTGAGCCACCTCTCGGATAAGGGCTTCTGGGACATCGCCGAGCACAGCACCCGTCCCTTTGCAGCCAGCCACTCCAACTGCCGCGCTCTGGCACCCCACTGCCGCAACCTGACCGATGAGATGATCCGGGCCATGGCAGAGCGGGGCGGCCTGGTGGGCCTGAACTACTGCTCGGGCTTCCTGGACAACCAGCCGAAAGAGTCTCTCTGCCGCAGCACCGTGGCCCTGATGGCAAAGCACGCGGCGCACTTTAAGAAAGTGGGCGGCATTGAGATCATTGGTCTGGGCAGCGATTTTGACGGCATCGGCGGCGAGCTGGAGATGGACGACTGCTCCAAGCTGCCCCTGCTGGCCGAGGCGCTCCGCCGCGAGGGCTTCACCGAGGACGAGGTGGAGCGCGTTTTCTACCGGAACGCACAGCGCTTCTTTGAGGACAATCTGTAAAAATAAGAGAGGATATTCCAAAATGGATCAGAATATGACGCTGGAAAAGCGAATCGCTGCCGAGCTGTACTCCTATCAGGGCAAAATGAGCGTCTTTGTGGACGACCTGCAGGGCCACACCGTGGAGATGGGAGCCGACGAGGAGTTTGAAACGGCCTCCACCATCAAGGCCTATATCCTGGCGGTGCTGTATTTACAGGCCAGCCGGGGCAAGGCCAGCCTGACCGAGGAGATCGAGTATCGACCGGAGCACTTTGTGGACGGCTCCGGAATGCTGCGGGCTCTGGGCGTGGGAGCAAAGCTCAAGGTGAAAGACACGGCCACCATGATGATCATTTGCTCGGACAACATCGCCACCAACATGGTCATTGATTATCTGGGGCTGGAGACCATCAACGCCTGCATCAAAGAGCTGGGCTTTGCCCACACCGTGCTCCACAACCCCCTCCACTTTGACCGCTATGAGAAGCTGGGCACCACCACGCCCCGGGATTACGCCTCCCTGTTTGCGCAGGTGGCCAAGGGCACCCTCGTCAGCGCCGAGGCCAGCGCCGAGATGCTGGCCATCTTCCGCCAGCAGCACTACAACACCATGCTCACCCACGATTTCCCCCAGTTCTACCTGGACTGCGAGGAGACCGGCGAGCCGGAGCTGATCTGGGTGGCCAGCAAGAGCGGCAGTATGAACGCCTGCCGCAACGACGGCGGCATCATCCATACCCCCTACGGCGAATACGTCATCGTGCTGATGAACAAAGACTTCCATGATATCATCGAGTACGACGGCCACCCGGCCATGGTATATGGTGCAAGGGTCTCCCGGATGATCTTTGACCAGATCCTGGCCTGTGAGGGCAAGCTGTATCGGAATTGAAAAGAAAACCTCTCACCGCTCCAACCCCGCTGACAGCGGGGACGTCGCGGAGCTCCTCGATCAGGGGAGCTGAATAGAAAATCTTGGATAATAAAAAGGAATTATAACAATGGGTATTACAATTTCCCCGGCCATGATGGTGTTTCTTGTCTTTATGACCGGATTTGCAGGGTTTGTGGATTCCGCGGCGGGCGGCGGCGGGCTCATCAGCCTGCCGGCCTATCTGTTTGCAGGGCTGCCGCCGCACTACACCTATGCCACCAATAAGTTCAGTGCTGCCTGCGGCACCACCTTTGCCACGGCCAATTTCTTCAAAAATGGTGCCATGAACGTCAAGGTGGGCATTCTGGCGGCCATCGGCAGCTTTGCGGGCAGCGCGCTGGGGGCGCACATTGTCCTGCTGCTCAGCGATGAGGTGTTGAAGACCACCATGTTCATCATCCTGCCCATTGCGGCGGTCATCATCCTGTGGCAGCGCAACCTCCCGGACGAAAACCGGGATGACGGTACCATGAACCTGAAAAAAGCGGCGCTGGCGCTGGGCATCGGGCTTGGCATCGGCCTGTACGATGGTCTGGTGGGGCCCGGCACGGGCACCTTTGCCATCATCGCCTTTTCCAGCCTGATGAAGTTTGATCTGCGCACCGCCAACGGCAACGGCAAGGTGCTCAACCTGGCCAGCAACTATGCCAGCCTCTTTACTTACCTCATGAGCGGGCTGGTGGTCTTTTCCATCGGCATCCCCTGTGCCATCAGCGGCATCGCGGGCAACCTGCTGGGCTCCCACTTCGCCCTCCGCAAGGGGGCAAAGTTCATCCGCCCCATGATGCTGGTGGTGCTGGTGCTCCTGCTGGGCAAGCTCATTTCGGATGCGGTGCTGTAAAACAAGAAGTGTAGACGCAAAAAAGCGAGGAGCCTGACTCCTCGCTTTTTTCATGGATCCTATTTTTATTCGATGTCCAGTGCTTCATCAAAGAACGCCAGGCCGAACGCGCCGGGGCCGGCGTGGGTGCCAATGACGCAGCCGATCTGGCGGGTCAGGGCCTCGGGACGGTGCAGATTATCCTGCAGGTAGGTCTGGATGGGGGCCACCTCGCGGGGGGCGACGGTGTAGCCTGCCAGCGCGGGCAGCGTGGGGTGGATGCCGCCCAGCTCTTCGATCTTTTTGAAGAGGGCAACATAGGCGCCGGGCAGGCCCCGAGCCTTGCCAGCCAGAGCCACTTTGCCCTCTTTGATGGTGATGAGGGGCTTGATGCCCAGCATCCCGCCTGCTACGGCAGCAGCGGCGGGCAGACGCCCGCCCTTGCGCAGATATTTCAGGTCGTCGATGGCGGCCACCAGATGCAGGTGCTCCTTGGCGTGCTCCAGCGAGGCTGCGATCTGCACGGCCGTCTTGCCAGCGTCCCGCAGCTGGACGGCCAGCCGCACCAGCAGGCCCTCGCCCAGGCAGACATTGGTGCTGTCCACAAACAGCACGTTGTCCACGTTGGCCAGGTCTGCCGCGAGCTTAGCGCACTGGCAAGTGCCGGAAAGCTCATGGGAAAGAAAGATGCCAATGACCTCATCGCCTGCGGCCGCTGCCTCGGCGAAGAAGCACTCAAACAGCTCCGGGCTGGGCTGGCTGGTGGTGGGCAGCTTCTTGCAGGCGGCCAGCTGTGCATAATATTCAGAGGGGGTCTTGTCAAGGCCGTCCCGGAAGACGGTGCCGTCCTCCAGCGTGACGTTGAGGGGGATGACTGTCACGCCCAGCTGCGCGGCCTCTGCGGGCAGGATATCGGACGCGGAATCGGTGAGAATGCGGATCATAAAATACCTCCATGGGCGGAAGCCGCCCGGAACGGTTGTAAAACAACAGAAATAAGTAAAAAGTCGGTAAAATTATAGCAGAACACCAACCGGAAAGTCAATCTTTTGAAGCAAATTTCTTCGTGCAGGCGCAAAACTGCTTGCACCCAAGGGGCGGGTGTGGTACAATGTCCGCCGACAGGAGGCAGCGCCATGAACAAGATCGAAAAAGGCCCGGCGTTCTGGAAAGCGTTCGGGCAGACGGCGGCCCTTTGGGCTGCGGTGGCCGTGGCCGGCAGTCTGCTGCTGCCCGGCGGAAGCATGACTCTGCCGGAGGAGCCGGAGAAGATGGGCTGGACGGTTCTGCGGGTCTGTGCCGTGCTGCCGCTGGGAGAGGAATTGATTTTCCGGGGCGGGGTACAGCGGCTGCTCCGCCCGCTGGGGCCCGGCGTGGCGCTGGCGGGGCAGGCGGTGCTGTTTGCCGCTGCTCATGGCAGCGCGGAGGAGAAAATTTACGCTTTTGCCATGGGGCTGGTGTTTGGCTGGGCCGTGGAGCACACCGGGCGGCTCTGGCCCGGCATGGGGCTCCACTGCCTCAACAACTGCATCGTGCTGGCCGGATGTCTGGCAGAGAGGGGACTGGGATGACCGATTACGAACTGATGGGTGCAGCCCTGGCCGAAGCCGAAAAGGCCGCGGCGCTGGGCGAGGTGCCGGTGGGAGCCGTCATCGCAAAGGACGGCGAGATCATTGCCGCCGCCCACAACACCCGGGAGACTGAGAAAAACGCCCTCCACCACGCGGAGCTGCTGGCCATTGACGCGGCCTGCAAAAAGCTGGGTGGCTGGCGGCTGTGGCAGTGTGAGCTGTTCGTCACGCTGGAGCCCTGCCCCATGTGCAGCGGGGCCATCCTCAACAGCCGGGTCAAACGGGTGGTGTACGGCGCGGCCGACACCAAGGCGGGCTGCTGCGGCTCGGTGACAGACCTGTTTGCCCTGCCGTTCAACCACCACCCGGTGGTGGAGCGGGGCCTCCGGGCCGAGGAAGCGCAGGCTCTTTTGCAGGCGTTTTTCCTCCGCCTGCGGGAGCAGCGGGCTGCAAGGCCGAAGTGGAAACCGCCGGTACAGGGACAAAACAAGTCCAAATGATGAAAAAAGTGGGAACTGCGTGAAAAAAGCACGGGTTCCCACTTTCTTTTTTCGGCAATTTGTGCTATATTATTCAATGGTAACTTGTCGAAACCACGCGCAGGAGCCAGCGGGCGCACCGCAGGACCGGACATGACCGGAAGAAGAAAGCAGAGTGCAGCTCCGCTGGGCGCAGGGCCGACCACCACCCCCTGCAAGGCTGGAAAATGCCTTACAGAGAAACAAGCGACAGGAGGGTTTGACTCTTGTACGACGACGAATTTGAACTGACATTTGACATGGCGGAGGACAACGCCGAGACGGTGAAACTGCCCGGCAAGCCTCTGCAGCCTGCCCCGGAAGCCCCTGAGGCCCCGGAACCGGCTGGAAAGGCGAAAGAGCCGGAAGTCCCGGATTTCCCGGACGACGAACCCACCATCGTCATCCCGGCCCGGAAGCCGCGGGAGATGCCCAAACAGGAGCGGGAACCTGTGCGGGCAGAGCCTGTGCCGGAGTTGGCCCCGGCGGAAGTGAAAGCGCCGGAGGAGCCTGCGGCGGCCCCGGAAGCACCTGTGCCGGCGATCCGGACAAACGGGCGGACGGTGCTGATCTCCGGCGGAGACCGGGGCATCGGTGCGGCCACCGCCAAAGCCTTTTATGAGGCAGGCTACCGGGTGGCGGTGTTCTACCACAAAAATGCGGAGGCCGCTGCGGCGCTGGAAAAAGCCCTGCCGGGCTGCACCATCGTTCAGTGCGATGTGGCCAGCCGGGCCAGCTGTGAGCTGGCGTTCCATGCGGTGGAGCAGGCGCTGGGCCGGGTGGATGTGCTGGTGAGCAACGCGGGCATTGCCCAGCAGAAGCTTTTTACCGACATCACGCCGGAAGAGTGGCAGCACATGCTGGATGTCAACCTGACCGGCGCGTTCAACCTGTGCCAGCTGGTGCTCCCCGGGATGATCCGCCGCAAGGCGGGCCGCATCCTGACGGTGAGCAGCATGTGGGGCCAGACGGGCGGCAGCTGCGAGGTACATTACTCAGCCGCCAAGGCGGGCCTCATCGGCCTGACCAAGGCACTGGCCAAGGAAGAGGGCCCCAGCGGCATCACCGTCAACTGTGTGGCCCCGGGTGTCATCGACACCGATATGATGGCGGCATTTACCGCCGAAGATAAGGCCGCTCTGGCTGAGGAGACCCCTGTGGGCCGCCTGGGCAGCGCGGACGAAGTGGCAAAACTGCTGCTCTACCTTGCCGGAGAGGACGCCGGATACATCACCGGACAAGTGTTTGGTGTCAACGGCGGGCTGGTGATCTGATGCAGTTTTGTCCGCGGATTTTAAGAGCAACACCCCGGACGGGGTTTTCCCAAAGCGAAAAGGAGAGAGCGAAATGGGCATGACTTTAAAGGAACTGTTGACCAAAGGTGAGGGCACCCTGTCGGCACAGGAGGCCAAAGATTTGGCTGCACAGTGCAGAATGGACGTGGAAACGCTCTACACCCTCCTGGAGGAGCGCGGCATCAAGATCCTGGACAACGAGGTCGAGGCGGATACCAGCCTGGACGTGGACAGCATCATTGCCGAGGTGGAAAACGCCGAGAACAACAGCGATGATATGGGCATCAGCGAGGAAGAGGAGGAGAGCGCGGAGGAAAACCCGGCTGACCTCAAAGCTGCCATGGATGAGCTGCTGGACGACCCTGTGAAGAACTACCTCAAGCAGATCGGCCAGATCCCGCTGCTGAGCGCGGAACAGGAAGTGGAACTGAGCCGCCGCATCCATGCCGGTGCCGAGGCTGCCCACATCCTGCAGGCTGACCGCCAGAAGTACGGCGCGCCGGAATACATCAAGAAGAACAGTGCCCGCTTCTCCTTTGAGGAGGACGAGAACAGCCGCAGCTACACCGAGGACCTGGACGAAGAGGGCAACGAGAAATCCAGCGAGGACGCTGAGGAAAAGGCCGCTGAAGAAGAGGCCATGGAGGCGGTGGAGAACGGCCCCCTGACCGAGGAAAAGCGTCAGGAGCTGCTCAAGACCCGCCGCGACGGTTTGAACGCCCGCCGCAGCCTGAGCGAGGCCAACCTCCGTCTGGTGGTCTCCATTGCCAAAAAGCATGTTGGCCATAACCTGGCGTTCCTGGATCTGATCCAGGAGGGCAACATCGGCCTCATCAAGGCCGCTGAGAAGTTTGACTGCGACCGCGGTTTCCGCTTCTCCACCTACGCCACCTGGTGGATCCGTCAGGCCATCACCCGCGCCATCGCCGACCAGGCCCGCACCATCCGCATCCCGGTGCACATGGTCGAGACCATCAACCGGATGCGTCAGGCCACCAACCAGCTGGTCTACCAGAATGGCCACGAGCCCACCCCGGAAGAGCTGGCAAAGGCCATGGACATGAGCGTGGAGCGCGTGCGCGAGATCCAGCGCATGGCACAGGAGCCTGCAAGCCTGGAAAGCCCCGTGGGTGAGGAAGAGGATTCCTCTCTGGGCGATTTCGTCGCGGACGAAAACGCCGAAGCTCCCGGCAAGGCGGCTGACCGCGCCATGGTGGCACAGCAGATCAATCTGGCGCTCAAGAGCCTGACCCCCCGCGAGGAGAAGGTCATCCGCCTGCGCTTTGGTCTGGACGATGGCCGTCCCCGCACGCTGGAAGAGGTCGGCCGCGACTTCGGCGTCACCCGTGAGCGTGTGCGCCAGATCGAAGCCAAGGCCATCCGCAAGCTGCATAGCCGCA
>ERZ837487.4041-NODE-4041-length-12163-cov-2.878758_pt1 | contig 12163 bp, 9 predicted proteins | sample MGYA00519911_ERZ837487 | MGnify/ENA primary metagenome ERZ837487 (study PRJEB31850, sample SAMEA3708818) | human gut metagenome | biome: human gut; feature: human-associated habitat; material: faeces | place: China | collected 2014 ...
GGAAGCTTTGGCTCTCTTTAAGGAAAACGAGGTGGACTTGATCTTGATGGATATAAAGATGCCTGAGATGACGGGTATCGAGTCCTTGAAGGAAATCCGTAAGCTATCGAAAGATATCCCCGTAATCATGCAGTCGGCTTATGTATTCGACTCTGATATGGAAGCCGCTAAAGAAGCCGGGGCTTCCGGTTTTATCACGAAGCCGATCAATCTAAAGGTATTGAAAAATACGATATCGCAGTATTGTCCGTCAATCGTATGGTAAGGATTTATTAAGATGTTTTAGATTTGTATAAACGGCATTTTGCCGTATTTTTTGTTATTTTTGTAGAAAATCGTCAAGAGGACGCTTTACAAATGTATTCTAATCTACAAAAATGACATGCTTATGATAAAAAAAGAACATCTTGTATCCGACATTTCTAAACTGAAAAAAGTATATAACCAGAGCTTCCCTTGGTTGGTGACCTTAGCGGAAGAAAGCGAGAACGCAAAGTATTTTAAGGATGCTTTGCGTTCTCTTATTTTATCCCGGCTCACGGAAAAGGAAAGTACCCAAGAAAACGTAGGAATGGCGGTGGCGAGGCGTATCCTTCTTTTGATTGAGCATGATGATACTTTCGTGGACGAGCTGTCTACGGGCGAGCGTCTTCCGGTGCGGACGGTCACTTATCTTTGGCAGTTCCTGACCGGCCATTTGGAAAATGAGGTCTCTCCTGATTTATTTATCGACCTATACCATCAGTTTGATTTATTGGAACATCCGGTTGAGATCCTGCCGGACCGGGCATTGGTGAAAAGGCAGATGAGCCGCTGGCCGACCGGGCTTGACCCGGAGGTGATCGCTATCCGTGAGAGGAACAAGGAGCGTATCATCGCTTGCTTGATCAAGAAGATAGAAAGACGCCATAGCCCTTCGTCACGTTTTCAGTTCGCCGAGGGCATCTCCTATGAGGAGAAAGAGGCTCGGGTACGTGAGTGGTGGAACACCGCTCGTTTCCATTTGTCGATGGCGATCAAGAGTCCGACGGAATTGAACTTCTTTTTGGGATATTCCCTGTCGGATGAGACGATGAGCTTATTGGCCCGTGCCAAAAAGAAGGGGATGCCCTTTTTCGTGACTCCTTATTATCTTTCCCTATTAAATATAGAACATGAGGGGTATGACGACGCTACGGTGCGATCGTACATCATGTACTCGAACGAGCTGGTAGATACGTATGGAAGCATTAAGGCGTGGGAAAAGGAAGACATGGTCGTCGCCGATGAGCCGAATGCGGCGGGCTGGCTATTGCCGGAGGGACATAATATACACCGGAGGTATCCGGAGGTGGCGATCTTGATCCCCGATTCGATGGGGCGTGCCTGTGGTGGATTGTGCGCTTCTTGCCAGCGCATGTATGATTTCCAGAGCGAGCGGTTGAATTTCGATTTCGAGGCTCTGAAGCCTAAGGAGAGTTGGGACCGGAAGTTACGTCGTCTGATGCGTTATTTCGAGGAAGACGCCCAACTGAGGGATATCTTGATAACGGGCGGGGATGCCTTGATGAGCCAGAACGCTACCTTGCGTAAGATATTGGAGGCGGTATATAAGATGGCGGTGCGGAAACGGAAGGCGAACGAGAGCCGTCCGGAGGGCGAGAAGTACGCCGAGTTGCAACGGGTACGGCTAGGTTCCCGGTTGCTGGCTTATCTTCCGTTGCGTGTGACCGATGAGTTGGTCGGTATATTGAGGGAGTTCAAGGAGAAGGCTTTCGCTATCGGCGTGAGCCAGTTCTATATACAAACGCATTTCCAGTCTCCACTGGAGGTGACACCGGAGGCGAGGCACGCTATCGAGGCGATCTTGGCGGCGGGCTGGACGATCACGAATCAGTTGGTATATACGGTTTCGGCTTCCCGTAAGGGACATACGGCGAAATTACGGCAGACCTTAAACGCCCTTGGGGTGGTTTGCTATTATACGTTCTCCGTGAAAGGATTCCGGGAGAATTATGCGGTTTACACCCCGAATAGCCGCTCGTTGCAAGAGGCTCGTGAGGAGAAGATCTTCGGGCAGGTGCCGAAGGAGAAACAGGCGGAGTTGTATGATATGATCCGTAACCAACGTCCTTTAGGCAAGCGCTTGGTTCGTTTCCTGAAGGAGAACGGGTTGTTGTTCGCAGGTACGGATCGTAATGTATTGAACTTGCCCGCTATTGGTAAGAGCATGACTTTCCATACCATAGGCCTGACTTCCGAGGGAAAGCGGATTCTTAAGTTCGATCATGACGGGAGCCGTCGGCATAGCCCGATTATCGATCAAATGGGTGAGGTTTATATCGTGGAGAATAAATCCGTGGCCGCTTACCTTAGGCAATTGAAGGAGATGGGCGAGGATGTCAATGAGTACCGTACGATCTGGAATTATTGCGAGGGAGAGACGGAGCCTCGCTTCAGTATTTATGAATATCCGGCTTATCCCTTTAAGGCCACGGACCGAATGACTAATCTTGAATTATGAATTCTATCCTCATATGTTTGCCTTGGTTTCGTATATTTTGCTTAATTTTGTTTCACTGAATTTAGAAGGATATGATACAGAACGAAAGAGAAATCAGGCATGAGCTTGTGTTACAGGCCGCACGCCGTATGATGACAGCCGCTCGCACGGCTCCTAAAGGCAAGGGTATTGATATCATAGAGATAGCGATGGTGACGGATGGGGATATCTTGCGCTTGTCCGATGAGATGATCCGGATAGCGGCCGAGACCGGATTCAAGTTCCTGCTCCGTGACGCCGAGAATATAAAGAGTGCCGACGCCGTGGTGATTATCGGTACCTCCCAGAAAGTACAAGGCTTGAACTGTGCCCATTGCGGTTTCGATACCTGCGTGGAGAAGCCGGATTTGGTTCCGTGCGCTATTAATTCCGTCGATCTGGGTATCGCAATCGGCTCGGCTTGCGCTACGGCGGCGGCCCTGCGTGTGGATACTCGTGTCATGTTCAGCGCCGGCTTGGCGGCCCAGCGATTGGGGCTGTTGGGAGACTGTAAATGCGTGATGGCGATACCGGTCAGCGCCTCGTCGAAGAACCCGTTTTTTGATCGTAAACCGAAAGAAGAACCGAAAAACTAGAAACAAATGAGTGACTCTATTCTAAAATTCGCGAATAAGCTGGAGATACGTTATTCCTTTAATAATAAATCCAATTATATGGATGCCATGACCAAGCACCGGTGTGAGAAGGAGATTCTTACGCTGATACGTTCCTTGGCGGATATGCTGGACGTGAAGCTGACGGTTTACAACGAGCCTTACGATAAGGAGGGTGGTTTCCGTGAGAAGCTGGGCGTGGCCGGGGAGAGTAGCCGCTCTATCTCTATCGTGTTGAACTTGGTGATGCAGATATTGACCCGTCCTTCCTTGTCGGTAGGTGGACAACCGCTGATGGATCGTACGCCGGCGGACGAGGAGGAGATGCAGCGTGAGCTGTTCAAGTTACGCCGTGAACTACGGCTGAAGACTCCGGGGGCTACGCCTTCACACCGCTTGATCGACCTGTTGAACGCCTCGCCCCGTTTCTGTAAGTGTAAGTCTAATTTCTACGAGGCTTTGAAAGGGTATCCGAAGGTGACGAAAATCTCGGTACGTGAGTTGAACGAGAAGGATCGCAACCGTTCCGGTTCGCTGGAGGTGAAACGGGACCAGTTCGATTATTTTATCTTGCGTAGCGACGATCTGCCTACGGTCAAGGATAATAAGGCCACGATAGAGATCATCTCGCCGGTACTGAAAGATAGTAAGTATCGGTGGAAAGGTATCTACAACAAGGGAGGCGAGACGATCGATTTCTATATGCAAGATGAGGATTTCAAGAAACAGATGTTCGAGGACAAGATCTCGTTCACGAGCGGTATGTGCATCGATTGCGTCTTGGAGATCGCCCGCCGTCTGTCGGAGCTAGGAGAGGTGGTCAACGTGAGCTATACCGTGACTACGGTGATACGTACCCGTTTCGATAAGATGGAGATCGTCACCCCTCAAGGCAAGCGGCATCTTCGTAAACTGGAAGCCGCGAAGAAACAGCTTACGCTGGATTTGTTCGGCTAATCCGACAGCGGTATTCCCATCGCTCCCAAACACTACCGTGTTCCCACCTGAACACAGTAGTATTCATCAGCGAACACAATAGTATTCAATCCCGGACATAATAGTCTTTTTGCTTTGAATACTATTGTGTTTTTTCGTAAGGACGGGCAGTCTATACGAGTGTATATTTCCTCGGATAATTGAATGCGATCGCCAATAAGGCGCCTGCTCCCAATAGATACGGGTAGTAAAGATATTGCATGATCTCGATAGGGGAGACATGCCCGAGTCCGGCGGCCATCAACATCTGGGCGCCGTAGGGGATGATTCCCTGTACGAAGCAAGAGAAGATATCCAATAGGCTGGCGCTGCGGCGGGGATCTATCTTGAACCGGTCCGCTATATCCTTGGCGATCGGGCCGGCCATGATGAGGGCGATCGTATTGTTGGCCGTGCAGAGGTTGGCGAAGCTCACCAAGGCCGCTATGCTCATCTCGGCCCCCTTGGAGGAATGGATGCGGGAGGTAAGCTTGCGGATGATCCAGTCGATACCCCCGTTATAGCGGATCATCTCCAACATGCCTCCTGCCAGAAGCGTCACGATAATCAGCTCGCCCATATTGGTGATACCTAATCCCATGGAGGCGTTCCAGCCCCAGATATCGAAGCTACCGGTCCACAGACCTACGATACCGGACAGGACGATCCCGATGAATAGCACCAGCATGACATTGATCCCGCAAACGGCGGTTACCAACACCACCAGATAAGGGATCACCTTGACCCATTCGATCGGGGCGGGGGCGTAAGCGTTCTCTACGCCGCTTCCCACCAGCACGTATATCAATCCGGTCAGGATCGCTATCGGGAGGGCGATACGGATATTCACCTTGAACTTATCGGACATCTGGCAACCCTGCGTGCGGGTAGCTACGATGGTCGTATCGGATATGAACGACAGGTTATCGCCGAACATGGCGCCGCTCACCACGACACCCAGCATAAGGGCGTCCGGCATCCCCGTCTTGTCCGCTATACCGACAGCTACCGGGGCCAAGGCCACGATCGTGCCCACCGACGTACCTACCGAGATGGATATGAAGCAAGCGGCTAGGAAGATTCCGGCCGCCAACAGGTTACCGGGCAGGATGGACATCGCCAGATTCACGGTAGCGTCTACGGCACCCATCGCCTTGGCGGTCTGCGCGAACGCCCCGGCGAGGATGAAGATCAATACCATCAGCATGATATTGCTGTTGGCCGCCCCCCGGCAGAACTGCTCGATACGGTTGCTTAATTTGCCTCCCTTGGAGATCGCTATCGCTACGATCGAGGAGATGACGAAGGCTACCGTTATCGGCATCTTATAGAAATCTCCTGCCACGATAGATACCACCAAATAAGTCAATAAGAATACCACCAGCGGCGTCAATGCCCATGCGTTCGGTCTGCGTTCCAACTCCCCCATTTTCTTATCTCTCCTACATTTAACTGTCAACTGTCAATTCTCAACTGTCAACTCTTAGAAGGAGAACCGCAGCGCTATACGCACGCCCCCCTTCTTGATATTCGGTTGGTCCAGATACGTCAACCGGCGGTAATAATCGATCCGTAATATCTTGAAGATGTTCTCCAGACCTACGCTGGCCTCTAGGTAAGGCGTACGGCCCATCGGCGAGGTTCCCTCGGGGAAACGGTATAGTCCCGTCGGGTCCAAGGCAGGGTTGTTCTTATCGGTCAGTCCTCCGTAGAAACCGCTGAACGATATCACCTCACGCAAACGTAGCCACTTCACGCCGGGAATACGGTTTAAGATCCATCCCTTCATATAATACGTGAAGTAGAACGAAACATACTGGTCGCTTACGAACTCCAGCGCACGCATCATGTTGAAGGCTTGCGGCTGGATCGTGATGGACTGGTTGGTATTCGGCATGATGAGCAAGGGGAAAGGAACCTTGTCCCATACCTTGCCCGCCGTCACCAAGGCGTCGATATGTCCGAAGGAAGAGAGCCAGATCCGTTTCTCGGCGCTGATCTCCGTATGGTTGTAATTGAAGTCGCCCCCCAACACGTTCTTCAATCCCATCTGATGGGATAGCTTGAATACGGGAGCGTCTTTCGAGAGGTTGAAAAGAGAGTTCTTACCCTCTCGTCCGTTATAGGCACGCTCGCCCGGGGCGAAACGAAGCTGGGCCCCTAGCTCCGTGTTGGTGAAACTCTTTAGGTTCGTCAATGTCCCGTCGGCGTTGTAGCGGTCGTAGCGGCCGCCTCGTTGTTCTCGTTACGTGCCCAAGTGGTAAGGGTCAGGCCATTCAGCCATTCCTTCTGGTACTGGAGCATGGTCTTGCGGATGTATTGCATCATGGTGACGGGCTCGCCCACCTTCCATGCCACGAACATATTATCCTTGCTGGTGAAGAGGAAGTCTTGACCGGGCGTATATACGTCGTACTCTTGGATAGCGGAGATATTGTTCACCGGGCTTTCTCCCTCGTGATATTTCTTCTTGTTCACGCTATACGTCAGCTTGGCGTTATACTTTAGCTTACGGTCGTTTACGCCATAGGCTAGATAACCGCTACCGAACCAGTGCGGGTTGAGGTTTGCCGTCGTCATACCTCCCACACGCATGCGGAAGCCCTCCAGATGGTTGGCGCTGAAAGTGGTATTCATCGGTCCGAAATCGAACTTGCTCTTATCCTTGTCCGCCGTGGTCGGGATATAACCGGTGATCAATATCTCGGCGGTCTTGATGATCACGTTGAAAGCCGGTACCTTGCGGAGTTGCGCCAGCAAGTCGTCCAAGGCGCTCTCTTTCTCTTTCAAGGGGACATGGCGGTTGTGTATCCAGAAGGTGTCGGTCTGGGCGGTGGCTTCGGGCAGCTCATGGATCGGACCGAGAAGGCCGAAGATCGAGTCGGCGTTCTGCACGTCGAACTGATACTTATCGAAATTCCTTAGCTGGTGGGCATAGAGCTGTTGCGCCCCTTTTACGATATAGAAGTTAACGTAGGTATTCTCGTTGGCGAGCACCCAAGTACTATCCGGCATCCGCTTGAACTCTTGTTCGATCCGGAGCTTGTCCACCCAGTTGAGGTTGATGTTCGCCGGGGTGTTCAAGAGGAATTTCTTGACGGCGTAATTACCGTCCAGCGTGATGTACAAGCGGCCCGTGAAGCCGTAGCTCTGGCTGTTTACGGGCACGAAGGCGAGATCCACACATTTATCTCCGGCTACGTCCACCGTATCCATGATATAATATTTGTAATAGGAGACGGCCAGCGTGGAAGATAACGGGCTCACGAAACGGTTCAACAAGATATTGATATTGTTGTCGAAGATATTGACGCCCTTGAATATCTCCTCAAGGTTGGCGGTGATGGCGCCTCCATCGTCCAATGTCTTGTCGATACCCTGCTGGCGCTTGGCCTTGGTGATCGTCTTCTCCGCCTTGGGATGTTTGCGGTAGTATTGGTCGGAGATCGTCTCACGGACGGAGATCGTCAGGATCGGTTTCCCGTTGAACTCCGAGGTATCCAGATAGTTCTTGATGAACTTGAATTTCTTCAGGAACTTATTCTTCTCGAGATTGGGGTTGAAGTCGTCCAGCGACATGCTGAGCTTCTCGTACACCTCGCTTTGGTACTCGTCCTTCGCCTCGATGCGGTTGTCGTTCTTATGCTCTATGACTTTCTTGATCAGTTCCACGGCGGGGTTGTCCTTGCGGGAGTATCTCTCCTTGGTAGGCCTCACCTCTACCTCCGCGATCTGGAAGGAGGTGGGGCTTAATAATATATCCAGATTGTCGTTCTTTTGCCCGGCCTTTAGGTTTACGACCTTATTGTCATATCCAAGCGAGGATACGACCAGCCGGGTAAGCCCTTTGTCGTTCTGGAGGCTGAAAGCCCCGTCATCGTCGGTCATCGCCCCGATCGTCGAGTTTTCGAACATGACGGATACGTAGGATAGGGGTTCCCCGCTTACGGAGTCTCTCACGATTCCGGACGCGGAAGTTATGCTCTGGGCGTATAGGACGGAAATGCCGGTCACGAATTGTAACAGGACTAGCAAAGTGATATAGCGAATAGATCTTATCATGTAAATGTCTCGTTATTCCTTCACGGATAATACAGTTGGCAAAGGTATGTTTTTTTCGTGGGAGGGAGGGGGGAGAGGCTATTAATAATCATTAATCAATGGGGCATCCCCTCCTTGGAGGGAGGGGAGCCCCATCATTCTTAAATCTAAAAAACATGAGGGCCTCACGGCTTTATATCTCTGACGGCGATTCGCTATCCGCTTGCTTCTTGGCGGCGGCGGCCCTCGCTTGTGCGATGCGTTGGTTGTAGAGGGCGTTGGTCTCGTCGATGAGGGTGTTGAGGCGGTTGATGAAGGTGGCGGTCGTAGCCGTTGGCTTCACCACGCTCTGGGCGAAGGCGTAGGTGGTCATCTCGTCGTATTCCTCGTCCATGCGGAGGCGGATCTTCTTGGCGCTCTCGATGGGGTTGTCGGCTTGCGCGTTGGTGCGCTGCTCGGTCAAGGCTGCGTATTGCTGGTTCTTCTCCTTCAGCGAGGCCACTACCTCGGTGAGGGTGAGCGCCGCCAGCGCCTCGGGCATGCCGTCCTTGTCGAGGTCTACCAGCAAGCCCTCGATGGCGGCCGTCTCCTGCAAGTTGGCGAGGCGCGCGGCTCCGATGTAGGGCTTCACGGGAAGGTATAGCTTCTCGGCCGCCGTGCGTTGCGCCGCCAGCGGGCTTTTCGTCATTTGGGTAATGGTGGAAGTAATGAAGATCAAGAGATCATCCCTCTCCTTGTCGAGGGTGGACATCTGCGCGGTCTCCTCGCTGGCCGAGGATTGGTTCACGGCGTCGGTCAATAGGGCGAAATCGGCGGCGAAAGCTGTACGAACTTCTTGGGGGATGCCCAGCGGGTCGTTCGGATCGAAGCTGATCTCGTCGGGCGATTCCGAGTCGCTTCCGCCACCCGCGAGCAGGTTCCCGTAGCGGGCCATGAAGGTTCGGTACTCGGCGTTGTTCAATCTTTCTAAATATGCGCTCTTTACTTTCGTGATTTTTGCCATGTCTGAAAATTTTTAGTTGGATAGATATATATGATTTAATTGTGCTAATGTAAGAAGATTTCCGGATGTATCGATCAAGAGCGGCATTGTTTTTTTAAAATCGGGCTTACATCCGGTGCGGGGTGGATTTAAAAGTTTAAATCGGGCTTGCGTCGGGTGCGAGATGGAATTTAAAAGTTTAAATCAGGCTTGCGTTAGGCGCGAGATGGAATTTAAAAGTTTAAATCGGGCTTGCGTTAGGCGCGAGATGGAATTTAAAAATTTCAGCGGGGCCCAACCGTGGTGGCCGGGCCTCGCGATAAATCATTTCTTCTTGATCACGATGATACTGGTGCCGCCCTCGGGCTGCACCAGATCCCCGATCTGCTTGCCATCGTCGTCCAGCGTTGGGACGAGGAACGGATAATATTCCGGGTTGTAATACTGCTTCGTGCTTAGGGAGCCTTCCTTAGGATGCATGGAATAAACTAGTTCTCCGTTGATCCAGATCTGATCCATAAGGAGCAAGGATGAAGTCCTGTATAGCTGTACTTTTATCTCATCCTCGTTTCCGTCGGGATACTGGATATAGGTATAGGCGATATCTCTATTTCCTTCCGTCACGAAAGGGGATGCTTCGATGTAATAGTATCCCATCGTATTTTGATTTACCATTCCATATACTTCATCATCCTTATACGGTGGATAGATCGTGCTCCATTCTCCTAGGATGGCTCCTCCGTGTGTCTGGAGGGGCCAAAGTAGGGGAAGGGTTAATTTTTGATCTTTATACCGATACATGACTTCTATTCCTTGGGTATACTCTTCTCCAAGGAAGCTAGGGGATCCCGGGTTCAGGCGATCGTTCAGCTCCGGGTCTGTCAGTACGATTTGTATAACTATATCCTCTACACAAGAGATTTGACCTTCTTGTGGTTCCGATTCACAGGCGCAGAGGCCGGCTAGCGCTACGCAGCATAGAAAAAATATACTTCTCATAGGACTCTATATCTAAAAGGGTTAATAAATATAACTGATTATCTTATTATTCCGATTGTAATTGCTTCCAGTAGATGGCTTTTCGAAAATACCGCTGGTAAACCAACCATTGTCACTCAAGGTTCTTCCTCCCCAATCATACCGGACAGTTCGAAAGGAAGTGATGGAAGAATTGCCGGAAGCTTCAAACACTTTCCCGTTATATGTAATGGTATAGATATCGGTACTGGTAGTTTTCGTGATTCGTACCCCATCGATTACCCAAGCATGGCCTTCATCATCAGCTTTTATTCCCATTACATATGTAGGGCCATAGCTTAATGCGCTCCAAGCTCTGTCAAATGTATAATCTTGAGCGGATCCGGCGGTATAGCCATTATTGTTTAGGAAGTCTCTGGCTTTGGATATAGTGCTACTTGTCCCATGCCCATCATATCCTGTGTTCATCGTATTAAACAAATCAAGCATAAGGCGCTTTAGCTCTACGGATGTATATCTATTATCAATCATTGTAGGCGCCGTGATATAATTGCTGTAGGGCTTTTTGTGATATGCCATGATTTGCGAGACGGCTATCATACCACAACCCACATAGGCTCTATCTGTATAATCTGGAGGAAGCAATGGCAGTAAGTCATTGAACGGACTTTCTTGATGCCATCCTCCGGGAACTAGCTTGATCCTTTCGGTGACTTCGTTTTTTACGTCTGTCCGGTCATAACTCCAAGGGCTGTTCGGGTCGTCGGGGTCAAATGGCGGGAGCGCTTTGGTGATTACCTTGCCTTTATTTGCCGCTTTTATCTTTTGATTAGCCGAAGAAGCCAGACTTTCTATGTCTAATTCTTTTTGAGTTTGCTCCTCCACATACAATTCGACTAGCTCTAGGCAGTATTTCAAGCTCTTGTTAAACGAGGTGTCCGATATAGACCCGTTTTCTGAGTAACAAAGTAGCTTGTCTACACGTTCATCTGCCGATAATAGGGAGAATCCCGTTCCTTTGTCGTTTTCGAATATAACTTCGTAATATAGGTTTCTCCCGTTTTTCTTGTTCTTCTTCAATGAGAGAGCTTTTACTTTTACGGCTTTCTCCTTGTGGATGGTCTTAGCATAGCTCTCGAAGTTCTTTTTCGCTTCTTTTTCCGAGATATTGTATGAACCTTTCTGTTTTACGGAAAGGGCGATTTGCTCGGAGGCGGTTAAGACCAACTCCTTGTCATTGTTTGTCGCCGCGTTTAACGCTTGGGCGCCAGCATCTATAAGATCTTCACTTTGTGAACATCCCGTCATGATTATTAAAGTAACGCCGATAATAATCGTACTCAGTAAAGTATCCGTTGCTTTCATGTGAGATTGGATTTAGAGATTAGCATGAGAAAAAAGTGATTATCAACCTTTGTTGATCTTGAGAAGGAACTCCGAAGAGACGGGACCATTTATTCTTTGAATAGAATAGGTAAATGTTGAGTCGTAAAGGTCTGGATTAAATCGGATAAAAACAAATTCTGTGATCAGAATCTTGTATGAAATCTCGTTATTATCCATTTGTCGCGACCCTCTTGAAACAACAAAGGCCTTGCCGGGGTAGCAAGGCCCATCGCGGGGGATGAGACGCAGCACGCCGCGTCTCTACAACGCCTCCTTGTTCCACTTGTTCTGCGGGTTCTTCCCCTCGGGGGTATAGAGCTGGGCGATACGGGCGGCGTAGGCTTTCTCTACCTTGCCCCGGACGATCTTCATGGTGCTATTTACCATGCCGTTTTGCTCGGTGAAAGGCTCGGGGAGGATGGCGAAGGTGGTCGGCAACCAACGATCCGGGAACATACTAGACAGGTCGCCTCCCTTGCGGAAACGGTCGATCTGGCGCTGGATGATACGGATGGCCTCTTCTCGGCCTTGATCGCTCGTGAGGTCCAGATTCTGGTGGGCCAGATGTTTCCGCAACCGTTCTTTGTTAGGGACCAACAGGGCGGTCGTGTACGGACTCTGGTTATTGTACAGGATCAGCTGGTCGATGCAAGAGGAATGCTCTAC
>ERZ837487.4054-NODE-4054-length-12127-cov-2.677850_pt1 | contig 12127 bp, 7 predicted proteins | sample MGYA00519911_ERZ837487 | MGnify/ENA primary metagenome ERZ837487 (study PRJEB31850, sample SAMEA3708818) | human gut metagenome | biome: human gut; feature: human-associated habitat; material: faeces | place: China | collected 2014 ...
TTATATAATTAATTTTATTCATATCAAATAAAATAAAAGATAATAATACAATCATGATTTTTCCTTATTTTTGCAATAAATGTAAGAAACGAACAGTCTACCGGGAAAATCGAACATCACCGTTTTAACGATAGATTTTACATTTTCTACCACTAACTTAAAACAAATTCCTATGGATAAATCCAAAGTATTCTTTACCAATCTGCACACGACTCCTTCGAGCAATCTACTCGACAAGATGGAGCGTTTAATCAAACGAGCCGGAATCGAAAGTATCGATTTCAAAGACCAATTCGTAGCTATAAAAATACACTTCGGAGAACCGGGAAATTTAGCATATCTCCGTCCGAACTATGCAGCTCGACTGGCAACCCTACTCCGCTCTTGGGGAGCAAAACCCTTTCTTACCGACTGCAACACGCTCTACTCCGGCCGACGTGCCAACGCGGTAGACCATTTACAAAGCGCCATGGAAAATGGATATAACCCCATTTCAGCGCAATGCCAAGTCATTATCGCCGACGGTTTGAAAGGAACGGAGTACCGTGAAATACCTTTAAATGGGGAGTACTGCAAGGCTCCGAAAATTGGATCGGCATTAGCCGATGCCGATATAGTTATCTCAATGACTCACTTCAAAGGTCATGAGCAAGCCGGATTCGGCGGTGCTTTAAAAAACTTAGGAATGGGAGGAGCGAGCGTAGGCGGTAAACTAGAATTGCACTGTAATTCTCAACCCAAAATCGAAACAGAGAACTGTAAAGGCTGTAACATCTGTGTCAAGCATTGCGCCCACGATGCCATACACTTGAACCAAAACCATAAAGCCGAAATAGATTATACCAAATGTGTCGGTTGCGGGCAATGTGTCGCTTTATGCCAACACGATGCAGCCGTAATGGGAGAATGCGATACGTCTGAACGCTTGAACTATAAAATAGCCGAATATACCCAAGCCATATTGAAGGACAAGCCTCATTTCCACATCAGTTTCATTATGAATGTTTCACCTGAATGCGACTGTTGGAATCACAACGATGCCGCCATTATCCCCGATTTGGGAATACTCGCATCATTCGACCCGGTCGCTTTGGACAAGGCTTGCGCCGATATGGTCATCGCAGCACCGGCAATCAATGGCAGTTGTCTGACTGAGAAACACCCGCACGAACATCTCGAAGGCGCCGATAAATTCCATCTGATGCACCCCGATACCAATTGGCAAGCCGGACTCGAACATGCACAAAAGATCGGATTAGGAGTTATGCAATACGAATTGATTACGGTATAGACCGCTATTTCCCAAAGAGGAATCGATCACAGGGCACGGTAATGGGATTCGTTGGCATATTTCAATAGCTGCGAATCCCCTTTACTGTCGCCATATACGATCAAGTAATTATTTTCTAAATCGGGAATCTGTTCCAGCAGCCTCACAACCTTCTCCTGTCCATAACAATTTTTATTCGAAAAGAAACCGGTCAGACAACCTTCACCGTCCACTTCGATCTCGGTAGATAATATGTCCCGGATACCTAAATCGGAAGCAAAAGGTTTGATCCAATTATAAATACTTGCACTTACAATAAAAACCCTATTGCATTTCTGCAATTGTTCCCATATAGCAATCCTTGCACTTTGCCGAACAAGAGCCTTTCCTTCCTTTTGAAAAAATTCCTCGCACAACCGATTGAAATCCTCCAACCTCATTCCTTTGAAAAAATGGGAAAATATTTGTTGTTTCACCTTCCAATTCGGATAAAGCCCCAATTTATACGCCAAAAGTTGCGGAGCATACCTAAGAAAACCCGCATAGAACGAAACAGGTCCTCTCACAAATTTGATAAATTCCAAAAGTGTATCTTTGGTAGTAACCGTTCCATCAAAATCGAAAACAGCAATTCTCATATTCCTCAAAAATAAATCAGAACCCCGAAAGACAGAACCCAGCCCACGATACAAACATGGATAAACCGGTCGTGTATCAATATCTTTGTAGGACTGCCACTATTCTTATCTACCACTGTCAACTGCAAATAACGTAAGATTCCAGCCAAAACCCATATCGTAGTCAGATAGAGATTGGAGGTCCCCATTCTTTCGATCACCTCCGGTGATACAGTATACATAATGTAACAAACGACCACAATAACCCCGACAAGAGTTATCGCCATATTGATAAACTCCAAATTATAACGGGCTATATTAAGCCTCATCTTATCTCCGGTCCGCTCATAAATGAGTACGTCGTCCCGCCTTTTGGCAAACGACAAAAACAGAGCCAACAGAAACGTCATCAAGATAATCCACGGCGAAATCCATATCCCTGTAACGACTCCACCCGCAAGAACCCTTAACACAAAGCCTATCGATATCACAAAAACATCGACCAACGCAATATGTTTCAACCAAAAACAATAGGCTATATTCAAAATAAAATAGATACCGACATTTATCAGCAACACGTGCCGTACGGTTGAATCATAAATAAATGTCAAAGCAATTGCCAAGACCAACAACAGAGCCATTATACCATATCCGGCTCCCACCGATACTGCACCCGAAGCGATAGGTCGCCGGCACTTAGTCGGATGCAAGCGATCGGATTCTCTATCGCAAATATCATTCAAACAATATATAGACCCAGCGACCAAACAGTAAATAACAAAAGCAATCAATGCGGAGCTCAAACAAGCCCCGTCACCTAACTTCCGGCTAAAAAATATCGGAAGAAAAATAAATACATTTTTAAGCCACTGTTGAGGCCGAACGAGTGAAATTATATCTTTCACCATACTATTGGTATATTTTACACAACAAATATATAATATTATACAGAATAGTACAAAATATACACCTATCGTTTTCCCCAATACACAGCGACGATCGGAATAAATCTAATAAACAGACGATTCATTGCCCCATGTGTTTTTGCAATATGGGATATGAAAACTCGGGATAACGCATAAAAACAAGAAAAATATGTGTTTTCATATTCATATTTTACTATGTATAAATTTAGTAAATATCTCAAATATGATATGAAAACATAAGCCGAAATTCAAATGTGTCGGACAGGACATCGGGGAAATATTTATAATGTGATTTTCGCCGACACCAAGCTGTTTCGGCAGAGATACCCACCTTTGGACTAATAGCAAACGAACCACGTAGATTCATCATCTGCAAACGAGCGTCTCCGACAGCGCCTTGTGCATCGAGATAATGAGGATTCATATTTTCATAGTCCTTATGCTCATACCCCTTCCACGTGAAAATATGGTAATTCTCAAATCCCAAATAAATGCCGAACCGACGCTGCAAAGTAAACAAGCCGTTGAGGCGGATACTATATCCGCTTCCCATATTGTAATCACGGTCGTGAAATTGATAATAATCGCACAAAGCACCGCCAAGAGCCACTCCCGACACAAATCCGTTCAAGGCCAAAGTGTTATTTTCATGCAATTTCATGCGATATAAAACACCGGGGCCATAGGATACAGTCTCGGAAATGCGAAACGGCACTTCGTTCGACTCATTATCCATTCTTCCGCTATTGTAATAGCTATAATTCTGGAATATACCGGCAAACAATTCATTCCCATTTTTATAATCATGTTCCCGGCCCCATATAGAAGCGCAAATATTTACGTCCCCGATAATGGGTTGGTGGGCGAACATATTGAACAACATTCGAGCCGTAAAATGCTCGAACGGAACATTCCCTTCAATTTCGAACGGGTCGTTATAAATCAACGAGAAATCCATACACCCGACATGTATACTTCTGTTCTTGCCTTCCCTAATGTTATCGAGCATACGATACCCAGCCTCAAATCGAAAATGAAACGGGATAGTCGCTTCTTTATCCACATACCGAGGACCTATACGCCACGCTTCCCCTGTCATCAAACGATTGACTGCCCGTACCGGATTTAAAAACGCGGCGACTAACTCATGGGATGCCCTCTCCCACCCCCTAGCCTGTCCGTTCAAGACCAACGAAGACAGACGATAGGTCGTTTCCCCTAAGGCCATTCCGCCAAAGGTTGTAGACATTATATCGTTGATCGAGGCCGGTTGTGTCTCCATAAACCATTCCCAAATAGAACTTCCCAAGAGAGCATAAGGTGCAGATTCCCAAAAATTCAATCCGTTGGAACGGGCACTGCTGTAATAAAGATTACCTTGATATGGGTGTGAAAAAAGATTAGTCTCGAACTTGTCGTTATCCCACAACAAGCCGGTCTTAAAATTGTTTTTTATCGATGACCATGAAATTTGAGCATAGTCCTCTTTAATAAGATATCGGGTAAGCACATGAAACAAAAGATCTTCCGCCACTACCTCTGCACCAGCCAACCACGGACGTTTTTTTGCCGGTGCAGCCACATTTAAATGCGTCGGGACATTGCTACCTAACTGAAACAAAGAATTGATTTCAGGTTCTCCATTGCTCTCTACCACCAAAGTATCCATTTGTTCAACACCCGGCTCCGCTACCGAATCGGGCACAGTCACATTTGCGTTCAATGATAGCGCATCAGCACTAAGAATCGCCAATACGCAACAAAAATTTATACCTATTTTCACCTTCTTTTCTTTTATCGGCGACCAAGATAATCAATAAACTTGTAAGAGCATATCTGATGGGAGTTATCGGATAATGTTCCCGCACTTTGGAACAATATTTCGAGTTTACAAAAGGCTTCTCCTCTTCTTTCCACAAAAAGGGGAGACGAAATCGAATCTCGTCTCCCTTTTTCTTTCAATCGGAATTTTCTTATTCCGACCCACCATATTGTTTCTCTATCAATTTCTCGGCCTCGTTCTTTAACTTCTGAGCTTGTTTCTCTGCTTCTTCCACCAATTTCTTACCGGCTGCCTGAGCTGCAACTTTCGCCAAAGGATTCGATGCTTTGGAAATGAGCTTCTCGCTCTCCGATTTCGCCGTAGCGATCAATTTATTTCCTGCCTCTTCGGCCTGCTTACGAATAGCGGCTTTCTGAGCTTCTATATCTTCGGCATCCACTCCCAAAACTTCCGAAGCAATCACATTCGTCACGGCATTCTTAACAACCTCATCGGTATTCAACTTAATAGATGGCTTGGAGAACGTTCCTCCTATCGTCGCCGAAACATTACTTAAAGCCCCGGCCCCCGGAATATTGATTTTAGCTCGATAATCAATCGTCTGATCAAGGCCTGTAACACCAGAAAGATTCATTGTAATATTACCCAGCTTCATATCAAAAGGCGAAGTCTTTACTTTACCGTCCTTAATGGTAAAAGAGATTTTCAAATCTTTCGCTTCGATATTCTTCAATTTATCGTTTTTCAACAGCGTTGCCAACTGGCTGAATACTTCGATATTTTGTAATTGAATATCGTTGGATTGAATGACACCATCGGCAGTCAAAGAACTTAAATCGGGCGACATCTGACTATCCAGAGCAGATTTCAGGTCGACCTTAACGGAATATGTTCCACCGGTTTTAGCAAAAATGGGGACAATCTTCTGAATCATGTCCAATTGCTCGAACGTTTTTTCAAAGGAGGCTTTTTGTATGTCGAGGTCAAAATTAACCATAGGACGAACAACGCTCTCGGCCGTACTATAAATACCATTCGCCACCATTGCTCCACCGAATGCGTTCAAACTCAACGGAGTCATTCGTACAGCACCGTCAGCAACGATAAGTTTACCCGTCACATTATCGAGTTCCATCTTTTGGAAAAGGATTTTCTTGAAGTCGGCACTTAAAGTCATATCGATATTCTTAGGAACTTCTATCACAGAAAGAGTCGTTGTATCGGCTTCGACGGTCTCTTCTCCCGAAGTTTCCGAGTCACCCATCAATTCGTTCAGGTCAAGCAGCGACGAAGTTACCGTCAAAGAGCCTTTTATAGTCTCATTTTTCAAAACGTACGCCAGATAATTGGATAAAGAACCATGAGCTTGAATATCGCTCTTTCCGACCTTAACATCGAGCTGAGACAACGACATAGCTTTGGCCGAAACCGAAGCCTGCGCCTTTTTCACTGCGACGGCAGGCAAACCTTTCATCGTTAAATCCATGTCGGCGACAGTTAGTGTTCCCTCCCCTCTTATATTCTGATAATTTTCTTTTTCAATATCGGACATACGGCCTGCAAATTGCAAATCGGCGGTAACGATACCACTCAGGGTTATAGAATCGCCCAAAGGATAAATATCCTTGATTTTCCCCAAATGAACCGTACCGTCGGCAGTAGCCTTGAAATTCAAATCCGATATAGGTGTAGAGGCATACAGCGCAGCCTTGAAAGGATTGCCTGCCATAGAGAGACGAAATTCCGATAAATCGATAATTGTTTTATCCAGACTTCCGCCCGGATTGCTCACCGAAGCACCTATATTGATTCCATCGACCGAAGCCGGCATTCCTTCATAGTTAAGTGTAGCATCTTTCACACCGAGCGTTAGCCCGAACTGGGGCATATTCTCACCGGCCATTCGCCCTTTTGCAAAAGCCGTAAGCGACATATTGCCTGTCGTGCGCAATTTATCGAAATTATTCTGATATATAGCCGGTATCAAAGAAAGTATCTCTTTAAAGTTTATCTCAGAAGTGTTTATCTTTAAGTCCATATCCATAGCCCCATCGTCGAGGAGCGCTACCCAACCATCGAGATTCAGGACAATGGCATTCAAGCTCAACGTGTTTTCTTTCAAAATAAATTTATTATTCTTCAAGTCGGCCGATACCGTTAACTTCGCTCCGGCCTCAGCCTGTTTCAAATAAGAGATACCGCCCATCGCGAAGTAAATATCTTTACAGGACAATTTACTGTCTATATCGGTCATATCGGCACTCATATCGCCCGATAGCTTCAAATTCAGTTTATCGGTATAGAATTGCATATTCGTGGAATCGTCCACATAAACGATCGTAGCATCGGCTATCTTAAAATTTTTCAATTTCAGACGGAAAGAAGATTCGCCCTCTACTTCGACCGTTTTTTCTTCTTCCACATCGACCGTATCCGGTTTCATAATATCCCAATTCACCCGTCCATCGGCCAACTTCACCGCTTTTATCGACGGCTTGTCCAAAACGACGTAATTCACATCGAAACCTTTGTCACTAAACAGGCTCATCACATTTACAGCCACATCGATGGATTCAGCAGAAACCAACGTGTCGTTTTCAAAATCATCTATACCCGAAAGTGTCAAACCATTCAATTCGATAGACGCACTCGGGAAATGCGAAAAGAGACTGATATCGAGCGATTCAAAATCGAGCTTGGCATTCAACATCTCATTGGCCTCTTTTTTCACAATAATTATCACTTTGTCTTTAAACATAAATGGCAAGACAAGCATGAATACCAAGATAACCGCCACGGTTACTCCGGTAATCTTCAATCCTTTTTTCAGACCTTTGTTCATCATAGTTATTATTTATTTGTTGTTCTGTTGTTTTTTCTCCCTCAACTCTTCTGCAATAGCCCAATGACGAGCGGCCATATCGGGCATTTCCAGTTTGATAAAAGTATCTCCGAGTCGATCGTGTGCCGTAGCATGTAACGGTTTTTGTTTAACGGCTTTTGCAAAATCGGATAATGCCGTTTCGTAATCGCCTTGTTTATAGCGTAATTTACCCCGATTATATAGAGCTTTAAAACTCAACGGGCTCAACCTTATAGCTTCATTGTAACACGCCATAGCTCCATGTTCATCGCCTTGATCTTCGAGCGTAATTCCTTTTCTTACCCATGCATCGATCAACGTAGGATCGAGAGACAACGCTTTGTCAAAATTGGCCAAAGCCGCCCGCACATCCTTTGCCTTAGTTATACACTCGTTCCCTAATAGGTAATATTCATGTGCATATTTACGCAATACGGTATTCCTATCGGACAACGCCTGTTGAAGTTCCCGATTTTTAACACGCAACTGATTGATAACGTTCAATTTTTTACGAATATACCTCTGAATTACGGGTTTCTCAATATCATATCTCGTATGGATAGCCTTGAAAAAACTTTGTAACATCTTGTCAAAATCGCCTTCGTCGAAAGCATTCACAGCCTCGACATACAGACGATCGGCTTGTGCGAGCTTCAATGACTGTTCTATCAAAACAGAATCGTTGAAACCTTTGCTGAACCGTACGATATCGGGATTTACGAATATATCCCGATGCGTGATCTGCCGTTTCAACACAATACCTTCCAAAGATCGGCATCGACTCAAAGCCACATACGTCTGTCCCCCGGCAAAAGCCCCTCCCGTAAAATCGACAATCACACGATTAAACGTCAATCCCTGACTCTTATGCACGGTAATAGCCCAAGCCAAACGAATGGGAAATTGTAAAAAAGTGCCCAATACACTTTCCTCGATAGTCTTTTCTTTTTCATTGTAGGTATATTTGATATTCTCCCAAACACAACGCTCCAACTCATACATCTCACCCGATTCAAGCACCACCTCGATTTTCTCATCGGGCGTTATATCCGAAATCATTCCTATCGTCCCGTTCACCCACCTGCGTTCCGGGTCATTCTTTATAAAAATCACTTGGGCCCCGATCTTTACAACCAGTTCCAACGAAGTAGGCAAACTCCCCTCAGGGAAATCACCTTTTATCGTCCCCGTAAATGTATATTCTTTCCCCGGCAATCCAGATAGTCGGTTTTCATTGATATAGTCCACCTGATCCCTACGAGTCGCCAATGTAATCGAAAAATTATCCTTCTCAGGTTCATATTGCGGGAGATAACGGCTATTCAACAAATCGAGTTCTTCTCTCGTCGCAGTATTGTTTCTTATTTTATCCAATACTTCTACGAAACGCTCATCTTGCTGACGATACACTTTTTGCAACTCGATAGGGACCAACGACATTTCTCTAAAAACCCGTGCCGAAAAAAAATAGAAATTAGAATAAAACCGGCTAAGAATATCTCGCATATCGGAAGTCACAACCGGTTCCAATTGATATACATCGCCTACCAACAATAACTGCTTGCCACCGAAAGGAAACCTCATATTACCCGAATAAACCCGTAACACACGATCGATAAAATCAATCATATCGGCCCGTACCATCGATATTTCATCGATAATAATCAATTCCACTTCACGCAGCAACTGTCGCTGCTTCTTATTGTATTTTAATAATTCATATATTCTTCCTCCCGCCAAACTCAAATCGGGATCGTCGGGCAACATGGGCCGAAACGGCATCTTAAAAAAAGAATGAATCGTACTACCACCCACATTAATCGCCGACACTCCTGTCGGGGCCAGAACTACATATTTCTTTTTGGTATGCTCGCACACATATTTCAAAAAAGTAGATTTACCCGTACCCGCTTTCCCTGTCAAAAAAACTGACTGAGATGTATATTGAATCAAGCTCAAAGCGTCTTGAAATTCTTTATTCCCTGTATCTATCACAAAATTTTCTTCCATCTTGTCATGGAATTTTTCCATATCTTTTCAAAGATATACATTTCTTTTCAATAAAAAATAAAAGAGCAACTTAGATTTTAAGTTGCTCTTTCAAAATATATTTCCGTTCCGTCTTAGAACTTTACACCCAAAGTCAAAACAAAAGAATTATTATGGTCCGTCAACGAAGATATCTGAGGCGAAATGGCCAACGATGGTTCTGTCTGATCTGGATTATAAGGATTATCCACAGCAGCCGGCAACGGAGAGAACGGGAAAAGCTCGCTACGACGGTAGCGATGCATATAAGCCATATCTACATAAACATTCGAAAAGCGGTATCCCAACCCTACCGTAAAATAATTGGTCTCTCTATCTAAGGTAAACATCGTAAGCGTTCCGGCCGTAGGAATTTCGCGTCCCGACCTGTATTCCGATTTCACAGGGGAAGTCTGATAAGCATATCCTAAACGAGCACTGATTTGGGGTGTAATACGAAATTCGCCTCCGATTTTAAATGTATGCATAGGAGAAACCATCTCCGTAATTTCCTGATTAGTTTTATAAAAAGCATCGACCGAATAGGGATCGTCGAATGACATGTTGTTACTCGATGTATACTCGTAATCAAAACTTAAAATTCCATTTTGTCCAAAAACATAAGCGGCACTGGCTATCATACGCCACGGAGATTGAAATTCATAATCATAACTTCCACTCGGTGTTTCTTTCAACCCTTCATGAGGTGTCCCCGATTCATTAAAATCATATTTCACCGATGCCACATACGAATCGGTCATTTTATAATAATTAGGAGTATGGAAAGCAAAGCCCAAACGGAAATTATCAGTGGCTCTCATAATGACACCCAAATTGACTTTTATCCCCGATCCGTTCGTATGTAATGCATTTCTCATCAAGTACCAGCCGTCCACATTCGGGTCACCCGATGAGATATATCCTCCCGTAAAGTTTTCACCATACCCGCTTTGAATATCATAAGAAAAGTCGGTAACGGCAATTCCTAACCCCCAATAAAATACGTTATAGATATTTCCTCCGACATTAAAGTTGTATTCATCGATCGAACCTTTCTCTCGAACATAGAGATCTCCCGTTGTATTCGTACCATTTCCTACTATACTATTCCATGTATTTCCTGTCTGACTTTTTGGATTTATCAAATAGGACTCAGCTCCCAAGACATTCAACCACGGATTACTAAGATTGTCGTATGGGTTATAATTATTACTACCACGTAAATCTGCAACAGAATAACCTTCGGATAAATGGGCAATATCCCCCGAAAGCGACTGGCTCCGGTTATCCCCGAATAGCCGGCTTTATAGGAACGATCAAACGATTTTTGCTTATTATAGGCAAAACCGAAATTCAAATTTTTCAAGGCTTCCTGATTAAAGCGGACAGTCCATACAAAGCCAAAATTATTACATGAAACATTAAACTTGCTATCGGACATTCTATTTCCAGCCGTATTCACCGAACTTACTTGATTGGAAAGGTCTATCGTTGCAGCTATATCGGAATTGCGATAAACTCCTATACCTGCCGGATTCTGGCTCAATGTCGTAATATCCCCTCCTAATGCGCCAAAAGCGCCCGCCATACCCATATAACGAGCCGTTCCCCGTATGTCTTGTTGAGAATATTTCAAAGCATCAACAACTCCCTGACTGAAAAGCATTGAGCTGCTACATAGAGCAGCCAATGCCAAACCATATCTCACATTCTTCATATGTCTCATTTTGAAAATTCAACCCTATTTATCTGCGTCCACCACGTCCGCTACTGCTACTTCCCCGGGAAGACGTTCCACTTCCTCTCGACGAAGAAGAATGAGACGGAGCAGAATAACTACCGGAGGAACGACGACTCGACGAAGAACTATTCGAGTAACCCGAATTTCGATTGGAAGAAGGTGTACTGCGATTATACGAGGAACTACCTCGTCCACCATTTCCTATACTATTATAATTTCTTCTCGAAGAGTTTGTATTATTATTGATGGTCGTCTGTCTTCTACTTTGACTACTCGACGGGTTAGAAACCGTTCCTGAAAATGAGGAATTCCCCCTTCTGGAAGAATTTGCCTCCCCGAAACTATACCCCCGGTTGCCATTCGAATTGGAACTATTGCTTATTACAGTGCCTCGATTTGTACGTACTCCGTTTACCGATTGCGAACCGCGTCCGCCCGATGTAGAAGTTACATTTCCAACCGTACGGCGACCGGTCGTATTTCCCGAAGTCCCTGTGCCGACAGTCGCACGCCGCCTGCTCGATGCAGCAGAGTTCCCGGAAGATATCGCACTACCGCCATAGCGGTTAGGAGTGCGGCCGTTGGGAGTGTACTGAGGACGATACGGTCTGTTCCAACCATAGTAAGGACGATCGTAATAATGATGATGGTGATGGTGGTAGAAAGGAGGACGGTACCATGAATTCCAGCCCCAACAACCGCCCCAACTGTAAAAAGGATCATATCCGAACGAGAATCCCCACGGACCCAAACTCCAACGCCAAGACCAGCTGGTATAAGAATATGGCGCCCATGTATAATTCCAATACCACGGATTTGTCCATGTCGGGGTTACCCACGCATAATTATCCGAGATATAAACATTCCAATCGTTATTATCCAAAAAATAAATATCGGAA
>ERZ837487.4057-NODE-4057-length-12111-cov-84.352107_pt1 | contig 12111 bp, 9 predicted proteins | sample MGYA00519911_ERZ837487 | MGnify/ENA primary metagenome ERZ837487 (study PRJEB31850, sample SAMEA3708818) | human gut metagenome | biome: human gut; feature: human-associated habitat; material: faeces | place: China | collected 2014 ...
GGGCACGCTGGGGTCGATCATCTGGGGGATGGTGTACATGATCTCCTGGATGCGGTCAGCCAGCTTGGCTTCCTCGGCCTCCAGCTCTGCCATCTTGTCTGCGTCGGCCTTGACGGCGGCGTTGTTGGCATCGATCTGTGCCTGCAGCTGGGCCTTCTGGGCCTCGTCGGTGCACTTCTTCAGCTGACCGAACAGGGGGCCGTTGGCCTTGCTCAGCTTGTTGCGGGCAGCCTTCAGGCTCTCAACTTCCTTCAGGCACTCGCGGTACTTTGCGTCCTTCTCGATGACTTCATCCACCAGAGGGAGCTTGGCATCCTGGAACTTCTTCTTGATGTTTTCCTTGACAGCATCCGGGTTGTCACGGACAAATTTGATATCAAGCATGATTTACTCTCCTTACTCTATTTCGGTTCGCACGGGCAGGTAAGCCCTTTCCCATGCCGTTCAAAGGCGGCGTGCCGCCTTGGATCGCTATGTTTTTCTTCTCGGTCAGGCTTGCCTTCGTACAACCTCTCAGTCGGGCTGGCGGCGTATACGAAAAGCTTCCATCGGCTGCCAGGGCCTCTCCTACTGGGCAACAACAATGACGGAGAGGTTTAATCCTCAACCTGATATTGCCCTAATAAGTTTGCAAAAGCCTTCAGCTGCTCATCCGAGTAGAAGTGGACGGTCAGCTTGCCCTTGCCGTCGTGGTAGGCCACATTGACCTCACTGCCCAGCGCCTGCTTCAGGCTCTCCTCCACCTCCACAGGCAGGGTGCCGCGCGGGGCGGGCTCCACAGGCTCTTTGGGGGGCTTGGCCAGCTTCTTGCACAGGGTCTCTGCCTGCCGGACATTCAGCTCATGGTCGGCAATGATCTGTGCCGCCTGCTCCTGCAGCTCCGGAGTGGGCAGACCCAGCACCACCTTTGCGTGGCCGGTGGTGAGAAAACCACTTTTCAGCAGCTCCAGCACCGTTTCGGGCAGGTTGAGCAGACGCAGGCTGTTGGCCAGCGCGCTGCGGCTCTTGCCCAGTTTGCGGGCGGCCTGCTCCTGGGTCAGGTCACAGCGGGTCATCAGCTCCCGGATGCCCAGTGCTTCTTCCACCGGGTCCAGATCCTCGCGCTGAAGGTTTTCCACCAGCGCCAGCTCCATGGCCTGCTCATCCGTGACATCCTTCACGACGACGGGTGCCTCGGTCAGGCCCGCCATCCGGCAGGCACGCCAACGGCGCTCACCGGCCACGATGAGATAGCGGTCTACCCCGTGGGGCCGCACCGCGATGGGCTGCAGCAAACCGTGCTCTGAGATGCTGGCCGCCAGCTCTGCCAGCGTTTCCTCATCAAAGGTCTTGCGGGGCTGAGCCGGGTCCGGCTCGATCTCCCGAAGGGGCAGCGTCTCGATCCGGTTATCGGACTCAAAGCTGGGGGCTGTGTCCTCAAACAGACTTTCCAGGCCCCGGCCCAGTCCTCCTCTTTTTTTTGCCATAGGTTACGCTTCCCCCTGCTTCACTTGTTCCAGTGCGCTTTTCTGCTCGGCGGGGGCACTGTTCCCTTTTGTGCGGCGGCGTGCCGGTTCATGCGGGCGGTTGTTCTTTACGAACTCAATGGCGAGATCCATATAGGCCTCGCTGCCCTTGCCCTTGGGCTCATAGAAATTGATGGGCTGGCCGTAGCTGGGCGCTTCCGAGATCCGGATGGTGCGCGGGATGGTGGTCTTGTAGACCTTGGTGCCAAAATACTTTTTGACCTGATCCACCACCTGCAGCGTCAGATTGAACCGCCCGGAGAACATGGTGAACACCACGCCCTCGATGTCCAGATAGGGGTTGTACTTCTTGCGGATGGTCTTGAGGGTGCTGATGAGCTCCGACAGGCCCTCCAGTGCGTAATACTCACACTGGATGGGGATAAGCACGCTGTCGCAGGCGCACAGACCGTTCAGGGTGAGCAGATCCAGGCTGGGCGGGCAGTCCACAAAGATGAAGTCGTAGTCCTTCTGCACCGAGGCCAGCGCCTTGCGCAGGCGGCTTTCGCGGCCCGGCAGATCGATCATTTCCAGACCCGCACCCGCAAGCCGGGTGTTGGAACCGATGACATCGGTGCGGAACTCGGTCTTGCGGATGGCATCCTTTGCCTCCGCCTCACCGATCAGCAGCTCATAAGTACCCACATCGACACTCCGCTTGGGAATGCCGTAACCGGTGGTGGTATTGCCCTGCGGGTCCAGATCGACGATGAGCGTCTTTTTGCCCAGAGCCGCAACGCAGGACGAAAGGTTCACGGCCGTGGTGGTCTTGCCCACGCCGCCTTTTTGGTTTGCAATTGCAACGATTTTAGCCACGCTCTTTGTTTCCTCCCGGGAAAATTATTTGTTCCACGTGGAACATTCGAGGCCGGGCCCCGCTGTTTTCCCACCAGCAAAGCCCCTTTAAAGACTAGTATAGCACATCAGCGCAGCTTTTTGAACCTGTTTCCTGATTATTTTGCGTAAAAACCCTGTGGAATTGCATTTTTTGTGAAAATTGCGATGCGTTTTATCTTTGCGCGGCTGCGGTTGGAATGCGCACCGTGTATTCGATATAGCCGTCCCGCTCTTCCCTGTGGGCCGTAGCTGGCACACCGTTGTCCGTCATCAGCCGGATGGCATGGTCGATGGTGTTGACAAAGATGCGCACATCCTTGACCATGGAGATGCGGTGTCTGCCCGGGGCGGCGGCATTGAGTACCTGCTCAATGTACAGGTCGGTCTGCCGAGCATTCATCCGCCGCTTGGCAATGGTGATAAGGGCTTCGCTCCGCCGGTTCTCGGGCAGACGCAGGACAGCCCGGGCGTGGCGCTCGGTCAGGCCATTGTCCAGCACGAACTTTCTTTGGTCCGCCGTCAGATGCAGCAGCCGCAGCTTATTGGCAAGGGTGGGCTGTGCCATGCCCAGCCGTTTGGCCGCCTCGGCCTGGGTGCAGTCCCAAAGGGCGATCACATCCCGCAGCCCCTGTGCCTGCTCAAAGGGGTTCAGGTCTTCCCGCTGGATGTTTTCCAGCAGACCCAGCGCCGCAGTCCGCTGGTCGCCGCAGTCGCAGAGGATGGCCGGGATGGTCTCCATCTTGGCCAGCTTGCAGGCGCGGAGCCGCCGCTCCCCTGCCACCAGCTCATAACCGCCCTCGACCTTCCGCACCGAGATGGGCTGAAGCAGGCCGTTTTCCCGGATGCTCTGAGCCAGCCCCGCCAGCTCCTTTTCATCAAAGACAGTCCGGGCCTGAAACGGTGAGGGACGGATGCTTTCCACAGGCAGGGTGTAGATCTTTCCGGCAGATTTCTTCCATTCAAACATGATTCTTTCCCCTTTCGCTGAAATGTGACACAGTTTTCCACCGTTTCCCGGGAAACGGTGGAAAGTTTGCTCATTGCAGTTCCAGTGTACCAGAAATCAAAAAGCCCTGCCAGAAGAATCGTTCGGCAGGGCTTGGCATTTATCTTGCGGTTTTTCGTTATTTCAGCGGAGACTTTGCGATCTTTCCACCGTTTCTGGGGTAGGCTGTCGGAGTTTGCGAAATCTTTTTGCAGAGGATGAGGGTGCGGGTATCGCCGCCCGGCAGATGCAGGGTGCGGGTCTCCTTATACTCACCGCCCAGCTTCCGGATGGCACCGCGGGCCGCAGCCAGCTCCTCCTCGCCGGAAGCGCCTTTCATGGCAAGGAAGCTGCCACCCACCTTGACCAGCGGTAAGCAGTACTCGGCCAGCATGGGCAGAGCCGCCACCGCACGGGCAGAGGCCAGATCAAACTGCTCCCGCCATGCTTTGCGGGCGGCTTCCTCGGCGCGCTCCTTGGCAAACTCCACCCCGGTCAGGCCCAGCTGAGCGCAGGCATACTTCAAGAACTCCACCCGCTTGCCGGTGGGCTCCATCAGGGTCAGCTCCAACTCGGGCTTGTAGATTTTTGTCACGATGCCCGGGAATCCGGCACCAGCACCCACGTCCACCATCTTCCCTGCTACCTCGGGCTGGCTGGCAAACAGCAGGCTGTCGAGGAAGTGCTTGTCCTCAATGCCTTCCGGGTCAGTGATGGCGGTCAGGTTGACCTTCTGGTTGTAGTCCACCAGGATCTGTGCAAAGGCATCCAGCTGGTCCAGCTGTTCCCCGGTCAGCGCAATGTTCCACATGGAACATTTTTGCTCTAATCTGTTCTTGTCGATCATTTATCTGTCCCTTTTCGTTTGAGGTAATTCTTTTATCTTTTTACCAAGGGTTTCCCTCTACCAGGGGAGCTGTCGCCGCAGGCGGCTGAGAGGTTGTACAGAGGTTCTGCCCTCCTTCGTCAACCTCTCCGTCAGTGCATCAGGTTTTCTCTCTCACTGTTAAAGCAATGCTCAACTGCGCCACATCGGAGGGTGACACGCCGGGAATGCGGCCCGCCTGCCCCAGATTCTTCGGGCGGATGCGGGTCAGCTTCTCACGGGCCTCCAGCGTCAGGCCGGTCAGGTCAGCATACTCAAAATCTGCGGGGATCAGGGTCTTTTCGTGGCGGGCCACGTCACGGATCATCCGATCCTGCCGGGCAATGTAGCCTGCGTACTTGATCTCGGTCTCCAGCCGCTCGGCCAGCATGGGGGTGATGCCCTCGCCCCAGCCGATCACACCCGCCAACAGCGGATAGCTGATCTCGGGGCGGCGGAGCAGTTCTTCGGCAATGCCGCCCTCAGCGGCAGGGGTCAGCCCTGCTGCTTCCATGGCAGCGCGCAGGTCAGCGGTGCGCAGGTGGGTCTCGTGCAGACGGCGGCGCTCCGCTTCCAAAATGCTCTGGGTGTGCTGGTATTTTGCCCAGCGGTCATCCTGCACCAGACCATACTCCCGGCCAATGGGGGTCAGCCGCTGATCGGCGTTGTCCTGCCGCAAAGTCAGGCGGTACTCGCTCCGGCTGGTCATCATGCGGTAGGGGTCCATGACCCCCTTGGTGACAAGGTCATCCACCAGCGTGCCCAGATAGCTGGTCTGACGCTCCAGGATCAGCTGACTCTCCCCTTTTGCACTGCGGGCGGCGTTCAGACCGGCCAGCAGACCCTGCGCGGCAGCTTCCTCGTAGCCGGAGGTGCCGTTGAACTGGCCCGCGCCATACAGGCCCCGCACCACCTTGCTCTCCAGTGTGGCTTCCAGACTGGTCGGGTCTACGCAGTCATACTCGATGGCGTAGGCCGGGCGCATGATCTCAATGTGTTCAAAGCCCTGAATGCTCCGGTAAAAGGCGTTCTGTACATCCTCGGGCAGGCTGCTGGACGCACCCTGCAGATACATTTCCTCGGTGTTCTCGCCGCAGGGCTCCACAAAGATGGGGTGCCGGTCCTTGCCCGCAAAGCGCACCACCTTGTCCTCAATGGAGGGGCAGTACCGGGGGCCGACCCCCTCGATCATGCCGCCATAGAGCGGGCTGCGCTGGATGTTGTCCAGAATGATCCGGTGGGTCTCGGGGTTGGTGTAGGCGATCCAGCACTCGACCTTGTTGTGCATGGGTGCATCCGTCAGAAAGCTGAAGGGCTGCAGCTCGCTGTCCGGGTCGCCAGGCTGGCATTCCAGCTTGGAGAAGTCGATGCTTCTCCGGTGGACGCGGGCAGGGGTACCGGTCTTGAACCGCCGCAGAGGCAGACCGGCGGCTTTCAGGCTTTCGGTCAGGGCATTGGCGGCGTGCATCCCGTCAGGGCCGGAAGCATACCACGCATCACCGACAAAAATCTTGCCACCCAGATTGGTGCCCGTGGCAATGACCACACACTTTGCGCTGTACTCCCCGTTCAGCTGGGTCACAACGCCCTTGACATGGCCGTTCTCCACCTCAATGCCCACCACCTCGGCCTGATGGATGGCAAGGCCGGGCGTGAGCTCAAGGGCGTGCTTCATATATTCGTGGTAGCGCTTGCGGTCGGTCTGAACGCGCAGGGCATGAACGGCAGGGCCTTTGCCCTTGTTCAGCATCCGGCTCTGCAGGTAGGTGGCATCCGCCGCAAGGCCCATCACACCGCCCAGCGCATCCAATTCGCGTACCAGCGTTCCTTTTGCAGTTCCGCCGATGCTGGGGTTGCAGGGCATGTTGCCAATGGCATCCAGGCTCATGGTAAACACCGCCGTTTTGGCACCCAGCGCGGCAGCAGCGTGGGCCGCTTCAATGCCAGCGTGGCCCGCACCTATTACGATCACATCATAATCTCCTAAATGGTTCATAACTTTTTCGGAATCCCTCTATTGTCAATGGAACAATCGAAACTGTACCTACACAGCCCGTCGCGCAGCGACTTCAAATCGGTGGAAAGCAAAAATGCGGTTAAGAGATCTTCGCGCGGGAGCGCGAATCTCCAGCATTTTTGTTTGGAGCCCACTTCTTTGGGGTCACTAGGGGCGAGCAGCCCCTAGTTCGTGCCTCCCGCGCTTCGAAAGTAGCGGGTGCTTTTCTGGTTCTCTTTTGGCACGCAAAAGAGAACATTTCTCATTACTTCCCCACACAGAACCGCTCAAACACTTCATTGATGACATTCTCCGACGCATTTTCACCGGTGAGGTCACAGAGGGCATCCAGCGCATCGTCCACACAGACCGATACGGCATCCAGCCCGAACCCGCCGCTGACCGCATCCAGTGCACCGGCCACTGCATCCCGCGCGCGGGTGGCGGCGGAAAGCTGGCGCTGGCCCGAAAGGCTGGCAGCGTGGGGGTCGATGTTGTTGGTGCCCAGCAGGCGGGCAACGGCAGCAGCGATCACTCTGCGGCTCCCCTCTTCCTGGCAGCAGACCGGGAGCACCATGGCAAAATCGCCCGCAATGATCTCTGCGTCAAACTGAGTGGGCTTGTCCTCTTTGTTGACCAGTGCAATGGCCGGGCGACCGGCGCACCGCTGCGCCAGCGCAAGATCCTCCCGGGTCAGGGGCTCAGAGCCATCGAACACCGCCAGGATCAGCCCTGCCTCTTCCAGCTTTTTCCAGCTGCGGCGGATGCCTTCGGCCTCGATCGCATCCTCGGTCTCCCGCAGACCGGCCGTGTCGAACAGGTTCAGCCGGATGTCCCCCAGCCGGACGGCCTGCTCCACCACATCCCGGGTGGTGCCCGCCACGGGGGTAACGATGGCCCGGTCGAACCCGGCCAGCAGGTTGAGCAGGGTGGACTTGCCCGCATTGGGCCGCCCCACGATGGCACAGTCCACACCCTCCCGCAGGACAGCACCGGCATCGTAATTCCGGATGAGGGTGTCCAGCTCTCCCTTCACGGCAGTCAGGGTGGATATCAGCTGGGCATCCTCCAGCGCGGGAACGTCCTCCTCGGGGAAATCCACCCAGGCAGTCAGATGGGCCTGCAGGGCGGTCAGGGCATCCTTTTCAGCCCCGATCTTCTTCGCCAGCGCGCCGTTCAGGGAGGCATTGGCCAGCGCCGCCCCCTGTCGGCCATCGGCAGAAATCAGGTCCATAACGGCCTCGGCCTGGGTCAGCCCCAGCTTGCCGTTCAGGAAGGCGCGGCGGGTGTACTCGCCGGGGGCAGCGGGGGCGGCACCGGCTGCGATGCAGCTTTCCACCAGCCGCCGGGCCACCGCACTTCCGCCGTGGCAGGAAAGCTCCACCACATCCTCGCCGGTGTAGCTGTGGGGAGCCCGGAAGAAGAGGGCCACGCCCTCGTCAAAGGCTTCCTCCCCTTCCATGAAATGCCCAAACAGAGCGGTGTAGCCCTTGGCATCTTCTACCCGCTTTGCCGGGTTGGCCGGGCAGAACACCTTTGCCGCCACGGCATAGCTCTCCGGGCCGGAAAGACGCACCACGGCAATGCCGCCTGCGCCGGGCGCGGTTGCAATGGCCGCGATCGTTGAATGTTCCATGTTGGTGCTCTCCCTCCGCTCTCAAATCAGAATTATTGTATCACGAAGCGACGAAAAAGGAAAGAGACAAAAAGCCCCCTTCCAGTTTTCCACCGGAAGGGGGCAGCATTGTGCAAAACTCAGCGGAGTTTACAGCTCGATCTTGCCAAAGCTGAAATCGGCAAAATCATCCACGCGCTCGGTGCGCTTGGGTGCCACGGGTGCGGCAGTTTCTGCGTCACGGGGAGCATAAGTGCGCTCAGGCACGCTGGAAGGACGGGGACCGCGGCTGCCTGCGGGACGGCCATTGCGGGAACCGCCATTCCGGGAGCTGCTGCCGCGTCCGCCGCGGAAGCCGCCATTGCGGTTGCCGCCGGGGCGGCGGCCATTGCCCCGCGGGCGGCGCTCGCCGTAGGTGTTGTCGGTCTGGGCATCGGGAGCAGTGGAGTAGATGACCACACGGCGGTCACGGCCCTCCCCCTTGCTCTCGCTGCGCACACCCTCCATCTTGCCGATGGCAGAGTGGATGATGCGGCGCTCGTAGGGGTTCATGGGCTCCATGGCAAAGCTGCGGCCGGTCTTGCGCACCTTGTTGCCAATGCGCTGTGCCAGCACGGTCAGGTCATTCTCACGCTTGTCGCGGTAGCCGGCCACATCCAGGCCCAGCTTGATGTAATCGCCTTCCAGACGGTTGGCCACCAGGCTTGCCAGATAGGACAGGCTCTCCATGGTCTCGCCGCGGCGACCAATCAGGGCACCCAGCTTCTCGCCATCCAGACGGATGATGGTAGCCTCGCCCTTCTGCACGGCGCTGAAGGTGACATTCTCCACGCCCATCAGGGCAATGACTTCCTTCAGGTAGTCCACAGCGGCCTTGACCTTGGCGTTCTCTTCGATGTTGATGGGAACTTCCGGCTCCTCACCCTCTGCGGCGGGGTCAGCAGTCTCCTCAACGGGAGAGGCCTCCTCTGCCACAGGGGCAGCGGCAGGCTCCTCGGCCTTGGGTTCCTCAGCGGGAGTTTCCTCCACAACAGGATTTCCCTCAGGCTCCACCTTCTCCTCCACCACGGGAGCGGCCGGGGCATCGGGCTCTTCCACGCTCACACGCACCTTGGCGGGGGTGGTCTTCAGGCCCAGAAAACCAGTTTTCTGGGGCATTTCGAGCACTTCATAGCTCACATTCAGGTCGTCGGCCTGCACGCCCAGCAGGGCGCAGGCTTTTGCGCGGGCTTCATCGACCGTCTTGCCGGTCGCTTCCTGAGTACGGATCATAACCGTCAATCCTCCTTCTTGTTTTCCAGCTCGCTCAGCGGAACGGTGCGCTCGTCCTTATAGCGCTCCTCATCCAGCTTGCGGGCATACTCCAGGCGGCGCTTGTTCATTTCGCTGGCGGAGATATTTTTTTCCACGACCTCGCCGGTCTTTTCATCCGTGACCTTGATGGTGGTGCTCTTTACACCGCGCTTCTGCTCCTTCTTGCGGGCAGCCATCTCGGCGGCGACCTCTGCCTTCATCTTCTCAGGGTCGTAGATCTTCTTCATCACCAGGCTCTGCACGGTCATCAGGATGTTGGAAACAACGTAGTACAGAGAGAAAGCGCTGGGCACGGTGAAGCAGAAGAAGACGTACATCAGCGGCATCATATACATGGTCAGCTTCATGCTGCCCTGCATCTCCTGGCCGCTGGCCTTCATGCTGATGTGGGTGGACAGGAACATGGTCACGATTGCCAGGACCGGGAGGATCAGCAGGGGCAGGTTCTCTGCAGCCAGGCTGTACTGGGGCACACGGGTCAGGTCGATGCCAAAGAAATCCATGTGCTGGCCGAACTCGGTGATGGTAGCCACCTGATCCGGGGTGAAGCAGGAGGAAACGGTGCTCTCGCCTGCAATGACCTGTGCAATGATGTTGGTGTCGCGGGTCACGGTGGTAAAGCTGATGCCCATGGCAGTCAGGGCCTCACCTGCGGCGGTCAGGGCATCGGCACCAATGTGGAAGATGCGCTGCAGCGGGCGGTACACCACCTCGATAACGCCGAACATGACCAGGAAGTTGACCAGCATAGGCATACAGCCTGCGGTGGGCTTGTAGCCCTGCTCCTGCAGCTTCATCAGCTCTTCCTGCTGCTTTTCGGGCTTGTCGCGGTACTTTTTCTGGATCTCGGCCACCATGGGCTGGAAAGCGCTCATGCGGGCCATACTCTTCTGTTGGTTGAGCTGGAGGGGGATCTTGATCACGGTGATGAGCAGGGTGAACAGGATGATGTCCCAGCCGTAGTTGGGGATCAGCTTGTAGATCCACTCCATTACATAGCCCAAGGGCCAGCCCAGGATGTACAAAGGATTCATAGTTTCGTCCATTCTGCCCCGCCTGTGGTGCGGGACGTTTAGATTTTTATGAGAAGGACACCCCGCCCACAGTGCGGAGCGTCACAAGAAGCTGGTTATACAAGTCCGACGGGTAGCTTTCTCCTCGGACACGAGTTCGGATTGCGGCTCCCAGCATCCGCCGCACATTGCTTGCGTCTTGCTGGCCGCGGCCCCAACAACAGCTTCCTGCATCCGCCACTGGCGGCGGTCGCTGTCGTTGCAGGCCATTCCATCGCCCGCCCTACTGCCTGCGGCAGCAGGGTCCCACCCCAGCGGACGGTCCTCGGAGAAACTCCCCGCCGAACTATCCATGCCGCCTTTTAAATAATTTCGATACCGAGAGCTTTCTCTCCGGGCTCACCCAGCGGCCCTTGGGCGGCACCGGGTCAAAGCCCCACCGGCCAAGCGGGTTGCACCGGGCGATGCGCCAGGCGGTGAGCAGCAAGCCCTTGATGCAGCCATGGGTCTGGATGGCTTCTATGCCATACTGGCTGCAGGTGGGGGTAAAGCGGCAGTTGCGGCCCAGCCCCGGGCTGATAAAGCGCTGGTAGAACCGGATGGGCGAACAGAGCGCGTTCCGGCAGACGCGGGAGACGGGATTCACTGTTTTGCGGCCCGGTCTGCAGGCGGGACCGTGGCAGGGGGCTTTGCGCCCGGCTGCTTTGCCTTGTCGGGCAGGCCGGCCTGGGCAAAGAGCCTGGCCACCACTTCGCTGAGCTGCCAGCTCTTCAGGCGGGGGGTCATGCCCCGGGCCACGAACACCAGATCATAGCCGCCGATGTTCTGATCCAGGTGCTCATCAATGGCAGCCTTCATCACGCGGCGGGCGCGGTTGCGTTGGACGGCATGGCCGATCTTTTTGGTAGCCGTCAGGCCCACGCGGGTCTTTTTGCCGCGGGTCTTGAGCACATACAGCACCAGCGCCGGGTTCACATAGGACTTGCCGCGGGCATACACGCGGCCAAACTCGCTGTTGCGGCGGATGGGACGATAGCGCACTGCTCCGTCGCCTCCTTTTCGGTTAAAAAATCGCGGAACTTCCCTAAAGGCAAAGTTCAAAATTCAGTATAGCAAAAAAACGCCGACATGAAAAGGCTGTCCGGGCGTTTTTTGTGCCAAATCTTTTGCCAAATTTTTAGTCATTCCGCGCGCAGAACGTCCAAAATAAGAAAAAGACCGCCAATTCAGGATCAGCAGTCTTTTGTGCGCATGTTCAATTCTGCGCCGGATCCCTGGCAAAGCGGGATCAGACGGTCAGGCTCTTGCGGCCCTTAGCACGGCGAGCATTGATGACCTTGCGGCCGTTCTTGGTGCTCATGCGGGTCAGAAAGCCATGAACTTCCTTGCGATGACGCTTCTTGGGCTGAAAAGTTCTCTTCATGGTTGTATCCTCCGTAAAAACTCGTCCCCGGTAATGGGGTATTTCTGGTCCCAAATTGGGGACAGGCTTGCAATTCAACAGTATATCGCACACTATCCCCTTCTGTCAAGCATTTTTTTCACTTTCCAGCAAACTTTTTTCAAATTTCTTTGTGAAAAAGCTTTCAACTTTTTCACCGGTTCTCCGTGGAAAACTTTTCTTCCACCATATCTTGTGGCCAAAAACCGCCTTGGACACAAGAGCCGCGAGGGCACGATGGAGCGTCTTTTCTTATGTATTATAAATTACATTATAGAATATAGACGCAGGGAGATTTTTGTGGTATACTAACGGGGTATCAGCAGCATTGTTGAAAACTTCGACCAATTCAATGGAGTGGATGTTTTATGGATTCTTTCAAGGACGTTTTAGAGGCCGCCCAGGCATACTGCAAAACGCAGATGGCCGAGCCGACCTATAATCTCTACATCGACGGACTTGAGCCCATCAGCTTTGAGGACTCGAGCCATATCACCCTGTCGGTGCGCAACGATTTCATCTGCAAGATCGTCACCGACC
>ERZ837487.4059-NODE-4059-length-12101-cov-6.366263_pt1 | contig 12101 bp, 10 predicted proteins | sample MGYA00519911_ERZ837487 | MGnify/ENA primary metagenome ERZ837487 (study PRJEB31850, sample SAMEA3708818) | human gut metagenome | biome: human gut; feature: human-associated habitat; material: faeces | place: China | collected 2014 ...
ACCACGAAAATGGCCCAGAGCCGCCGCAAACAGCTGGAAAAGCTGGAAATTACCGAGGCCCCCAAAGATGAGACCAACCAGCTCAAATTCCGCTTTGAATATGATGTGGAGCCCTGGAATGAGCTGGTGCTGATGAAAAACCTGACCATCCGGATCGGGGAGCGGACACTGCTGGAGCCGTTTACTTACACGGTCCACCGGGGAGAGCGGCTCATCATCGCGGGTCCCAACGGTGCGGGCAAATCCACCATGATGCAGGTGCTGGACGGCAAGCGCCGTCCCTCCGGCGGCATGGTGCGGCTGGGCACTGGTGCCCGGCCCAGCATTTTTGCCCAGCAGCAGAACCGTCTGGGCGCGGGCCGTGTCATTGACGTCATCTGGAACAAGTACCCCCGGATGACGGAGCTGGAAGTCCGCAGCCATCTGGCAAAGCTGGGCTTCCGGGGGGAGACGGTCTTTAAGCCTTGCGAGGCGCTTTCCGGCGGCGAGCTTGCCCGCCTGCGCTTTGCGGAGATCGTGCTGGAGCGGCCGAACCTGCTGTTTCTGGACGAGCCCACCAACCATTTGGACATCTACACCCGTGAGAACCTGACCGAGGCCCTGATGGCCTACACCGGCACGTTGCTCATGGTCACGCATGACCGCCACCTGATGAACAGCCTGGCCTGCCCGATCCTGTATCTGGAAGATGGCAAGGCGACGCTCTACCCGAGTTATGATGCCCTGATGGGCCGCTCCAATCCCGCGCCGGTCATGGAAAAATCCTCGGAGCCCGCAAAGCTGGGCTACGGCAAGGAGCAGCGCCGCCGCCGCGCCGAGCTGCGGGCCAAGATCAAGGCCTGCGAGGACGAGATGGAGGCCTGCGGTGCCCGGGAAGTGGAGCTGGACAACGAGATCAATTCCCCGGAGGTGTACAACGACCCGCAGCTGCTTCGGGAAAAGAGTGATGAGCTCTCGGATCTGCGGTTCCATCAGGAGGAGCTGTTTGCCGCCTGGGAAGCTGCCATGGAAGAGCAGGAACAGTACGAGCAGGTGCAGGCAGGGGAGAACGAATGATGGACGGAGGAATGTGCCGATGAACCCGAAACGCGGCAGCAAAACGCAGGACATCGCCCTTTCCGGCCTGCTGTTTGCACTGGCCATGGCTCTCTCTTTTGTGGAGGGCACGCTGGTCATCCCCGGGCTGATGCCTGGCATGAAGCTGGGCCTGGCGAATATTGTGGTGATGTATGCGCTGTTTTTCATGGGAGGAAAGCAGGCACTGGTGCTGGACCTGCTCAAGGCGCTGTTCGTCTTTCTGGTCTCCGGGTGGACGGCGGGTTTCCTCTCCCTGTGCGGCGGGTTATTCTCGCTGCTGGTGATGTGGGTGCTGTACGATCATTTCCCGGTGCAGCCCACCTGGTTCATCCTCTCGGTCTGCGGTGCGCTGGCCCATAATGTCGGCCAGCTGCTGGGGGCCAGTGTCATCCTCTCCTCGGCCATGTCGCTTTATTACGCACCCGTCATGCTGGTATTCGGCCTCATCATGGGCTCGCTCACATCCATCACCCTGCGGGCCCTGCTGCCCGCCCTGGGCCGCCTGGGCTACAACACCCGCGAAAAGCGCGGTTGAGCGCGCCCCGGTTGCAAGCGGAGCCGCTTTCCGCTATAATACGATCTACAAGTGTTACCCAACAAGAAAACTGCCCTCACGATGACGCGCATCTGCCCGGGCAGTTGGGAGGTTTTGCAATATGTCTGAAAAAGTAACTGTCAAGGTGGAGCGCAATGTCCTCCATCTTCCGGCCATTGCCCTGCGGGGGCTTGTGGTCTTCCCCAACAACCTGCTTCACTTTGAGGTGGGCCGCGACAAGAGCATTGCGGCTGTGGAATGGGCCGTGAGCAATAACTCCGATGTCTTCCTCATCGCGCAGAAAGAGATGAAAGTGGAAGACCCCAATGCCGCCGACCTGTGCACTTACGGCGTTGTAGCCGAGATCAAGCAGGTGATGCGGGTGTCGGACGACCTTGTCCGCATCCTGGTGGAGGGCAAATACCGCGCAAAGCTGACCCAGCTGGATACGGACGGCAGCTTCCTGCTGTCCACGGTCCGTTCCGCCCCGGTCAAGCAGGCAAAGCCGGAGGAGCAGCCCGAAGTGGATGTGCTGGTCCGCAACGTCAAAAAGAGTTTTGACGAGCTGCTGGCCCTCAACCCGCACATCGGCAAGGACGTGGTGTTTACCATCACCACCAGCACGGACCCTGTCTTCCTGTCCGAGTACATCCCGGCCAACCTGTTGTTCCGTTTTGAGGACAAACAGGCCATTCTGGACGAGGGCACGCTGCTGGGCCGCCTGAAGCTGCTGATTGAAAAGATGCACCGGGAGCGCCGGATGCTGGAGATCGACAAAGAGATCGCCCAGAAAGTGGACGAAGCGATGGACAAAAACCAGCGCGACTACTACCTGCACGAGCAGCTGCACATGATCAGCGAGGAGCTGGGCGAGGACGACGACACCACCGCCGAGGCGGAGGAGTACCGCCGCAAGATCACGGCCCTGCACCTGGACGAGGAGCGGGAGAAGAAGCTCCTCAAAGAAGTGGACCGCCTGGCCAAGATGCAGAGCAGCAACCAGGAGGGCACGGTCATCCGTACCTATCTGGATACCTGCCTGGACCTGCCCTGGAATACGTTCACCGAGGATGACCTTGATATTGCCAAGGCACAGCGCATCCTGGACCGCGACCACTATGGCCTGAAAAAGGTCAAGGACCGCATTCTGGAAGTGCTGGCTGTCCGCAAGCTGGCCCCGGATGTCAAGGGCCAGATCATCTGCCTCGTCGGCCCTCCGGGTGTTGGCAAGACCAGCATTGCCCGCTCCATTGCCGAGAGCCTGAACCGCAAGTATGTCCGCCTGAGCCTGGGCGGTGTGCGGGATGAGGCGGAGATCCGCGGCCATCGGCGCACCTACATCGGCGCGATGCCGGGCAAGATCATCACGGCTATGATCACGGCCAAGAGCTCCAACCCGCTGATGCTGCTGGATGAGATCGACAAGCTGGCGGGCGATTTCCGGGGTGACCCGGCCGCCGCGCTGCTGGAGGCACTGGACCCGGAGCAGAACAGCACGTTCAACGATCATTTCATTGATATGCCGTTTGACCTGAGCCATGTGCTCTTCATCACCACGGCCAACGACCTGAGCGCCATCCCCGGCCCGCTGCGCGACCGTATGGACGTCATCGAGCTGCCCAGCTATACCCGGGTGGAAAAATACAACATTGCGAAAAAACATCTGGTGCCCAAGCAGCTGGAGGCCTGTGGCCTGAGCGGCAAAGTCACGTTCTCCCAGAGCGCCCTGTACGGCATCATCGATGGTTATACCCGGGAAGCGGGTGTCCGCAACCTGGAGCGCACCATCACCAGTGTCCTGCGCAAGTGTGCCCGCCAGATCGCTTCCGGCGAGGCGGAGACGGTCTCTGTGACCGGTACCACGCTGGAAAAGCTGCTGGGACCCCGCATCGTCAAGCCGGACTTCCTCAACCGCACCAATGCCATCGGCATTGCCAACGGCCTGGCCTGGACCAGCATCGGCGGCGAGACCCTGCCCATTGAGGTGCAGGTCATCGACAATGGTTCCGGCAAGATCACCGTGACGGGTTCTCTGGGCGACGTGATGAAAGAAAGTGCCCAACTGGCCATTACCTATGCCCGTGTCCATGCGGCAGAGTATGGTATTGACCCGGAACGGCTCAAGAAGTGCGACCTGCACATCCACGCCCCGGAGGGTGCTGTGCCCAAGGACGGCCCCTCGGCGGGTGTCACCCTGACCACGGCCCTCATTTCCTGCCTGTCTGGCATCCCGGTGCGGGGCGATGTGGCCATGACGGGCGAAATCACCCTCCACGGCAATGTGCTGCCCATCGGCGGCCTGCGGGAAAAGAGCATGGCCGCTTACCGCGAGGGGATGAAGACGGTCCTCATCCCCAAGGACAACGTCTCCGACCTGTATGAGGTGGACGATGAGGTCAAGAAGAACCTCGAGTTCCTGCCCATGTCCAATCTTTCTCAGGTGCTGAACGCAGCGCTGCTCAAGCCGAAAGCGGCGGCCACCCACCCCCGTACCAAGAAGAGCACGAAGGCTGCCGATGCCGCCGCCATGTCCCAGACTGCAGAAAAGCCCAAGACCGGTGCCGTCTGCTGAGAGGAAAGGGAAGCTTTTATGAATTACAACAAAGCGGATTTTATGGCCAGCTATGGTATTTCCAGCCAGCTGCCCGACAGTGACCGCCCGGAGATCAGTTTCTCCGGCCGCTCCAATGTGGGCAAATCCAGCCTCATCAACAAGCTGTGCAGCCGCAAAAACCTGGCCCGCGTTTCGGCCACGCCGGGCAAAACGGCTACCATCAACTTTTATGAGGTGGACAGCTGCTATTTTGTGGACTTGCCCGGTTACGGCTACGCCAAAGTAAGCAATGCGGACCGTGAGCGCTGGGATGACCTCATCAACAGCTACTTTGAGGCCCAGCGCCACCACACCCTGCTGGTGCAGCTGCTGGATTGCCGCCATGCCCCCAGCGCCGATGATTTCCAGATGCTCAAGTACCTGCACTACCATCAGATCCCCTATGTGGTGGCGCTGACCAAGGCGGATAAACTCAAAAAGAGCCAGCTGGCCAAGACGCTGGAGGAGTTTGAAAACACCTGCCGCCCCTATGGCTGCCAGAAAGTGGTACTGACCAGCGGCGAAAACGGCTACGGCATCCCGGAGCTGCAGGCCATTCTCAACAAAGCCATAGAGGCAGAGTTTGCGGACGAGGACGCCGAATAAGATGGCATACAACGAATTTGCATACTTTTACGATGAATTCAACGGGGCAGCGGACTACGACGCCCTGTATGAGCACATCCAGAACGAGCTGAACGCCCACGGCATCCGGGACGGCATTCTGGCTGACCTTGGCTGCGGCACGGGGGAGTTGACCCTGATGCTGACCCAGGCCGGGTATGATATGATCGGCATTGACCAGTCCGAGGAGATGCTCTGCGTTGTCCGGGATAAAGCGGAACAGCTGGGTCTGTCCGGCAAGCTGCTGCTCCTGCGGCAGGACCTGCTCAAGCTGGACCTGTACGGCACCATCCGGGGTGCGGTCTCCACCTTTGATACGTTCAATCACATCCCGGACCTCGACACGGCCATTGCCAACGCGGGCTTCTTTATGGAGAAAGGCGGCGTCTTCCTCTTTGATATGAACACCCCCTACAAGCACAAAAACGTGCTGGGGGAGAACACGTTCACCTTTGAGGAGGAGGACGCCTGCTGTGTCTGGAAAAACCACTACAACGCGGCCGACCGCCGGGTGGAGATCAGCGTGGAGATCGACTACCGGGAGACGGGAGAACATTTCCATGAGGCGTTCAGTGAGTACACCTACGATCTGGACACCATCCGCACGGCACTGGAGAAGCACGGTTTTGTGCTGGAGAGCGTCTGCGACGGTGAAACGTTCGGCCCGCTGACCGAGAAGAGCGAGCGCTATTTCTTCTGCGCGGTCAAACAGCATACGCAATTGGAGGAAGACTAAAAAATGGGAAAACTGATCCGAGGCCTGTCGGAAAACGGCGGAATCGTTTTTTGTGGCGTAGATTCGACGGATATTGTCTGTAAAGCAGAACAACTTCACACCACGAGCGCTACCTGCAGTGCTGCCCTGGGCCGCCTGCTGACGGGTGCCAGCCTGATGGGCTCCATGCTCAAGGATGACCGGGACACCATCACCCTGCGCGTTTCTGGCAACGGCCCGGCAGGCGTCGTCATTGCCTGCACGGATGGCACCGGCAATGTCAAGGGCTGCATCGACCACCCGCTGGTGGAGCTGCCTGCCAAGGCCAATGGCCATCTGGATGTGGGCGGGGCTGTCGGCAAGGACGGTGTGCTCACCGTCATCCGGGACAACTGCCTGCAGAAAGAGCCCACCGTCGGCCAGGTTCCGCTGGTCTCGGGCGAGATCGCGGAGGATATCACCAGCTACTACGCCTACAGTGAGCAGGTGCCCACCGTCTGTGCACTGGGCGTGCTGGTAGATAAGGATCTGTCCATCTCCTGCGCGGGCGGCTATCTGCTGCAGCTGCTGCCGGGTGCCACCGATGCCGAGATCACCCAGCTGGAGCAGAACATTGCTGCCATGCCCTCCGTGACCGAGATGCTCCACGCGGGCAAGACCCCGGAGGACATGATGAACCTCGCCATGGCGGGTTTCAACCCCAGCGTGCTGGATGAGCGGGAAGTGCGGTACCAGTGCGATTGCAGCCGGGAGCGCACCGAGCAGACGCTGCTCAGCCTGGGCCGCAAGGAACTGGAAAAACTCCGGGATGAGGATCCCCACTGCGAGGTAGTCTGCCACTTCTGCCACACCAAGTATGAGTTTGACCTGAACAAGCTGGTCAAAAAGGCGGTGGAGAAAGCAGCGCCTGCATCTGAGAACGCAGAGAATTAAAACGACAATGATATCGATGAAAACGGCAGAGGAAGTTTCAATCCTCTGCCGTTTTCGCGTTTTCCTGGCAAATGTCGGCCGCTATGGTGTAGCAGACCCGGTAATGGAACTGGTCGCCCTCTGCGGAAAAATCTTCTTTCCGGGTGAGGAGAACCGCGTCCGGGTAGGCAGCGTATAGCACCTGACGGCTGTGCAGCCGGGCTAAGGCGAGCATCTGGTCTCCCGTGTAGGAAAGTGTTTCGTTTTGGGTATGGTAGAATACCGTTTCCTCTACGGAGCAGGGGAGTGCCAGCCCCCAAAATGCTGGATGGAGATGCCGGGTGATGGCGCGGGCGTTTTCCTGGTGGGAGCTCCATGGGGGAAGAGCAAGGGACTTCCCGGCAAAGTGGAGCTGGTACTGGTGCGATTTGCTCCCGGTGAGCTGGTCTGCGGCCACGGTAGCGGGGAGTGTCTCGGAAAATTCCCACTCAAACTGGGCCAGCACCCGACCGGCCGCAGGCTGAAAGATCAAAGTCCCATCCCGCTCCATGCGGGCCGTTCCAATAAGCCCCTGTCCGGCTTCCACGGCCTGCCCGGGAGTCACCAGCATGGTGCCGCTGGTGAGGTTGGTTTCCAGCACAGTACCCGCCACCCGGGCGGTAATGCCATGGAGCGTCCCGGATGCGATATCCGGCACGGGCTTAGCGGCAGCGGCCTCCACGATCAGCCGCCCTTTGGAAAAATTCAGGCTTACCCACGAAAACTCGCCGCTCTGCAGCAGGGCATATTCACCGGCAGTCAGTTTTTCTTCGGAGACGAACTCCCCGGCGGAAAGAGCCTGTTGGCGCAGGATGACTTCTGCCCGGGCTCGCTGGCCGGGAGTCAGGGTGGTGAAGTCCGTGGCCCAGACCGCGCCTTGCAGCCAGAGCAACAGAGGGAGAAACAAAAACAGCCCGGCCCAGAGCCCCCGGCGGCGCAGCAGAGGCCGTAGCCGGAAAAACAGCCCGTCCCTTTTCTGAACGCGGAGCCGGACCCGGTACCTGCGGGCCAGCCGGGAAAGCTCTGGGTAACGCCATGCGGCGCACCGGGCACAAAACCCGCCGGGCTGGGCAGTAATTGCAGAGAGATGGAGCCCATTCTGTGCCGCGGCGGTCAGCAAACCACCGGTGTTACCGTTTTGGGCCGCGAAGCGAACACCGGCCCAGAGCTGCAAAGGGTCCATGGCCCGGCCTCCTATCAGTGGGTGTTATCGGGAAGTGGCATCCCGGGAAAATTCCGTGCGGAGAATTTCACCCCGCAGAGTGATGCGCTGGGTGGAAAGGGCTGTAATTTTGAGCTGACTGCCGTAAATGGTCAGCAGCCCTTTGCCAAGTTCCAGGCAGAGCTCTCCATCGTCGTAAGAACGGATGCGCCGGAAATGCTCAATTTCTAAGATGCTTCCGCTGAGGTAAACGGAGGTGCGGCCATAAAAATTGGCCGGTGGCTGGCGGAACAGCCGCTGGAACCATCCGGTAGGGGAGATGTGCTGTCTGCGCTTCCTGGCCACATCCGCTCCCTCCCTGCCGCTGTGCAAAGCTGCACCCGGTGCTACATATATATGGAAGCGGAGGGTGTGCGTATGAATCAAACCAAGAACTTTTCCGGGCTGGTATCCCTGATGCTGGCTGTTCTGATCGGGGCACTCCCGTTTGCGGCACCAGAAGCCTGCGCGCAGGCATTGCGGGAGGGATTGACCCTCTGCAGCGGTCCGCTGCTGCTCTCGCTGTATCCGTTTCTTGTGGTGTCGGCACTGCTCATCCAGTGCCCTCTGGGGGATGTGCTGGCCCTGCCATTTCGGCCTGTGGCATGGCTGGTGGGAGTGTATGCTCCCTGCGCGGCCCGGGTGCTGCTGGTGGGATTCCTGGGCGGCTTTGCCCCTGCCGCCAACGCTTCTGCCGAGGCGGTGCGCTCCGGTCAGATGACACCGGAAGAAGCGGACCGGCTTCTCCCGGCCTGCGTCTGTTCCGGACCGTCCTTTGTCATCCTGACGGTGGGACAGACCCTGCTGGGCAGCACAGAGGTGGGCGTTTTGCTGTTTCTGGCACAGATCACGGCCAATTACCTCTGTGCGGCTCTGCTTTCCCGACTGAGCAGGACAAACCGAAACGAAAAAAGGCGATCGCCGCGCCCGAAACAGCAGGAAATGCCGCAGCTGCGCCTGGATGACATTCTGGCGCAGTCCACGCTGACCTACCTGAAACTCTGCGGCTTTGTGCTCTTCTTCCGGATGCTGGCTGCCGGGGCGGGAGCGCTGCTTCCGCCTTCCGTGAGCACGGCCTGCGCGATGCTTCTGGAAGTCTGTTCCGGGTGCGATCTTGCTTCCCGCACGGGCTATTGGGCCAGCACCCTCTGCTGTGCGGCATTGAGTGTACAGGGGCTTTCTGTTCTGATGCAGGTGCGGACGATCTGCCCGCCCGAAATGACCCTCCGGCCGCTGTATACCGCCCGGGCGCTGCATCTGCCGCTGTCGCTGGCCATTTTCTACCTGCTTTTGCCGGAACAGGAGGCAGAAGTGTTCAGCACGCTGCCTGCCCGGGTCATCCTGATGCGGCAGCTTCCGCCGGATTGCGCTGTTCTGCTTCTTGTGGGGTGCAGCTTTGCAGTCTGCCAGCTGACCAATCTGCTTCTGCAGCGGGATTTTCAAGAAACTTCCCCCGGAAATCTTGACAGCTCCCGGCTTTTATGATAGAATACCACATGTTGCAGCACTTCAAGATGCTACTGTGGCTCAGCCGGTAGAGCAGCTCACTCGTAATGAGCAGGTCGTCCGTTCGAATCGGATCAGTAGCTCCAAAAAGAAATCCCTGAAAGTTGGTTTGTGAAGCCAGTTTTCGGGGATTTTTGTTTGTGTGTCTTTCTTTTCTTGCAATCCTTGGTCAAATAAGGTACAATACAACAATAGAAAATCATTCTGTCATGGAGGAAATGGATGTTTGACCCAAAACTGAAAGAAGCGCTGGGCCGGGTGCAGAAGCCGGGCCGTTACACCGGTGGCGAGCCGGGCAGCGTATATAAAGATAAAAACAACGTGGATGTGCGGTTTGCGTTCTGCTTCCCGGATACCTATGAAGTGGGCATGTCATTCCTGGGGGAGAAAATCCTGTATGAGCTGCTCAACTCCCACGAAAACTGGTGGTGCGAGCGTGCTTTTATGCCCTGGCTGGATATGAAAGCGGAGATGGAGCGGCTGCAGCTGCCCCTGTATACCATGGAGAGCAAGGATCCGCTCACGGATTTTGATGCGGTGGGCTTTACCCTCCAATACGAGCTTTCCTATACCAACATCCTGGCCATGCTGGACCTGGCAGGCATCCCGTTCTATTCCAAAGACCGGGACAGCTCCTGGCCGCTGATCGTGGCGGGCGGCCCCTGTGCCTGCAATGCGGAGCCCATTGCGGATTTCTTTGACGTTATTCAGCTGGGCGAGGGTGAGAATCAGCTGCCCGGCATCTGCGCCGAAATTGAGAAAGCCAAAAAGGAGGGCGGCGTCTCCAAGAAAGAGCTGCTGCTCCGAATTGCTAAAATTCCGGGCGTGTATATCCCGGCGTTCTACGATGTTACCTATCAGGAAGACGGTCGGATCGAAGCCATCACGCCCAATGAGCCGGGCATTCCGGCCAAAATCACCAAGGCCATTATCAAGGATCTGAACGAGTTTACGCCGCCGACAAATTTTGTCGTCCCAATGGTGGGTGCCATCCAGGACCGCGCCAGCATTGAGGTGCTGCGCGGCTGTGTCCGTGGCTGCCGTTTCTGCCAGGCGGGCTTTTTGTACCGCCCCATGCGCCAGCGGGATGCCAATTTGCTGAACAAGGCTGCCCAGGAGCTCTGCTCCAACACGGGCTACGAGGAGCTCAGTCTGTCCAGCTTGTCCACTTCCGACCACGGCCAGCTGGAAGAGCTGTTGGATGATTTGAACGAGTGGGCACCCAAAGAGCATGTCAGTCTTTCGCTGCCGTCTCTGCGTGTGGACAACTTCTCCGAGAGCCTCATAGAAAAGACCACCAAGGTGCGCAAGAGCGGCCTGACGTTCGCGGCGGAGGCCGGTACCCAGCGCCTGCGCAATGTTATCAACAAAAATGTTACCTGGGACGAGATCGAGAAGACCTGCCGCATTGCATTCAAGGGCGGCTATTCTTCGGTCAAGCTCTACTTCATGATGGGCCTGCCTACCGAGACGCTGGAGGATATCGAGGGCATTGCCGAGACGGCCCAGAAAGTCGTAGACCTTTATTATAGTATGGACCATGCCAAGGGCCGCGGCGTACAGGTGACCATCAGCTGCGCCTGTTTTGTGCCCAAGCCCCACACGCCGTTCCAGTTTGTGCCCATGGACACGGCTGAGACCCTGCAGGCCAAGCAGAAACATCTGCTGGAGAGCGTGCACAGCCGGAAGATCAAGGTCAACTACCACGACAGCACCACCAGCTTCCTCGAGGGCGTGTTTGCCAAGGGTGACCGCCGTCTGGCTCCGGTCATTCTGGAAGCTTACAAGCGGGGCTGCTACTTCGACGGCTGGGAGGAGTGCTTCAAGTACGATACCTGGATGCAGGTGTTTGAAGACCTGGGCGTTGACCCGCGCTTCTACTGCCAGCGTCCCATCGGGCTGGATGAGGTGACGCCTTGGTCTCATATGGACTACGGCATTACCCATGATTTCCTGGTGCGGGAGTACAACAAGGCTCTTGCTGCCCAGACCACCAAACCCTGCAACCGTGCCTGCAGCGGCTGCGGTGCCAATCATCTGTTAGGAGGTCCCTGCTTTGATTACAGTCAGAATCTCGTTTAAAAAGAAGAATGAGGCCTCCTATATCTCGCTGCTGGACATGCAGCGGGTCATGCAGCGGGTGCTCAAGCGGAGCGGCCTGCCCGTGTGGCACACGCTGGGCTTCAACCCCCATATCTACATGACCTTTGCCTGCCCGCTGTCGCTGGGGCAGGAGAGTGAGTGCGAGTGCGTGGATGTCAAGACCGAGGCTGAGGCTCCGGATTTTGCCCAGTGGAAAGAAGCACTCAACGCGATCATGCCTGCGGGCATCGAGGTCTACAACGTAGAGCCGGTGCAGATGAAAGCGGACCTCATTGCCTATGCCTGCTATGAGATCAGCTACCCGGCGGATGCTGCTCCGGTGCTGGCTCAGTACAATGCACTGGAGAGCGTGCCGGTGGAGAAAAAGAGCAAGCGCAAGACAAAGACCGTGGAGCTGAAAGAATACGTCCCGGCACTGGAGCTGCACGAAGCAGGAGAGTGGGTGCATTTCCCCATCTGCCTGCCGGCTTCTCAGGACCTGACGCTTAACCCCTCGCTGCTGGTGGCGTTCCTGGAAGAAAAATTCGGCCTGCCCGCGGCAAACGCCAACATCCTGCGCACGAAATTCCTGACAGCGGACAAGAAAGCGTTTGCGTAAAAATTTTCTTGGATTTTTTGTTCAAATCGCTTGCTTTTACACGCGTTTTGTGATATCCTATTTAGGCGTTAGTGTCCGCTGAGAAACCACAGCGGGGTTAATGACACGTTATCATTAAACGGGCGGTCCTCTGACGGCGGGTTTGCCGTGTATGAACGTCTAAAAACAAATGGAGGATTCAAAAATGGACGCACTGAA
>ERZ837487.4080-NODE-4080-length-12032-cov-2.869750_pt1 | contig 12032 bp, 11 predicted proteins | sample MGYA00519911_ERZ837487 | MGnify/ENA primary metagenome ERZ837487 (study PRJEB31850, sample SAMEA3708818) | human gut metagenome | biome: human gut; feature: human-associated habitat; material: faeces | place: China | collected 2014 ...
AGCACCTGGGCCTCGACCGGCGCCCGATAGGCCATGTTGAAGTCCTCGCGCCACCCCGTGAGCGTCGTATCGGTGCCGCGAAAGCCCACGTAAGCGAAGTGCCCGGGGCACACGTAGGTCGTGGCGGCGAACTGCAAGTCGCGCGCCTCATCGAACGCAGCTGCGTGATCGTAGATGAGCAGATCGCGGAAACGCGGGCTGGCAGCCATCCAGAACAGCTGCTGCTTCATCTGCGCCGCGTGCATGCCGGAGAACATCGTAGGGAACAGCTCGGCCCGCATAAGGTCGGCGAACCGCACGGGATCCAGCGGCGCCGTCGCGTCCTGGGTCATTTCGGCTCGATCCCGCCTCGCCGCCGGAGAAAGCTCCGCGACCTTCTCCATACTCGCCGCTTTCATCCCCGCAGTGCCAAGACCCTGGGGGCCGGCCAGCGGATCGTCGGCTCGAACGTCCGCGCCCTCCTTCGCGGCCCGCAGGCCTGCGCGTTCACCTGCACGTTCGCCCGCACGCCCCCGCAGGCGGCCGAGCAGACCGCGCAGCTCGCCCAAAGCCCCATGGCCCGCACGCGCCTTCGGGGACGCAGCCCCACCCGAAACCTGCGCACGGTACACCTGGGGCATGACGCCTTCGCCCCGTGCCATGCAGAACTGCGCGAGCAACGCCGAATCCACGGCATTGAAAGGCACTTCATCGAAAGTAGCCAGCTGGATTTGCAGATATGTGAGCACATCGTTCATGACTGCATTATGGGATACCGCCGCGCCGCGCACGGCCGCCTCCCCCACCAGACACGGAGCCGTTGCCAAAGCAGCCTCGCGCCACCATGACCTTTCCACTTATCTTCCGCTACAATGACGCTGCAATTTCATTCAAAACGCTCGGGAGTCCAATGCAAAAGCATCTGGAATCCTGCACCAGGAAGGTTCCCATGACCACCGACACCCCCTCCGCTTCCCCAGTCCGCACCTCGGGCAACAACGCCGACGCCCCTACTTCGGTCGCCGCGCCCCGCGAGCACTTCGCCAGCCGCCTCGGCTTCATCCTCATCTCGGCCGGCTGCGCCATCGGCCTGGGCAACGTGTGGCGCTTCCCCTACATCGCCGGCGAGTACGGCGGCGCGGCCTTCATCCTGATGTATCTCATCTTCCTCGTCATTTTGGGTCTGCCCGTCATGGTCATGGAGTTCGCCGTCGGCCGCGCCTCCCAGCGTTCGGCCGCCCAAGCCTTCGATATCCTGCAGCCCTCGCGGCGCTGGCACTGGTTCTCCTGGTGGGCCTACATCGGTTGCATGCTGCTCATGATGTTCTACACCACGGTCTGCGGCTGGATGCTCGCCTACATGGCGAAAATGGCCACGGGCACCTTCGACGGCCTTGACCCCGACGGCGTCGCCGGCGTCTTCGGCACCATGCTCGCCAACCCCTCCGAGATGGTAGGCTGGATGCTCGCCGTCGTCGTCATCGGCTTCTTCGTCTGCAGCTTGGGCCTGCAAAAGGGCGTCGAGCGTATCACGAAAGTGATGATGATCGCCCTGCTCGGCGTCATGGCGCTGCTCGTGGTGCGCTCCGTCACGCTGCCCGGCGCCGCCGAGGGTCTGGAATTCTACCTGGTTCCCGACTTCGGCAAGATGTTCGCCGGCGGCCTGTCCGGCTTCGGGGACGCCGTGTATGCCACCATGGGCCAGGCGTTCTTTACGCTGTCGCTCGGCATCTCGGCCATGGAGGTCTTCGGCAGCCGTATCGGCAAGCAGAACTCGCTCACGGGCGAGGCCCTGCGCATCTGCGGCCTGGACACCGCCGTGGCCATCCTCGCGGGCCTCATCATCTTCCCCGCCTGCTTCGCTTTCGCCGTCGCCCCCGACCAGGGCCCCTCGCTCGTGTTCGTCACCCTGCCCAACGTGTTCAACCAGATGCCTTTGGGGCAGCTGTGGGGCACGCTGTTCTTCGTGTTCATGAGCTTCGCGGCGCTCTCCACCATCATCGCCGTCTTCGAGAACCTCATCACCTTCACCATGGAGAAATGGGATCTCGACCGCAAGCGCGCCTTGGCCCGCACCGCCGTGCTCGTCACCGTGCTGAGCCTGCCCTGTGCCCTGGGTTTCAACGTGCTTGCCGGCATCACTATTCCGGGCATCGGCGACATTCAATCCATCGAGGACTTCATCGTGTCGAACAACCTGCTGCCCTTGGGCAGTCTGCTGTACGTGGTGTTCTGCGTGTCGCGCAAAGGCTGGGGCTGGGACAACTTCCTTGCCGAGGCCGATGCGGGCACGGGCATGAAGTTCCCGCGCTGGGCCCGCGGCTGGCTCACCTTCGGGCTGCCCGCGCTCATTATCATCATCTTCATCATGGGCTACGTGCCCAAGATCATGATGTGGGCGGGTTTGGCGTAGCAGCTTGGCATAGCGGCGTGACGTAGTTCGGGGAATTCCCTAAGCATCGCCGATTTCACCTCGACGTTGGCGAGCCCTTCCGCTATACTGCACTGGTGCCCCTGAGCCCGAGTGGTGGAACGGCAGACACGACGGTCTCAAAAACCGTTGCCGAAAGGTGTGCGGGTTCAAATCCCGCCTCGGGCACCACCGAAAACCAACGGCCCCGTCCCCACGGGGCCGTTTTGCATGCTTGAGTCGAAGACCTACTCCGTCGGGTGATAGTAGATGTACATATCCTCGTAGACGTCGTCTTTGTTGCGGAAGCCGCCGGGAATCATGCCGATGCGCGCGAAGCCGAGGCTCTCGTAGAGCGCTCGGGCCCGTTCGTTGCTGGCAACCACGGCGTTGAACTGCAGGCCGCGGAAGCCGCATGCGGCCGCTTGGCGCAGGCAGTCCTCCACGAGCAGGCGCCCAATGCCCTCGCCGCGGCTGGCCCCCGCCACCGCGAAGCTCGCGTTTGCAACGTGGCCGCAGCGCCCGATATTGTTGGGATGCAGAATGTACAGCCCGCGGATGCGCCCACCCACCGTAGCCACGGCCGTATGGGACTGCTCGGCAAAGAAAATCCGCGCCTCTTCCAACGTCATCGGCTCGGTCTGCGGGAAGGCATTGCCCGCTTCTACGACCTCGTTCCAGATCTCCGCCATCGCCGGCAGATCGTCCTCCCGGTAAGGCCGGGTAACCTTCAAGGCTAATGGATCCAGTGTGCTCATAGTGGCTTTCTTTCCATGGTATTCTCAAGAAGCGATCTCTGCAGGGAGCAATTTCCGTAGGGGCTGACCTTGGTCAGCCCCCCGCAAGCGGCACAATGCCGCACGACAAAAAAGGGGCGACCGAGGTCGCCCCCTACGGGATCGAACGCAAGGTTGGCAGACGCTCTGGGCGCGATGCCGCCAACAAGCTCCGAGGCCGGACTAGATGTCGGCCAGGGTGAAGTCCTTCTCGCCGTTGAACACGGCCAGGGCGTCGGCGACGGCCCAGTCGGCCAAGGTGATGGCGGAGATGGCCTTGGTCAGGCGCACCGCCTCGTCCAGGGAGCGCTGGTGAATGTTGCGACCCGTGGCGTTACCGTCGGCACCGCCCACGTGAATCTGGTCATACAGCTGGGTGAGGAAGGTCTCGGCATCCACGGTGGAGCCACCCGCGCACACGAGGCCCGTGCGGCCGGCGGCGGTGGAGGCCACCTTCAGCGCCTCGGCCGGGGTGCGGCCGTCCTCGGGCTTCGGCGGGTTCACCTTCACGAAGTCGGCGCCAAGGCAGAGAGCCACGCCGGCGGCACCGGCGATGAGGTCGGGATCCTTCTCGGCAGTCACGGCCTTGCCGCGAGGGTAGATCCACAGCACGACGATGAGGCCGTTGGCATGGGCCTGGGCGATGAGCTCGCCCGCCTCGGCCATCATGGTGGCCTCGTACTCGGAGCCGAGGTAGATCGTGTAGCCGAGGCCCACGATGTTCACGCCGGCCTCCTTCATGGCCAGCACGGCGTCCAAATCGTACAGCTGCGGAGAATAGGGATCCTCCTGCTTGGTGCCGACGAGGTTGGTCTTGGAGTTCATCTTGATGAGGTAGTTGATCTCCGGGTAGTCGGCCGCGTACTGGGCCACCAGCCCGCGCTGGCCGGCGAGCACGCCGCACACGCCCTCGGAGCCGATCTTGAACAGATGCTCCGGATCGAGGTCGGCGATGTCGATGCCCTCGCCGTAGAAGTCCTTGTTCAGGTGCTCGATCTTCTGATCGCAGGCGAACAGCATGAGACGGCCGGTCTCGCGCGTGGCCTTCAGGTAGTTGGTGATGTACTCGTCACGGGCCTCGGGCATGACGTCGGCGGGAACGCGCACCTCTTCCCGGGTGATCTTCGGCATGGGTTTCCTCCTAGAGAGTCGTTAGAGTCGTTGCAATAACGCGCTTATTGTACAGAAACAAAGCCTGACCGCGCCTTCTTTCACAAAGAAAGTAGGCGCAGAACCTCTCGTTGCGCCCAAGCGCTGGCACGGAGGCGGCACGGCACGGATTACTTCTCGGAGCCGTTCGACTTTTTGGTCACGCGTCCGTATACGACAAGCGCCACGATGGCCACAGCGGCGGTCACGGCGAAGATGATGACCGATTCCACGATATTGCCCGACACAAGCCCCGCTGCCGCGTAGGTGGAAAGCACGATGCCGGGAATGCGGGCGAAGTTCGAGATGAGCACGAAGTTCTTCATGGACATGTGCGTGAGCGGCGTGATGTAGGTGAACACGTCCTTGGGCAGCCCTGGGATGAGGAACAGGATGAACACGATGGCGTTGAACTTGTCGGAGGTCTCCCAATCGCGGAACTTGCCCATGTACTTCTCGGGCACCATGGCCTGGACGAACGGGGCGCCCAGCTTGTGCACCAGCACGAAGATGAACGAGCTCGAGATAATGCAGCCGAGCCAGATGATGAGCGCGCCCACCCAAGGCCCGTAAATCATGCCGGCGGCCACCTGGACTACCTCGCCAGGGATGAAGGCCACGACGATCTGAAGGAACTGGATGGCCAGCAGAATGAGGAAGCCCCAGGGGCCGGCGTTGCGGATGTCGGAGGTGACGCGGTCGACACCGCCGGGCTCGAACAGCTCGTGGATCATGGGCCAGATGAGCACGACCACCACGATCATGATGACGAAGAACGCGATGAGTCCCACGAACTTGAAGATGTCCGCCGCAGGCATCGGATGCCCGGCGACCGACTTCTCCTCGTGGGCCTTCGCCTCGAGCTTCTCGAGCCGTTCGGAATGGTGGTGGTTGTTCGGGTGCTTTTCCATGGCTTCCAGTCTAATGCAGCCGCCCCACGACGGGGGCGGCTTTCAGGAACTCTTTACCTTAGTGACGAAATCGTAAGCCGCAGGCCCGCGGCGCGCAGGTCGGCGCCTCGGCGCCCAAAACGTCGGCGCCCAGCGCCCGCCCACAGCGCGCGGCCTAGTCGTCTTCCTTGCGAGCCTTGTCGTACTCCTCCTTGAAGGCGGAGAACATGCCGCTGGCGCGCTTGATCTGGCGGCCCGTGGCGTAGGCGCCCGCATTCACGGCCTTGCCGGCGGCCTTGGTGGCGGTGGACACGGCCGGCTTCACGGCCTCCACGGTCTCGCGGGCGCGGTCGGCCACCACGGCCGTGGCCTCACCGGCCTTCGCGGCCAGGCCACCCTCGACGGCAAGCTCGGCCACCTCGTCGGACACGAGGATGGCGCCTAAAATCGGCTCCTCCCCCTCGTCCTGCCCGTTCACGGAAAGCGCCGTGCCGATTCCACGCTTGAAGCCGCGGATGAGGTGCCCGGGGATCTCGCGAACACCGAGCAGCGCGTTGGCCGTGGCCCCCTGGGTCACCGTGAGCGAGCGCACCTCGCCGGTCTTCGGATCGAAGGACACGTCGCCCACCGTGCCGTACACGGTGCCGTCCTCGCCTATGACGGGCAGCCCCGCCCACAGCACGCAGTCATCGTAGTTCACGCCCATGGCCTTGCAGGCGCCTTTGCCCGTGGCTTCGGGGGCCTGGGACACCACGATACGGCCGTCCACCACGTCGTAGCCGTTATAGGCCACGAACACGTCCTTGCGGCGGAACATCCACAGCAAGTCGGGGCGTTTCACGATGAAGCCGACAAAGCGGCGCTGGGTGGGGTGGAACACGCAGTGGCGCACCTTCCCGAGCCGCTTTACCGCCTCAGGTTTCTTCGGCGTGCTCTTGTCGAGAAGCACGCGCTTTCCAACGATCTCGCCCGTGGTGCCGTATCGCTTGGCCATGATTTACTTCTCGTCCTTCTTGCCCTCGGCGGCCTTCGCCACCTCGCCGGCGGCTTCCTTCACCTCGGCAGCCGTCTCCTTGGCGCCTTCCTCGGCCGTGGCGGCGGCGTCCTTTGCGGCTTCCTTGGCCGTCTCGGCGACGTCCTTGACAGTCTCGGCGGCGTCGGCGTCGGCATCGGCGTTCTTGGCCACCTGATCGGCAATGCGCTGACGGGCTTCGATCTTGTCGCGCAGCTCGTCGCCCTTCTCGTTGATCGTCGGGGAGATGTTGCTGGCGGCCTCCTGGATGGTGGCGGCCACATCGGCCCCGCGAGCGGCGGCCTCGGAGGCGATCTCCTGGCCACGGGCCGTCACGTTGTTCACGACCTCGGCACCCTTGGTGGCCGCTTCCTGGTAGATGTGCTGGGCCCCGGCGGCGGCGGAATCGCCCCACTGCTGGGCGTTGCCCGCGAACTCGCCGGCTTTGTCAGCCACCATGGCGCGCGTCTCGGCGCCAGAACGGGGCGCGGCCAGCAGAGCTGCAACGGCGCCAACGACGCCACCGATGAGGAACATTCCAAATTTGTTGGCCATAACTGCCTCCTTTATCGACAGAGTATCAGGTTCGCCCATTATAGGCGGAGAGCCCCGCGCGGGGGCTCTCGCTGCTCATTGCTCACCTTACGGTAAACAAGTTGTAATTCGTCATAGATGAGGAAATCTCTCAGAGAAAACCTCAGTCCGTGCGAACCTAGAAACAGGCACCGCGGGCGTAGGCCTCGTTCACGAGCGTGTCGAGCACCGCGGGCAGCGATAGGCCGGCCGCGGCGCAGGCCATGGGGAACAGGGAGCGCTCGGTCATGCCCGGGGACACGTCCACCTCGAAGCAGCGGGCCGCCCCGCCGTCCCAGATGAGGTCGACGCGCCCGAGGTCGCGCACGCTGTAGGCGCGGTAGACTTCCAGCGCCGCCCGCTCGATTTCCGCGCGGATGGCCTGGGCATCGGCCGCGTTGGGGGAAAGCGACTCGTCGCGCACGGGGCAGAAGAACTCCACAGCGTCGTCGGCCATGCGGGCCGCCGCGTCGTAAAAGCCCTCGCGAGCCACAATCTCTACCGGCGGCAGCGCGTGGGCGTCCCAGCCGGTGCCGAGGATGGACACGGAAAGCTCCACGCCATCGACCCACTGCTCGATGTTCACGGCCTCGTCGTAGGACAGCGCATCGAGCACCGCCTCGCCCAGCTCCTCCTGGCTTTTCACCTTGTGCACGCCCAGGGCGCTTCCGCCGTGGGCCGGCTTCACGCAGACCGGATACCCGCCGATCACACGGTCGGCCACCATATCGAGCGCCGTGGCCGCACCCATGCCCTTGAAAGCATCGCGCGCCAGGTAGACACCCTGGGGCCAGGACGCGCAGCCCTCCTCGCCGGTCAGGTCGCGATACTTCGCCAGCGATGAGTGCAGGGCGTCCTTGTTCCAAGCCCGATGGCAGACGCTCGCCGGCGAGCCCACGAACGGGATGCCGAGGAACTCCAGCAGGCTTTGGATGGTGCCGTCCTCGCCGTGCTTGCCGTGCAGGGCGTTGTACACCACATCGGGCCGCTCGCTGCGCAGCGTGGGAACCAGATCGGCGTTGGTGTCCAGGGGCACCACCTTGTGGCCAGCCTCTTCCAGCGCCTCGCACACCACCTTGCCGGAGGCCAGCGACACCTCGCGCTCGAAGGACTTGCCTCCCATGAGCACTGCAACTTTCATACACGTCTCCTTTGTTGTTGAAACTCCTCGGGGGCGGCCTTTATTCTGCCGCGGCTTCCTGCGCCTCGGTCACCTTCTCCTCGGCGATCTCGATCTGCTCGGCATCGCCTTCGCGGGCCTGCATGACCGCTTCCTCGTTCTGCTCGGAATCGACGATGACGTCCTTCCAAGAAGTGGCATTCTCGTCCATGGCTGCATCCTTTCTGTCGTAGCTGGGCAGCGCGCCGGCCTCAATGAACACGCGGTAGAGTTCGAGGCGCTCCTCGATCACCTTCGCCAGGCGTCGGATGGCCTCGGTGATGGATTCGGGCGTCTCGAAGCTGAAGTTCACGCGCATGGAGTTGCGCCCGGTTTTGCCATCGGGGAAGAACGAATTCCCCGGCACATAGGTTACGCCCGACTCCAGCGCTTCGGCAAGCATCGAATCGGTATCCATATAGTCCGGCAGCGTAATCCAGAGAAACATGCCGCCGGCCGGATGCGTCCAGGTGGCCTCGGGCGGGAAGAACTCGTCGAGGGCCGCCAGCATGGCGTCGCGGCGCTCCTTGTACAGCGCGATGAACTTCTGCAGTGTGCGCTGCCACGCGACATCGGCAAAGTAGTGCTGCACGACCAGCTGGTCGAAGGCGCTGCCGCACAAATCGGCACCCTGCTTCACCAGGTTGATGCGGGCGAGCACGGCCTCGGGCGCGGCAATCCAGCCCGTGCGCAGCCCCGGCCCCAGCATCTTCGAAATCGTGCCCAGGTAAATGACCGAATCGTCCATGGCCTTCAGGGGCACCTGGTGGCCGCCGTCGTAGCGGAGACGGCCGTAAGGATCGTCTTCCACCACCATGAAGTTGTACTCATGGGCCAGCTCGAGCAGGCGGCGCCGGCGCTCGGCCGTCATGGTGACGCCGCCGGGGTTCTGGAAATTCGGGATGGTGTAGCAGAACTTCAGGCGCGGGTTGTCCTTGCCGATGCGCTTGAGCTCCTCTTCCAGAAGATCCATGCGCATGCCGTCCTCGTCGAAGGGGATCGCGCGCACATCGGGCTCGAAAGCGGAGAAGGCCTGCAGCGCCCCCAGATAGGTGGGGCCCTCGGTAATGATGATGTCGTCGGGGTCGATGAAAGCCTCGGCGATGAGTGTTAGGGCCTGCTGGGCGCCCGTGGTGACAAGCACCTGCTCGGGCCTTACGCGAATACCCAGATCGCGCATCATATCGGCGAGCACGGCGCGCAGCCCGGCGAGCCCGTCGGTGGGGCCGTACTGCAGCGATACCGCGCGGGCCTCGGGGCTTTCAATGGCGGCCAGCGTGGCGCGGCGAATGTCCTCCTCGGGCAGAAGCGACACAGCGGGCATGCCGCCCGACAGCGAGATTACATCGTCGCGCGTAGCGGCGGCGAACAGGTTGCGCACGGCCGACGGGCGCATCTTGCGCACGCGTCGGGCGATCTTGTCGCCGGTGGTGTCGAAGGTGATGTGAGCTGACGACATCTTATTCAACCGTCCCTTCCAGAAGCGCCAAGGCGTCCTTCAGGGCGCCCAATGCGATGAGGTCATCGGTAAAGTTTACTGTAACACGGGCCAAACCGTCCCGCTTCGAGAGCCATTCCGTCGTACCTACAAACGTGGCATCGGAGGCGCAAGCGGGGTTCGCGGCCTGCAAATCGATGACCAGATGCTCCAGCGCGTGAGGCAGCGACGTGCGGGCGAGCACCTCGGCAAAGGGGGCGTCCTCGTCATTCAAGCAGGTGTGGAAGGCGAGGGAGGGGCGCGCGGCAAGCAGCCGATCGGCGCCGCACGTGCCCAAAGAGGCATCCGCGCCCTCGGGCACGCGCACGAGCAGGGCCATGCGATCGCGCTCGAAGGCAATGCGCTCGACGGCGAGCCTAGGCACGGTCGTCAGCTTTGTCCGAGGTGTCGGGGGCCGACGTGGCATCGGCCTTGCCGGGCTCTGCACCGCCGTCGTCGTTGCCGGATTTCGAGCCATCACCGGTGTCGGCCTTGGCGTCTTCGCCAGCCGGGGCCTCGGGCGTGTCAGTCGCCTCGGGAAGCGACGGCGTCCCCGTGGGCGTGCGGGAAAGCAGCGTGACGCCCCGGGTCGCCTCCTCCGGAGCCAGCACGCGCCCCTGGGCGCCCTCGGCCAGCGCGCGCAGCGTCCAGGCGATATCGTCGCCCAAGGTGTCGGCGCCGGAGAAGTCGCCGTCCACCAGGGCCAGCTGGTTGCGATCGAGCGAGAACCGGTAGCGGCCGCTGCCCTTCAAGTTGCCGAAGGATAGCTCGAAGGTTTTGTCCTGGTCGTTCAGCGCATAACGGTAGGACACATCATCGGTCAGCTGGATGCGATCATCGGTGATGGTGATGGGCGTAGCCGTGCCGGCCAAATACCAGGTGCCCGCGAAATCGGCCGCATCGTCCTCGGAGAACCAGTGGAGCCACGCGAATCCGCCCGCCGCCGCACCGACGAGCAAAACGACAACGATAGCTACGGACACCACCACCCGCACCGGATGGCGGCGTTTGCGAGAAGGAGCGCTCGAACGGCCTTCCCTCCCCTTCCGCACTTCGCGGCCGCCATCGCCTTCACCGGACGACGCCGCGCGACGAGACGACGGCTTCTGCGCCGTCGCCGTGGCGACTGTCGTCGCAGCGGAGCGGAGACGACCCTCGGCAGGCGGCCGGCCGGAACCGGTCGGCGCGGCCGCCGCCGGCGACTGCTCTTCCATGGCTCTTTAGACCTCTTCCGGCCCGATCACCGTCTTGCCGCCCATATAGGGAACGAGCACCTCGGGCACCGTGATGGTGCCGTCGGGATTCTGGTAGTTCTCGATGACGGCGGCCATAGTGCGGCCCACAGCCAGACCCGACCCGTTCAGGGTGTACACGAAGCGGCTGCCCTTGAAGTTGGCCGGGTCGCGGTACTTGATGTTGGCGCGACGGGCCTGGAAGTCGGTGCAGCAGCTGCAAGAGGAGATCTCCTTGTAGGCGCCGTAGCTGGGCAGCCACACTTCCACGTCGTAGGTCTTCGCGGAGGAGAACCCGATGTCGCCAGTGCACAGGCTGATGACGCGATAGGGCAGCTTCAGCTGCTGCAGGATGTTCTCGGCGTCTTCCACCATGGATTCCAGCTCGTCGAAGCCGGTCTCGGGCGTGGCGAACTTCACCATCTCCACCTTGGAGAACTGGTGCACGCGAATGATGCCGCGGGTATCGCGGCCCGCACTTCCCGCCTCCTCGCGGAAGCACGGGGTGAAGGCGCAGTAGTGCAGCGGCAACGAATCGGCGTCGAGCACTTCCCCGGCGTGCAGATTCGTCAGCTGCACCTCGGCCGTGGGGATGAGGTAGAGGCCCTCGGTGGTGTGGAAGAGGTCCTCCTCGAACTTCGGCAGCTGGCCCGTGCCCGTGAGCGTGGCGGCGTTGGCGAGCGCCGGCACCCACCACTCCTTGTAGCCGCGGGAGGTGTGCTGATCCAGCATGAAGGCGATGAGAGCGCGCTCGAGACGGGCGCCGGCACCGCCGAGCACGTAGAAGCGGCTCTCGGCCAGCTTCACGCCGCGCTCGAAATCGATGATGTTCAGGGCCGGCCCTAAATCCCAATGGGCCTGCGGTTCGAAGCCCTCGGCGGCGAAATCGCGGGGCGTGCCCCAGCGGCGCACCTCGGGATTGTCGTTCTCGTCCTCGCCCACCGGCGTGGTGGCGTCCACCATGTTCGGAATGGAGAGCATGAGCGCGTCCATGGCGGCCTCGGCCTCGGCGCGGGCATCGCCCAGGGCGGTGAGCTTCTCGTTGATCTGGCGGACGGTCTCCTTGGTGGCGTTGGCCTCGTCGGTCTTGCCCTGGCCCATGAGCGCGCCGATCTCCTTCGAAAGCTTGTTGCGCTCGGCCTGCAGGGCCTCCTCCTCGGCGATGACCTCGCGGCGCTGCACATCAAGGGCGGTGAACTGCTCCGGGTCGAAGGAGGCATGGCGGTTCTTCATCGTCTCGGCAACCTCGTCGAGGTGCTCGCGTACGTACTTGATGTCCAACATGGGGCGGCTCACTTTCACAATGATCGGTTGCCTTAGGCGCCGGCAGTCCGGCGGTTTTCAATGCGGCCCAGTATAGCACCGCCCCCTGACG
>ERZ837487.4081-NODE-4081-length-12030-cov-6.502965_pt1 | contig 12030 bp, 8 predicted proteins | sample MGYA00519911_ERZ837487 | MGnify/ENA primary metagenome ERZ837487 (study PRJEB31850, sample SAMEA3708818) | human gut metagenome | biome: human gut; feature: human-associated habitat; material: faeces | place: China | collected 2014 ...
TGTATGTCTCGGGATTTTGGCATATTCATGCCAAAACACCTCGCGGGACAGTGGCATGTGAACAGTAACACAAAATATTCTCTGAAATTGTCATAAGTCATGATACAGAGAATAAAAAAGCATTTTTTATCCATACTATTTTCATGTAACAAAATACAGTATTTCTTAAAAAAGGAGACAACAGACTATGATTTTAAAAGAAAAGGAACGTTCAGTAATCGAAGATCTTCAGACACAAGAGAAAAGCTGTGTGGAAAAGTATGGAAAATACGCAGAACAGGCCAGAGACCCGGAGCTTAAAAATCTTTTCCGGAATATCCAGCAGGAAGAACAGAAGCATTATGAGTCTTTGTCAATGATTCTTTCCGGAAGTGTGCCTGAATGTAACTGTAATGACAGATCAGGCAGAGACTATCAGCCAAAAGCAGTCTATACAGCTATGAGTTCACCGGAAGATAAACAACACGATGCGTTTCTTGCAACAGACTGTATTGGTACAGAGAAGCTGGTGTCAGGAACATACAATGATGATGTATTTGCCTTTGGCGACAGTGGTGTACGCAAGCTGTTGGCTGATATACAGATTGAGGAGCAGAATCATGCGGAGATGCTGTATAAGTATAAGACTGTGAATGGAATGGCATAAGAAGTCTTAAGGCATTGAGCAGAGTAGCATATTGGGAAAATTCTATACCAGGACTGCTATAATTACCTGACAGGAGACAATTGGTTTTGACTGTCTCTTGCCAGGTACATCTTATTTTACAAAAAATATGATGGTATAAATGTTGGGATATTTTATGAAAAATTTTGTAAAATTTGTCATGATAAAAGCCATAAGATAATTGCTAGAGCGTGTTTGAAAAATCATTCCCATAATCTGCACGCCCCACTTTGCGATATATTTTGCCAAAATTTGTTTTCCGTAACCCGCTACGACGCCCTTATTCGAACAAAATCTCCCATAAATTGTGACGCACATCTTGTGGAAAGCATTTTTCAAACACATTCTAGGAATTCCGATTAGTTACGTAAGGTGTAATAGTGAATTTTGGCAGGAATGAATAAGAATTTTTTATAAATACTTGAATGAATATAGTAAATATAATACACTACTCATTAGTAGTATATTATTTATTTGTTGGAGTATTTGTATTGGATTTTTTGGGTCTGATAATATTAAAAATAATTTATTTGCAGAAGGTATATCTCTAGATGATGAATTTCAGGTATCTTCTAAGTGAAGTCATGAAATCCTAAATATTTGGAATTTGCTGATTCATTACTTGAATCGTTGTTTCTTAATGTTTGACAAGTTCTAAGTTTAAATATCTCATCGTGTACGACCGAACAAATTTTAAACTTGGGAATTTAATATCATAATATGAAAGTGTGGAAAAAATGGCAGGGATTAAAGATGTTGCAAAAATGGCAGGAGTAGGTGTGGGAACAGTTTCAAGAATGCTTAATGACAGTGGATATGTTTCTCTGGATACGAGGGCCAAAATAGAAGCTGCTATGAAGGAATTGAATTATACACCGAATGAACTTGCCAGAAATCTGTATTATAAAAAAAGTGGTATAATTGCGGTACTTGTACCGAATGTATCCAATCCTTTTTTTGCTGAGTTTGTTGATTGTGTAGAAGGGGAACTGCGCAAAGCCGGCTTCAAAATTATGTTATGTAACACATTGAAAGATGTAAAGGCTGAAGCTGAATATCTGGATTTGCTGAACAGACATATTGTAGATGGGATAATTGCGGGAATGTCTTCTTTGGATGAAAGTGAGTATTCTAAAATTCATAAGCCGATTGTTGCGCTTGACAGATATCTGGGAGAAGAAATTCCGGTAGTAGCTGTGGACCATAAAATGGGTGGACGCCTGGCAGCAGAAGTGTTGCTGCGTAATGGCTGCAAAAGAATACTTCATTTCAGAAGTACTGCAGAAAAAGAGTCTTTATATCATGATCGTCATGCAGAATTTCAAAAAATTATGGATGAGCAGGGAATAGAAACCTATTGTTATGATCTGGACTGGCGGCGTTTGGATATTCAGTATTATCATCAGGTTGCAGAAGAAGTTATGGAAAAAAATCTGAAATTTGATGGTGTGTTTGGTGTAGACCGACTGGCTATTGAATGCATGAATGGATTGATCAGGCAACACAAAAAAATCCCGGAAGAGGTAAAAATAGTTTCTTATGATGGAACGTATATTACAGAATTGGTAGAACCGCAAATAAGTACAATTGTTCAGCCCATTGACAGAATGGCAGAGGAATCTGTAAAAAGCCTTTGTGAGCTAATTAATGGAAAAAAAGTGAAAAATAAAAAAAGTATTTTAATACCTGAATTCCGTAAAGGCGGAACAACAGTATAAATAGACGTCATACATGTGTTGTGCATTTATTACAAAAAAAAGGATAAAAAACAAAGATAAACACAAAATATTTGGGCATAATTTATGAAAAAAATAAAAAAAACATAATCGGATTGACAAAAAATACAAAAAGGTTATAATGAAATCAACAAGACGAAGAAAACAAATTTTTTAAACAATGTGGAACGCGTTCCATATTGTAAAACAAAATTTGTTTTCCCAATGTTAACCCGTAAAATTAGATTACTCCGGAGAATATCTAAAGCGGTTGAAGCAGTATGTAAATGGAACGGCATGATATTTAATATCATGGAATTTAGAATCTTTAAGAATAGGAGATTAAAAATGAGAAAAAAGATTGTTAATTCATTAATTACAGCAACTGTGATTGGAAGTATGCTTACAGGAATGGCAGTTCCCTGTTTTGCAGGTGAGAAAAAAGACGATGGAAGCAGTATTACAGTTCTTGTAGAAAGTGGTTCACCTGCAGAAGCACTTGCCAATGATACAGCAGCTGATTTTGAGAAAGAAACAGGCTGTAAGGTTGTTGTTGATGCTGTTGCCTATACTGGTATGTATGATAAACTTTCTACCGAAATTAAAGCAGGACAGGCTGCTCATGATGTTTCATGCATGGATTTCGTATGGCTGGCAACTTTTGCTGATGCAATCGAACCAATTACAGATGCAGATACCAGTGATTTCCTTCCAACGCTGGAAGAAAGCGGAACAGTAGATGGTAATCTTCTGGGATATCCGATGTGGGTAAACGCTAAGATTCTTATTTACAGAAAAGATCTGATTCCGGAAGATAAAGTGCCAAAGACCTGGGATGAATATAAAGCACTGGCAAAAGAAATGAAAACAGACGATATGTACGGAACAACAGTTTTTGGAAGTGGTTCTGACGCAGTTTGTTCCTTCCTTGATTTTGCCTGCCAGGCCGGTGCAGATGGATTAGTATATGACAAGGATGGAAATGTAAATATTACAGATCAGCCATATGTGGATGCGCTTGATTTTATGGTTGAAATGGCAAATGAAGATTGTACGCCATCAGATTCTCTGGCTACTGCTTCTACAGAGTCTCAGGAACTTTTCAATAATGGTAAAGTTGCAATGCAGTTGAACTGGAGCCATCAGTATCCTGCAGCTGTTGAGGCACTTGGAGCAGATAAGGTGGGATGTGCACCAATGATTGCCGGCAGTGCAGGAGCAACCACAGGTCCATGGTATGAATGTGTAATGAAAAATTCTGAGAATAAAGACATGGCACTGAAATATGTAGAATATATGTACGATCATAATGCAGATTATATGAACGGAACCCTTAAAATTGCCGGCAGAACTTCTGTTTATGAGGAAGCTGGAAAAGAGGCTGGTAATGAGCATACAACAGCAGTTCTTGACACATTGAATGAAAAACAGTCTCAGCCAAGACCTATGATTTCAACCTGGTCACAGGTAGAGCAGGTTCTTACAGGTGTTGTAGAATCCTGTCTTGGTGGAGCAGATGTGAAAGAAACCCTTGAATCTGCAAAAGAAGAGATTGAGGCAATTGGGAAGTAAAGTGACAAAGTAATAAAGAAAAAGCAGATTGCAGACATCTACCAAATAATAAAAAATGTAATTAAATCAAGGGTGATTTTACCTGGACATCGAACACACTAACTATGAATTTACTAATCTTCTATGATGTATGATGCAGGGAGTAAATCGCCCTTGATTTTTATAAGAAAGCGGGAAATATTATGAAATTGATATCAAAAAAAACACTATTGCTGTTTTTTCTTCCTGGCGCGATTTTCATGGGTGCCTTTTTGATTTATCCTATTTTTAAAATGGTATTTGACAGTTTCTTTAAGGTTGGAATTACAGGAGCCAGAACTTTTATTGGATTTGATAATTATATTAAAGCATTTACAGCTGGCGGTTTTTTGAAGCAGCTGAAAAATACATTGATTTATATTTTGATTGCGGTATCTGTGGAAACAGTTTTGGGATTTATTTTTGCATTATTATTTGAACTTGATTATAAGGGCAGTAAAATAGTACGTTCATTAATGATGACACCACTTATGATCGCACCGCTGGTTGCAGGTCTTATCTGGAAATTGATGATGAGTTCAAACTTTGGTATTGTCAATGAGTTTCTGACCAGAATAGGGATCTTATCCAGTCCAAGTGAAATTTTGTGGCTTGCAGATTCCCGATGGTCATTGATCGCCTGTTGTATTGCAGATATATGGCTGACTACACCGTTTATGATGCTGATGATTCTGGCTGGCCTTCAGGGATTGGATACCAGCGTGTCAGAAGCAGCAAGAATGGATGGAGCAAGTAAGCTGCAGGAAATTTTTTACATAAAAATACCGGGAATTAAACCGGTTCTGTTGACAGCATTGTCAGTGAGAATTATAGATGCGGCAAAGACTTTTGACATTATCTGGGCAATGACAGAAGGTGGACCTAACAGTTCATCGGAGACAATTAGTATTATTATTTATAAGACACTTGTAAAGTATAATAATACAGGATATGCCAGTGCAATGGCTGTTATCTTTATCATAGTTCTTGTAGTGTTTACATTAGTATTTATGCAGAGTTTATGGAATCCAAAGAAAAAGTAAAAGCTGTCAAAGAAAAACAGTAGTAAAAAGGATTCAATAAGGAGACCAAAATGAAGAAAGGTAATAGTATCAAACTAAAAATAGCAGTTATTATTTCTATAATTATTACAATATTCTGGCTGCTTCCATATATTTATGTAATTTGTTGTTCGTTTAAACCCGGATCAGAGGTAATTGCTGTTCCACCATCTTTTCTTCCAAAAAGCTTTTCGGTTGAAAATTTCACTCAATTATTTGTAAGAATGAACGCGGGTGGGTATCTGCTGAACAGTTTGATTACAGCAGTTTGCAGTACAATTATTGCAGTTATCTTGGGTTCACTGGCTGCATATGCTATTCAGAGATCTGGAGCGAAGCTGTCAGTAGGGCTGGTGGTATTGATTTTATGTCTGAAAATGATTCCTACATCCAGTATTGCAGTACCTATTTATGAGATTATTTGTAATATGGGATTGTATGATACCAGAATTGCATTGATTATTGTTTATGCAGCAGTAAACATGCCTTTTGTAATGTGGACAATGCTTAGTTTTTATGAGGGAGTACCGTCTACTTTGGATGAGGCTGCATATGTAGATGGCGCTTCCAGCCTTCAGACATTCAGAAAGGTTATTTTGCCGATTTGTAAGCCGGGACTTGCAACTGCCTTTATATTTACATTGTTCTTGGCATGGAATGATTTTCTTATTTCTCTGTTGCTGACCAGTATGAATGCTAAAACATTTACAGTAGGTCTTGCCGGTTTCCTGTCAGCGTATAATCTTGACCTTGGACCGATGTGTGCAGGAGCATTTTTATTTAGCTTCCCGGTAATGATTTTATCAATGTTTGCACAGAGATACATTGTTCAGGGAATGACAGCAGGAGCTGTAAAAGGATAATAAGAATGGAGAAAGCCAGTGAATAAAATATTAATGAGACAAAGAATAGAAAACGCGCAAAAAGAAATTGACAGTAAAAAGATGATTGTTCAAAATGGAAAAATGCGTCAGCATTATCATTTTATGCCCCAGAGCGGGTGGATGAATGATCCTAACGGACTGATCTTTTTTAACGGACAGTATCATGTGTTTTATCAGACTAATCCATATAATGGATTTTGGGATTGTATGCATTGGGGACATGCAGTCAGCAAAGATTTAGTTCATTGGGAATATTTGCCTCTGGCATTGGCACCCAGTGAAGAGTATGATGATTATCAAAAAGGTGGATGTTTTTCCGGCAGTGCAATCGAACACGAAGGTAAGTTATATGTATTTTATACGGCAACTGCAAATCATGGAAACGGAAGTGAGCAAAGCCAGTGTCTTGCTATAAGTGAAGATGGAATAAATTTTGAAAAGTATGACGGAAATCCTCTCTTTGATGCACCGGAAGGTATTCAGCCGGATTCATTCCGCGATCCAAAGGTATGGAAGCATGAAAATAAATATTATATGGTTGTAGGGGCCAGTCGTAATAACAGAGGATTAGCATTGATATATGAATCTGCAGATCTTTATCATTGGAATTTTTTAAACGTGCTGGCAGAAAGCCGTGGAGAATGGGGATTCATGTGGGAATGTCCGGATTTTTATCAGCTTGGCGATAAATATGTTCTCACTTTTTCTCCAATGGGCTCAGGAGATCATACATCAGTATACCTGACAGGAGATTTTGATTACAAAACAGGAAAATTTGACTGGCATATCAGTGGTGAAATGGATTGGGGATTTGATTTTTATGCGCCACAGTCCATGGTTGCTCCTGATGGAAGACGTCTGATTGTTGCCTGGGCGAATGAATGGGAATGGATGCCTCTCTTTAAGGACTGGGGACCTACTTATCAGGAGGGCTGGTGCGGATTTTTTAATGTGATTCGTGAAGTTCGGATGTGCAAGGATGGAACGCTGGCGTTTGTTCCTGTAGAGGAAATGGAAAAAATCCGTGAAAACAAATTTACGCAACGGGAAATACAGGTTACAGAAACACCTCAGCAGTTAAAAGCAGGAGATGGAATCAGCTTTGAGATGAAATTTACATTGGATCTTGAAGAAACTGATGCAGACAGGGTAGAACTGAAGCTCAGATGCGGAAAAGAAAAAGAATCCCGTTGTATTTTTGATCTGAAAAATGGTGAATTGCTGGTAGACAGAAGCTGTGCAGATGGATGGAGTGTAGGAACATCCAGAAGTGTACTTAAGGTCAGCGAAAAAAGTCTGGATGTACATATCTTTTCAGATCAGAGTTCTCTGGAGATATTTACAGATCAATACAGAAATAATCATTCCAATAATATTTTTGCAGGAAATGATCAGGATGCAATAAGTATATCTGCGTTTGGTGGAAGAGCGGTAATCAGAGACTATGAAGCATATGGATTGCAGGAGTGTTTTAACTGAATCAAGTAGCGGAGCGGATTGCGAATATCCGCTTGACATGAACTGAAAGCAGGAGGAGTATTGAAATGAAACGTAATAATTATTATGATGTCACTGACTGGCAGGTAGGTAACCCATATACGGATATCGGAGAAGTGATCAACAGTATCATTGCAGACATCAAGAACAGACAGAAGGATACAAATGTAAATGATGGAGGAAAACCGGGAGCAGTAATTTATATTCCGTCTGGAGATTATCATTTAAAAACGCAGGTGAAAATTGACATCAGTTACTTGAAAATCCAAGGATCAGGACATGGATTTGTGTCTTCAAGTATCCGATATAATGTGCCAAAAGAACAGTGGAAGGATCTTCATGACATCTGGCCGGGCGGTAGCAGGATTCTGGTAGATTTGGAACCATTAAAGGGGGATGAAAGATCCGGTGCTGCTTTTCTGGTGGAACGAGAGGGAGATCCGAGAATCAGTTCCGTGGAGTTTGAAAATTTCTGTATTGATGGACTCCATTTTGTAGATGACGGAAATGGAGATCCAGAGAATACATATTTAAATGGAAAAACAGGAATTTATGTAGCCAGTGCACAGGATTCTTTCAGAATTACAGGCATGGGTATTATTTATCTGGAGCATGGAGTGACTCTTTACAATTCTGATGCATTATCTGTTCATGATAATTTTATAGCAGAATGTGGAAATTGTGTAGAACTTCGTGGAGCCGGACAGGCATCTAAAATAACAGATAATCTTATGGGGGCTGGTTATAGAGGTTATACAATTTTTGCCGAAAATTTTGGAGGACTTCTGATTACTTCCAATAACATTTTTCCAAGAGGAAAAAGTATAGTACATCTTAAGGGTGTTCTTAGATCATCAGTAACTGCAAACAGATTTCATTCTTTTTATCCGGGAATGCTGATAATGGAAAATTGTAGAGAAAATCTCATATCTTCCAATCATTTTCTCAGAGATCATGAACCATGGCCTCCGATGCTGGAATATGATAATGGATTAGAGGATGATTTTGGCCTGATTCATATTCAGGGAAGTAGCAATTCACTGATTGCTAATCACATTTCGGAGACGATTGAACAGCAATATCTGAAACCGGCAGGCGTAAAACCGATAATCATTCGTTTGGTTTCCGGAAGAGAAAATTACATTGCAAACAATCATATTGTGGCAACTACAAAAACTGATAAAAAAGAAAGTGAAGAAAATCAATCCTGCTTTGATGCGCAGGTTGGAGCATTGTTAAGTATGGATGAACTGGTTAAACTTCCGATTGAAGCAGTACATGTTGATGAGGCATCATTGGATAATATAATACTGGATACATGCAGAGAAAATGAAGCAGTTATGGATTTTGCAGAAAATGTGTTTCGGGGAATTCCTTGTCTTTCGCAGTCTGCGGAACTGTCTTGATTGCATTATTATAAATTGTAAAAAATTTCATGATTTTAAAAGAAAAAAAGCACAGTAATCAAAGAGAACTGGGAAAATTTATAATACTCTCGTATAGTTATAACGAGGCTACTGTAAATAAACATAAGTTAACAGTAAAAAGGATGTCGGATTTGCTCCCGGCATCCTTTTTATATGGGATCATACAGGATAAAATAGTATAAAAAAATGTCAAAATATTTTATTGAAACTCCTCGTGATTTTGCTATGATATAGTAAGATTATGTCGGCAGAAGGTCAGTACTATAGATATATAGAGAATCGGAGACAAAATTCAGAAAGGGGATTTTTACATATGTACACAGGAAACTATGAATGTCTGGAATTATTTGTAAAACCAGAAGCCGGGAAAAAAGGCAGTGTGAGCCTGAAGAAGGTAAAAGAAAACAAAACAGAAATAAAAGAACTGCAGCATATCTATGGGAACTGGATCAAGTTCCCGACAGATAAAGATACAGAATACGAGATTACTGCACAGGACTGCACCATTACCTTTGCTTATTTAAGCGAATGTGAAAATATCCTGAAGAATGGAATCTGCGTACTGAATACCACAGATAATTTTAAAGCAATGAATAAAGAAGAATTTTTTAAATTCATTGACACTCCGTACAGAGAGCAGTATCATTTTTCACCGGTTGTGAACTGGAATAATGATCCTAATGGACTTTGCTGGTTTAAGGGTTATTATCATCTTTTTTATCAGCTGAATCCTTTTGAACAGGAGTGGAATAATATGTACTGGGGACATGCAGCAAGCAAGGATCTGGTGCATTGGACACATCTTCCGGTTGTGTTAGAGCCTCAGAAAGAAATCCTGGATAATCTTGCAATCAAAGGTGGTGCTTTCTCCGGAAGCGCACTTCCGATGGGAGACGAGGTATACTTCTATCTCACAAGACATATCGGACCTCAGGATGACGGATGGGACACTGTTCAGTATCAGACAATGACAAAGAGTAGTGATATGATTCATTTTGAGCCGGAAAAAGAGATTATCAGGGAGAAACCGGAAGGTACTAACTATGATTTCCGCGATCCGAAAGCAATTAAGATCGGTGAGAAGTATTATATTGTATTAGGTGCATGCGTAGATGAAAAAGGAACATTTCTTCTGTATGAATCTGAAGATGCAGAGAACTGGAAATACAGATGTCCTCTGATTACAGAGAAAACAAAGATTAGAACCATTGAGTGTCCGGACTTTTTCCCACTGGATGATAAATATGTAGCTATGGGCGCATGGATGAGCCATTATGATGAATACGGAAGATTCCAGCAGTGCAGATATTATGTGGGAGACTGGAACGGTGATGCAATGGATGTTCATACACAGCAGTGGGTAGACTTTGGAAGCAACTGCTATGCAGCACAGAGTTTTCAGCATGAAGACCGCAGGATCCTGATCGGTTGGATCAGTGATTTCTATGGAGAGCATATTGCTACAGAGCCGGGAGCTTATGGAAGCATGACTCTGCCAAGAGAACTTCATGTGAAGAATGAACATGTATATACAAAACCTGTAGAGGAAGTTTATACTCTTCTGGGGGATACAGTATATGAAGGCACAGGCAGTGAAATCAAAGTCGGCTCCATTGCAGATAACAGATATTATGCATCTGTATCATTTGAAGAAACAGGAGATTTCAACATTCTTCTTGGTCAGGATGGGGATAAATCCATCAGTCTGACTGCAGAAGGGGGAAAAGTATTCTTTAAAATGGCTGGTGTGAAGAGTGATAAGATACAGTTTGTTTCTTCTGTGGAGAAATGCAGAAATGCAGAAATTTTTGTAGACGGAAGAACAATTGAGGTATATTTAAATGATGGAGAAGATGTTGGAACCAGACTATTCTACAATAGTAACAGACAGGGGATATTCTGCCTGAACAGTGAAAAAGATGCGCAGGTGAAAATTTGTGAAATGAAATCCATCTGGAAATAAATCAGAGATTTCAGAAATCGGAATCTTAGATTTTTTCGAATATCCGTTTGACTTATGGAAACGTTATAGAAAATGAGGGATAAATAGAAATGACCACATCTATGATAAAGGGCAATCCGCTGAAACTGATGTTACAGTTCGCGTTTCCTTTATTATTAGGAAACTTGCTGCAACAGACCTATAATATTATTGATGCTGCGATCGTAGGCCAGATTCTTGGCGCAAAAGCACTGGCAAGTGTAGGAGCCAGCAGCAGTATTCAGTTTCTGGTACTGGGATTCTGCATGGGAAGCTGTACAGGCTTTGGTGTTCCTGTAGCTAAATATTTCGGTGCAGAGAAAATAGAAAAAATGCGGGATTATATCTTTAATGGAGCTGTATTATGTGCAGGAATCGCAGTGATCCTGACAGCATTATGCAGTGTTTTATGTCCTCAGATTCTGCATATTTTATCTGTACCAGAGGACATTTATGACAATGCATATAGTTATCTGTTAATCATTTTCCTGGGGATTCCCTTTACGATTTTATATAACTATCTGTCCAGTATTTTGAGGTCAGTGGGAGACAGCAGGACACCGTTTATATTTCTGGCGTTATCTGCTGTTCTGAACATTTTTCTGGATTTATTCTGTATCGTAGTGCTGAAACTTGGATGTGCCGGAGCTGCCATTGCAACCATTTCCGCACAGGCGATCAGTGGAATCTTGTGCCTTATTTTTATTATCCGCAAAATGAAACTTCTGTGGCTCAAGAAAGAAAACAGGACAATAAAAGGGGATGCAGTAAAGGAACTTCTGGCAATGGGAATGCCTACGGGACTTCAGTTCTCCATCACAGCTATCGGAAGTATGGTTATGCAGTCTGCGAACAACAGGCTTGGAAGTACATATGTATCAGCTTTTACTACAGCAATGAAGATCAAGCAGTTTACCATGTGTCCATTTGATGCTATCGCAACCTCTGCTTCTGTATTCTGCAGCCAGAATCTTGGAGCGGGACAGTCTGACAGGATTAAGAAAGGATTGCGCTGTGGTATTACAGTGGGAGTAGGATATGGTATTGTGGCAGGAATTTTACTGATTTTTGCAGGGCATACACTTTCTATGCTGTTTGTTGGAAAGAGTGCGGTGGCAGTTCTGGATGCCTCTGCCAAATACCTCAGATGTATGGGATTTTTCTACTGGAGTCTTGGTATTCTCAATGTCGCCCGTATGGTAACTCAAGGA
>ERZ837487.4086-NODE-4086-length-12023-cov-3.003844_pt1 | contig 12023 bp, 7 predicted proteins | sample MGYA00519911_ERZ837487 | MGnify/ENA primary metagenome ERZ837487 (study PRJEB31850, sample SAMEA3708818) | human gut metagenome | biome: human gut; feature: human-associated habitat; material: faeces | place: China | collected 2014 ...
TTTCTACATCCGCCGCCTCGAAGCGGACGAAGAGAATTACTTTACCGAAAACAACGGCAGCGGCAAGGACATAATCCTCGGAGCGCCTCTCGAGGAGGGTCAGGAGTAAGCAGGCCGGAACAAGTCGTATCACCTAAAACAACCTGAAATGAACAAATTTCTTCACACAATGAGCGTTTTCGCCCGTGCGATGTCGCTGGGGGCGATTCTGATAATGCTCGCAGCATACACGGCACCGGCGAAGGCTCAGGAACAGCCGCAGGCGGTTCACGGCATCATCTTCGACTCCGAAGGCAATCCGCTGGTCGGAGCCACAGTGGTCGTCGCTGGCGGAGTGCAGGGCACGACGACCGACACCAAAGGTAAATTCACACTCAAAGTCAAACCCTCCGATTCGCTGACATTCTCCTACCTCGGCTACACGTCACAGACGACGAAGGTGGGCAGCCGCACGAAATTCAACATCCGGCTGGAAAAGGACGCCTCCACCGACATCGAAGAAGTGGTGGTCATCGGCTACGGCCAAGTGGCCAAGAAAGACCTGACCGGTTCGGTCTCTACGGTCAAGATGAACGACATCAAGGACCTGCCCACGCTCTCGGTCGACAACGCATTGCAGGGACGTATCGCCGGCGCCGACTTCATGTCGACCACCGGCGAACCGGGCGCCACCACGACCATCCGTATCCGCGGCACGCGTTCGATCAACGCCTCGAACGAACCGCTGATCGTCGTCGACGGCGTGATGGACGCCATCCACGACCTGAACGACATCAACTCCGACGACATCGCTTCCATCTCCGTGCTGAAAGACGCCTCGTCGACGGCCATCTACGGTTCACGCGGCGCCAACGGCGTCATCCTCATCACCACCAAACGGGGACTCGGCACGACGGGCAAGCCGAACATCACGTTCAAGACCGACATCGGCTTCTCGCAGCTGCCCCGCCACCTCGACATCATGAACGCGGCGGAATTCGCACAATACCGCAACGACTACGCCTCGTTCGGCTCCGACGCCAACCATCCCGACATCGGCGCCGATACGCCGCTCTCCGGCTCGGTGTACCCCGACCCGCTCTCGCTGGGCGAGGGAACCGACTGGATCAAGGAGATCACCCGCACGGCCATCTACTCGAATTACGCGCTCTCGCTCTCGGGCACCAACGAGAAAGCCTCGTACTACTCTTCGTTCTCCTACAACGATACGCAGGGCATCATCGACGACAGCGGCCAGAAGCGCTTCACGGGGCGTATCAACCTCGAACGCCAGCTGTTCAAATGGCTGAAAGTCGGTTACACGGGGTCTTATACATGGAGGCACAACGACCAGAACAAGGCCACGATAGGCGGCACCAACTGGTGGAGCGGCGCCCAATACCTGTCACCGCTGCTCAAACCGACGGACACATACAACCCGCTGTACTACAACGGACAGAAAATCAATACGCCGCGTGCGTTGATCGACCAGAACACCCATTACCTCGAACGTCATTCGAGCAATCACAACTTCTCGCTCAAACTGGAACCGATCAAGAACTTCACGATCAACAGCACCTTCGCCTACTACCTCTACCAGCGTCACACGTACCGTTACTATCCGGGCACGCTGCCCATGAAGAGCGAAAACGAAGGCGGCGAGGCATACCGCGCCGACTGGGACGAGAATTCGTTCTCGTGGGAGACGACGGCCGGCTACAAGTTCGAGAAGAACGGCCATGCGCTGGACGTCCTCGGCGGCTTCTCGGCCTACCGGTTCGTGTCGCACGACTTCAATCTCTCGGGCAAAGGCTACATGGACGACGCCATCATGTGGAACAACATGAACGCCGTCCTGGACAAGGAGACCTACTCGGCAGGTACGGCCTACTCGAAAAAGACCAAAATGTCGGTCTACGCCCGTCTGAACTACAACTGGAAATCGCGCTACTACCTCACGGTGACCGGCCGTTACGACGGCGCCTCGAACTTCGCGGCCAACAACAAGTGGGCATTCTTCCCGTCGGCCGCCCTGAAGTGGAATATTTCGAACGAGAATTTCATGAAGAACTGCCGCTGGATAGACGACCTGTCGATTCGCGTGAGCGCCGGTCTGACCGGCAACGACGCGATCAGCACCTACCGTTCGCTGGCCGTGCTCTCGTCCACCACAGGCGGCTATCTGTTCGACGGTTCGCAGCCTGTCGCCTTCTACCGCAGCCGTCTGGATTCGCCCGACCTGACATGGGAGAAGACGGCCGCCTACAACGTGGCCATCGACTGGTCGATGTTCAAAGGACGCCTGAACATCACGGCCGAAGCCTACAAATCCAAGACAACCGATCTGCTCATGTCGCTGGCCGTAGCCGCCCAGACGGGTTACACCTCGCGCTGGACCAATATCGGCTCGACGTCGAACAAGGGCATCGAGCTTTCGATCGAGAGCCAGAACATCGTGCGGCCGAACTTCCACTGGACGACGACGCTCACGATGTCGCATAACGACCAGATGGTCGACGATATCGGCTCGGAAGACTTCATTTCGGCTTACGACTCGCCGGGCAACAACAGCTACATGATGTACGGATACGTCAAGGGATACCCGCTCAACTCGCTGTGGGGCTTCAAGTACGGCGGCACGTGGAAAAACGCCGACGAACGCAAGGAGAACGAAATTACGAAGACCTACGTGAGCGTCTCCAACACCGACGGCGGCGCACGCTACTACGACGTCAACCACGACGGCGTGATGTCGCGCGAAGACCTGATTTATCAGGGCAACGCCGACCCCTATCTGTACGGCGGTCTGCAAAACACGTTCTACATTCACGGCTTCAAACTGGGTGTCTATTTCGCCTACTCGCTCGGCGGCAAGATCTACAACTATTCGGAGATCTACATGGCCGGTTCCCAGTTCGCGAACCAGTACCGCTACATGCTCGACGCCTGGCATCCCGTGCGCAACCCCAACTCCGACATCCCGCGCGCCGGAGCCAAGAGCGACGCCGCGCTACCGAGCGACTTCATGATTCACGACGCTTCGTATCTGCGACTGAAAAACGTCACGCTCGCCTACACGTTCGATTTGCGGAAAAAATGCTCGTGGCTGCGCGACCTCACGCTGAGCGTATCGGGCGAAAACCTCTATCTGTGGAAGAAATACAACGGATTCGATCCCGACGTATCGAGCGAAGGCACCTCGTCGACGCTGCGCCGCATGGACTTGGGCGCCTACCCCAAACCCCGAACCATCATATTCAGCATCCAGTTGAGATACTAAACCAATAAGATCATAAGAACTATGAAAATCAAGAACATATTGTATGCGACGCTCTTCGCGGCTTCCCTCTTGTTCCAGTCGTGTTCGCTCGACGAGGACACGTCGGGAATTTCGAGTCCCGACAATTTCTTCCGCAAATACTCGGAGTGCCAGTCGGTCGTGAACAGCTGCTACATCCCCATCAAATCGATTTACACCTACATGCTCGCCACCGAATGCGTCACCGACATCGCATACTGCCCGTCGGGTACGCGCGACGCCAGTCTGGACATCTCGCCCGCCGTGCCGCGTTTCGGCTCGACCGTCTGGACGCAGGGCTATCTCGGCGTACAGCGCTGCAATTTCGCCGTCAACGGCATCGAACGCGCCTATCAGAACGAAGTACTCTCCGAAGAGCAATACCTGCAACTGCTCTGCGAGGCCAAGACTCTGCGCGCGTTCTACTACTGGACGCTGACCTGCTTCTTCGGCAACGTTCCCTTCTACTTCGACGACGTCACCGACAACGAGGTGCTCAACCGCATTCAGGTGCTGCCGCGCATGGATGCCGACGAAACGCGCGCGACAGTAATCAAAGACTTGCAGTCGATCGCGCCACTCGTCGACCAGACTCGCACCTACGACAACGAGGCCAACCGGCTGGGAGCCTCCTGCGCCTACATGCTCATCGCCAAAATGGCCATGTGGAACAAGGAGTGGGACACGGCCCTCGAAGCGCTGCAACAGATCGAGACCATCTACGGCCCCCTGTCGCAGTACGACTACGCCCAGAACATCCTCTTCCGCAACAAGAACACTCCCGAATCCATCATGGAGATTCAGCACACCTACACGCAGGGCGGTCTCACCTATACCTCCAACGTGGCCTGCATCTGCCAGCCCTATCCGCGTTCGGCCAACTCGTCCATCTACGACGGCGTCGACATTCCCGAACTCGGCGATCAGGCGACCGTATGGACGGCCATGCGGCCGAACGTCTACTTCTGTCAGGGACTCCAATCCAAGATGGGCAAGGATATCCGCGCCAAATACAACATGGCGTGGGGCTATGAAGACAAGACCTTCAACAGCACCAACACCCGTCCCTGGTGCGGTCCGAAATTCTGGTGCCCGAACATGCAGGCATCGGCCGACGGCAACAATTACAAGGTATTCCGCTACGCCGACGCGCTGCTGATGATGGCCGAGTGCTACTTCTACAAGGAAAACTACGAGAAGTCGATCGAGTACCTCGACATGACCCGCACGCGCGCCGGACTGGGCAACTACATCTACCGTACGCCCGCACGCCTGGAAGAGGAGATTCGCAACGAACGGGCGCGGGAGCTCTTCGGCGAATTCCAGCGCAAGTACGATCTGGTGCGCTGGGGCATCTGGTACGATGCGGTGACGAGCAACAGCGACTATGGCCCTCTGCAACTCAATACGACGTCCAGCCTCATCAAACCGTGCCACCGCTACTACCCCATTCCCGACACGGAGGTAACCTACTCGAAGAATAACCTCGACAACAACGAATACAAGGCCTACGGGTTGTAACGACCAGAAACTCTCAGACTATGAAAACATCACTCAATAAACACAAAAGATCGGCCGCCGGCCTGCTGATCGCCGTCGCGGCATTCGCGGCCGCCCTGACCGGCTGTCAGAAGGATTTCGAGATGGACCTGCCGCTGGCGGTGGCGGCACGGGAACTGTCGCTGAGCAAAGAGGCCGGCTCGACACACGTGCTGGTCTATTCGAACGGAGAGTGGACGGCACGCTTCACGCGCAACGTGAAGTGGGCGTCGCTCAACAAGCTCGAAGGTTACGGCAACCACGAAATCGTCTTCACCTACGCGGCCAACTACGGTATTTCGCGCAAAGTCGGGGTCGTCTTCCAGAAAGGCGAACTGGCCGACACCGTGACGTTCACCCAAGCGGGCACCGTCACCGAACCGTCGCTCGCGTTCGCCAAACCCGCCGTAGCGCTGTTGAAGGCGCCATCGCGAATCTTCGCACCCATCGACACCAACCTGCGGTACTGCATCGACGACGTGGAGGCTTCCGTCACCTACTACGATGCGGACGGAGTGCCCGGTGAACCCGTACCCGTCGTGACGCGCGCCGAAAGCGAAGAGGGCGACGACAAACCGCAGGCGCAACCCGTTACGCCCTGGATTTCCGAGGTCGCCATCACGCACGAGGGCGTGTCGTTCGCCGTCGAGGGCAACGAGGCCGGCTCCACGCGCCTGGCCGACCTGACCCTCTTCATCGAAGACGCCGAGGGCACAGCCACCACCTCGGTGCTGAGCATCTCGCAGGGAATCGCCGAGCCTTCGCTCAAACTGGACAGCTCCGTCGAGACCTACGAGGGTTATGCACAACAGTGCACGATTCCGGCCACGACAAATAATCTCGTACCCTACGCCGACCAAATCGTCTACGATATCACCTACGATACCCCCGTCGAGGAGGGCAACGAGTGGCTGTCGGAACCCATGCTCACGGACGAGGGGCTGACCTTCTCGCTGACTCAGAACGACAGCTCGGAAGCCCGTTCCGCCACGCTCAACCTCAGTTACGCCGACGCATTGGGCGCTTCCGTTTCGGCAGTCTGCAAAATCACCCAGAGAGCCTATCCCACCGCCGTCGACTTCGCGACCGTACGCGGAATGACCCCGGGCGAAATCTCGCTGGCGGGCTATATCGAGGGATTCGTGGTCAGCGACCCGGCCAGCAAGAACATCGTTTCGAGCCCCCAGACCGGACAGTATGCGTTCGACCGCACCGAGAACGACCGCACGGTCTACCTCGAATCGACGGACGGCCGCTACGGTTTCTGCCTGAAATTCGCAACCGAAGACGACAACACGCTGGAACGTTTCTCGAAGGTGCGGCTCTCGCTCGACGGCGCCATCCTCGAAAAGAAGGCCGTCCCCGAATGCTACACCATCACGGGACTGACGGCGGCCAACATTCTGGATACATCGACACCCGACGAATTCAAGATTCCCGTCAAGACCAAACGTATCGCCGAACTCACCGACGACGACATCTTCACGCTGGTCTCGGTACCCGACCTGGAAATCATGTGCAAGGACGGCGCCTACACCAACTGCACCGACGGTTACTCGCTCAAAGACGACGTGAACCCAATCGGCGCCACCGCGCCGCGCTGGGACGTCGCACCGCTGATGTGCTACGACAAGACGGGCGAAGTAATCCACATGCTGACCAATGCAGCCGTACCCTGGCGCCGTTTCAGCTCGGGACGCGATCTGGAATTCTATTCGGTCGTAGCCCAAGGTTCGGGCACGTTCCGGGGTATCGTCGTGGCCGACGACGTGGCGCCCGTCCGTTTCGGCGCCCTCGGCCGCTACCAGCTGCGCGCCATGACGCAGGGAGAAATCGCCCTGACCGAAGAGCCGTTCTCGAAGACCATCGTCGAGTGGAACTGGAACGACCGCCAGAACGACCTCACACCGGAAATCGGAGAGGGCGAGATCGACAAGTACGACGCCACGCAGGCCGGGTCACCGGATTTCAACAATGTCGTCTGCTCGGGCAACGGCGGCGGAACTTCCGAACAGAAGGGACTGGTGCCCAATGGCAGCGTCGTGTTCTCGCGCCAGTGGTGGGATTTCGACAAGGACGAAGGCAAATATTTCGACATCTCGTTCTCGACGCAGGGCATCACCGGATCGAACCTGATTTTCGGCATCGTTTGGGGACACGGAAACATGAACAACACCTCGTTGACCGGCCCTGCGCACTGGAATCTGCTCTACTCCGTCGACGGAGGCACGACGTTCCGACCCGTTCCCGACTGCCCGATCATCAAGAAGCGTTCGATCGTATGGTGGAGCGGGACATCGCAGGACTCGACGCCGGGCTACACCGAGCATCTGCGCCGGCTGCCGGCCGATTGCTTCGGCAAGGAGAAGGTGGTGTTGCGCCTGCAAGTAGCCGACAAGGTGACCGACATCGCCCCGAGCAGCAGCGCTTCGACCTATCCGACGAATCTGGGCATCGAAAAAGGCACGCTCACGCCGGAGATCACGGCCGCCAACTGTCAGGTTCGAATCGGTACGCTCACGATACGTTACAACTAAACGCATTTCGGTCGGGCGGCGGACGACAGCCGACCGCCTGACCGGAAAAACAACAACGACAAAACCGAAACAACATGAACTTTCGCAAATCGATATTCAAGTTTTGGAGCATCGCCGCTGCGGTCGGAATCGCAGCTGCCTGCACCAATGTCGACGCCGAGGACATCGACCTCGTCAAACTGGGCGCATTGGAAAAAGAGTTCATCGTCGAGGCCGATGCGAACTCGTTCGACATCGACATCTACACCAACGGCGCATACCATATCGAACGGATAAACGAATCCGACTGGCTGAGCCTCGCGTGCGGCGAGACGACGGACGGCAAGGCCACAATCACGGCCGAATGCGAATTCAACGAGGATTTCAAACGCAAGGCGGGCATCGTCCTCTGCTCCGACGTGGATTCGCGGCGCGACACGCTCTACATCAAGCAGAAGGCGCTCATCGACGCGCGCATCGCATTCGCAAATTCGTCGATCATCGTCCCCGGGGCCGGCGGCGAGAACAAGTCGGTCATCGAGACCAACGTTCCCTTCTCCGACATTACGGTGGAGACCGAATACTCCGATCCCGAGAATACGGACTGGATCCAGGAGATCGAGATCGTCGACGCCGAGAGCGAGGAGCGCGAGCTGGTCATCACGCTCGACGCCAACCCCGCCGAAGAGGTTCCGCGCTCGGCCGCCGTGTCGCTCTCATTCACCGACGGATGGGACGAGACCGTCTCCGTCGAGTTCAATCTGCTGCAACGCACGGCCAAAGAGACGCTCGGCCGCAACATCACTTTCGAGGAGTTCCGCCAAAACTACGCCCTCAACAAGAAGATCGAAGACTACGTCATCATCGAAGGCATCGTCGTGAGCAACCCCGACAACCGCAATGCGGGCGAGAACACCCAACTTACCACCTCGACAATCGACTACACCGTTTCGGAACGGACCCTCTACCTCGAATCGAAGGACGGCCGCTACGGCATCGCGATTCTCACCAACGAGGTCGAGGACAACATCTTCGACCAGTACGACCACGTGCAGCTCCTCATTCAAGGCGCCACCGGCAACCTGGTCGAGAATCCCGACCGCTACGAATTGGAGGGCGTCACCAAGTCGATGGTCATTTCGCGCACCGCCGGTTCGGCTTCCGACGTTCCCGTCAAGGAGAAACACATGAACGAGCTGACCGACGACGACATCTACACCTACGTGACACTCAAAGAGGTCGAGTTCCCCGTACGCAAAGGTTCGATCACGCCGGTCAACGAAGGGTACGCAATCGGCACGAACGCACACCGTATCAGCAAATACCCGCTGCTCGTGCGCGACATCAACGGCGACGCCATGTACATGATGACCAATACCAACTGCGCATACCGCAGCGACGGCACACGGCTGCCCTACGGTTCGGGCGACATTTCGGGCGTAATCGTCCACGAACGTTTCTCGCGTTTCGAATGGCGCAACGGAGCCGACCCTGCCGAAATGACGGATGACCCGACGCTCGGCTACATCGGCCGCTATCAAATCCGCCACCAGAACAAGGAGGACATCTGGGGCAAGATGCAGAACAGCGTGGAAGACAGCTTCTCGGCACTGCTGACCGAATATCGTTATTGGAACCCCGACACGGAGAACGAGGTGCAGAAACCCACCTACGGCACGAACGGCTGGCTGACGCACACCTATCAGGAAAAGTATTCGGGTTCGGCCTCCAAGGAGTACCTGCAAGCCACCTACAAGCAGCACATGGTGGGCGGCGGCACGTACGAATACTTAGGACCCGTCGGCAACAGCGCGAACAACCTCTTCGGCGCCAACTACGGCAACAAGAACGGTATCGGCATCGTAATCGACCCCTCGAAGGAGAGCTGGAATCCGAAGATGGACGCCTTCATCAGCCGCAATCCCGACGGAACGATCGAGTGGTGCGGCCCGTACGCCTCCGACCAATACGCAGCCAGCGGTTCGGGAGGCTGGCCCGGAAACGACGCAATCCCGACGAGCTCCCAGCAAATCAACTACAACGGCAGTACGTCGATGCGCGGCAAGGCCAACGTAAGCGGCAACTGTTACACCGCCTTCTCCAACCACTACTGGTGGGACGACGACACGGGACGGTTCTACGCATGGCTGATCAACTTCTCGACCGAGGGCATTTCGACCTCGCACATCTCGATGCAAATCTCCGTGATGAACACGCAGCAGACCTTCTATTCGCCCCGCTACTGGTGCGCCGAGTGGGCGCTCACCGACTCGCAGGCGCCCGAAGACGACTCGCAATGGAATCTCATCGGCGAATACACGGTGCCCGACGTCTCCGTCTGGTCGAATACGCTCTACTCGTCGATCGTGGCCTACAAGTACATCGACTTCGAACTGCCGCAGGAAATCCTCGGCCACCCGGACGTCTACATCCGTCTGCGTCCGACGAGCGACCTTTGCAGCGACGGCAGCGATTATGCCAACGCCCGCCTGAACGGAAGCGCTGCCGGAGCGGCTTTGGCCTCCCAGCATGCAAGCAGCCTCGAGTATTTCGCGATTCGTTACAATAAATAACCGCTGTATCCGATAACCGGCCGAGGGCCGGCAAGCAACGGAACGTCCGGGCTTGTCGGCCCTCTTTTCGAATACATCCGAAACAATGAAGCTGAAAATCACGCTATTTCTGACAGCATTGCCGTATCTCGCCGTCGCGCGCGCCGACATCGGTATCGTGCCTCGCCCGCTTTCGGCCGCGGAAGGCAGGGGGACGTTTGCGATCACGGAGCGCACGGTCGTCGCATCGCCCGAAACGCTGCGGCAGGAAAAATAAGGTTTCGGAATCGCGCAGTCACGTATCGCAATCCCTGTTTCGTTCCGGCGGACCGGGAGGAGGCACCGCGAGCCGTCAGAGACAGTCCCGCTTCACAAGCGGGACAAATTGCGACACGGGAAGACCTGAATCCGCACCTTCTGACGAAAACCGCCTGCCGAACCCTCCGGCGCGAACTCTCCGCACGAACCGCTCCCGTTCTCGTTTTTATTTCCTATCTTTGGCGGTGAAAACGACCTCGCTTTCGGCGGCCGGACAGGAACGACCGGTTCCGCACCATGCGGCCGCCCTCAAAACTGTGACCCGGCATGGACAATCTGAACCAAGACCTGACATCGCTGCTCCGCCGCGCGGGGCTGGACAACTCCGGCGGAGAGTGGGGCTCGCGCATCCTGCTCGTCGCAGGCATCGTCCTCATCTGCTACCTCGCGGTGAAATTGTTCCGGCATCTGGTGACACCTGCCCTGCAACGCATCAGCGCCCAGACCCGGACGATGTGGGACGACCATCTGTTCGACGACAAAGTCCTGCACGCCGCCTGCCGCCTGATTCCGCCCGTCCTCCTATATCTGCTGCTGCCGCTGGCCTTCGGCGACGACCCCTCGCTGCTGAAACTACTGCACAAAGGCTGCTCGATTTACCTCATCGTCGTGACGATCGCCCTGCTAAACACCTTTCTCAGCGCGCTCTACGACATTTCGAACAAACACGAAACGCTGCGCGACCGGCCGTTGAAAGGCATCTACCAGATGCTCAAACTCGTGACCGTCAGCGTCGGCATCGTATTGATCATCGGGATTCTCATCGACCGGAACGCCACGAGCATTCTGGCCGGACTGGGTGCATCGGCCGCCGTGCTGATGCTGATTTTCAAGGACAGCATACTGGGACTCGTCCGGCGTTCAACTCTCAGCCAACGACATGCTGAGACCGGGAGACTGGATAACGATGAGTAAATACGGTGCCGACGGGTATGTAATCGAGGTGACGCTGACGACGGTCAAGGTGCAGAATTTCGACAAGACGATTACGACGATTCCGCCCTATGCGCTGGTCAGCGACTCGTTCCAGAACTGGCGGGGTATGCGTGAATGCGGCGGACGGCGCATCAAGCGCTCGGTCTTCATCGACGCCCGCACGATTCGCCGGTGCACGCCGGAAGAGACGGCGCGGCTCCGCGAAAAGGGGTATCTTGCGGCCGATACATCGCAGGAAATCGTCAACCTGCAAGCGCTGCGGGAGTATCTCGCGAATTACCTGCGCAACTGCCCCGACGTGCGCAGCGACCTGATGTTGATGGTACGCACGCTCCAACCCACGTCCGAAGGCGTGCCTTTGGAGTTCTACTGCTTCACGCGCCACTTCGAATGGATTCCCTACGAAGCGTTCCAGAGCGCACTTACCGACCGCGTGCTCACCCTTCTGCCGGAGTTCGGCTTGCAGGCGTTCCAGCGGCCTGCGGGCACCGATCTGCATGAACGGCACTGACGGCATTCGGACACAGGAGGAATGTCTGTTTTCCGACGCAAAACGCGCGCTTTTTCCCCGAAGGAGCGTATCCCTGCAACGGTTTTTCCGGAAAAGGTGCGCGAAATACCACGAAATACGCTTTGCCTGCGTGCGTTCCTGCCGTCGCACGGCGCGAACGTCCGCGAAAGACGGCCCGACGAAGGACGGCGAGGGCAGAACGCCGTCTCCACCCTATCGGATATTATGCCTCCGCACTGAGACACATGCTGACATAGCGCACGACGACGGGATAAAAGCGCATGTATGCCGATGCATGCGCCGAATCGGGATTGCGACGGCAAGGCGTCCCCTGCTCCGAATACACCGCCGCAAGGGAACGAAAAGGGGCAGAG
>ERZ837487.4091-NODE-4091-length-12004-cov-3.437610_pt1 | contig 12004 bp, 9 predicted proteins | sample MGYA00519911_ERZ837487 | MGnify/ENA primary metagenome ERZ837487 (study PRJEB31850, sample SAMEA3708818) | human gut metagenome | biome: human gut; feature: human-associated habitat; material: faeces | place: China | collected 2014 ...
GAGACCAGAGGGCTTTTTTGATGCCATAGAAACGCTCCTTTCTACTGTTTTTTCAGGAACTCGACTGCGAGTGCCTGATAGGCCTCCGCACCGCGGGAGGTGCGGTCATAGGCCGTGATGGGCTTTCCGTGGCTGGGCGCCTCAGAGAGCCGGACGTTCCGGGGGATCACTGTGGCGTAGACCTTGCCGGGGAAGTAGTGCTTGACCTCTTCCGCCACCTGCATGGCCAGATTGGTGCGCCCGTCGAACATGGTCAGCAGAACGCCTTCCAGCGCCAGCTTCGGGTTCAAAGAGCGCCGCACAATGCGAACCGTGTTCATCAGGTCGCTGAGACCTTCCAGAGCGAAATACTCGCCCTGAACCGGAACCAAAATGCTGTCAGCAGCACAGAGGGCGTTCAGCGTCAAAAGCTCCAAAGACGGCGGGCAGTCAATGAAAATGAAGTCATATTCCGCCGCCAGCTGGTCCAGCGCGTCCTTCAGAAGAAATTCGCGGCGGTCCATGCCGATGAGCTCAATGCCGGCGCCGGCCAGTGCCTTGTTGGAGGGAAGTACGTCTCCGTATCGGGTGTGCACCACCGCGTCTGCGGCGGGCACGTCGGAGACCAGCACCTCGTAAATGCCTTTGGAAACGGTTTTGTCCACGCCCATGCCGGAAGTGGAATTGGCCTGTGGGTCAAAGTCGCAAAGCAAGACGCGCTTGCCCTGCTCCGCCAGTGCTGCTGCCAGATTGACACAGGTGGTGGTTTTGCCCACGCCGCCTTTTTGGTTTACGATGGAAATGATTTTTGCCACAGGCCACCTGCTTTCCGGGCCACAGCCCTGTTTGATGCACGGCATAAGTGCCGTGGAGCATTGCGGTGTAATGACTCAGTAAATAGTATTATAACAAGGAGCCTGCGGTGTTTCAAGGCGTTCCTGTAAAAAAATGCGGTTTTGCAGTATTTTTTATAAAAACAATTTTTGGGAAACTCAGATTCTACTGGTTTCACGTGAAACATTTTGTTGGCGGCGGCTGTAAAGGAAACTCCGCTGACAAAAGTCAGCGGAGTTGTTTCACGTGAAACATGAAGCGAAAGCGAGAGTGCTTCACGGCAGATTGGTTTGCAGCAGCAATCCGCTGCGGGGCGGCAATGTCAAGGAAATTGCATTGTCAGTTGGGATGAAGCGCTGACTGGTAAGCAGATCCCGGGCAGGCGGAGCAGACCAAGGCAGCGATAAGGCCTGAGACACATCAGCGGCATTGACCACGGTGGTCAGAAGCTGACCATCCAGCTCCCGGGCAAAGATCAGCAGGGGACCGGAGGTCCAGATCCAATGAAGAACGCCGGCTTGCAGTGCCGGGAAGGAGCGCCGGAACCGGGCCAGTTCCGCAAAGTGCGCTTTGAGATCAGTATCTTCCTGTGCCCAAGGATAGCCAGCCCGGTTAAAGGGATCTTCCCAACCCTCCATAGCGGCTTCATCTCCGTAATAGACGGTGGGCGCGCCGGGGAAGGTAAAGAGGATCAGTGCCGCCAGCCGCAGCCGCTCCAGACCAATCTGGCGCTGGGCGGAGGAGAGGCAGTACACTGCCCGGTCTGCCTTGCTGTCCGGTACGTTGTCTGCGCCTAAAACAGTAAGGATGCGAGGGGTATCGTGGGTGCCAAGGAAGTTCATCAGGGAGAGGAATGCCTCCGGCGGGTAGTTTTCCCGGAGGGTTTCCAGCGTTTCCCGGAAATCGTCGGCATCCCCGCCTCGCAGGTAAGCGATGAGCGCCGTGCGGAAGGGGTAGTTCATTACGCCGTGCAGCTCGTGGCCAAGCAGATAGCGCCGCCGCTGGGAATAGGCCACCTTGGTGGTGGCGTCCTCCCAGACTTCGCCCAAAAGGAAGCTGTCCGGGGCGGTTTCCTCCATAGTAGTACGAATTTCGGCAATAAAGTCATCCGGCAGCTCATCGGCTACGTCCAGCCGCCAACCGGAGGCCCCGGCCCGGAGCCAGTGGCGCACCACGGAGTCCTGTCCCCGGATGATGAAGTCCCGGTAGTCCGGCTCGTTCTCCTGAACAGCAGGCAGCGTCATGATCCCCCACCAGGCGTCATAATCCGTAGGCCAGGGATGGAAGGAAAACCAGTTGAAATAAGGGGAATCGGTGCTTTGGGCCGCGCCTACGCCGGGATAGAAGCCGTCGGCGTTGAAGTAGCGGCTTTGAGAGCCGGTGTGGTTGAATACACCGTCTAAAATCACCCGGATGCCCCGCTGTTTCGCTTCCCGGCAAAGGCGGCGGAAATCCTCCTCGGTGCCTAACATAGGGTCGATGCGAAGGTAGTCGGCTGTGTTGTAGCGGTGGTTGGAGGCAGATTCAAAAATAGGATTCAGGTACAGCACGGTGACGCCCAGAGCGGCCAGATCATCCAGCTTGGCGGTGATGCCATTGAGAGAGCCGCCAAAAAAGTCCCGGTTTCGTACCTCACCGTCCGGGTCCGGCGCCCAAACGGGCTGGTCGTTCCAATTCTCGTGGACCCAGCGGTTTCCCACCAGACCGGTGGGGTCCGGGAGGGAGAGACGGCAGAAGCGGTCCGGGAAGATCTGATAGACCACACCACCGCCAAACCACAGAGGGGTGGCCGTTTTCTCGTAGACGGTGAGCTGCCAGCTTTGGATCTCCCCGGTCTCCTGCCAGCCGGATTGATCCAACAGGGCCGTGGAGCCATCAGAGCGGATCAGGCGGAAATGATACCAGAGCAGCTCCGGTTCTGAGGGGGCGGTGAGGACGCCGGTGAAGCGGGTACGCTCACCGTCCACAGCCTCCGGCAGAAGCTCCATCCGGATCTCTTCACCGGAAAATTCCCGCCGCGCCACCAGGACACAGCGGGAATAGCCATCCCGGGTGAGGGGACGGACATGAAACATGACCTCGCTGCCGCAAGGGACAGCTCCAAAGGGCTTTTTACAGAACTCACTGCGGGAGTCAAACACAAAGGGATCACGCATGGGAGAGACCTCCGAATCAAGGAATCAGTTGATTTTCCGGGAGAATGGACGCAGTGTCCTCCCGGTCAAAGTAAGCGTTGATAATGTCCACAGCGGTGGTGGCCAGAACCGCGCCGGCGTCAGCCTTTTCCAATACCAAAGCTACGGCGATCTCCGGCTCGTCATAGGGTGCGAAGGCTACGAACACGCCGTTTTTCATGGAGCCGCCGATCTGGGCGGTACCGGTTTTCGCACCGGCGGAGACCACGCAGTTCTGGAAGGGACCGGCCACAGAGCCGCCGTTGGTGGTGTAGCCCAGCATACCCTTTTTCACGGCTTGCAGGGTGGAATCACTGATGTTCAGGGTGTTGAGGGGTTCTGTGTCGCCAGTGGCGATGATCTCAGAGTTATCGTAGGACTTGACGGTTTTCAACAAATGGGCGGGGTAATGCTTGCCACCAGAGACAAGAGTAGCAATGTAGTTGGCAAGCTGCAACGGGGTATATTCCTGATTGGCCTGGCCGAAAGCTGCCCACGGGGCCTGATCCTGGCCGCTTTCGTTGACGGCCTGTCGGCCTGTGCTTTCACCGACCTCAATGCCGGTGGGCTCGCCGAGGCCCAGAGCGGAATAGTATTCGTTCAGTGTGTCCAGTCCCATGCGGTAGCCCATTTCCATGAAATAGGTGTTGCAGGAATTGGTGATGGCGTTGGTAACATTCATTTTGCCGTGTCCGCTGCGCTTCCAGCAATTCGTTTTGTTTTCCCAAGTGGCACTGGGATACATCCAGTAGCCGGGGTCGAAAACCGTTTCCGATACGGTGGTGACACCGGATTCCAGCGCCGCCACAGCGGTAGCGGGCTTTAAGGTGGAGCCGGGGGCGTAGGGGCTGTTGGTGGCGCGGTTGGTCAGGGGCTTGGCGGGATCGTCCCGCAGCTCCGCAAAGTCCTTTCGCCAGGTGGAGAGGTCATAGGAAGGGCAGGAGGCCAGTGCCAGAATTTCGCCTGTACCGACTTTGACCACAGCGGCGGCGGCACCCCGGCTGTCCAGATGGTCTTTTTGGTTCAACTGGGCTACTTTAGCGGCCAAAGTGTCCTCCACCGCCTGCTGGAGCTTGAGATCCACTGTCAGCTCCACGGTATAGCCGGAGCGGGGCTCTACACTATAATATTCACCGGTGATCTTTCCGTCGCTGTTGACAGAGATCATCCGCTTGCCGTCCGTACCCCGGAGGTAGTCCTCAAAGGCGGCTTCTGCACCAGAGAGGCCGACGGTGTCATCCATTAGATAGCCCCGATCTTTCCATTCATCGGTATAGTCGGGGATACGGCCCACGGTGCCTAAAATATGGGCAGCGTAGGTGGTGGCGTACTGCCGGGCGGAGGAGCGGATGATCTTGGCACCCTGAAACTGGCCGTCGCTGATGAGGGAGCAGAAGGCCACGTCTACGTTCTGCGCCAGAACGTAGGCATTGTTGTTGGCACCCAGCTTCCGCAGCTTCAATTCGTACCGGACACCCAAGATCAGGCGGGCATCGCTGTCGGAATAATTGTCGGAGAGCTTCATATCCTCCCGCATCCAGTCGAAGAGCTTGGCGGGCGTGACGCCGGCGTTCAGCAGGAGGGAATTGGTCAGCGCGGCGCTGTTGGTCTGCTTCAAAAGCTCTGTGTCCTTGGCGGTGGCCGGGTCCAGAGCAGTTTCACCCTCCTTGGGGGGCTTCAGCAGCTCCGGGTGCTGGCGGACATAGGCGGCCAGCAGCTCCCGTGTGGGCTTCAGATCCCGGAGGTAGGAGAAAAAGCGGCTTTTCTGCGTGTCGGTAAGGGTATCTACGGTGAAATGGGCCGCGCCGTCCAGAGAGAGGGGGAGGTTATCCTCCCAAGTGACCCTCTGATCCCGGCAGAGAGTGACCAGACGGAGGATGGCGTCATTCTGGTTTTCACCGGGCTTCAAAAGAGAGGCGTCAAAGGTCAGGCTGTAAGTGGATTGGTTGGTCACAAGGGTCCGGCCGGAGCGGTCAGTGATGATGCCCCGGGAGGCCTCCACATTTTCCATGCGGGTGATGGTCTGAATGGATTTGGCCAGATATTCCTCGTGGTGAACAACCTGGGTATTGAAAAGGACCACCAGATAAATGGCCAGCACTGCCAGCGCCATGGCAGCCATGACGCGGAATCTGGTGAGTTGGGAGGGGCGTTGGTTCATGATTACCTCCGTGGAAAGTCCTTAATCGTCAACATGAACGCGGAGATAGACCCGGCGGAACAGCCAGGTCATAGGCAGGCTCCACAGCAGGGAGGCGCACAGCTCCCGCAGGGTCACGGACATGGCCGCACCCCATGCGGGATGGCCCTGAGCCCAAAGGACGATGCAGTGGAAGATGCCTGTCAGCAGATAGGCGGGCAGGGCCGCGGCGGCAGAGCAGAGATACCCAGCTGGGATCAGACTCTGGGACAGCAGTCCGGCGGCGAGGCCCACAAGGGGGAGAATCAAGGTGTAAAAGCAGGGAATGGAGGAGGGGAGCAGCAGGTCGCAGAAAACGCCACAGGCAAGGGCGTAGACCGTGCCGGCGGCGGGGCCCTCAAAGATGGCGGGGAGGGCGGCAATCAGGGGATAGAGAAAGGGAATGACGCCCCAGATGGTTACACGCTGGAGAAAGGCGGCCTGAACAACGGCCCAGACCAGCCCGGCCAAAGTGTACAGAGTCCATTTAAAAATCGTGGCGCTGCGGGCCAGCAAGGGGAATCCCTCCCTTCTGTAATGGTGAATGAACGGTAAGCGGTCAGCTTACGATCTCAAAGGATTTGATGATGCACACCTCCGTGAGACCGTTCAGGTCCGCAGCGGGGGTGAGGATGGCATAATTAGAGGTGTCGGAATCGTCGGCCCGAAGCTCGGAGACAGAGCCGATGACCAGATCCGGGGGCAGATAGCCGCCCAGACCGGAGGTAACTACCAGGTCGCCCTCCAACAGCTGGCAGGAGGCGGGGAGGGAATCCAGCTTCAGCTTGCCGTCACCCATCAGGGCGAAATCGCCGCCGGCAATGCCGATGTCCTTGGTGCGGTAGACACGGGCACCCAAGGAGGTGTCGGTGTCGATCACGGTCAAAACCGTGGACCAGTCGTGGCCCGCTTTGCTGATGCGGCCCACCAGGTTGCCGTTTCCGTCGATAACGCAGTCACCGATCTCCACGCCGTGGGCTGTGCCCTTGTTCAGAGTCAGGGAGGCGGTCCAGTTGGTAACGCCCCGCTCTGTGACGGTAGCGGTCTCGAAGTCGCTGAGGTCCCGGCGCTGCTGACGCAGATCCAGCAGGTCCCGGAGAAATACATTTTCCTGACTGGCGGCCTCGCCCTGACGGACGGTGGCCTCCATTTCCGCGATCTGCTTTTTCAGGGCCTCGTTTTCCGCTTTCAGGGCGGTGACGTCCTCATAGTAATTCTGCTTGTCGGTGAACCAGCCGGATACGGAGGTGCAGACTGCCCGAAAAGGACTGGTAATGGTGTTGGCCAGATCCACCAGCGGGGAGGCGTTGGTGCTGAAATAGGACAGCAGAGCCAGCGCCACGGCGATCACCGCCCCGGCGAAGAGGATCCATAATCCGTGATTTCTCAGAAAATCCTTCAAGGAAGTTCTCCTTCTAAAAAGTTAAAACGCAATCGATTACAATAACTTAATGCCAAACTGAGCCAGCATCCGGCTCAGACGCAGGACAGGCAGGCCCATGACGTTGAAGAAGTCGCCCTCCAGACGCTCTACCAGCAACGCGCCCTTGCCCTGAACACCGTAGGACCCGGCTTTGTCCATAGGCTCGCCGGTGGCAATGTAGGCCCGCAGCTCGGATTCCTCAGCGGGGCGGAAGATAACGCCGGTGGCTTCGCTCTCCGTTAATACACGGTCTCCCTGACGGACGGTGACGCCGGTGCAGACAGTGTGGCGGCGGCCTTGCAGCGCAGTGAGCATCCGCAGCGCGTCGGCCTCATCCTGGGGCTTGCCCAGACGCTGGTCATCCAGAAACACCATGGTGTCGGCGGTGATGACGATCTCCTCCGGGGTGCAGAGCTTGGCGGCAGCATCCGCCTTTTCCCGGGAGATGTATTCCACGATCTGCGCGGGGGTGAGACCCGTCGGGTAGTGCTCGTCCGTCTGGGGCACACGGATGTCAAAATCCGTGATGCCGATGCGGTTCAATAATTCCTGCCGCCGGGGAGACCCGGAGGCCAAAACGATGCGAGACATGGCGATCCTCCTTACTTGCCGGTGGAGCCGAAGCCGCCCCGGTCGGGACCGGTGAGGGGCTCCACACGGGTAAAGGCGAGAGGGGGCTGGTTCTTCATAATGCGGAACTGGGAAATGCGGGTGTTCTTGTCGATATGGACATCCCGGGTGGCGTACATGGGAACGCGCCACTGGTCGTTGTCTCCCCGGTAGGTGTAGTCCACCACACCCATGGAGTTGGCTTGCAGCAGACCGTAGTTCTTAAAGGTGGAGCTGCGGGGCACCACATGGGCCTCGTAACCCTCCGGCAGTTCGATGGCGACACCCAAGGGGATCAGGCGGAATTCTCCGGCCTTCATATCCACATCCTCGGCGGCGTGGAGGTCGATCCAGTCGGATTTGCCTGCCACATAGCACAGCTCGTCGATGCCGTCCACAAAATATTTTACCTTAATTTCTTCCATGTGAAACTCCAAAATTAAAAACAAATTGTATTATATGGCTTCTATTATACAAATAGAATTGAAAATCGCCTGAAAAAGCGGGGGATTCCCGGTGAGATTCTGCCGTCGGGTCAATCCACACCGCGGTAGTAGAGCCCTCGTGTGAAGGGGCCGGAGGCGGGGGCACCGGTCTGGTAGGCCCGGAAAATGTCCGCACATTCCGCAGGTGCTTCCGTGGTGAACCGCAGGCGGGCATAGGTCAGGCCACAGTGCTTCCACTCGGGCTTGTCCGCCAGCCACACCGGCGCACTGTTCTGAATCTCCGTCCGGTGGCCGTAGGCCGGGAGCAGCGGGAACTTTGCCCCGGTGCGGTCCTGAAGATCGTTTGGCTTGCGGCAGGGGGCCTGCTGGGGGACGGCGTCACCCGCTTCGGACAGGTGGCAGCCGGTTTCGTTCTGCACCAGACAGTTTTCCGTGATCATCAGGGGCAGTCGGCCGTAGACGATGGCCTCTGCCGGGATCAGCTTTTGGATGTCCCGCATCTGTGGGAACCGCAGCTCGAAGGACAGGCAGGCGGAGGAGAGCTCCTTGCGCCGGAGATAGTCCAGAGAGCGGCTGTTGAACACGTTGAGGCCGAAGTCGCCGCGGATAGTCAGTCCGGCGTCCCGCAAAAGGGGCAGATGGCCGATATTCCCAGCCAGAGCGGAGGTGACGCCCAGCTTTTTGGCGTGAGCCAGCCACGTCCGGAGCTGGGGTTCATTTCGGTCCCGCCAGACACGGGGAAGAATGGCGCACCACTCCCCGGCAAAGTCCGGCAGCGCGTCCCGCTCCGCCAGCAGTTCCAGGGGGAGGTCGATGTGGGCGGGGGACAGGGGCAGCAGCGCTTCCGCCTGCGCCCAGGTTGTGACGGAAACGGTCAGGGCCGGGGTATCGGTGGTGCAGTCCAGATTCGGCAGGGGGGAGAAGTCCTGTTCCCGGCGGACTGGAACGGCACAACGGGCGTTCTCCAAGGCAGCCAGAGCATCCCGGCGCAGGGCGTTGACCGCTCCGGCGGAGAGAAACAGGCCGTCTGCTACATCGGCGGAGCCGTCCGTACAGTGGAAGGCGGTGCCGCCTGTCTTTTGCAGACGGAATTCCAGATCGGTAGCCGTCAGTGCCTTGTTCTGAGCCGGCTCCGGGATGGGGCCTTCGGCGGCGGCCACATGGCCGTCATCGTCCCAAACTGTCAGGGAAACCGGCTGTCCGGCCTGACAGGAGTAGGAGAAATGGATGGGAACGGTGCGGGCGTCATCCTTTTCGTATTTGGCTCGGGCGGCGGCAAACAATTCCTTCGGCTCCGGGGTGTTTTCAGGGCGGGTGCCGAACATGGCGGGACCGTGACGGCCCTGCCAGTAGTCCGCTGTAAAGCCGGAGCGGGAGAAGGCCAGCTCCAGATCCTTTTTTTCGGCGGCGGTGGGCTTCCGGCCCTCCCGGATCAGACGGGCGTAAATGTCCGTGATGACCGCCACATATTCAGGGCGCTTCATGCGGCCTTCCAGTTTCAGGCAGCTGACATCCATTCGCTCCATGTCGGAAATGCGGTCAGCAAGGCAGCTATCCTTCAAACTGAGTGGGTAGGTGTTTTTGGCGGAGCCGTTGAAGCCGTAGGGCAGGCGGCAGGGCTGGGCGCAGGTGCCCCGGTTGCCGCTGCGTCCGCCAATGAGGGCGCTCATTTCGCACTGGCCGGAGTAGCACATGCAGAGAGCACCATGGCCGAAGATCTCGATCTCGGCGGGACAGGCCTTGCAGATGGCGGCGGTGTCCTCCCGGGAGCACTCCCGGGCGAGGACCACCCGCTCGCAGCCGTCCCCATAGACCTCGTTGGCGCCGCCGGCGGTAAAGACGCTCATCTGAGTGCTGGCGTGGAGGGGGAGGTCCGGCAAGGCCTCCCGCAGCAGAGCAAACAGGCCCCAGTCCTGCACCAGCACGGAGTCCACCCCGAGACGGCAGGCCGTCCGGGCGGCATCTAAGGCCAGAGGCAGCTCCCGGTCCGTCAGCAGGGTGTTCAGGGTCAGAAAGACCCGGACGCTCCGGAGATGGCAGTACCGGATGGCATCGGCAAATTCTTCGTCAGAAAAGTTTTTGGCGCTCCGGCGGGCGTTGAAATTCCCCCAACCCAGATAGACGGCGCCGCAGCCGCTCTGGACGGCGGCCCGGAGGGCTTCCGGAGACCCGGCGGGGGAGAGCAGTTCCAGAGCCATTACTTGCGGTTGTCCAGACGCTGCTGAAGACGGAAGATCTCCCGTTTCAGCTCACTGACCTCAGCCTGGGCCTTGGAAGCCTCGTCCAGATAGCCTTTGATCTGGCTCCGAAGCTGCTCGGCGGCAGCCTGAGATTTGAACAGCTCATCCGTTAGGTTGACGGCAGTGAGCACGGCGGCGTCGGTGCGGCCCACCTTGGCATCGTTCATGACCTCAGTCATTTTGTCGCTGACACAGTTTCCTACCTTCTGCATGTAGGCGGAGGTCTCGTCCGCTACCAGGGTGTATTCCTCTCCGCAGATGGTGATGACAACACGGTTTGCCATATGCGCATCCTCCTTTTTTATATACGTCCTGCGTTGGGACGCAATACACAATATTACAGCATCCAGTATAGCACAAAGGCCGCAGGTGTTCCACAAAAATTGTGGGAAATCGAAAAAGTTTACAACTCGCTGACGGCCCTCTTGCCGTAGGGGAAGATTTCGTGTAGAATAAGGGCTGATCAAATCAAGGACCCCGGCAGCGGGAAGGAAGGGTGCGTGCGGGATGCCCGGAATGGGTTCCTGCGCCGTTTTCATTGTGCCCTCCTTTCCGGGAGGCGGGGCCGGAAAGGAGGAGCGCGGATGGCAAGCATTCTGATCCACACGGCGGACGAGTCCGTGACCCTGACGGCCCAGGCGGTCAAGCGGCTGCTGGACCGGGGAGACGGCGACGCGGCCCTTTTGTATCTGGCGCTCCTGCGGCACCACGGCAATGTGCAGCCCCGGTCCCTGGCGGGGGAGCTGCGCTGGGACAAGAGCCGCATCGAAGCGGCGGAGCTGGCCCTGCGGGAGCTGCGGCTGCTGGCCCCGGCGGCAGAGGAGGTCCCGGAGCCTGCGGACGAAAAGCCCAGCTACCAGAGGGACGACATCGCCCGCCGCCTGGACAGCAGCGAGGAATTCCGCCTGCTGACGGCGGAGGTGGAAAAAAAGCTGGGCAAAAAGCTGACCACCCCGGACGTGGGGGTGCTTCTGGGGCTGACGGATTACCTGGGCCTGCCCGCGGACGTGATCTACCTGCTGGTGGGCCATGCTCTTGCGCCGCTGAAGGACCTGAATACGCAAATTCAACATCGGACTGCCAAGGACCTGGATCGTCCCCTGTCCATCCCGGACCGTGGGGACGAAGTAACACAGCTGGCGCAGTCCTTTCAGGAACTGTCCCAACGACTGAGCCGTGCCTTTGTCATGCAGCGTAGCTTCTCCCAAAATGCCGCCCATGAATTTCGCACGCCATTGGCTGTTCTCAAGACCCGAATCGGTCTGTTCCGCAAGAAGCAGGACTTTGCGCCCCAGGCCACAGGGAACTTTCTTGATATTCTGGAGGGCGAGGTGGACCGGCTCTCCAGCATGGTGGACAGTCTGCTGAAACTAACCAATCTGGAACAGGTGCCCCGCACCGACCAAGTCGAATTGAGAGAATTGCTCCACCAAGTTGCCGAGGACGAGGATATGTCGCCTCTGGCCAGCAACAAAGGTTCCGTCCTTCTGGTGGACTCTGCTCCCGGCACCATCACCGGCAGCAGGGAGCTGCTCCGCCGGGCGCTGTTCAATCTGGTGGAAAATGCAGTGAAGTACGGGCCGGAGGGCGGACAGGTACGGCTCTGTGCGGAATTGGATGGAACCGATATAGTCATCTCCGTGGCCGATCAGGGACCATGCATCCCGCCGGAGCTGCGGGAGCGGGTCTTTGAGCCCTTCTTCCGGGTGGATACTGCCCGCTCCCGGGAGCTGGGCGGCACCGGCCTGGGGCTGGCCTTGGTCCGGGCCATCGCAGAAGTCCACGGCGGCAGCGTGTGGGTGGAGGAACATCAGGCTGGAGGGAATCGATTTGTGCTCCGGCTTCCGGCGGCACAACCATGAGGGAGGACCGGCATCCGTTGCTATGCTATAAACAAAGACAACGGAATCAGTCGAAGTGTCGAGCCCATTGTCTTGCTTTCGATATCCCCTGTGCTTAAATATCTCGAACAAATTTTTTAAAAAGCATTGACACAGAACATTTGTTCTGTTATGATAAAATCATAATTTGAATAGTCGCAAAATGCTGCACCGAGCAAAGGGTTGCGCTGGCAGCCAGTCAGCGTAGAATGAAAAGTCTCCACCGAATCGCCGGGCGCA
>ERZ837487.4103-NODE-4103-length-11942-cov-6.124926_pt1 | contig 11942 bp, 9 predicted proteins | sample MGYA00519911_ERZ837487 | MGnify/ENA primary metagenome ERZ837487 (study PRJEB31850, sample SAMEA3708818) | human gut metagenome | biome: human gut; feature: human-associated habitat; material: faeces | place: China | collected 2014 ...
CGTTCCCCTTTCGGCACTTGCGTGCCACCTCCCCCGGCCGGGGGAGTCTTTCCTGCCAGGGGAGCCCTTGGCAAAGAGGTTTTGTTTTCGATGAAATTGATTTGTATTTGATGGCAAACGTACCGGAATGCCAGAGCCTCTCCTGACAGGAGAGGTGGCATCGAGCGAAGCGAAGATGACGGAGAGGTTAGGAGGAAATGTTGCATGCAGCTTTCTGAATTGGAACGGGAACGGCTTGCCGCCATCCTGGAAACATATGACCGGCACCCGGAAGTGCAGCGGATGCGGGAGTTTATCCAGCATGGCGATGTGACGACCTACCAGCACTGCAAAAACGTGGTGCTGGTCAGCTTCTGGCTCAACCGCCGCTTTCATCTGGGGGCCGAAGAGACCTCTCTGGCGGTGGGAGCTTTCCTGCACGATTTTTATTTGTACGATTGGCACAAGCGCAAAAGTTTCCGGGGGCTGCGCCGTCTGTTTGAGATGCACGGCTTTTCCCACCCGGGGTCTGCCTGCGTGAATGCCCGTAATTATTTCCAGATCACCAAAAAGGAGCAGAACATCATCCAGAGCCACATGTGGCCGTTGACGTTCCGCCACATGCCAACCTGCCGCGAGGCGGTCATCGTCTGTCTGGCCGACAAATACTGTGCTGTGGTGGAGAGCATGTTCCAGCGCGCCCGGGTGGCCGACGCGGATGCTCCGGACAATGAGTGGTAAGAAAGGACGTAAAACCAATGTCTCAGGAAATTACAAAAGAACAGATCGCAGCCTTTGACGCCGATTTCAGCGCCCAGCGCGCCAACCGCGTGGCCATGAACGCCGTGACGAACAACGGCCTGCTGGCTTCCGCCATCCGCCGCGAGGCTGTGGAGCAGGATGTCCATGAATACTCCATCAGCCTGGAGCAGGGCGAGATCTGCAACCAGAAGCAGAGCGGCCGCTGCTGGATGTTCGCGGCCCTCAACACCCTGCGCTATCAGGTGATGAAGAAGTACGACCTCAAGACCTTTGAGCTCTCGCAGGCCTACCTCTTTTTCTGGGATAAGCTGGAAAAATCCAACTACTTCCTCGAGAGCATCCTCGACACGCTGGACGAGCCCGCCAATGGCCGTCTGGTGTCCTATCTGCTGATGGCCCCTGTGAACGATGGTGGCCAGTGGGATATGCTCTGCAATCTGATCGAGAAGTACGGCGTGGTGCCCAAGACCGCTTACCCCGAGTCCAAGGCTTCTTCCGGCAGCCGCGAGATGGATATGACGCTGACCGAGAAGCTGCGGGAGGATGCCTGCATCCTGCGCAAGCTGCACAAGGAGGGCAAGGGCCTGGACGAGCTGCGCGCCCGCAAGACCCGGATGCTGGGCGAGATCTACCGCCTGCTCTGCATCTGCCTGGGCGAGCCTCCCAAGACCTTTACCTTTGAGTACCGCGATAAGAACAACAACTTCCACCGTGAAGAGGGCCTGACCCCCAAGAGCTTCTTTGAAAAGTATGTGGGCGTTGACCTGAGCGACTATGTCAGCCTCATCAATGCTCCCACCGAGGATAAGCCCTACGGCCGCAGCTACACTGTGCAGTACCTGGGCAACGTGAAAGAGGGCAGCGCCGTGCGCTACCTCAACCTGCCCATCGAAGAGCTGAAGAAGGCTGCCATCGCCCAGATGAAAGACGGCCAGCCCGTCTGGTTCGGCTGCGACGTGGGCAAGCACTCCGAGCGGGATTCCGGCATCATGGATCTCGACATCCGTGGTCTGGAAGATCTGTTGGATACCCGGTTCACCATGACCAAAGCCGAGCGCCTGGACTATGGCCAGAGCCTGATGACCCATGCCATGGTCTTCCAGGGCGTCAATCTGGATGAGAACGGCAAGCCCAACCGCTGGCGTGTGGAGAACAGCTGGGGTAAGGAGCCGGGCAAGGACGGTTACTACCTGATGACCGACCGCTGGTTTGATGAGTACATGTATCAGGTCGTGGTCAACAAAAAGTACCTGACCGCCGAGCAGATCGCTGCCTACGAGGCAGAACCCATCGCTCTGGAGCCCTGGGACCCCATGGGCTCTCTGGCTGTGGTGCGATAAATGCGGGGAATGACCTGTAAAGTAAAAATACAGTACAGATAAAAAATACCACTGTGCGTCAAAACGTGCACAGTGGTATTTTTGCTTGTGTGGCTTATAATTTTTTGTATCCCGTCGGCTCGTCCTCTTTGCAGCGGTGCTCCATCAAAAATGTATCCAGCCAGCGGCCATGGCAGTCGCGGGCAATGCGTTCCCGCCGCCCCACCAGACGGAAGCCGCACTTGGCGTGCAGGCGGCGGCTGGCCTCGTTGTCCTGCAATACGGTGGATTGCAGGGTCCAGTAGCCAGACGCATCGGCAGCGTTGCACAGAGCCGTGAGCAGGTGGAAGCCGACGCCCCGGCCCCGGAACTGCTCGCCCACATAGATGCTCACTTCCACCACGCCCCGGTAGCACCAGCGGGGGTCTACCCGGTGCAGGGCGGCCCAACCGGCTACCACGCCGTCGTCCAGCACCACCAGACGGCAGTCCTTGGTGTGGGAGGCGTCCCATGCGGTATAAGGCGGGCAGGTGGTCTGGAACGTGGCATGTTCCGTGGCGATCCCCTCTAAATAGATTTTGGATACATACGGCCAGTCTTCCGCAGTCATGGGCCGTGTCGTGATCTCACTCATACTTCTTTCCCTGATTTCTCACGCAATTCCAAAAGAGCTCTCCTGCCATGGAGAGATGCTTTTTCAATATGGCAAGTATAGCAAATTTCGCCTCAAAGCACAACACTCAGACAAGGCCGGGGCGTGGGCATCGCAGCCCAGGATGCAGATTTGTTTTGACAATACAGGCGGTTGTGATACAATAGAAGAAATCAACCGCTGTCGGACAGGCTCCTATTATAGACCTCTTTGGCAAAAAACGCAATCACTGTGGGACCTGTCGGCTCCGGTATCGTACCGGAAAAGGAGAACACACGGGAATGAAACTGAAACGGGTCCTTGCGAGCGCACTGTTACTGGCCACCCTGCTCACCCTGCCGGCACGGGCAGCCCAGGCATCTGGAGCAAAAGGGGAGGCCAACATCACACCGGACACTCCCATGGCCAAGATCCGGTCGAACCCCAGCGTCATGGGGGCGGGGCTGTATACTTACAATCAGGAGCAGGACACCCAACGGGATATCCGCAAGTGGAAAGATACCACCCTGCGGGAGTATGTCAACGATTACACCGCTGAGGACTGCGCCAAGGGCCTGAACCGGATGATCGAAAACTACAACTCCGGCATCCAGATCACCTATAAGCTCTACACGGACGAGGAGATCGCCGCCGTGCCCACCCGCCAGAAAGCGGAGATCTATTATTTCCCGGGCAGTGATCCCGGCGGCAAGTTCGTGCTGGTCATCGGCGGCAACGCCATCCACACCAGCGCCGAGATGCGTGAGGGTGTTTCCACGGCGGAGTGGCTCAACGAGCTGGGCTATACCTGCTTTGTGCTGCGGTACCGCATTGGCGACCAGGCGGCAGACAACGCCCCGCTGGAAGATGTGAGCCGGGCCGTGCGGTACATCACCGAGCACGCGGAACAGTTCCATGTTCAGCCCGAGGACTACGCGGTGCTGGCCTATTCCTCCGGCGGGCAGATCGCCGGCCTGTTTGCTTCTGATTCCGACACGCTGGGCCACAAGGCCTATGGCGTGAGCAAGCCGGGCGCTCTGCTGCTGGGCTACCCCGTCAACAACTTCTTTGAGCTGAAACCCGTCTGGGGCCTCCTCATTGACCCTTACGCCGACGGCCCCCGCTACTTCGACTACAATGTTTCCGATTACATCACACCGGATTACCCGCCCGTCTACCATTGGTATGGCAAAAACGATGTGACCCTGGCTAAGATGTACACCCCGGCGCAGGGCCGTGTCATTGAGAAAGCACTGGTAAAAAACGGCGTGCCCCACATCTTCCATCACTATAATAATGCACCTCACAAGATCGGCCCGGGCCGCGGCACCGACGCGGAGGGCTGGATCACCGAGGCGGTCGCGTTCTGGGAGAGCCAGACCGCTGCCAAAGCGGCGGACATAGCCGCGTAACTCCCGGCAAATTTTTGAAAAAGGGCGTGAACTCTGTGAAACCAAGCGCATGTCTTGCCAGCCTGGCGCTGGCCGCAATGCTGGCGCTCCCGGCTATGGCGCAGGAGCCCATTACCCCACAGACCACCATGCGGGAGATCCGCCAGAACCCCGCCGTTCAGGCGTCCGGCCTCTATACCGACATCCACACCTGGGAGCGGGACCTGGCCTGGTTCAAGAATGCCCACAACAATGAGACGCTGGAAGAGGTGGTGGGCAGCGGCTCTGCCGCCAGCTGTGCGGCGGGGCTGAACCTGCTGATACAGAACTACGAGTCTGGTACCCAGATCACCTATAAGCTCTACTCGCCGGAGGAGATCGCCGCCCAGCCCAGCCGGGACCACGCCGAGCTGTATTATTTCCCGGCGGATACCCCCAACGCCCGGTATGCCGTGGTGCTCTCGGGCAACGCGCTCTACTATAGCGGCGAGCTTCGGGGCGGCGTGTCCACGGCCTGGGAGCTGCACGAGCAGGGCTACGCGGTGTTTGTTCTGCGGTATCGCATTGGCAGGGAGGCGGGCAACAACGCTCCCATGGACGACCTGGGCCGGGCCATCCAGTTCATCACGGCCAACGCCGAGACGTTCGGCGTCCAGCCGGAGGGCTACGCACTGCTGGGGTATTCCTCCGGCGGGCAGATCGCCGGGGTGTTTGGCGATGCGGAAAAGGGCTGGCAGAAGTACAACGTGCCCAAACCCGGGGCGCTGCTGCTGGCGTACCCCATCAACAACTTCTGGCTGGCAAAGCCCGCCTACACGGCCCTGCTGGACGTGGACGACTGGATGCAGAAACACTATTATGATTACACGCTCTCCAAGCTCATTGCACCGGATTACCCGCCGGTGTTCCTGTGGTACGGCAAGAGCGACCGCATTTTGAAGCTGTTCGGGTTCGATCAGCAGGGGCCTGCCCTCCAGAGTGCTCTGGAGATCGACGGTGTGCCCCACGAGGAAAAGGTATATGAAGACGTAGGCCACGGCATTGGCATTGGGCTTGGCACCGACGCAGAGGGCTGGCTGAACGCTGCCGTGGCATTCTGGAAGAAAGTAACCTGAGATTTTTATGAGAGGGGAAAGAAAATATGAACACAAGAGATTTGAACGAAACGCTCCGCAGCCTGAACGTGGGCCTGCCCGACGATGTGGAGCGGCTGAAAGCGGCCGGGTACTACGAGGAGGCCATTGCCCGCATCGACGCCTACCTTGCTGAGGACTGGACCATGACCCAGAACAGCCCCTACAGCCAGGGCCTGTGCCCCCACATGGATGTCCAGCCCGAGAACCCCACCCCCCACGGGGTGGACGTTCTGCGGGACGCTATGATCGCCCAGCGGGAGATCATGCGGCGGATCCCGGCGGAGTACACCTGGAGCAAGGCGAACGCCATTGCCGAGATGCAGCGCCGGGTAAAAGATTTTACGCCGGAAGAGTTTGAGATGCTGGACCGGGAAAACCGGATGGACTGGCGCTTTGTGGAGGGGGAGAAGCGGTATCAGAACCGTTTTGCTTCCACGCTGATCGCCACCCATGCGGACCTTGCCCGGCGGCAGATCGACCCGCCCGCCCAGCCGGACAGCGAGAAAGAGCGCTGCCGCCGTCTGCATGAGAAGATGGCGGAGCAGGGCAGCGCCAGCGCCCGCATCACCCTGAAAGCCAGTGTTGGCATGTCGGACGAGGCCTTTGCCGCGGCCCTTGCCAAGGCCAAGGCTGAGGGCCGGGACGCGGTGCATGTCCGCGCCTGGCTGCCGCTGCCCGCTGCCTGCCTCTCCCAGAGTGACATCGAGCTGGAGGAGTTCACCGAGGAACCGACGGTCATTGCCCCGGAAAACGCTCCTCAGCGCACCGTCTGCTGGGAGGCAGACCTCACCGAGAACCGCAGTTTCGGCGTCCAGTACAGCTACCGCAACACGGCAGTCTACACGGACCCCTTTGATACGCCCTCTGCCCCGGAGCAGCCGGATTTTGACACCGAGGAGCAGCCCTCCCACATCGTCTTCACGCCTTACATCAAGGCGCTGGCGGCCCAGCTCACGGCAGGCATCACCGACCCCATGGAAAAGGCAAAGCGCATCTACGATTACGTCACGCTGAATGTGCGCTACCACTACCAGCCGAGCTACTTTATCCACGAGTCCCTGCCGGAACACTGCGCCCGGGACCGCCGGGGCGACTGCGGCATCATGTCGGTCACGTTCATCACCCTCTGCCGCGCGGCAGGCATCCCGGCCCGCTGGCAGAGCGGCCTCTATGTCACCCCCGATGAAGTGGGCTGCCACGACTGGGCCATGTTCTATGTGGCCCCCAAGGGCTGGCTGTATGCGGATTGCTCTTTCGGTGCCTCCATGGCGCGCCGGGGCGATGAAACGCTCCGCCAGCACTATTTTGGCAATCTGGATCCCGACCGCATGGTGGCCAACAGCGTGTTTGCAGCGCCGTTCACGCCGCCCATGCTGGGCTTCCGGGCCGACCCCTGCGATAACCAGACCGGTGAGGTGGAAGCGGACGGCGTAGGCCTCTACGGCGACGAGACCGTCTCCTCCAAAGAGCTGATCCAGTATATTGAAGAGTAAAAATAAGAGCAAAAAGCTCTCTCTGGGAGAGCGGACACGGTAGCGCCTGAGAGGGCGAGGCCGCTGAAATAAATCCCGAAACACAGCGATACGATGTCTTTGGCAAAACAGAGCGCTCGTATCGCTGTCTGTTTTGAGGGGATACTACAGGAGAATATCAATGGAATTTCTGGCAATGTTATATACCGTGCTTCTGGTGGCCATCTGCCTGATGCTGGCCCTGCTGCTCTACCGCGGCAACAAGCCCCGGCGGGGCGGGGAAGACACCGAGGAGCTCAAGCAGTGGTTTGCCCAGCAGCTGGAAGCCCAGGCCAAATCCTTTGAGCAGAAGCAGGCTGCTATGGCGGAGCAGAACTATACCGCCATCCGCAGCGTGAGCGAAACGCTGCAGACCGCCGTGCAGAACATGAGCAGCACCCTGGCCCAGGGCCAGAGCGGCCAGCAGCAGATCTTGACCCAGCGGCTCCAGAGCCTGGAAGCGGCCAACACCCAGAAGCTGGAAGAGCTGCGCAAGACCCTGGCCGACAGCATGACCGCCCTGCAGGCGGAGAATACCCGCAAGCTGGATGAAATTCGCCACACGGTGGACGAGCAATTGCAGGATGCGCTGCAAAAGCGGGTGAGCGAGAGCTTCAAGGCGGTCAACGAGCAGCTGGAGCAGGTGTACAAGGGTCTGGGCGAAATGCAGTCGCTGGCGGCGGACGTCGGCGGGCTGAAGCAGGTGCTCTCGGGCGTCAAGACCCGCGGCATCCTGGGCGAGATCCAGCTGGGGGCCATCCTGGAGGAGATTCTGGCCCCGGAGCAGTATGATACCAACGTGGCCACCATCCCGGGCAGCACCCAGCGGGTGGAGTACGCCATCAAGATGCCCGGCGTGGACGGCAGCACCGTCTGGCTCCCCATTGACTCCAAGTTCCCCGGGGATACTTACGCCCACTTACAGGACGCCCAGGCTTCCGGCGATGCTGCTGCCGTGGAGAACGCCCGCCACGCGCTGGAGCTCGTTCTCCGCAGCGAGGCAAAAGACATCCGCGAGAAATACGTGGAGCCGCCCTACACCACGGCATTCGGCATCCTGTTCCTGCCTTTTGAGGGCCTGTATGCCGAGGTGGTCAATGCCGGGCTTTTGGAAGTGTTGCAGCGGGATTATCAGGTCAACGTGGCAGGCCCCAGCACCATGGCGGCGCTGCTCAACAGCCTGCAGATGGGCTTCAAGACCCTTGCCATCCAGAAGCGCTCCGGCGAGGTCTGGCAGCTGCTGGGTGCGGTGAAGACCGAGTTTGATAAATTCGGGCAGGGGCTTTCCAAGATGCAGCAGCGCCTCCGCCAGACAGATGAAGAGCTGGACAATCTCATTGGCGTGCGCACCCGGGCCATCAGCCGAAAGCTGCGCAGCGTCCAAAGCCTGGATGAAGCCAGCGCGGCCACCCTGTTGGAGCTGGATACCGAGCCGGGCCGCCCGGTGACGGCTCGTTTGCCGGGAGACCATGAGGAGGATGCACGTTGAGGAGAAAGCTCCCCGCGAGCCGCCCGAAAAAGCTGCCTCTTGCGAAAATTTTAACGTTGTGTTATACTGAGAACAGTTCCTAAAAAACAATGGCCAAACGGCCCCTGAATAAAACAAAATCAAAGGAGAAACTTGCCATGAGCGTGAAACATATCAGCAATGCGATTCTCGGTGTGGGTGTGGATGATACCACCATTGATCTGTTCGAGAGCCAGTACCCGGTCCCCACCGGCGTCAGCTATAACTCTTATGTCATCCGGGATGAGAAGACCACGATCTTGGATACCGTGGATCACCGTGCCACGGAGGAGTGGCTGGCAAACCTGACCGAGGCACTGGACGGCCGCAAGCCGGAGTATCTTATTGTCTCCCACATGGAGCCGGACCACGGTGCCAACATTGCAAAGCTGGCGGCCCTTTACCCGGAGATGAAAGTGGTGGGCAACGCCAAGACGTTCCTGTATATGGATCAGTTCTTCGGCCCGGAGGCGGTTGCCAAAGACCGTCGTGTGACCGTAAAGGACGGCGAGAGCCTGAATCTGGGCAGCCACACCCTGACTTTCGTGTTCGCACCCATGGTCCACTGGCCGGAGGTCATGGTCAGCTATGAGTCCAGCGAGAAAGTCCTCTTCTCCGCCGATGGCTTTGGCCGTTTTGGCGCTGTGGCAAAGTTCGACGAGAAGGCCGACTGGGCCAGCGAGGCCCGCCGCTACTACCTGAACATCGTGGGCAAGTACGGCCCGCAGGTGCAGGCTCTGCTGAAAAAGGCTGCCGCGCTGGACATCAAGACCATCTGCCCGCTCCACGGTCCCGTCCTCACCGGCGACCTTGGCAAGTACCTGAACTACTACGATATGTGGTCCAGCTACAAGCCGGAGGAGCCGGAGAAGATTCTGGTCGCCAGTGCCTCTATCCACGGCCACACCCGCTCCGCTGCCCACATCCTGGCCGAGAAGCTCCGCGCCAAGGGTGCCAAGGTGGTGGAGATGGATTTGACCCGTACCGATGTCTCCTACGCCGTCACCGAAGCCTTCCGCTGCGGCAAGACCGTTCTGGCCTGCGCCACCTATGACGGCTTCCTCTTCCCGCCGATGGAGGCTCTGCTGACCCACCTCAAGACCAAGAACTTCCAGAACCGCACCGTCGGCCTGATGGAGAACGGCACCTGGGCTCCCATGGCGGCCAAACTCATGCGGGCCGAGCTGGACGGCATGAAAAACATGACCGTCTGTGATGCCGTCGTTACCATCCGCTCTGCTGTCAATGCCGCTGCGGAGGCGCAGATGGATGCTCTGGCAGAAGAACTGGTGAACAAGTAAAAATCAAAGAATAACAAAAAACAAGGAGATTTCCAACAGCTTATGGGGAATCTCCTTGTTTTTTGTCGCTGGCTATGTTACACTGAAGCTGCCGCTGAAAGGCGGCTGGACACTGCACATGAGGCAGGCGGTTTGGCCCTCGACCCCGAAAGGGGGGGAGAGAATGCCGATCACTTTGACGTTCCATCTGTTTGGACTCACGTTCACACTGCGGATCAAAAAGTAAAACCGCCACCTCGGCCAAGGTGACGGTTTTCAAAATAAAACCCTAAACCTTTGAGGGACAACCGTTTGTCGCAGTGTCCATCTCTGAGTTTATTATAGCGCACCCTCCCATTTCTGTCAAGCAGAGGAGGGTGCGCTTTTTGTATCAGGAACGTGCTTTTTTCAAAAGTGGAAGTCCACTTGCAGCCACCAGCAGCCCCAGCACCACGAGCCCGGCACCGGCCTGCCCAAAGGCATCGCCCACGGCACCCACCAGCGGGCTGGCAGGGATCATGAGCAGGCTGTAGGCCATGCCGTCCACACTGATGAGGGTGGCGCGCTGGTCACTGGGGATGTTGTCGTTCAGCATCCGGTCCTCGTGGAGGCTCCAGGCTTCCAGAGAACCCTGCACCAGCATACAGCCAAAGATGCTGCCCAGTGCAGGGGCCGTGCCGACCAGTACACACCCGACTCCGCAGAGGAGGGCGCAGATGGTGTAGAACCGCCGCAGACGGCGAGGGCGCAGCCGCCTGCCAACCTCCGTGCCCAGCATGGCGGCAAGTCCGCTGAGCAGCAGAGGTAAAAAGAGCAGGGCAGTGGGCCAGCCCAGCTCCACAAGGCGCTGCTGGACGAACATCTTGGTCAGGTAGCTGGGCACGCAGATAACGGCAGCGGAGACGATGAGCTTTGCCGCCAGCGGGCAGGAGCGCAGGACTTTGATGCTGTCCTTTACCAGCTGGACGAGCTGCCCGGGTAGATCGCGGAGCGCCTGCTTTTCCCGGCTGGCCTGTGCTTCGGTGACGATGGGCTCTTCCATCAGGGCAGTGGCGAGGGTTCCGGTACACTCAAAGGCGGCGCTCAGCAGGTAGAAGCCGGAAAAGCGCAGAAAACGCTCCAGTGTGCTGGCGAGGGAGCCGATGGCCGTGGCCAGCAGAGTGATCTGGGAACAGTTGGCGGATACTTTGAGGTAGTCGTCGGTTTTGCCGCACTGCTTGAGACTGTCGTAGGTCAGGGCTGAAAAAGTGCCGGTAAACATGGCGTTGGCCAGTGCATACAGGCCCATGGCCACGCAGATAGAGAACAGGTCCGGCGCAAAGGCCATCAGCAGGTTATAGAGCACGACGCATACGCCACCGACCACAAGCGTCTTTTTGCGGCCAAGCAGATCGGCCGCCATGCCGCTGGGCACCTCGCACAGGAGGCTGATGATGTGGAACACACTCTCGGCAAAGCCGATCTCCCAGAGGGAAAAGCCCCGGGCCGCCAGCAGCGCCACCCACACGGCATCGGTGATGCGCAGGCCGGTAAAGAAATAATTGGTATATAAACAGGCAAGCTGCTTTTTTAAATTCATGGGGAACACCTTTCCTATCATAACAAAGAAATGTGCGCCCTTTTTCCGATTTTCAGGCAAAACAAAAACGCCCCATAACAAAGCTACGCGGCGCTGAAAATCATGCTCCACGCTTTGCTGAAAGAGACAAAAGGGTACACTTCGAGCCGGAACTGCATAAAATTTACTTAAAAATTAAAAAGCAAACGCATTCCGGGCCATACCGTGTACCTCTCTTTCTGCAAACTGTATGTTAAGACTACCATAGACGGAGCCAAAAGACAAGCAAAAACGCCAATTTCCCGGAAAATAGCCGCCCGCACTTGCAAATGGGGCAAAAGTGTGCTAAGATAACTCATGGTTATCAACACCAACAAACCTGAATACCTCGAAACGCAGCGACGGAGAAAGTACGTACGCAGTTCCACAGCAAAGAGAGAAGCTTCACCGGCTGAAAGGGCTTCCGCGTGGGTGTGTGCCGAAGTTCGCTCCTGAGCGGCCTGCGCGAACAGCCTGGATTTTGAAAGGCTTATTAGCATAGGACGGCGCGCCCCGTTACGGCGTTTGAGAGCCGCTGAGAGCTGTTTGTGCTTTCGGGCGGAAACCGGGTGGTACCGCGGAGTGAAATTACAGCGCTTCGTCCCTTTTGCTTGGAGCTTGGCTCTGAGCAGGGGACGGGGCGCTTTTGCTTTGCCCCGCTTTGACAACACGAACACGAGAAGGAGAGAACATCCATGCAAGCAATGATCGACGAGCTGGCAAAACAGGCCGAAGCTGCCTTGAGCCAGGTCTCTTCCAAGGAAACGCTGGCAACTTTCTGGCAGGAGTACCTCAGCAAAAACGGCAAGATCCCTGCCCTGATGAAGAA
>ERZ837487.4104-NODE-4104-length-11942-cov-4.602339_pt1 | contig 11942 bp, 9 predicted proteins | sample MGYA00519911_ERZ837487 | MGnify/ENA primary metagenome ERZ837487 (study PRJEB31850, sample SAMEA3708818) | human gut metagenome | biome: human gut; feature: human-associated habitat; material: faeces | place: China | collected 2014 ...
GCAGTTTTTTATGGGGCGTTTTACGCGTTATAGACGGCCATGCAGCCCAGATAGTTCATGTAGCAATCCAGCTTGCCCACGGTTTCAAAGGGGGAGTGCATGCTCAGAACCGGCACACCGGCGTCGATGGTGGTGATGTTGCGGTTGGCCATGTACTGGGCCACGGTGCCGCCGCCGCCGGCGTCGATCTTGCCCATCTCGCCGATCTGCCACACCACACCGGCGTTGTCCAGCACGCGGCGGACATAGGCCACGGTTTCGGCGTCGGCGTCGGAGGAGCCGTTCTTGCCCCGGGCGCCGGTATACTTGCAGATGCCCAGACCATAGTTCACCCGGGACTCGTTGCGCTTCTCATACACCTCGGCAAAGTTGGGGTCATAGGCGGCGGTGACGTCGGAGGACAGGCAGAAGGAGCTTTCATAGCACACCCGCAGGCTGACGCCCTGGCTCTGGCACAGGTCCTCCATGAAGGTGTCGAAGAAGGCGGACTGCATACCGGTGACGCCCATGGAGCCAACCTCTTCCTTGTCGGCCAGCATGCACACGGCGGTCTTTTCGGGCACGTCGATGTCGAACAGGCCCTTCAGGGCGGCGTAGCCGCACACCCGGTCGTCGTGGCCGTATGCGCCGATGAGGCTGCGGTCCAGGCCCAGGTCCGTGGCGTTGAAGGCGGGGACCACCTCCAGCTCGGCGGAGGTGAAGTCATCCTCGCAGATGCCGTACTTCTCGTGGAGCAGGTCCATGACCCGCAGCTTCACGCGGTCGCTGTCGCCCTCCTCGCCCAGGGGGCGGCTTCCCATGAGAATGTTCAGATTTTCGCCGGGAATGGCCTCGTTAAGGGGCTTCTTGCCCTGCTCCGCGCCCAGGTGGGGCAGCAGGTCGGTGATGACGAACTTGGGCTCGCTGCCCTGGCCCAGGACCACCTTCACCACGGTGCCGTCCCGCAGGACCACCACGCCCCGCAGCTCCAGGGGGATGGCCACCCACTGATACTTGCGGATGCCGCCGTAATAGTGAGTCTTGCCATAGGCAAAGTCGCTGTCCTCATACAGGGGATGGGGCTTGAAGTCCAGACGGGGGGAGTCAATGTGGCAGGCCACGATCTGTGCGCCGTGGGACAGGTCCTGGCGGCCGATCTTGGCCAGCATCACGCTCTTGCCCCGGTTCACGCGGTACACCTTGTCGCCGGGCTTCAGGCTCATGCCCCGCTGATAGGGGACATAGCCCTGGGCCTGGGCCAGCTCCACGGTATAGGCGGCGCACTCCCGCTCGGTCTTGCCGTTGTCCAGATACTGCTTGTAGCTTTCGCAATAGGTCTCCATGGCGTCCAGGGCCGCCTGGTCCACCAGGTCATAGCCGTTTTTGGGGCTGGAGAAGAGCTTTTCGCGCTTGGCCTTCATTTCGTCTGTCATGGTTCTGATTCCTCCTCAAATATGTTCGATTTCCCGGAGCATTTTCCGGAAGAAAATCCGTGCCTGATCCCGGAACTGCGCCGGACCGGCGCAGGTGTTTTCCAGGATATGGGAGCAGTGCTCCCGGTAAAAGCCGTCGGACGGCTGGGCGGATATCCGCAGGCGGGCATAGTCCCGGCTGATGCCGTCCCGGGCCATGATGCGGCGGACCCGATCCTCCGCCGGGGCCAGCACCGCCACGGTGCAGGCGCACAGCCGGTCCAGGCCGCTTTCCACCAGGTTGATGGCGTCCAGCCCCACCAGGGACTGTCCCGCCGCCCGGCGCATCAGCTCCGGCGGCAGGTATTCGTACACGATGGCGTTGAGCCGCTCCAGGGCGGCGGGGTCGGAGAACACGATGTTCCCCAGCTTCTGCCGGTCCAGGGTCCCGTCGGGGCCGAACACCGGGCCGAAGACCCCTTCGATGGCCCCCCGCAGGGCGGGGTCCGTGCGGAGCATCTCGTGATACACGGCGTCGCAGTCCAGCACCGTGCCGCCCAGGTCCTCCAGGGCCGCCAGGGCGCTGGTTTTTCCCGCGCCGGTGCCGCCGGTGAGGCCGATGAGAATGGGCCGGTCGGCGTCCACCAGATGGAAGCCTGCCGCCTTTTTCAGGCGGTTGGCCACCGCCAGACCCAGGCCCCCGTCATCGGGGCACTGGGCGAAAATTTCCGTGACGTCCGTGCCGTCGAAGGTGCGCAGGGCGTCGAATACGTGCCGGGCCTGGGCGGATTTGTCTGCCGCCGGACCCAGACGATGGATGATGTGCCCGGCATACAGCGGGGCATACTCATCGAAGCAGATGACCCCCGCCTGGTCCGACAGCAGGCCCAGGATGCGGCGGGCGCGGCGCGCCGGTAACCACAGTGACCGGCGCGTGGGGGGCATAGTGCCGGTATTTCATCCCCGGGGCCCGGGGATGCTCTCCGGCGGCCAGCAGGCCGGTGACGGCCTTGTCCACGGATACCTCCCCCAGCACTTCCTCCAGGGCCTCCAGAGGCAGACCGCCGGGGCGCAGCAGCCGGGGCGGCGTCACCGTCAGGTCGATGATGGTGGACTCCACCCCCACGGTGCAGGGGCCGCCGTCCACGATGCCGTCGATCTTGCCGTCCATGTCCTCGATCATGTGGGCGGCGGTGGTGGGACTGGGACGGCCGGAGGTGTTGCCGCTGGGGGCGGCAATGGGCACCCCGGCGGCCCGGATGATGGCCAGGGTCACCGGGTGGTCCGGGCAGCGGACGCCCACCGTCTCCAGGCCGCCGGTGGTTTGCAGGGGAACGATATCCCGCCGGGGCAGGATCATGGTCAGGGGGCCAGGCCAGAACCGCTCCGCCAGGCGATAGGCCTCCGGCGGCACGTCCCGGCAGTATTGCTCCAGCCAGGAGGCGTCGGGAACGTGGATGATCAGCGGGTTATCCTGAGGTCTGCCCTTGGCCAGGAAAATGCGGCTCACGGCGTCCTCGTTCAGGGCGTCGGCTCCCAGGCCGTATACGGTTTCCGTTGGGATGCCTACCAGGCCCCCCCGGCGCAGAATGGCCGCGGCCTCCTGTATGGCGGCCGGGTCCGATTCCGGGTGAAAAACAATGGTGTTCAAGTGGATCCCTCTTTTGCCTTAAAAGCCCAGATCCTCGCCCACCAGAATGACCTTGATGCGGCCGGCGGGACGACAGGCCCGGGTGATGACCATCTGGCAGCAGATGCAGTCGGGGCTGGTGCAGTCGCCGCAGCTTCCGGTAACGGCGCAGGGAGTCTTGATGTCGAAGCGCTGGGCGTTGGCGGGGGCCGCCACCTGGCGGGCCCGGGCGATGGCACTGTCCAGATCGCCCATGACCTTGTTCATCCCGGCGATGACCAGGACGCTTTCCGGCCCAAAGCACAGGGCGGCCACCCGGTTGGCGTTGCCGTCGATGTTCACCAGCTGGCCGTCGGCGGAGATGGCGTTGCTGCTCATGATGAAGGTGCCGCAGGTCAGGGCCTGTCGCATCAGCGCCTGCTTTTCGGCGGGAGTCTTGCCGGTGTCCCGGTCGATGAGCTGATAGTCCCCCTGGTGCAGGCGGTCCATCAGGCCGATCTGGGCGGCGGTGGCGGTGCCGCCCCAGGAAACGGTGCGGTCCTTGGGGATCAGGGTCAGGGCCAGCTCCAGGGCCTCCTGGGCGGTGGAGACATAGTGGGCCTCAAACCGGCGGCGGCGCAGGGCCTCGGCCACCTGGGGACCGGCCTTGTCATAACGGGTTTTGATGGGAGCTTCCATGGTTCATTCTCCTTTCTCAGCGCCCTCCTGCAGGCGTCTGGCCTGGTCAGCCAGGGTCAGCGCATCCACAAGGGGGTCCAGGTCGCCGTTGATCACGGCGGCAATATTGAAATTTTTCGCATCACCGGTGAGCCGGTGATCGGTGACCCGGTTCTGTGGGAAATTATAGGTGCGGATCTTGCCGGACCGGTCGCCGGTGCCCACCTGGCTTTTCCGCTGGGCGGCGATGGCGGCGTTCTGCTTCTCCTGTTGGGCCTCGTAGAGCTTGGAGCGCAGGATTTTCATGGCCCGGTCCTTGTTTTTATACTGGCTGCGCTCGTCCTGGCACTCCACCACCGTGCCGGTGGGCAGGTGGGTGATGCGGATGGCAGACTCGGTCTTGTTGACGTGCTGCCCGCCTGCGCCGGAGGAGCGGAAGGTGTCGATCTGCAGGTCCTTGGGGTCGATGGTGAACTCCACCTCCTCCGCCTCAGGCATCACGGCCACGGTGGCGGCGGAGGTCTGGATGCGGCCGGAGGACTCGGTTTCCGGCACCCGCTGGACCCGGTGGGTCCCGGCCTCGAATTTCAGGCGGGACCAGGCCCCCTGTCCCTCGATGGTGGCGCTGGCCTCCTTGACGCCGCCCAGCTCCGTGGTGTTTTCATACACCAGTTCCATGTTCCAGCCCCGGCGCTCGGCATACAGGGCGTACATCCGCAGCAGGTCCGCCGCAAACAGGGCCCCCTCCTCGCCGCCGATGCCGGCCCGGACCTCCAGGATGACGTTCCGGTCGTCGTTGGGGTCCCGGGGCAGCAGCAGGCGCTTGAGCTCCTCCGACAGGCGGTCCCGCTCCTGGCGTGCCCGGTGCAGCTCCTCCTGGGCCAGCTCCCGCATCTCGGGGTCCGTCAGCAGCTCCTGGGCCTGGGCACAGTCGTCTTCCGCCTGCTGCCAGGCCCGGAAGGCGGCTGCAATGGGGGTCAGCTCCTTCTGCTCCCGGCTCAGGCGGGTGAGCATCTCCCGGTCGGCGTATATCGCCGGGTCGGACAGCTGGCGCTCCACCTGGTCCAGCCGCCGGGCGATGGCTTGTAATTTCTCCAGCATACGGACTCCTTACTGGGCGTCCAGATAGCGGCGCACCTCGCCCACCAGCTTGTCCCGCCAGAACTCGTATCCCACGGCTCCCGGCCGCAGGGATACCTCCAGCAGGTGGGGCCGGGCGGTGTACTGGTCCATCTGCTCATAAATCTCCTCATACTTCCGGGAGCTTTTCCGGGTCAGCACATAGGCTACCCTTTCCAGCTCCAGACCCCGGCGCTTCAGCAGCGCCCGGACCGGGGAGGCGCAGCGGCCCGCCCACACGGGGGTGCCCAGGATCACCAGCCGGTATTCGGACAGGGGGCGCTCCGTTTCATAGGGGGCCAGCGGCAGGGTGGCCCGGCGCATGGCGTCCATGCCGGAGCGGAGATAGCCCCGGGCGCCCTGGCGGTCCACGCCGTCGGTAAGCTCCACCAGCTCCGCATCCAGGGCCTGGGCGATCTCCGTCATGGCCTGGCGGGTGGCGCCGGTGCGAGAGTAATACATACATAAAATATCACGCATAATGGTCCTCCTGATTATTCCTCCAATTGCAGAGACAGCTCCTCCCAGCGGGCCATCTCTTGCTCCAGCTGAGCCTCCACATTCTGCTTTTCCCGATACAGCTCCTGGAGCTTTTCCACGTCGCAGGCATTCTGTTCCATTTCGGCGTCCAGCTGGCGGCAGCGCTCCTCCAGCCTGGAGATGCCGGTTTCGCAGATGGTCAGCTGGCGGCGGGCGGCCTGCTTTTCCCGTCCGGCCCGAGGGGGCCGGGTGTCCTGCTTTTTCTTCTGGACTGGGGCGGGGGCGGGCTTTTTCTCCTCCGCCTTGGCAGCCCGGTACTGGGCAAAGCCCATGGGATAGTCGTTGATGGTACCCTCCGCCAGCTCCCAGACCCGTGTGGCGAAGCGGTTGATGAAATACCGGTCATGGGACACGAACAGCAGGGTGCCGTCGAAGGCCTCCACCGCCTCCTCGATCCACTCCCGGGAGGCGATATCCAGGTGGTTGGTGGGCTCGTCCAGGATCAGGAAGTTGATCTCCTCGTCCATGAGCATGCACAGCCGCAGGCGGCTGAGCTCGCCGCCGGAGAGGACCGACACGCTTTTGAACACGTCCTCCCCCTGGAACTGATAGGCCGCCAGGCGGTTGCGGGCGGTCTGGGGCGTCATGCCCTTCTTTTCATAGAGCATGGTGTCAAGCAAGGAGCGCTCCGGGTGCTCAAAGTGGATGATCTGAGGCAGATAGGCCGCCCGGATGGCGGGCCCCATGCGGATGATGCCGCTGTCCACGGGCTCGGCCCCGGTGATCATGTTCAGCAGGGTGGTTTTCCCTGCGCCGTTTTCTCCCAGAAAGGCGATGCGCTCGCCGCCCTCCACCCGCAGGTACACGTCGGAAAACAGGGTGCGGTCACCGAAGGACTTGGACACGCCCTTCAGCTGCAGTACCTCGTCGCCCCGGAACTCCCGGCTGGCGAAGCGGGCGTCCATCTTCTTGGCCCGGGTGGGCTTGGACACGGTGCGCATACGCTCAATGCGCTTTTCCATGGAAAAGGCCCGCTTGTGCAGGGCGTCGTTGCCCATAAAGGCCCACAGGTGCATCTGCTCCGCCGCCTTCTCCAGCTGTTGGATCTTGGCCTGCTCCTTCAGATACTGCTTCATGCGCTCCTGATAGCGGCGCTCCTTTTCGATAGCATAAAAGCTGTAGTTGCCGCTGTAAAACTCCGCCTTACCGTCCAGGATCTCGATGATGCGGGTGACGGTGCGGTCCAGGAAATAGCGGTCGTGGGAGATGGTGACCACGGTGCCCCGGAAGGAGCGGATATAGTCCTCCAGCCACTCGGTGGCCTGCAGGTCCAGGTGGTTGGTGGGCTCGTCCAGCAGGAGAATGTCCGTGTCCTCCAGGATCAGGCGGCCCAGGTTCACCCGGGTTTTCTCCCCGCCGGACAGCTGGTCAAACAGCCGCTGCCGCATATCGCCGTCGATGGACAGGCCGTTGGAGACCTTGTTGACGGCGGTGTCGGTGTCATAGCCGCCCAGGCCCTCGAACCGGGCGGTAAGCTCGCCGTAGCGCCGCAGGGTCTGGGGATCGCTGTCTCCCTGCTCCATCCGGCGGGTCAGAGCGTCCATCTCCTCCTTCAGGGCGGTGGTGCGCTGAAAGGCGGAGCGCAGAACGTCTTCCACGGTGTAGCCCTCAGGATACACCGGGATCTGGGAGATCAGGCCCACCCGGCGGCCGGGGGCGATGAGCACCTGGCCGGAGTCATAGTCCAGCTCCCCGGTGAGGATGTTGAACAGCGTGGATTTCCCCGCGCCGTTTTTGCCCAGCAGGCCCACCCGCTCACCGGTGTCGATCTGGAAGGACACACCGTCCAGTATTTTCTTTTCCAGGTCAAAGGACTTGACCAGGTCGGTTACGCTGATATCTATCATATGGTCGATTCGTTACATTTTTCCAATTCACTGACAATTTTGCCGAATTCCATGGCGTGGGACGCCTTCACCAGCACGGCGGTGCCGGGGGTGAATTCCCGGCGCAGGGCCGGAAGGGCCTCCTCAATGGCGGCGAAATGCTGTGCCCGGGGACCGGCAGTCTCGGCGATGGCGGCGGCCTTGGGGCCGATGGCGATCACCGCATCCAGCCCCAGCCGGGCAGTGGTGCGGCCCACCTGCAGGTGGGCGTCCCGGCTGATGGGGCCCAGCTCCCCCATGTCGCCCAGCACCGCCACCCGGCGGCGGCAGGCGGTGTCTGCCAGAATCTCCAGCGCCGCTTCCATGGCCTGGGGATTGGCGTTGTAGCAGTCGTCGATGATGAGCCGGTCCTCCGGCAGGCGGATGCGCCGCATACGGGAGCCGGTGGACACATACCCGGCCACGCCCTCGACGATCTCCTGCTCCGACAGGCCCAGATATTCGCCGATGGCCACGGCCATGGAGGCGGAGTAGATCATGTAGTCCCCGGGGGAGGGGATGGACAGCCGGTAGCTGCGGCGGGGGGTGGTGACGGTGCAGTCCAGGCCGTCGATGCCCCGGCAGACGATGTCCGTGACCCGGACATTGCAGTGTTCGCTCCTGCCGCAGCGGAGGGTCTCAAAGGGCAGGTCCAGGCCGTTGAGCAATGCATCGTCGCCGCACAGCACTGCCAGGCCGCCGGGGCGCAGGTGGTCGAAAATCTCGCACTTGGCCCGCAGGGTCCCCTGACGGGTGCCGCCCAGGTTTTCAATGTGGGCGTCGCCGACGTTGGTGATCACGGCGATGGTGGGCTGCACTAAGCTGCCCATATAGCGGATCTGGCCGAAGTGGTCCATGCCCGTTTCGATCACCGCCGCCTGATGGCAGGGCTCCAGCCGCAGCAGGGTCTGGGGCGTGCCGATGTGATTGTTTAGATTGGCCTGGGTTTTCAGGGTCCGGAAATGCCGGGACAGCACCGAGGCGATCATCTCCTTGGTGGTGGTCTTTCCGGCGGAGCCGGTGACCTGTACCACGGGGATGTCATACAGCCCCCGGTACCAGGCTGCCAGAGCGCCCAGAGCCAGGGTAGTGTCCTGCACCCGGATATAGAACCGGCCGGGCAGCAGGGTCTTCGGCACACGGTTGCACAGGCAGCCGGCAGCCCCGGAGGACAGGGCCGTGTCGATGTAGTCATGCCCGTCGAACCGGGCTCCTACCAAGGGGATGAACAGGTCGCCGGAGGCGATATGGCGGCTGTCGCTGGTGACGCCGGTGACGGTGTCGCCGCCGGTCTGAAGGAAGGTCCCGCCTACGGCACGGCAGATGTCCGCCGCCGGCAGGGGCCTCATGCCCGGCCTCCCTTGCGCAGGGCCAGGGACTCGTCCACAATGCGCTGGCACAGGTCGCCGTAGCTCAGGCCCACCTGGGCCGCCTCCTGGGGCACCAGGCTGGTGGGGGTCATGCCCGGGAGGGTGTTGATCTCCAGGCACCAGAAGCTCCCCTCCTCATCCAGGATGAAGTCCGCCCGGGAATAGACGCCCAGGTCCAGGGCCCGGTGCAGGCGCAGGGCCAGCTCGCCCACGGTGCGCCACTGCTCCTGGGTGATGGGGGCGGGGCAGATCTCCTGGGCACCGTCCTTCTGATACTTGCAGAAATAGTCGAAATAGGCCCCCCGGGGGATGATCTCCACGGCGGGGAGATAGGTGTCGCCCAGAACGGCCACCTGGATCTCCCGACCCTTGATCTTCTTCTCCACGATGACGTGGTTTCCGTAGGCCAGCATCCGCTCCAGGGTCTGGGCCAGCTCCTCCCGGGTGTCCGGCAGCTCCACGCCGATGGAGCTGCCGCCGTTGATGATCTTCACGGCGCAGGGCACCGGCAGCTCCCGGGCCAGACGGGGAATGTCCTCCCGGGTATAGCGCACGTCGTGCCAGGGGGCGGTGGGTACACCGGCGGCGTCCATGATGCGCTTGGTGACGGATTTGTCCATGGCCATGCCGCTGCCCAGATAGCCGCTGCCGGTATAGGGCACGCCCAGCAGGTCCAGGGTGGCCTGGATGCGGCCGTCCTCGCCGCAGGAGCCGTGGAGAGCCAGGAACACCAGGTCTGCCATGGCGCACACCGCCAGCACGTCCTTTCCCAGCATGGAAGGGCCCTGATCCCGGCGGCTGCGGCGCACGGCCTCCAGGTCCGGCTCGGTGGAGTGGACCCGGTTGTCGCCGCACAGGCCGTCCGGCGCGTCGAAGATATCCGCCAGGCTGCCGTTGTAATCCTCCAGCCCCAGGAACATATCCACCAGGATGGCCTGGTGGCCCCGCTCCCGCAGGGCGCGGCACACGCCGGTGCCGCTGGTCAGAGATACCTGCCGCTCGGTGCTGAGGCCGCCGGCCAACACTACGATTTTCATATACAATCCCTCATTTCTCACGGGGGTACACGCCCCCGGAATGCTATCATATCAATATAGCAGTATATCACACCAACCGGGCAAATACAACTGTTTCCTGCGCAAACAAAAGAGCTGCCGCGAGGCTGCGGCAGCTCTTTTGCAATCAGAAAACGTACAGCAGAATGCACACCAGAACGATGCACAATCCCAGGCAGGCCATCAGCAGGGCATAGGACAGGCTGCCCTCCATCCGGCGGATGGTGTCCAGGATGGTGCCCAGCCGGTCGGCGGCCTCCTGCTCCGTGCGCTGTCCGCCGTGGGTCATGGCGTGGAGCACGGCGCTGCGGGGGGATTTCCGGCGGCGGGGACGGGAGTCCCGCAGGAAGGTCCGCCGGGCCACCAGCACCAGGAAGTCCAGCGCGTCGCACACGGCCCGCAGCACCACGTTCAGCAGCCGGTACAGCCCCCGGATAGCCGGGCGGTATACCCGGTCCTCCAGGCTCAGCCAGCGGGGCCAGCGCTCCAGGTACACCACCTGGCCCTCCCAGCGGTCCATAAGCACCAGGCGGATGAACAGGAAGTACACCGCCATGCCGATGGTCAGGGAGATGGACACGCCCTTGAGATTTTCCCAGGCCAGATAATGGACGGCGTGGCCGAATGGGTGCCCGCCCACAAAGGGCAGGGCCAGGGCGGCGGCAGGCTCCGCCAGCACATGGGGCAGCAGTCCCAGCACTGGCAGCGGCAGGGCCGCCAGGATCAGCGCCGCCGTGGTGGCGGGGGTGCCCCAGGTCCTGCCGGTGGAGGCGGCGGGCTTCTGCCAGAACAGCGCCGCGTAGATTTTGGTCAGATACGCCGCCGTCAGGCCGCCGGAGAACAGGAACAGCCATTCCACCGCCGTGACGCCCAGACTGCCGCTTTCGGCGGCCAGCTCCACCAGGGATTCGTGGACCAGGGTCTTGCTGATATACCCCAGGAAGCCCGGGATACCCGCCAGGGAGCAGGCCCCGCACAGAAACAGGATATGCAGCAGGGGCTTGCCCCGGCCGAAGCCCCGGATCTGGTTCAGGTCCAGGGCGTGGGTGTTGCAGTATACCACGCCGGCCAGCAGAAACAGGGTCAGCTTCACCAGGGAGTGGTTCATCATATACAGCACCGTGCCGTGGGCGGCCAGGGCGTTGTGCTGCCCCAGCAGGGACAGGGCCGCCGTGCCCACCAGGATGAACCCGATCTGGGACAGGGAGGAGCAGGCCAGGATATACTTGAGGTTGTTGGAGAACACGGCGATGGCCGCGCCCAGCACCATGGTCACCGCGCCCAGCGCCAGCAGCAGGACGCCCCACCGGTGCTCGCCGGGGAGAAGGTCCGCCGTGATGATCAGGGCGCCGAAGATGCCCGCCTTGGTGAGGACGCCGGACAGCAGGGCGCTGGCCGGGGCCGGGGCCACCGGGTGGGCCTTGGGCAGCCAGATGTGCAGCGGGAACACGCCCGCCTTGGCCGCAAAGCCGAAGAAGATGCACAGCGCCGCCGCCCACAGCTGGGAGCGGTCCGCCACCCCGGCGCAGAGGCCGGGCAGGTCGGCAATGACCAGGGTGCCGGTAAGGCGGTACAGCAGGAACAGGCCCATCAGGGTCACAAGGCCGCCCAGCACCGCAATGGTCAGATAGGTCTTTCCCGCGTCCAGGGCGTCGGGGGACTCCTCCTGCACCACCCAGGCATAGGAGCTGAGGCTCATCAGCTCGAAGAACAGGAAAGTGGTGTACAGGTCCGCCGACAGGAACACGCCCATGGTGAAGCTCATCCTCGATGTTTTCAAGACAACACGTAACTTTGGCTGTCTCACGTTGGGAGAGATGTAGCGCCTCTTCCTTATTATAAGCGAAGAAGGTATAGTTCTTAATATGGTTGTCCAATGACGTGCGGAACAATAGGTCGGGATGGAACGCTAAAAGGTACCCTTTGTCGGGTAACGTATTATTCTCGCTCATGCGGAAAATCTCACCGGGTGTAAGAAACACCATCGTAGCGTTGGAATAATCGTAATACTTACGTCCGCAACAATGGCAACCGTCCGGGCAGTCTTCTATCAAGAGTATTGCGTAGAACTCGAACTTTACGGCCTCTTGCTCTAGGTTCGGGCTCTCTAGATTGATGAGGCTTACTTGTGGGTGCAGCGTCTTGCATCCCAAGCACCGGTTACATTCATATACGGTCTTAATATCTAACATCTTCTTGAACGCCTTCTATAGATTCGTTGATAGACCGATCTGCGCACGGTATTCACTTGGCGTATATCCTACCCGTTTCTTGAATAGCCGACAGAAGTGCTGCGGATATTGGAAACCGAGGGA
>ERZ837487.4109-NODE-4109-length-11937-cov-77.249453_pt1 | contig 11937 bp, 8 predicted proteins | sample MGYA00519911_ERZ837487 | MGnify/ENA primary metagenome ERZ837487 (study PRJEB31850, sample SAMEA3708818) | human gut metagenome | biome: human gut; feature: human-associated habitat; material: faeces | place: China | collected 2014 ...
TTGACCACACCTTCGTAATGCACCAGACGGGTGTCATCAAAGCGGCGGACCATCTCTGCCATCTGGAGCAGGGTCTCACCACCAAACGATTCGTTGCCCAGAGACCAGATCAGAACAGCAGGATGGTTTTTGTCACGCTGGTAAGTGGAATTCATGCGGTCAAACAAGACAGCTTTCCACTCCGGCTTATCATTGGGCAAAACGCCCTCGATGCCGCGAATGCCCGCCTGATGGATGTCCCATGTGCCATGGGATTCCAGATTGTTCTCTGCGATCAGATACAGACCATACTCGTCGCACAGGTCGTACAGTGCATCCTGATTCTGGTAATGGCTGGTACGGATGGCATTGATGTTGTTCTGCTTCATGGTGATGATATCCCGAAGCAGTTCCTCATGGGTGTGTACGCCCACAGCACGACCCGTAATGGAGCTGAACTCATGACGGTTGGCACCCTTGAACACGATGCGCTTGCCGTTGAGCAGCATCCGATTGTTCTTCAACTCGAACTTGCGGAAACCGACTTTCTGCCCAGTCACCTCTACCAGATGGCCTGCATCGTCCAGCAGCTCAATTTCCAGTTCATACAGAGCCGGGTCCTCTGCACTCCACAGGTGGGGGTTCTCCACCGCATGGCTGAACAACGCAGAGCCGCCGTTCAGTGCGATTTTTTCGGAGAACACTTCCAGTTCACTGCGGCGCAGGGTCAGACGGGCTGCGCCCTTACCCTCGCCAACTTCGGGCTGACCTGCGTGGATGATACCCATATCTACATCGGGGAGCATAAACGGCTTCCAACGAATAATATACTTTCAGCTTGCGTTTTCCTGTTCGTCAAGAATGCGCCAGCCGTCCATCAGGTCTGAATTTTCCATAATAAAGGTGTGGGCAGTATCCTGTCCCCACGAGTTGTCGTATTTCAGCATCAGATAATCGCTCAACTCGGTTCGATTTTTGAACTTCAACAAGCGATACGGCTCCTGAAAAGCGACCTTTTCAACGAAATATACTGCATCCGATGTGGGAAGCATAACGCCGACATGACCGATCATAAGAGAATTGTCCGTTTCAGAGAACTGATCGTGCAGGACTACGGAGACAAGACGGATCTTATCATCTTCTACGAAGGAGAGACCGCGTTTCTTCCATTCCTGTTGAATCGTTTTCAAATGGGTAGGAATATCGGTCGTATTAGTGGTTTTAACTGGGGCGAACAGCGCATCAAATTTTTGCCGTTCATCGCCGCAAAGGGATTCTGGGTCAGAATCCAGCGTTTCATAGTCCATAAACAGGGTGTCCTCGGCTGAATCAAGGTCTGCCTTGCCCGTGACAGTGATAAAATCACCGAACAGCCCACAAGCGGTGATTCGACAGTTCCAGCCGGGGAAGGTATCGTATTTTTCTGTCCATGCGTCCTGCATGGAGTAAGGATCGTATTTCAGATCCGAAGGCTTGGCGTTTTCAAAACCTGTGGTGAGCCATGCCGGGTCCACAGCATTGTTGAACTTTTGCACATGATCAAAGAAGGTCTGTATCCGTAGGTCGGATACGCCGGCATCCTGCAAAAGCTTGGAAAGAAGAGCTTGTGTATCCGAATCTGCCAAATTGGAGTATTCAATTTGCTGAAGGACGGGCTGAGAAGTTTTTTGAGTGCAGCCCCCTGCCAGAAGCGCACCGCAAAAAAGTGCAGTGGTGCAGACAAGAAAAGTTCGACGTTTCAAAAATGGTCACCTCGTTGTGTTTTTCGGAAAGTTTCTTTGAGTGCCGGAGTCTCAACCATAAGCGAAGAGAGCAACGCCGTTGGTCTCGTAACGAATGGTATCACAGATAAACAAAGAAAATCAATGACTTCTGTCGTATGGTTCAATCCGCTGCGCCTGCCAATTTCAAAAATTTCTTGTCCGACTGGATGCTCTGGGTCACAAACTTCCCATCCCGGAACAATGCGTATGTTGTGACCGGTGCGGGCACATTTTGTGCCGTCTCTTTCTCTGTGATGTGGATGGTTTTGAACGGAATTCCATGTTCCTTTGCAGCCTCCTGCACCTTTGGCACCCAATAATAGGTGTAGGGGCACTGGTCGGTATAGTAGAGGACAAAACCGTCCTCCTCTACCTTGGGATGCTTGGCGCAGGCCTTGAATTTTGGCGGCTGGGCACTCTCTGCAAGGGGCAGGTACATGAGGTTGATGCCACAATCGGAGATGTCCGAAACCTTGAAGCCCTTATGGGTCAAAAACTTGGGGTCGGCGAGAAACTCCCGTTTGCGCCCCTCTGCACACAGAATGCAAACACCGTTTTTGCCCTGCGCCTTGGCATCCCGAAGGCATTTTTCCAGCAGTTCGCTGGAATAGCCGTGACCCTTCATGGAGCCGGAGACCCACAGGCAGTTGATATAAAGCCAGCCTGCCGCATCAATGGGCACCCATGCGTTTTCTGCCGGGATGTACTCGATAAAGCATTTGCCTCGCTCTGCACTGCGGTAAAAAACAAGCCCCTCCTCAAAGCGCTGCTTGAGCCATTCCTTCTTGGCAAAGCTCTGTTTGCCGGACATGGCACAACAGATATGTTCCTTGTCGATGTTTTCTCTGGTAACTCTGATATAGTCCATCTTGCAGTCCCTCCTAAGTTGCAAAAAGCCGCTGTGCCGCAGAGCGCTTCTCCGACACAGCGGCTTTTTTGTTTTTGGCTGCGGCTTACCGCATTCGTCCATCGCCGCCCATCAAGGCGGTCATTTCCTCAATATAGTCCAGCGGGAACGGCGGAGCGCACAGGGGCTTCATGGCAATGCTCATGAGCTTCATGGGGTTGTCGTCTGCCGCCACCCGGTTGGAGCTGAGTTTTCCGCAGCGTTTGCAGCGGTGGATGATGGCCCATTCGCCGCCCTTGCGTACCCAGACGGCCACCGGCTCCATGATGCCGCCGCAGTCGGAGGCACGGTCGCCGGGTTCCTCGTCCACATGAAGGCTGGACAGGCAGTTGGGGCAATGGTTGCGGTGGTCGCTCCCTGCATTTTGCGGGGTGCAGACCCGTCCGCAGACCTTGCAGGTAAAGGTATCGTTGCAGGCGTGGGTCTTATAGTAACCTTTTTCAAAGGTCTTACGTTTGTTTTCGCGATTCATGGTATCGTCCTCCTGAAACTTGTTCATCACTCGTTTTCGGGAGGCGTGGCTTGTGGTATTTGCCAGACCTCCCGGTCAGCCCACAAGTCCCAGTACAAATTTGTTGTGTTTCAAAAAGCTCTCCTTTGATTATAGCATTTATGACTTTTTTCTGCTTCAACTAAAACTCAAAAATTCCTTTATTTTTCACCTCCCACAATGTTAAAGGTCCGGAAGAACAGCTTTACATGGGCATCCAGCTTTTCAAGGCTTTCAGCTTCCCGTTCCGGCTGGCGGTCGCAGATGCTCAGCAGGACGATGATAGGGGAAACATACATCCACGCCAGCGTATCCGGGTCTTCGTTTCGCAGTTCGCCGTTTGCAACCAGCGCACGGAAGATGCCTGCATGGTAGGAGATCATCCAATCTACATAGCGTTTGGAAAGCAGTTCGGCAAACTTGGGGGAACGGAACTGCTCCAGCGTCATCATCCGGCGGAACTGGCTGATGGTTTTATCGTGCAGCGAATAAAGGAAGATCTGTCGGACTTTTTCAACCAGCAGCTCCTCTGAGATGTGGGAGAAAACCGGGATATCCTTTTGGGAATCCTGTACATGGACCGAGATCTCAGCGGTGTCTTTCTGGTAGTGCGCCGAAGTTGTTTCCAAAATCGCATCAAAAATCGCCTGCTTGCTGGGGAAGTGGTTGTACAGCGAGGGAGCCTTGATGCCGACCGCTTTTGCAATTTCACCCACGCTGACCGCATCATATCCTTTGGTCGAAAACAGTTCCAGAGATTTTTCCAGAATGCGCTGCTTGGTATCTTCCATTTTCCTTTGCCTTTAACTAACTAATATTCGTTAGTTCTACTATAATCAAAAAAGTTCCCATTGTCAAGAGGTTTTTCTGGAAGACAACGAAACTCCGTCATTACCGCAGGCTAACGGCAACGATCAACAGAACACCAGGTTGTGTTCGCTTCAGCTTTGCAGCTGCAGGCTTTTTCTTTGCCGGGATTTATGCTATACTTATTAAATCAAATCAATGGGCAGGAGGAACCAGCGTGGAGGATTACCGCACCATCCGGGGCACGGCCACCGGCGAATATGAGGAAAAGAAGAGCCGCTTTATTGCGCAGCTCTCCTTTGCGGACAGCGAGGAAAAGGCGGTGGCTTTTTTGGAGCAGGTGCGGGCAGCCAACCGCACGGCCCGGCACAACGTCTATGCCTACCGCCTGCGGGAGGGCAACCGGGAGCGCTACTCCGATGACGGTGAACCGGCCAAGACGGCGGGAACCCCGGCGCTGGAAGTGCTGCAGCACAGCGGTTTGACCGACCTTGTCGTGGTCATCACCCGGTACTTTGGCGGCGTGCTGCTGGGCACCGGCGGCCTGGTGCGGGCCTATACCACCGCCACCGCCCGCGCGCTGGAAGCCGCCGAGGTGGTCACGGTGCGCAGTGTAGTGGAGCTGGAAGTGACGGTGGATTACTCACTCTACGAGCGGGCGGCGCTGCTCATCCAGGCGGCGGGGGCAAAGCTTGCAGACCCCCAGTTCACCGACCGTGTCACCCTGCGCTGGCAGATGCCTGAGGGTACGGAGCCGCCCTTGCTGGAGCAGCTCCGGGAGTTGACCCGGGGCGGTGCACAGGTGAGTGTGTCGCAGCCGTTCTATGCTCCATTCTGACCGGAAAATTGCCTGCCGGCTGTTATGACACTGGCTTCCCTGCGGGAGAGGCTGGGGGAGCGGCAGTAAAATCAAGAAGTTTTATTCGTTCCAAGACAAAAACTTTCCCCCTTCGACAGGGCGGGTGTGCTATACTTGCCGCAGACGCGGCATGGGGATCGGCTGCGCCGTGCGAGAGGAGGGGGAGAAAACAGAAAGTGAGGGTTCCTGATGGATGTACGACAGCGCACCGAAGAGATCGAGCGGCTGACCTTGGCCCCTTGGGCAACATTCAGCGATGCCAGCCGGAGCCGGGTGAGGCCCGAAGAGCAGGACCCTATCCGTCCGGTGTTCCAGCGGGACCGTGACCGGATCATCCACTGCAAGGCGTTCCGGCGGCTCAAGCAGAAAACACAGGTGTTCCTCTCGCCGGAGGGCGACCTCTACCGCACCCGGCTCACCCACACACTGGAGGTGGCGCAGATCGCTCGCACCATCGCCCGCGCCCTGCGTCTCAACGAGGATCTGACCGAGGCCATCAGCCTGGCCCATGACCTGGGGCACACGCCCTTTGGCCATGCGGGAGAGAGCGCACTGGACAAGCTCTGCCCGGAGGGATTCCGGCATTATATGCAGAGCCTGCGTGTGGTGGACAAGCTGGAAAAGGACGGCAGGGGCCTGAACCTGACCTGGGAGGTGCGCAACGGCATCGTGACCCATACCAAGGGCACCTGGGCGGCCACCCCGGAGGGACGCATCGTCCGCATGGCGGATCAGATCGCCTTTGTGAACCACGATATCGAGGATGCCGTGCGTGCCGGTGTGCTGGACCCGGCCACCCTGCCCAGAGAATGCACTGCCGTGCTGGGTGAGACGAAGTCTCAGCGCATCACCACCATGATCAACAGCATCCTGCGCAGCAGCGAGGGGGATGTGCAGGTGGGCGCAGAGGAGAACGAAGCCTTCCTGGCTCTCAAGGACTTCATGTACCGCACCGTCTATGTGGATCGCAGCGCCAAAAAGGAAGAACAGAAGGTGGAAAAGGTGCTCACCGAACTCTACGAGTATTACCTGACCCACATCGAACAGATGTCCAACTTCTACCTGCAGCTGGCCTATCAGGAAGGACGCGACCGCGCAGTGACGGACTATATCAGCGGCATGAGCGATGAATTTGCCATCCGTACCTTTGAGGATGTCTTTGTGCCCCGCAAGTGGCATGTGTTATAAAAGGAGCATCGGAATACCAAAATGATCCCACACGAATATATTGAGGAACTGACCCGCCGCACCGATATCGTGGATGTGGTGGGCAACTATGTCCAGCTCAAGCGGAAGGGGCGGCTGTATGGCGGCCTGTGCCCTTTCCACAGCGAAAAGACCCCCTCGTTCTACGTCTACCCGGACACCCAGAGCTTTTACTGCTTTGGCTGCGGTGTGGGCGGCGATGTCATCCACTTCGTCCGCCGCATCAACAGCATCGACTACACCGAGGCGGTCAAGATGCTGGCTGCCCGTGCGGGAATGCCGGAACCGCAGGAGGACGACAAGACGGGCCGCCTGCGCAGCCGCATCCTTTCGATGAACAAGGAAGCCGCGCGGTACTTCCACGCCTGCCTGAACTCCACGGTCGAGGAAGCCCGGCAGGCCCGGGCCTACTGGAGGCGGCGCGGTCTGGACGACAAGACCATCGTCCGGTTCGGGCTGGGCTATGCACCGGATGACGGCCAGGGGCTGTACCAGTATCTGCGCGATAAGGGGTACAACCAGCAGGAGCTGGATGCCAGCGGCCTGTTCAAGCGCAGCCAGTCGGGCCGGATCTACTGCCTGTTCTGGAAGCGGGTGATGACCCCCATCTTTGACCTGCGGGGCAACATCATAGCCTTTGGCGGGCGTGTGATGGATGATTCCAAACCCAAGTACGTCAACAGCCCCGAGACACTGGTCTACCACAAGTCGGATACTGTGTTCGCTCTGCAGATCGCCAAGAAGAGTGCTTCCCGGCGGTTCGTTCTCTGCGAGGGTTACATGGACGTTATTTCCATGCATCAGGCGGGGATCGACACGGCGGTCTGCGCCTGCGGCACGGCCCTGACTCCGGATCAGGTAAAGCTCATCAGCCAGTATGCGGAGGAAGTCATCCTGAGCTACGACTCGGATGAGGCCGGCCAGAAGGCTACCCTGCGCTCGCTGGAACTGTTCCGCAACAGCCCGGTCAAGGTGGGTGTGCTGCAGATCCCGGGTGCAAAAGATCCGGATGAGTACATCAAAAAGTATGGCTCCGAGCGGTTCAAGGCACTGCTGGACGGTGTGGGCAACGCGCTGGACTTCCGGCTGGGGCGGCTCAAGAACAAATACGACCTCAAGCAGGATGCCCAGCGGCTGGAATATGTCAAGGAAGCCGTGAATATGCTGGCGGAGCGCTCCAACCCCACCGAGCAGGAGGTCTACGCCGGGCGGCTGGCCGAGGAAACGAACATCTCCAAGACCGCCATTATGACCCAGCTTGCCGATGCAGTAAAGCGCTCCAACAGCAAACGCCGGTGGGCGCAGAATCAGGCACGGCTGCAGTCCGGTGAGATGCACCAGATCAGCGTGCCTTACAGTGCGGGCGGCTCTCAGGCGCTGGGGGTTGCCTCGGCAGAACAGCGGCTGCTGGCCGCCATGCTCCGGGAGCCCAGCTATATCCCGCAGGTGCGGGCCCAGCTCAGCCCGGAAAAGTTCGTTCTGCCCCAGCAGAAGGAGCTGTACGAAGCGTTTCTGCAGTGCCAGGAGCAGGGAATCGAGATCAGCCTTTCCACCCTGCGCCCCTTTGTGAGCGAAGAGGCGCTGAATGAGCTGAGCCGCCTTGCGGCACAATACAGCGATGTGAACTGTACGCCGGACGATATCCGGCTCTATCTGGACCGCATTGCCCGGGGCACCCCCGTGGCAGGCAAGGCGGCCGAAATGTCCAATGATGATTTGATACGGTATCTCCAGTCGATGCGAGAAAAGAAGCAGGGCACAGACCCTGCGGACGACTGACCGTTCCTCTCCTCCGGCTGGAGCTGGAAGGAGAAAGGATCATGCGGAAATTGTCGCAGACGGAAGAACTGGTAAAGATCCTGGCAGGCCGGGCCCGCCGCCATACCCTGACACCCGAGCAGATCAGCCGGGCCATGGATGAGCAGGAATACGATGTATCCGGGCTGGATGCGCTGTATGCGGCGCTGGAAGCCCGGGGCATCCGTGTAACCGAAGAAGAAGCGGACATGCCCATGCTGGATGAAACACAGATCGGGGAACTGGAGCACGAGCTCTCAGCCGAGGGCGTAGCGCTGGATGACCCGGTGAAGGCATATCTGAAGGAGATTGGCCGGGTGCCGCTGCTGACAATGGAACAGGAGCTGGCGCTTGCCCGGGCCGCGCAGGCCGGGGATGCGGATGCCCGGCGGAAGCTGAGCGAAGCCAACCTGCGGCTGGTGGTCTCGGTGGCCAAGCGGTATGCCGGGCGGGGGCTGCCCTTCCTTGACCTCATTCAGGAGGGGAACCTCGGCCTGATGAAGGCAGCGGAGAAGTTTGAACCTGACCGGGGGTTCCGGTTCTCGACCTACGCGACATGGTGGATCCGGCAGTCCATCACCCGGGCCATTGCCGATCAGGGGCGGGTCATCCGCATCCCGGTGCATCTGGTGGAGAGCATCAACCGGGTAAAAAAGACGACAGGGGAGCTTTTGCGCAAAAACGGCAGGGAACCCACAGCCGAAGAGATCGCCGTCCGGCTGGACATGGAGCCTGACCGGGTGCGGGAGCTGCTGCAGCTGGCGCAGGACCCCATCAGCCTGGAAACACCGGTGGGTGAGGAAGAGGATGCCCACCTGGAGGATTTTATTCAGGATGAGGAAGCAGGCGTTCCGGTGGACGAGGCCGGGCGGGAACTGCTGCGGCGGGAGCTGGCAAATGTCCTCAAGAGCCTGACACCCCGGGAGGAGCGGGTGCTGACCCTGCGCTTCGGGCTGGAGGACGGGCAGGCCCGCACCCTGGAAGAGCTGGGAAAGGAGTTCAACGTGACCCGGGAACGCATCCGGCAGATCGAGGCCAAGGCTCTGCGCAAGCTGCGCCATCCCAGCCGCGCAAAGCGCCTGCGGGATTATCTGGAAGAATGAGTATGTAAGGGCACCGCGGGCAGCTGCGGTGCTTTTTGCATGGGCAGGGGAGAGCACGCATCAAGAGCCAAGGTGTACAAAATGCACAAGGGTGTTTTTGGCGAGAACGTGCAAAACTCAAAAATCAAGAGCCAAAATACGCAAAGCTTACACGCGCCCGTGCGTACCATGAAATCGCGGGCTTGACAAAAATATTGGGCCAAAATGCGAAAAATGGCTTGACAGCAAGGCTTTTGAGGTGTATACTACATTAGTATCACATAATGGCCTAGTGCGCCAAAAAGGGAGCTGCACTGGAAGCGGCTGGACGGTGTTGACCGAAAAGTTTGTGAAAAGCGACGAACTTCCTTGGAGGATACGGGTCGATTTATGTGTGTGTGCTCAAATCTGACCCGTATAACGCAATATCCGTAGAGTATAAAAGTAAGGAGTGGTTGATTTTATGATGAAAGTCAAGCCCGTAAAGCTCGGCAAAACCGAGCGCATGAGCTTCTCCCACATCGACGAAGTCATCAGTATGCCGAACCTGATCGAGGTCCAGAAGAACTCTTATCAGTGGTTCCTGGACGAGGGCCTGAAAGAGGTCTTCCACGACATCGGCACCATTGAGGACTACACCGGTAACCTGGCGCTGAGCTTCGTGGACTTCCGTCTGGATAAGGAGCCCAAGTACAGCATCAAGGAGTGCAAGGAGCGCGACGTGACCTACGCTGCCCCCCTGCGCGTGACTGCCCGTCTGCTGAACAAGGAGACCGGCGAGGTCAAGGACCAGGAAATTTTCATGGGCGACTTCCCGCTGATGACCGATGCGGGCACCTTTGTGATCAACGGTGCCGAGCGTGCCATCGTCAGCCAGCTGGTCCGTTCTCCCGGCGTATTCTACGGAGATGCCAAAGATAAGGTAGGCAACGACCTGTACAGCGCAACCATGAACCCCAACCGCGGTGCATGGCTGGAGTACGAGACCGATGCCGCCAACGTGTTCTATGTCCGTATCGATAAGAACCGCAAGCTGCCCGTCACCGTGCTGTGCCGTGCGCTGGGCCTTTCCTCTGATGAGGAGATCCTGAACTTCTTCGGCGAGGATGAGCGCATCCTGGCCACTCTGGAGAAGGATACCACCAAGAACCAGGACGAGGGCCTGCTGGAGGTCTACCGCAAGCTGCGTCCCGGCGAGCCCCCCACGGTGGAGTCCGCTACCAACCAGATCAACATGCTGTTCTTCGATCCGCGCCGCTACGACCTGTCTCGTTTCGGCCGCTACAAGATGAACAAGAAGCTGTCTCTGGCCCGCCGCATCACCGGCTTTGTTGCCGCTGAGAACATCGTTGCTCCCCTGACCGGCGAGATTATCGTTGAGGCCAAGGGCAAGATCACCCGTGAGCTGGCCGAGAAGGCAGATGCCGCCGGTGTGGATACCGTTATTCTGAGCATCGAGGGCAAGAAGGTCAAGGTCATCACCAACGGCTGTGTGGACGCACAGGGCTTCTTCTCCTTTGATGTCAAGGAGTGCGGCATCAACGAGCGCTGCTCCTTTGATGAGATCAAGAAGATCCTCGACACCACCTCCGATGTGGAGGAGCAGAAGGAAATGCTCCGCCGCAACCATGACCAGCTGATCGGCCGCACCGTCACCGTGAAGGACATCCTGTCCTCCATCAACTACCTGAACGGTCTGGGCCACGGCGTTGGCACCACCGATGATATCGACCATCTGGGCAACCGCCGCATCCGCAGCGTCGGTGAGCTGCTGCAGAACCAGTTCCGCATCGGCTTCTCCCGCATGGAGCGCGTCATCCGTGAGCGCATGACCCTGCAGAGCCAGGATCAGAGCGTGATCACCCCGCAGGCACTGATCAACATCCGTCCTGTGGTTGCCGCCATCAAGGAGTTCTTCGGCTCCTCTCCGCTGTCTCAGTTCATGGACCAGAACAACCCTCTGGCCGAGCTGACCCACAAGCGCCGTCTGTCTGCTCTGGGCCCCGGCGGTCTGAGCCGTGACCGCGCAGGTTTCGAGGTCCGTGACGTTCACTACAGCCACTATGGCCGTATGTGCCCCATTGAGACCCCTGAAGGCCCCAACATCGGTCTGATCTCCTATCTGGCATCCTACGCCAAGATCAACGAGTACGGCTTCGTTGAGGCTCCCTATCGCAAGGTCAAAAAGACTTACGACGAAAACGGCAAGCTGATCGATCAGGTCGTTACCGATGAAGTTGAGTATATGACCGCTGACGTTGAGGACGAGTACGTTGTTGCTCAGGCCAACGAGCCTCTGGATGAGACCAAGCACTTCATCCGTCCCCGCGTTTCTGCCCGCCGCCGCGATGACATTCTGGAAATCGATGCCGATAAGGTCGATTATATGGACGTTTCGCCCCGAATGATGGTCTCTGTTGCGACCGCCTGCATCCCCTTCCTGGAGAACGATGACTGTAACCGTGCTCTGATGGGCTCCAACATGCAGCGTCAGGCAGTGCCTCTGATGGTCACCCAGCAGCCCATCGTGGCTACCGGTATGGAATACAAGGCTGCCACCGACTCCGGCACCGCTGTTCTAGCAAAGAACGACGGTATCGTTGAGAAGATGGATGCCGACCACGTCACCGTCCGCAATGCACAGGGGGGCGTGGACAATTACCCGCTGGTCAAGTTTGCCCGCTCCAACGCAGGCACCTGCATCAACCAGCGCCCCATCGTTGAGGTGGGCGAGAGCGTCAAGGCCGGTCAGGTGCTGGCCGACGGCCCCGCAATGCGCAACGGTGAGATCTCTCTGGGTAAGAACGCCCTGATCGGCTTTATGACCTGGGAGGGCTACAACTACGAGGACGCTGTCCTGCTGAACGAGAAGATCGTCCGCGAGGATGTGTACACCTCGATCCATATTGAAGAGTACGAGACCGAGTCCCGTGACACCAAGCTCGGACCTGAGGAGATCACCCGTGATATCCCCAACGTCTCCGAGGATGCCCTGAAGGATCTGGACGAGCGCGGCATCATCCGCATCGGTGCCGAGGTCAAGAGCG
>ERZ837487.4112-NODE-4112-length-11925-cov-4.496040_pt1 | contig 11925 bp, 10 predicted proteins | sample MGYA00519911_ERZ837487 | MGnify/ENA primary metagenome ERZ837487 (study PRJEB31850, sample SAMEA3708818) | human gut metagenome | biome: human gut; feature: human-associated habitat; material: faeces | place: China | collected 2014 ...
TTATTTTCTTCATCAAGTTCAAACTTTCAATCCACGCTCCTACAAGAGGAGCGACGCTACAAGCGTCCTTCCAATAATTAATGATAATCTTTCAATCCACGCTCCTACAAGAGGAGCGACACTTCCAACGTTATATGCAAAAGACACTAGAGCGCTTTCAATCCACGCTCCTACAAGAGGAGCGACAATCACACTCGTCTATACCGATTCCCTTCATCTTACTTTCAATCCACGCTCCTACAAGAGGAGCGACTATTTGCACCATAAATTTTTGGATTTTTCTCATTCTTTCAATCCACGCTCCTACAAGAGGAGCGACTATACATATTCATATATCCATCATCACATGAGTATCTTTCAATCCACGCTCCTACAAGAGGAGCGACAAATCTCCTGCTTTGTCAAGTCCTCTCTTGATTTCTTTCAATCCACGCTCCTACAAGAGGAGCGACTTCTGCCATATCATAAATCATGCCGATTTCGTTAACTTTCAATCCACGCTCCTACAAGAGGAGCGACCCATTTTTCAAGTTTTCTTTGTGCTAAAATTAACCTTTCAATCCACGCTCCTACAAGAGGAGCGACTACCGCTTCACTCATAAATTTATCTAATGGCATTCTTTCAATCCACGCTCCTACAAGAGGAGCGACTGGGTATTTTTCACTAAGCAAACAAAACGGATATCTTTCAATCCACGCTCCTACAAGAGGAGCGACATCATCTGCATTAGCCAATAAATGAATCATGATCTTTCAATCCACGCTCCTACAAGAGGAGCGACGTATTATACATGCCAGAAGCTTGAGCATCTTTTCTTTCAATCCACGCTCCTACAAGAGGAGCGACAAGAAAGAATTGATAGTTTCGAAGATACTGTATTCTTTCAATCCACGCTCCTACAAGAGGAGCGACGGTTGTACATTTTTACCATTTTCACTACCTAACGCTTTCAATCCACGCTCCTACAAGAGGAGCGACTTTACAGAATCTGGCGTTAATGTTTGAGGATACCTATCTTTCAATCCACGCTCCTACAAGAGGAGCGACAAAAGATACTGCTTCTCTTGATAAACTTCTTGCCACTTTCAATCCACGCTCCTACAAGAGGAGCGACAACTGTTCGCGACCATTTGTTAGAAAATAAAGTCTTTCAATCCACGCTCCTACAAGAGGAGCGACAACCATCCGCATAAACTTTTCTTGTTCCAAAAGTTCTTTCAATCCACGCTCCTACAAGAGGAGCGACTATGTATTCTATAGGCACTTTTTCAGTACCTATACTTTCAATCCACGCTCCTACAAGAGGAGCGACATTTTTTATGTTATTTTCTTCATCAAGTTCAAACTTTCAATCCACGCTCCTACAAGAGGAGCGACTAGAGCCGATTACATTATATGATGTACCCAAACGACTTTCAATCCACGCTCCTACAAGAGGAGCGACAAATACACCTAAAACTTCAAGTGATGTACTTGACCTTTCAATCCACGCTCCTACAAGAGGAGCGACAGCAAAAATGCACAATATTCCTTATGCATCTCTGCAATAATTATTGCATAGTATCTATATAATTCCATCAAAACCGCAATAATTATTTTATGCAACACAAAAAATATTGCATTTTTCCGGTGCGAATCATCCGCTTTTTCATGTTCGCTTATGATCCGCACCACTTTAAAATATCAGCGTATTTTCTACTGATATTCCTTTTTTTACACCCAGACATTCTATTTTCTGTTTTTGTTTATCGTTTAAATAATAAATACGAATGCTGTCTTTTTCTTCGTCTATAATTTCCTGTAGTTTTCCTTTCAGCATGCGACACTGGGCACCATCTACAATACATTCAAAAACAGAATTTTGTACTCGTACTCCATAGTTTACACATTGTTTTGCTACTTTACGAAGTCTGCTCTTTCCTGCTTCATTTTCTGTATTAACATCATATGTAATCAATACAAGCAAAATATCACCTCTATTTCCACAAAAATGGCGGATATGCATCAATGTCTCCACGTAAATATCTTGCCAAAAACATTGCCTGCATATAAGGAACCATTCCCCACTGAATCTTTTCTTTTAAATATGGATGTATTATCTGTTCCTGTTTTCGCTTCTGCCATTCGTCAAGCACTCTCTTTCTGGCATCATCTGTCAATAAGATTGCTCCATCTTCTTTTTCTATAAAATCTGTTTTGCCCACCATCCTTTTATTAATAAGGCGCAAAACAAAACGATCAGCCAGCGCAGGCCGAAGTTCTTCCATCATATCCAATGCCAGTGAATATCTTCCAGGTCTATCTCCATGTAAAAATCCGACACATGGATCCAGTCCAACTGTTTCTAACGATGCTGCCATCATGCTTGTTAATAGTGTATATACAAATGATAATAATGCATTTACCCTGTCCAGAGGTGGTCTTCTGTTTCTCTCATGAAAATAGAAATCTTCTTTTTGTTGTAAAATCAATTCATCAAAAACAGAAAAATACTGTGACGCAAGTTCACCCTCTATTCCCCTGAGTTGATCTTTGTTGTTACTGATTCTGATATCAGGTATTTTATCCCGAAGCCTCTCTGAAACAATTTTTAATTTATCTGCATCTGTCTGTAGTGAATGATCTCTTATGGTACGTTCAATTACCCATCGTCCATTATAAACTTTTCCGACAATCGTATTGCGTGCAATCTTTAGGCTTTCCTGCTCGTCTGCTGCAACTTCATACTGTTTCTTCCTCAGAAGCACATTTCCTTTTGTCTTTCCTTCTACCCTTGCCAGGAATGAGCCGGACGGCGTCAAAAATACAATTGAAATATTATTATCTGCACATTTTCCCATCAACGCCGGACTGGCTCCTGCTCTGCTAAACGTTACAATCATTTCAAGATTATGAAGTGGCATTCTTCCAAGCTCTGTACCTTCCTCTTTAATCACCACATTTTCTCCATCCAGAGATAAATATTTATTCTCGGATGTGATATAGAGAGTATTCAACAATTTTTTCATGTGTTATCCTCCAAATCTTCTGCCAATATATTATTCATGTATGTTTCAACATTTCCCGTTTTTTCCAGTTCCGGCAGACACAAATCTTTTAAAGAACACACATAACATGCTTTCTTCTTTTTTGCTTTTGGTGTATAACCTCTTTCATAATATTGATGCATTTCATCAAACATATCTTTTACGTTCTGCTTGATACCCTCTGTAATCTGAATATTAACACGATGCTTTATCTCTCCATAATACAATGCGCCCTGTGTAATTGTACAATCCAACATTTCTTCCAGACACATGGCCTGTGCAGCTACCTGCAGGATATCCGCATCATGATCTTTTGGTTTTCCTCTTTTATATTCTATCGGTAATGGCGTATATTTCCCACCAAATGTACGTATCAAAGTACCAGACTCATCTGCATGAAATTCCACAATATCACAAATCCCACTCACACCCATTATTCGTGAGAAAACCGGCATTCCACGAGAAATGATGATATCTTTTCTTTTCTCGTGGGATGCCCCATTATGCGCCTGTCTGTGCATAAAGTTTCCATCCATTGTCTTGTAGTTTTCAGTCCATTGCTGTTCCAGATGAATCAATGCCCATTGTCTTCTACAAAACGCAAAATGCTGTATCCCGGAGATCATCAGATAATCGTCTTCTTTATATTCCTTCAATTATTTCCACTTCCAATCCTGGTAAAGAATTTAATGTAAATTCGTAATCATCAATACTTTTTGGAAATTCTGTCTTCTTCTCAATTTTCAGTAAGCGATGAACTTTTGCAGAAGAATATTGTCCCATCGGGCAATTATGTTTCCACCAGTAAACCCTTACCACTTCCATGCTTCCGTCCGGTCTTGCAGATGATGCATCATTTTCAAAAAGCGTCCTGAGCGCTTCTTTTATCTTTTCCGCATCTTCATCTGAAAATCCTGTCTTTTCTGCAAGCTGATGATTAATACTTCCCTTCACGGTATACATGGCAAAATTAACACGATGCTTCATTCCCATCGTATCTGCCCCTCTTTTATCGCTTGTTTCTGAATTTACACTTTTCGTGATCTGTATGCTTTCAATATCAATAGGATCTACGCTGAATGCTGACTGAATTGTTACAGGTCCTCTCACTCCAACTGATACGGAATTTCCTTTGAAAGCAAATACCTGTCCAAATGCTCTCACATCAATCCACGTCTTACATGCAGCTTTTGCATATGCCTCATTATCCTTTGCTTTCAATGCTTTCTGCATCTCATCATTTGTCTTTGTCCTGTCTGCAAGACTCTTGCATCCATCATCACAGCGTTCTTCGCTTTGTATAAAAATTTTCTCTCCCATATCCTGCAGACGATTTCTGATTTTTCTTTTCAGACATACATCCGAAATCTCTCCGAATCCGTCAAAATCTTCTCTTGGACGATTTCCATTCAATGGATCCCCATTCGGATTTCCATGATTTACCATAATCACCACTTCAAAATCAATTTTGTTTGTAAATGCTCCCATTACTCTTCTCCTCCTTCATTCGACTTTTCGCCTTTTGATTTCATTAATTTTTCTCTTTCCTCGTAATAACCAAGTAAATATCTTTCATTCAAAGGATTGTTGTTGAATCCATCTGTTTCCCGAAGAACATTTATGATCTGCATTATTTCGTTTTCTATTTTCGCTCTTGCACCCGGATTTAACCGTTTCAGATATGCTCTCACTATATGACTATAGAGTCTTTCATAAGTGATTGCCGGACGTCTGGTATACACATTCCACATTTTCTTTGCATTGGTAAGTCTGTCATCTGTTTTACTTTCCTGTAAATATAGTGCTCTCTCCTCGACTTTTTCAAGGATAGCAAGTAATTGTCCAAACAGATAGCTTCTGTCTTTCTCTAGCTCCATACTATTCACCTTCCCATCAAATTCATTATATTTTATCATTGCACAAGCCACCGGCGCCACACAGTTCTGCCACACAAAAGAGCTGTATGCCTGTGGATTTGAAGCCCTGTTTACAGCAGCTTTCACAATATCGGCCGGTATTTTCGGGCTTAATCCGATAATACACGGTAAAATTCTTCGGATTGTAGTTTTTTTCAGTTTATCACTACATGCCAGATATCCTTTTTCCTGTTCTGTTCCATACGCAGCAAGTGCTATCTCATTTGGTGATGGCGCTGTGTTATTTATGAACACCCATTTTTTTGTTTCATGTAATTTTATCCATCGTGGCCAGGTACAATTCTGATGCCAGTGAAGAACTCTGTCTATAAATTCATTTCCCGGAACTTCCTGATAGTAAGTAACAGCTAACCTTCCTGTTGTTGCTGCATCAACCGACAAAATGATTACTTCATCATCCGGTTGGAGTTTTGCCCGGTATCCAGCCATCGCCTGATTCAATTTCTCTGCAAATTTTCTGTCGAGTTCTATGTCATCCTCGTCCCTGCATTCTGCTGCCCAATCAAAATCTGCCAAAAATGTTTCCTGTGTATCTCCAAATAAATCAACTACATCCAAAGCCAGATTAGAATCTTTTTCTTTTAGATTTTGTGGAAGCTTCCACACCACAGTCATCTCACCGTCTATATATTTTCCCTGCCTTGCTAACAACCAGCGCAAAGCATTATGTGCTTTCTGCGAAGTTTCATATCCAATACTGGCAGCCTGCTCACGATTCGCGAACCTTCCCCGGTAAGTAAAACCAGAGGTATCATTTGCCGAAAAAATCTTTGCTTTATCCCCGGAATTTCTGATTTTCGATGGATGTTTTTCAGAACATTGTATCTTTTCACCCGTCACATAATCTATATTACAATTATGCAAATTAGTCTTGTAATACTCGATAAAAGAGTGATACATTTCCGGCTCTTTCCACAATTCATGTTTTTCTCCATTATCCCATACTGCAAATCTTACCATCGCATCTTTTTGGGCAACTGACTGAATTTTATTTTCATTTTCGGACAGAAAACCATCTTCAGCCAATACCAATAATTTTGCTTTTATTAAATCCTGAATCAGTGTAGCTTTTTTCAAATAAAGATATACACATTGCAGCCACTTATTGGAAAATTCAGAGCTTGTCCATTTTCTCAAACTATTAATGTAATCATTATAGTATTCTGTCTTGTCCTCATTTGTGTATAACGAATAATCTCCTGCAACATAGCAAAGTTTGTCACATAATGCATGCGGACAGCTTCCATTACTTCGCGAAGCCGAATCCTCGGTTACTGGGATAATCGTGATTTTATCTTCCCCATCCTTTGGAATGATTCCGGACAAAGCCGGCATAAATTTACCTTTTAGGTCAATCGTCACTTCTATCTGCGCATTTGCTGTAGAATGCGAGATTGGAAGTAAGATTGGATCTTCATTTACCTTTTTCCCCACAATCGCTTCGCATGCGTCATATGTTTTTTCAAGCATTTGTATCCAGCCCAAAAAGATTCCCCCTTTCAAATTCCCTTATTCCACAGAAATTTTTTTCGTCAAATGTTTTCATTTCCATTTCCGCAACTACTTTTCTGATCTGACATTCTTCCGGTTCCGGAAATCTAATCACTCCGTCTTTCATGTATGCATTCCATAACCGGATCGTCATATGCTTTTTCTCATTCTCCCTGACTGCTTCATCCGAATATGTAATTCCATGTACCATGATTCCAAAAGAAATATTTCCATCATTGTCATAGAATCCTTCTCCTTCCATCACTGTACAGGGTTCTACATATCCCTGACATTCTCTTGTTCCAAGAAAAATATCTCTCCTGCCTCCTCTTTCTAACATTCTTTTTGCAATTTGATAATGCTTATTCTCATTCCGGTCATTTACAAGATCCGGTCTGTTTTCATTCCATACAAAATGTGCTTTCACCCGGTATTCTACATCTTTTAAATATGTGTAAGATGCCAGATCGTTTCCTCCCTGATATTTTATCGGGCGCATTCCCTTTGACTCTGTCCGTATTGGATGCATCACTCTGCACTCATCAATCACCCACGTAAACGTAGGTTTCCAGTAAATACTTTCTGTGATTCCTTTCAATGCTTGATACGTTGGCACCTGATATGACAGTTTTTCGCCTCCTGTTTTCGTTAATGGATCGGTGAAAAGTGCATATTTCCCATAGACTTTATATTCTATTGCATTTTCTCTTTCCATTCTTCTTTCCCCCTTTTTCAATAATATTGTAATACAAGTTCATTGAGCAGTCCTTTTTCCATATCATAATTTTTAGCTACATATACGTCTGGTAAAAGCCTGCTTTCTTCTATCACTCCATTTTGTAAGCATTCTTTTAATTTATTTTCATAAACAGACACCGTATAACGCTGTATCTTTCTTAATAATCTTTTTTTATCAGATACCGTCTGCGCTGTTTCCAGTTTTTCAAGGATATCCATTCCCTCTTTATATGGAACTATCACTGTTTTTCCCTCTTCCTGAATCGGTCTGTAGTTTTCTCCTGCTGTTTTAAATGCCTGTCTGATGAAATGTTTCCGTTCTCCCGGAAATCCACTGCTCAATAATTTATATATTGTTTCGCCTTTTCCTATATCATAATCCATTTTATTGCTGACTTCCTTATAATAAATTTCATAATACCAATCCATCCACTCTGGGAAAATAATACTCTCCGTACTATTGGACTGATTATATTTTTCACAGACTTCTTCCGTTTTCTTCTGAGCTGTTCGAATCACCTCAAATTCATCCCCAACTAATTGAATTACAGTAACCCTCCCCTGCTCCATTTCCCCGTTTCGGTTGCAACGACCTGCCGCCTGTGCGATATTGTCCAATCCTGCAAGTGAACGATAGACATGATTGACTGACAGATCCACTCCCGCTTCTATCAGATTTGTACTTATAATCAAAACTTTTTCTGTACTATTTTTCAGATAATTTTTTATGCTTTCCAATTGATCACTCCGATGTTCCGGACATAAGTTTGTTGTCAGATAAAAAATCTTCACATCTTTCAATTCTGCTTTTATATAATCAAAAAATGCTCCAACTGTCTCTTTCTTATTCAAAATTAAAAGTATTGTCCGTTCCTTTTGGAAATCATTGAATATCTTCTCTCCCAGTGATTCAAATGTGTCTGGCTCATTTATTTCAAAAGAGATGTTTGTACGCTGAAAACGCTGAAAAATATCACACACTCCTGTGACCATATCCTTAGGCGCTGTATATAAAATCTTTCTTTTTATATTGCCAGATGCCAATTGCGGTTGGGTGGCTGTACACAAAATAATAGTCGCATGACATACATAACATAGAAAATTCATCATAAGATTAAATGTGTGTATTGTCTGCACCGGCAGTGCCTGTGCTTCATCTACGATAATCACAGAATTTTTCAATTGATGAAAACGGCGGATGCTTTTATTTTTCTGTGAAAACAACGTATACAAAAATTGAATCATAGTTGTACAGATAATCGGTTCCTTCCATGCAGTATCTATCTGCTTCTCCTGTTCATCAGAATTGCTGACATTTGAGTGATGTTCCATCACCCATTCTTCGTTTCTGACTGCTTTCTTTATCACTTCAGTGCTTTGTTCTGTGATGGATATGAATGGCGATATGTAAAATATATGGGAAACTTCCGGTGTTTTTCTCTCTGCTGCCACTTTCAGTGCATATCCCAAAGATGCTAACGTCTTTCCCGCACCTGTCGGAAGTGATAACCGATATATTCCATATGATGTCTCTGAGAAATTCATACATTCTTCTCTAATCTTTTTTCGCAGTTCGAAGATTTGTTTTTGTTTCTCTGTTCTGAGATTCTCCTGTGCTTCTTTTTCCAGCTTATCCATATATTGCTGATAATTTTTCAAAGCCTTCTGATATACGTTTGCAGTTTCCATATTATCATCAAGCATACTGTCACCCATTGCTCTTGCTGTATCTGTCCAGTCTGAATCTATTTGCAAAGACAAAAGCAATCGTTCCATACAGCTCATATAAAAAAATCTCTCTGTGCCTTCTGTCTGTCCATTCTGACAGATTTGTTTTAATGGTTTCAAAAAAGCGGTTATGAATTCACCATATGCCTTTCTCATCTGACTGCATAACATATCTTTTGTAAAATGCATTTCTTCAAACCACAGTCTTGCAATTTCATCCAGTTTTTCTTTTTCAACCACATTCAATCTGACTTCAAACTTGTCTTCGCCATCTTCATCTATGCAGTCATAAATTCCATGATGTGCCGTAATCGTATATGAAATAAGCTCTATCAAAAGCCTCATATCTTGAACTGAATGATAGGGACTGTTCTTAAATTCCTGCATTAATAATTCAGCTCCTGCAGAGCTATGATTTACTGCTCCCCTTTTGGGTAGATCATCTTCTTGCTTGATATATGCCTGAAATTCAGTACTAAACTTTCCTGCATCATGCAATTGCAGACAAAGTGCTGTTATTGTCCCTATTCCAAGCGCAGTTCCTTCCATCTGCGCATATTGCTTTGTTCCTGACAAATGTTCTGTTAATCCTTGCTCCATTTCATTTTCTTTGTGTGCCAGATACATCTTATCTCTCCTTTTTCTTCATATTATTCCTTCTCTTTTCAATTGTCAATATAAATTATCCATATTATAGAATAGTATTTTATTTATTGACATTTTTAATCTATTATTTATAATAAAGACTGTCGTATTTACTACGTGGATTGAAAGTATAATATGGATAATATCATTCTCTTTCAGCAGGGGTTTTCCCTGCTGATTTCTCATTACTAAAGATATAACACTTTAGCAGTCCAATAATTTGTACATTTTAATTCAAATTAACAAAAAACTGCTATTTAAATATTTAAACCGCAGAAGTTAGAAATATGGTTACACTTTGGAAACATTCAATAATGAATTACTTAGAACATTTCCGCAATCAAAACCGGGTATCAAAATAAGGCTTTTTAACAGGTAATATGGATATAACGTAAAAAGCCGTATACCCGAGTAAGGTAAGTACGGCTTTGTTTCGGCATATAGCGGAAAATGATTTTCATATTTCTTGATTTTTTCTTAAAATGTGTTTTTTCCATCTATTATAATCATTTTTATTTGCTTTTTGAAAAATAGAACCCTGCATAATCATTTGGATTATGCAGGGTTCTCCGTTCCCATTATAACATACCAAGTAATAACCGGGAACTACAGCCACATTTATGCGCATGGCTTTCGGTGGGCGATTATAACATACCAAGTAATAACCGGGAACTACAGCTTTGTGCGGTTTCCTCTTTCCCCTGCGTCGATTATAACATACCAAGTAATAACCGGGAACTACAGCAGTACCAAGACACAACTGTAAACGTACATTATTATAACATACCAAGTAATAACCGGGAACTACAGCGGCCCTCAAGCGGTACAACGACAAGCAGACATTATAACATACCAAGTAATAACCGGGAACTACAGCGTTGCTTGTTTAACCAAACTATTCATAAGAATTATAACATACCAAGTAATAACCGGGAACTACAGCATATGACGGACTTGACTGTCTTAAGACTTTATTATAACATACCAAGTAATAACCGGGAACTACAGCGCCGAAGTGGTAGTTGCTAGGAGTGAACCTATTATAACATACCAAGTAATAACCGGGAACTACAGCATATTTACCGCATCCGCAATATGCGAATGTATTATAACATACCAAGTAATAACCGGGAACTACAGCCAAGCTGTTTGGGAATCGTTTATTGATGATATTATAACATACCAAGTAATAACCGGGAACTACAGCGATCCCGGCGAAGGAAACATGTGTGAAGAATTATAACATACCAAGTAATAACCGGGAACTACAGCTGGTAGCTTTGGTCATGTGTCTGATTTAAGATTATAACATACCAAGTAATAACCGGGAACTACAGCAAACGGAAACGGCGAAGCAAATAACATTAAATTATAACATACCAAGTAATAACCGGGAACTACAGCCCATCCTTCTTTTTCCCATACAGCCATTTGATTATAACATACCAAGTAATAACCGGGAACTACAGCCTTCTAGCAGCGTCATATTTGCGTTGATCAATTATAACATACCAAGTAATAACCGGGAACTACAGCCGATGTCTGTCCGTTCTCGCGGACTGCTTCATTATAACATACCAAGTAATAACCGGGAACTACAGCTTGACTTCTGCCGCTGATGAACCGGTAATAATTATAACATACCAAGTAATAACCGGGAACTACAGCTAAAGTTAGTGAGGTGAAAAATGAAAGAATATTATAACATACCAAGTAATAACCGGGAACTACAGCATAAACAGATAACGTATCAAATGGTATATAATTATAACATACCAAGTAATAACCGGGAACTACAGCAAATTGCTTCCTCTCTCGCTTCTCTGTTGTATTATAACATACCAAGTAATAACCGGGAACTACAGCCGACTGGTGTGTTTATTTGCAGGATTTCATATTATAACATACCAAGTAATAACCGGGAACTACAGCCTTTCAACAGTTTCTGCATTTCCTTGTTCAATTATAACATACCAAGTAATAACCGGGAACTACAGCATGCGGATTAATTAGAATTTGAGGTGTTAAATTATAACATACCAAGTAATAACCGAGAACTACACCCCTGGTCTTGGATTGTCAGGAAAAGCAGCGAAATCCACTCCGTTTTTATGTAACCATTTTGCACCACACTTTGCCATAAAATCATTGGGATCATCTCCAAATAATCCAATAACCACACAGTCTGAGCCTTTCGGATTTTCATAATAAGTTCCATAGAAACCGTCTTTTTCGATTTCAAAAAATTGCTTTTTCACAACCTTTAATGATTCAATCTTATTGCATTCTACATTTATTTCTACGAAAAAAATAATACTTTAAATAAACGCGATCATATATAACGGTAATGTAATGATAC
>ERZ837487.4113-NODE-4113-length-11921-cov-3.220378_pt1 | contig 11921 bp, 9 predicted proteins | sample MGYA00519911_ERZ837487 | MGnify/ENA primary metagenome ERZ837487 (study PRJEB31850, sample SAMEA3708818) | human gut metagenome | biome: human gut; feature: human-associated habitat; material: faeces | place: China | collected 2014 ...
AACGAACTGGCTCATAGAGTTGAGGAAGGTCGTGATGCCCTGTGCGAACATAACGAACGGTGCCACGCAGATAGCGACTGCACCGGCGCAGGTGCCGTAGATCTTGCCGACCTTGACGCACTGCATATCCGAAGCCTTGGGATTGATGGCAGTTCGGTACAGGTCGAGGGTAAACATGGTCGATGCGGAATTGAGCACCGAGTTGAACGAGGACAGGATCGCGCCGAACAGAACAGCGGCGAAGAAGCCCATGACCGGCTTGGGAACAACGGCGGAAACCAGTGCCGGATAAGCGAAGTCGATCGCGGAGGAACCGGCCGCCGCCAGCTTGTCCTGAATGGACGGCAGGTGGTAAGCGATAACGCCCGGCAGCACCAGATAGAAGAAGCCGATGGTCTTGAGGAAACCGCAGTAGATCGCGCCCTTCTGACCTTCCTTCAGGCTCTTTGCAGCAAGTGCGCGCTGTACAAAGGACTGATTCGTGCACCACCAGTACAGGTTGTTGAAGAACATTCCCGTGAAGATGAGCGGCCACGGCAGAGCCGGTTCAGCGGCATCCCACGAAGCCCATGCGTTGAGCTTTTCGGGTTCGGTTTGTACGAGGTACTTGACACCTTCTACAAGACCGCCGCCGGTGGTCTCGTGACCCAGCAACGTCAGCGCGAGGAACGGGATCATCAGACCGCCGATGATAAGGCCGATGCCGTTGATGGTGTCGGATACGGCAACCGCTTTCAAACCGCCGAAGATGGCGTAGCAGCCGCCGATAATGCCGATGACGACACACAGGATTGCGACAGCCTGGAACTTGCCGATGCCGAAGATACCGGAAATATCGAAGATATTCTCAAATACAACTGCACCGGAGTAAAGGATGACCGGCAGATTGAGGATGGAGTACATCACAACGATGACGAACGAGAACATCAGCTTGGTGCCGCGGCCAAAGCGTGCTTCCATCAGCTGCGGGATGGTGGTCGTGCCCATTTTGAGGTAGGTCGGCAGGAACCACAGCGCCAGCGCAAACAGCGTGAACAGTGCACCGACCTCCCAGCCGATCGGGCTCATATTGGAAGCCCAGCCCTGACCGTTTGTGCCGACAAGCTGTTCTGCGGACAGGTTGGTCAGCAGCAGCGAGCCTGCGATGACAATACCCGGCAGTCCGCGCCCCGCGAGGAAGTATCCCTCGGCGGTGTCGAGCTTGTCATCTCGGGTCTTCCACGCTGAAATGACTGCCACCATGACGGTGAAAAACAGGAAGCTCAGCGCGATCCAGATCATGGAACTGAAAAATGACATTTTGTTTCTCTCACTCTCTTTTGGGGGTTTTTCGATTTTGTGAATGGCCTTGTTCACTTGACAATCACAGAATATCACAGCGGATTTCCGGTTGCAATAGCTTGGGCGCACTATCATTTATCCGTGCATTATATCGTGATTATGCATATTAAGATTGCGAGTGTTTACGATATTATGCACAAAAATGGCGCTATCATTGTATCATTGGCGATGTGTGGCACAACATTTTCGTGCAGATGTAACATCTGGCGCAGGGAGAGAATATGTGATATTATATAAATAAAGAAAGCACGAAGGGGTGAAGCGTATGGTAACGATGCAGCAGATCGCAGACCGGTGCGGCGTGTCGCGCGGCACGGTGGACCGCGCCCTGCATCATAAAGAGGGCGTGCGCGAGGAGGTCGCGGAGCGCATCCGGGCCACGGCGCGAGAAATGGGCTATATCTCGAACCGGCTCGTCATGCAGCAGACGCGACAGTGGAAAATCGGCGTTGTGCTGCATTCGGGGCATTCGCCCTTCGTGCAGATGCTCTGCGAGCTGTTCAGCAGCTTTTCCGAGCGGGAGCTTATCCCGAATATCACGGTCATCGTGCGCGTTATGCAGGACATGGATGTGCAGCACCAGCTGACGCTCATCGACGAGCTGGTAACGACCGAACACATCGACGGACTGGCGCTCATGCCGCTGGCGAACACACTCGTGCGCGACCGCATCAACACGCTCAGCGAGCAGCAGGGCATCCCTGTCGTGACGTTCAACACGGACATCACGGACGCGAACCGCCTCGCCTATGTCGGCGCGGACAACATCGCGGCCGGACGCGCGGCGGCAGCGCTGCTCGGCATGGTCATGCAGGGTCGCGGCAGCGTGCTGCCGATTCTGGGACAGCGCAGCGGTCACTATGCCGACTCGCAGCGATACACCGGATTTCTGAGCGAAATGGCGGAAAACTTCCCCGGTATCCGCATTCTGCATCCGGAATGCTCGTTTCTGGACGAAAACCTCGCGGAGCGCATCGCCTCCCGCGCCATTCACTCGGACGAGGAAGTGAACGGCTTCTACCTGACCTCCGCCGGACGCGAGGGCGTGTACCGCGCCGTGAACGCGGCGGAAAACCGCGAGAAGATACATATTGTCGTGCACGACATCACCGAGGGCAACGTCAGAATGGTCAAGCAGGGGACGGTCGATTTCATCATCGGGCAGGACGTCAAGACGCAGGGAACCCTGCCGATCCGTCTGCTGTACGATTACCTCGAACGCCATCAGTTCCCGAAAGAGCGCATGAACATTACGGATATTACGATTAAATTCCGCTGCAATGTGTAAAACGGAATAAGACACGTCACTCCCGGTTCGGGCGAAAGCGTCTGAGCCGGGAGATTTTTTGTGGCCGGGCGGCTGTCAGTTCCGCCGGGGCGGATTTGTGGGATATGTACACCTCGTTGGGAAAGATGCACGAAACCGGACGGGCAGGTTTTATGCAGGCTGCCAAAGTTCAAAAATAAATAAAAAAGGCTGTTGACATTCCCGGAGAAATCCGCTATATTAGCATCATAAAGAAAAACGAGCACGAGCTCGTAAACGACGAGCACGAGCCGCTTGAAAGCGAGCACGAGCTCGAAACTTCAAGCAGAATGATTTGTAAAACCAGACCGGATATGCTATGATTCACCAGAGAGGATGTGGAAACCCGGTGAAAGTAACGATAAAGGAAATCGCGGAACGCGCTGGTGTTCACCGCGCCACGGTAGACAAGGTACTGCATAACCGGGTCGGTGTCAGCGATGAAGTAAGAATGAAGGTGCAGCGCATCATCAACGAGATGGGCTACACGCCTAACCCGGCCGGCCGCGTGCTTCAGCGGCAGGGTCAGGTCTACCGCATCGAGGCCATTCTGGTCGAGGTTGACGCTATGCCGTTCCTCAAGGAGGGCATCGAGCAAGGCGTGAAAAATCAGGTCGGCTTCGACATTGAAGTGACCTATTCCATCAGCAAATTTCAGGATGCCGAACGGCAGAGAGAATATATCGACAACGCCATCGCCGCAAAGGCGGACGGCATTATCCTCAGTCCGATCAACGCGGACTGCGTGAGAAAGGCGGTCAACCGGGCGGTGGACGCCGGCATCACGGTCATCACTACGAACGCCGATATCGAGGGCACCAAACGTCACTGGTGCGTGGGCGCGGACAACGCGCAGGGCGCACATATCGCGGGACGCATGATGGGCCTATTCCTCGGCGGAAAGGGCAGAATTGCGGTGGTTTCCAGCGCAATCGCCTCGGAGAACAATAACTGCTACGTGCAGCTCCGCGAAAACGAGTTCAAGCGGTTCGTTCGCGAAACCTACCCCGATATTCAAATCGTAACGACGATAGACAGCTTCGAGAACCCGCAGATCACCTACGAAAAGACAGCCCAGCTGCTTCGCGATTATCAGGACCTTCAGGGACTGTATATCACCTGCGGCGGCGTTTCTCAGGTGGGACGCGCACTTGAGGAGAGCGGCAGGGCAAAGGACATCCGCGTGATTTCCTACGAGGATTACCCCGAGGTGGTCGAGTTCGTCCGGAAGGACGTCATCGACTGCACGCTCGCCGGAGAGATTCAGAAGCAGGGAGAAATCCCGGTGCAGCTCATCATGGACCACCTGGTTTTCGGCAAGCAGCCAGAAAACGACCAGGTATTCACCGAAATCAAGGTTATCGTCAAGGAAAGCCTGTAAAACAGTTCAAAAAAGTATTTGCTTTCATCGGCAGATATTTTTTTACAGACTTACGAGCTCGTGCTCGTAAACATAATTTTTTTTAGAGGATAACGAGCTCGTGCTCGTAATTCTTGGAAGAGCAGAAAAACAGGAGGAAAGAAGGAGGAAGCAGCATGGCAAATCCAGAGTATGTACTGGAAATGCGGGATATTGTGAAGGTATTCCCCGGCGTGCGTGCGCTCGACGGCGTTAAGCTCCAGATTCGACCCGGCAAGGTGCATGTAATCTGCGGCGAGAACGGCGCAGGCAAATCCACGCTGATGAAAATCATCAACGGCACCTATGTCGCGGATGAGGGCGAGATGATCTATAAGGGAGAAAAGATCGGCCCCCACACCGTACAGGATACCTTGAAAATGGGCATCGCAATGATCTATCAGGAGCTCAATCCGGTGCTCGAAATGACGGTTGCGGAAAACATCTGGCTGGGACGCGAACCGAGGAAGGGCAAGTTCGTAGACTTCGGCAAGATGCAGAAGGATACGCAGGAGCTGCTCGACAGGCTCGATATGCCGTACAAGGCAACGCAGAAGATGTACGAGCTGTCCATCGCGGGCCATCAGCTTGTGGAAATCGCAAAGGCAATCTCGTGCAACGCCTCGGTCATTATCATGGACGAACCGTCCTCGGCCATCGGCGACGAGGAGATCAACGTTCTGTTCAAGCAGATTTTCTCGCTCCGCGAGCAGGGCGTCGCCATTCTTTACATCACCCACAAGATGGACGAGATCTTCCGCATCGCGGACGACATCACCATCATCCGTGACGGTCAGTGGATCGAAACCGGTCCGGCGAGCGACTACGACCCGGACAAGCTCGTGGCCCGCATGGTCGGCCGCGAAATCACGAACGTTTTCCCCAAGGACACCACGGTGCCCATCGGTGACGTTATCCTTGAGGTCAAGGACCTGACGCAGAACAAGGCGGACGGCGGACGCTTCCGGAACATCAATTTCCAGCTCCGCGCAGGCGAAATCCTCGGCTTTGCCGGTCTGGTCGGCGCAGGACGAAGCGAAGTCATGCGTGCCATCTTCGGTCTTGACCCGATTTCCTCGGGTTCGGTTTACCTGAACGGGCAGGAGGTCCACATCAAGAACACCCGCGACGCCATCAACCACGGCATCGCAATGGTAAACGAGGACCGCCGCACCTACGGTCTGGTGCTCGGCCGCAGCATTCACCACAACGTTTCGCTTGTCAATCTTCAGAAGTACACCAAGGGTCTGATTGACGACAAGGCAATCAGCCGCGACGTCGAAAAGATGCGCGAGCTGCTTCAGATCAAAATCGCAAACGAGGACGTCGAAGCCTCCACGCTTTCGGGCGGCAACCAGCAGAAGGTCGTTCTGGCCAAGTGGCTGGTGGGCGACGTCAAGGTCATGATCCTCGATGAGCCGACCCGCGGCATCGACGTCGGCGCAAAGTCCGAAATTCACAAGCTGATGACAAACTTCGCCCGTCAGGGCATGGGCATCATCATGATCTCCTCCGAGCTGCCTGAGGTTCTGGGCATGAGCGACCGCGTCGTCGTCATGCAGGAGGGCATCGTTCAGGGTGTTCTCGATCGTTCGGAGGCAACGCAGGAAAGCATCATGAAACTGGCTACGAGGGGAGCAGGAAAACAATGAGAAAACAGGCAGAAAAGAAAAAGTTCAACTTCGGTCAATTCTACGGAAAGTACGGTATCGCGCTGATTTTCGTCGTGATCTTCATCGCGGCATCGCTGTTCGTTCCGGGATTTCTGAGCACGTACAACCTCAAGAGCATCCTGCTGGCGATTGCCTGCACGACCGTGCTCGGCTTCGGCGCAACCTTCATCATCATTCTCGGTCACATCAACATTGCCTACGGTTCGGAAATCGCCTTCATAGGCTGTATCGCCTGCATGGTTGACGTTGCGACCGGCTCGGTCTGGGCAGCCATCGCGGTAGCGCTCGTAATCGGCGTCGTGCTCGGCGCACTGACCGGCTTTATCATCACAAAGTTCAGCATCCCCGCATTCATCATGACGCTTGCGCTCACCGAGGCCGCACGCGGCGGCGCGGTCCTTGTCACCAAGGGCAACACCATCTCCGGCATTTCGAGCGGCTTCACCTTCATGGGTCAGGGCTATGTCGGCCCCATCCCGATGGCAGTTATCATCCTGCTGCTCTGCTTCGCAGTCATGTGGGTCATCCTCAACAAGACGCCCTACGGCCGCTATATCTACGCGGTCGGCGGCAACCCCAAGGCGGCTGAGGCCTCCGGTATCAGCCCAAAGGCAGTCACCTTCAAGGCATATCTGCTCGACGGCGCGCTCGTCGGCGTCGGCAGCCTGCTGCTGATGGGCCGCCTGAACTCTGGCGTTCCGGGCGCAGGTCTTTCCTACGAAATGGACGCTATCACCGCTGTTATCGTCGGCGGCACCTCGATGTCCGGCGGCTCCGGCACCCTCGGCGGCACGCTGGTCGGCGCGGTCATTGTCGGCATCATCAACAACGTACAGACCCTGATGGGCGTTGACTCCAACATCCAGAAGATCGTCAAGGGCGTTATCATCGTCGGCGCGGTTATCATCGACGTTGTCACCAAGAACTCCGCAAAGAAGGATCGCTGAGCCGCAGAAAAAGAATGCAATCCCGCGCGGCGGCAAGGCTGCACGGGGTGGTAAAAGAGTAAGAGAAAAAAAGGAACACAAACAGGAGGAAAACATTATGAAAATCTGGAAGAGAATCGGCGCAATGGCAATGGTAACGGCTTTCTCGGCACTGGCACTCACCGGCTGCGGCGCAGGCGGCAGCAGCTCCGGCGGCGGCGACTCCGCAGGCGGCGACGGCATGAAGATCGGCTATGTAAACCTTGCGGATACCGACGTATTCTGCATGGCACGCGAGAGCGCACTGACCGCCGAGCTCGAGGGCACCGGCTACTCGGTATCCTTCTCGGACGGCAACAACGACAACCAGAAGCAGATCGATCAGACCAACGCATTCCTCGCAAAGGGCGTTGACGCGCTCATCCTCGTACCGGCTGACTCGGACGCGATCGCCCCGGCTATCTCCGCGGCGAACAGCAATGGCACTCCGGTCATCTGCCTCGGCATCAAGGCAAACTCCGGCGACTTCACCTTCGTAGGCTCGGAGAACTATGACTCCGGTCATATGCAGGGCGAGTACATGGCGGAGAACCTGCCGCAGGGCGCGAAGGTCCTGTATCTGGCAGGCACCGCCGGCCTCCAGCATTCCGCTGACCGCCGTCAGGGCTTCAAGGACGCGCTCGAAGAGGCAGGCCGCTCCGACATCACCATTCTGGCCGATCAGGACGGCGATTACGTCAAGGACGAGGCAATGCGTATCTGCGACGCATGGATTCAGACCTACGCGCACGGCGGCAAGGCTGATTTCAACGCAGTTGTATGCGCAAACGACCAGATGGCGCTCGGCGCTGTCGAGTCTCTCAAGGGCGCGGGTCTGCTGACCAACGCAGGCGAGATCCTCATTACCGGTGTTGACGGCTCGGACGACGGCCTCAAGGCAGTAGACGACGGCTATATGTGCCAGACCGTTCTGCAGGACGCAGCAGGTCAGGCAAAGGCGACCCACGAAGTTCTCGAGAAGCTGAAGAACGGCGAAACCCCGGACAAGGAAGTTATCGTTCCGTTCCAGTCCATCACCAAGGACAATGTTGCTGACTACCTGAAGTAACACCCGCTATTCATTCGACCATATCTTAACTTTCTTCTCCCTGCGGGACGGCTCGCAGGGAGGGAAAACCCCGGCAGAAGGAGAAATATATTATGGAAACTTTAAGAATCGGACTTGTAGGCACCGGCGGCATCGGCCGCACCCATATCGAACGCATCAACAACACGCTTCAGGGCGGCAAGGTCGTTGCCTGCGCCGACCCGGCAGGCGCATTCGGCCTTTCGGTTGCGGAGAAGTATTGTATCAAGGGCTTTGAAAATCCGATCGACATGATCAACGACCCGGAAATCGATGCAATTCTGTGCGCAACCGCAGATCCGTATCACGAGGAGTACGTTCTGGCTTCTATCGCAGCCGGCAAGTACGTATTCTGCGAGAAGCCGCTGGCTCCCAAGGCTGACGCCTGCAAGCGCATCGTTGAGGCGGAGATCAAGGCTAGCAAGAAGCTGGTTCAGGTCGGCTTCATGCGCCGCTACGACGAGGGATACAAGCAGCTCAAGGCGGCGGTTGACAGCGGAAAATACGGCGAAGCGCTGCTGCTGCACTGCGCACACCGCAACCCGTCTGTTCCGGATGACTGGGACAACTCCATGGCGGTCGAGAATTCCATGGTTCATGAGATCGACGTGCTGCGCTGGCTGCTCGGCGAGGACTACGCGACCGCTGAGGTTCGCTACGGCAAGTCCACCAACAACGGTCCGAAGGACCTACACGACCCGCAGATCATGATCTTGACCACCAAGTCCAGCGTCCGCATCGACGTTGAATCCTTCGTAAATAACAAGAATGACTACGACATCAAGTGCGAGATCGTATGTGACGGCGCGGTGCTCAACATGCCGAAGCCGAATTACATCTCGGTAAACGCAAATGCAACCACCGGTCAGGCGATGTACACCGACTGTTTCCAGCGCTTTGCAGATGCGTATAACGCGGAAATCCAGACCTGGATCAACGCCTCCAAGGCAGGCTACGTTGACGGCCCGACCGCATGGGACGGCTACTGCTGCCAGGTTGCAGCGGCGGCGGCTTCCAAGGCACGCGAGACCCAGACCATTCAGCCGGTCGTCTACGACGAGATGCCGGACTTCTACAAGGCATAATTTCCCGCACTTTTCTTCAATTCATCTCAGAACCTATCTTCTCTCTTTTTTCTTCGGCGGGTGTGCGAGGTTCGTGCACCCGTCCGCACTGCAAGGAGGCAAATTTATATGAAACTCGCAATCTGCACCGATGTATTCGCTGACCTGTCCTACACGGATATGCTCGACAAGGTAAAGTCCCTCGGCATTGACGCGGTCGAGATGACCGCCGGCGGCTGGGGCGCACGCAAGCACTGCAACACCGCCGAGCTGCTCGCGGACGCAGGCAAGCGTGAAGCGTTCATGATGGAGCTTGAAAAGCGCGGCATGCGCATTTCTGCACTGAACACCTCGTGCAACCCGCTCTGGCCGTCCAAGACCGGCGAGGAATACAAGAAGTCCATGTATGACTGCGCAACGCTCGCAGGTCTGCTTGGCGTTAAGAAGATCGTAGCCATGGCAGGTCTGCCGGCAGGCAACGAGACCGACACCACTCCGAACTGGATCACCTCCACCGTCTCCTGGCCGGACTTCATGGCTCCGGCTTATGAGTACCAGTGGAAGGTAACCATCGAGTTCTGGAACGAATTTATCGCACACTGCAAGAAGTGCGGCATCGAGCATATTGCAATCGAGGAATTCCCGGGCACCATGGTTTGGTCTGCTTCGACCCTGCTCAAGCTGCGTGAGGCTACCGACCCGATGCTCGGCATCAACCTCGACCCGTCCCACATGATGGTTCTGGGCGCAGACCCGATCGCAGCGGCGCGTGCACTGAAGGGCTGCATCTTCCATGTGCACGGCAAAGACGCCCGCATTGAGCGCGGTCTGGCTGACACCGACGGTCTGCTCGAGCCGCGCCCCGTTACCGAGTCCGCTGACCGCGTATGGAACTACGTTGCAGTCGGCTGCGGCAAGGACCTGCAGTGGTGGAAGGAATTCTTCTCTGTCTGCCACATGATGGGCTACGACGGCGACGTTTCTCTCGAAATGGAGGACCTCACCATGACGGTTGACGCCGGTGTTCATACCTCCATCGACGCGCTCCGCCAGACGATCAGCCGGTAAAACGTAAAATATAAAACAGTATAAAACCCCTTCCCGTTATTCCTCTCGTAACGGGAAGGGGGTGGTTTTTCGGGGGGTAAAGCCCATCATGCAGCCGGTCTGTGCCTTTGGTTCTCTCGTGAAATTTCAGGAGGTGTATCGATGGATCAATTCTCTGAGGTCGTTTAGCGTGATATGCGCAATATCATTGGCGTTATCAGCAGGCGATGGGGCGTTTTCGGCAGGGTAAGGGACGTAATAAAGCGTATCATCGTCACCTACTAACATCTGACAGAATTTCCAACCCAGCTGTTCATATGCGTCAGCCGGCATATCGTCGGTCGGAGCACCGAGGAAAAAGATATACTGCTGACCGACTAAAGGGCTTTCCTGCATATCGGCTGCTTGGCGGATGATCGTATTTTCCAGCTCTTCATCCGTCATATCGGTATAGCTTTCTCGATTATGTTCCGCCGTGGCAACATCTTTCATAGAAATATACCCGCCATATGCGTAGATGGTAATGTTTGACCTGTCCGACGGGTCGCCAGACAACACGTCTTGTACAGCGGCGTCAATAACGGTCCATGCGTTAGCACCGATGGAAGTATATTCCATGCTATCGACTGTCGCCTGAACGATGGCAGTTGCGTGCGGAATGACTTCTTCGAGAACTGGGCGATATGCTAAATCAAGGCGGGAATTGTCGTTTATTACGGTTTTATCCTGATAAATTGAGGGCGTTTCTTGCTCGAAGAGTATGATTTCAGAGTCGGGGATTGGGGTTTCTTGGGGCAGGGGAGTGTTGTCTGTTGCGGAAGTCTGATCGTCAGCGCTCTGACACGCCGTCAGCGAAATAATTACAAGGACGCTTAGGAGTAAAATGGATATTTTGGCTCGGTGATGCTTCACGACAGGTCGCTCCTTTCCGTTCATGGATAGATTTATTATATCGCTGCATCAATAGTCTGTCTATTCATTTGAAAAGGAAACGGTATATTCCCAATTTGATAAATAAAAACAGCAGGCACATTCGTGTCTGCCGTCCTGCTGCCCGTCACGGCTTTTGTGCTGTGGCGGGTATTTTTTTGCGTTGAAATGGCCTGTCCTTGCGGCTGCCGGAGATTGGCGGTCAAGGGTGTTAAAAAATGTACGATTTGCTACACAGTGTACAGTATTTTTACTTTGGACTGCTTATCCCATTAAAGTATTTACAATTATATCAAAAAATACGCGAAACTACAAGGCTTTGGCAGGTTATTAACCTGTACTATTTGCTACACTTTTGTCGAGCAATGTGAGGGTTAAGGGATGGAACCGAGAAGCTTTTATTACTCCTGCACACCGGAAGCTGACCGCGAAACGCAGTTCGAAAGCTTCCGTTCGATGGGAGCACACGAAAGCGAGATTTTCATTGATGTGTGCGGGAACAGAAAATCGAGCCGCAGCAGTCTGGCGATGCTCAAGCGCATCGGCCTGCGTGAGGGCGACCGGCTGACTATTCCGACGCTGTACTGTTTGAGTGATTTGAAAAAGGGCCTTGCAGATGAGCTGAACTGGCTTCGACAGCACGGAATTCAGCTGCGGATTGCTGATATTCCGATGACGATGCGCTGCTCTGATGAAACGGAGCAGCGCCTTGCCAGCGAAATGCTGTATCAGGTGATCGATGCGACGGTTCTGAAGGAGCGCGAGGAAAAACGCCAGAAGCAGAGCGAAGGCATTCGTGCGGCGAAGAAGAAAGGTGTGCATATCGGCCGCAAGCCGATGGAACGCGGCGCGGCGTTCGGGACGGTAAAAGCGCAGTGGCAGCGCGGTGAGATTTCGCTCAGAGAGGCCGGAAGACGCCTCGGCGTGACGCATCAGACGTTTAAGAAGTGGGTGGAGGAAGACCACTCAGAGCGCTAGGATAGATAGAAAAGTGAGGATATATAGATGAAAGGCATTATTTTAGCAGGCGGCAGCGGTACGAGACTCTACCCGCTGACCATGGTGACGAGCAAGCAGCTGTTGCCGATTTACGACAAGCCGATGATTTA
>ERZ837487.4134-NODE-4134-length-11861-cov-12.456717_pt1 | contig 11861 bp, 10 predicted proteins | sample MGYA00519911_ERZ837487 | MGnify/ENA primary metagenome ERZ837487 (study PRJEB31850, sample SAMEA3708818) | human gut metagenome | biome: human gut; feature: human-associated habitat; material: faeces | place: China | collected 2014 ...
TGTTTTCGACATAGCTTTCTCCTTTCTTGCGCCTTATTATATCATTTTTTGTTTTGATATGATATACTTTAATGGAATATGCTGTTTTCTTTGGAAAAAGCAGAAAAAGGAGTTTAGGATATGAAAACAAAATTTGGCATTGTAGGCTGCGGCTTTCTGGGCGGCATTGTGGCCAACGCATGGAAGAACGGTCTGCTGTCGGACTATGAGCTGGTGGGCGTGACCAGCCGCACCCGTGCTTCGGCAGAAAAACTTGCCGCCGAGGTGGGCTGTCCCGTCTGCGATGATGTGGATGCTCTGCTGACACTGCAGCCGGAATACATTGTGGAGACTGCTTCGGTGGAGGCTGTGCGCGCCATGGCTGTGCCTGTACTGAAAAAAGGCGTGAATCTGGTCATTATTTCCATTGGTGCCTTTGCGGACCTTGATTTTTACGAGCAGGTCAAGGCCGCTGCCGTGGAGGGCGGTGCCAAGGTGCATCTGGCAAGCGGTGCCATTGGCGGCTTTGATGTGCTGCAGACCGTCACTCTGATGGCCGAGGCGCAGAAGCTGGCCGAGACGGCAGGCATTGAGACCCACACCGGAGCCAAGGGCTTCCGCAACACGCCGGTATGGGCCGACCACCTGCTGACCGATACCGAAAAGACCACCGTGTTCACCGGCAATGCCAAGCAGGCCATTGCCACCTTCCCCCGCCGCGTGAATGTGGCTGTTGCCACCTCGCTGGCCACCACCGGCCCGGAGATTACCGGCGTGACCATGCACTCGGTACCCGGCTGGGTGGGCGACGACCACTGCATCACCGCCGAGATCGAGGGCGTGAAGGCCGTGGTGGATATCTGCTCTTCCACCAGCGCCATTGCCGGTTGGAGCGTAGTTGCCCTGCTGCGCAACCTCTCCTCCCCCGTATGCTTCTATTAAAGGAGGACTTTACTGATGTTCAACAAACTGGTGGTCATTGAGCCGGTAAGCCTGATTCCTTCCGCCGAGGAAGCGCTGCATCAGTACGCAAAAGAAGTGGCGCTGTACCGCGATATCCCGGCCAGCGATGACCAGATCGTGCAGCGCATCGGAGATGCCGATGCCGTGCTTCTGAGCTACACCTCCCGCATGGGCAAAAATGTGATCAAGCGCTGCCCGAATATCCGTTACATCGGCATGTGCTGCAGCCTGTATTCTGAGGAAAGCGCCAATGTGGATATCGCCTACGCCCGCACCCGCGGCATCAAAGTGCTGGGCATCCGGGACTACGGCGACCGCGGCGTTGTGGAGTACGTCCTGCATGAGCTCACCGGCATCCTGCACGGTTTTGGGATGCCCATGCTGCGGGACGAGCCGGTGGAGATCACCGGGCTGAAGGCAGGCATCATCGGGCTGGGTGTGTCCGGCAAAATGATCGCCGATGCGCTGCAGTTCATGGGTGCCGACATTGCCTATTACAGCCGCACCCGCAAGCCGGATGCCGAAGCTGTGGGCATGGCCTATAAGCCGCTGGCACAGCTGCTGACCGAGAGCGAGGTGGTGTTCACCTGCCTGAACAAGAACGTACTGCTGTTGGGCAAGGACGAATTTGCACAGCTGGGCGCAGGCAAGGTGCTGTTCAACACCTCCATCGGCCCGGGCTTTGACTCTGCTGCTCTGGAACAGTGGCTTGCTCTGCCGGGCACCCACTTCTTCTGTGACACCCGTGCCGCTGCCGGCCCGGTGGGTGAAGACTTCTTTGCCCGTGAGAATGTGCATTGCGCGAATGTTTCTGCCGGACGCACCAAGCAGGCTTTTGTGCTGCTGAGCCAGAAGGTGCTGGCAAATATCCGCACTGCACTGGGAGAATGATATAAAAAGGAAACGCTTCCCGGCCGGGGAAGCGTTTCCTTTTAGGCTTTATTCAAAATTGTTGTGATCTCTTCCAGATTCGCCGCAAATCGGATGCCCCGCTGACGCTGCGGCGTGGAAAGGCCTTTCTCGATCATTTTGGCAAGCAGTGCTTTCAGGCTGTCGTAGTAGCCGTTCAGATCATACAGGATGCAGGGCGCGTCCAACTGGCCCAGCGAGACCTTGGACATTACCTCTGCGATCTCTTCCAGCGTGCCGGTACCGCCGGGGAATGCGATGAAGGCATCGCCCAGCTCGATCATCTTCGTCTTGCGCTCGGTCATGTCCTTGGTGACGATCAGCTCGGTCAGGCCATCGTGCTGCAGCTCCTGCTGCACAAAGAACTGCGGTTCCACACCGGTCACCGTGCCGCCTGCGTCCAGCGCGCTCTGGGCAAGCTGACCCATCAGGCCGCTGCGGGAGCCGCCGTACACAAGGCGGTGCCCGTTTGCACCGATCCAGCTGCCCAGTTCCCGGACAGCTTCCGCCAGCGCAGGATCATTGCCCGCATTTGCTCCAAGATAGACCGTGATGTTCATGGTATTTCCCCCTTTGTTTTTTCCATTTTACCACGCAGCGGGCCGATTGAAAAGGGCCATCCCCTTGCAAATGCAGCGGCACTGTGGTATTCTTGAACGCAGAAAAAAGGGAGCCTGCAAAAGCAGGCTGAGAGTGGGCTGTTTGCCCAGACCTGTGACCTGATTTGGACAATGCCAACGTAGGGAGATACTGCTGCTTCAAAGTGCGGAGGTGCCTCCTTGCGGGCATTTCCGCATTTTTTGCAAAGGAAGTTGTAACCATGAAAACTGCATTGACGATTGCCGGCAGCGATTCCAGCGGCGGTGCTGGCATCCAGGCCGATATCAAAACCATGACTGCAAACGGCGTGTACGCCATGAGCGCTATTACCGCACTGACTGCCCAGAACACCACAGGTGTGACCGGCATTTTTGAAGCCACGCCCGAATTTCTGGCACAGGAGATCGATGCCATTTTTACCGACATCTACCCGGATGCCGTCAAGATCGGCATGGTATCCTCGGCAGAGCTGATCGGTGTGATCGCCGAAAAGCTGCACACCTACGGCGCAAAGCATATCGTGGTGGACCCGGTGATGGTTGCCACCTCCGGCTCCAAGCTGCTGCGGGACGATGCCGTGCAGGCACGGACCGAAAAGCTGCTGCCCATGGCAGAGGTGGTCACCCCCAACATTCCGGAGGCTGAGATCCTTTCCGGCATGAAGATCACCGATGCGGCCGGAATGGAGGCCGCTGCAAAGCTGATCAGCGAGAAATACCACTGTGCCGTGCTGTGCAAGGGCGGCCACCAGATCAACGATGCCGACGACCTTCTGTGGCGGGACGGCTGCGGCAAATGGTTCCGCGGCAAGCGCATTGCAAACCCCAATACCCACGGCACCGGCTGCACCCTGTCCAGCGCCATTGCATCCAATCTGGCAAAGGGCTATGATCTGGATGCATCTGTGGAGCGCGCAAAGGCCTACATTTCCGGCTGTCTTTCTGCCATGCTGGATCTGGGCCATGGCTCCGGCCCCATGAACCACATGTTTGCACTGAAGGGAGAGTTTGTGGGTGAGTGAGCAGACCTTTGTGCAGCAGCTGGTACAGGAAAGTCTGCCCGTGTGGGAGAAATGCCTGCACTCAGAATTTCTGACCCACCTTGCGGATGGCACACTGGATGAAGCCTGCTTCAAGGGCTACATCGTGGAGGACAGTCTTTACCTGCGGGAATATGCCAAGGTGTTTGCCTGGGGCATGACCAAGGCAAAGGATATGCAGACCATCCGCACCTACTATTCCCTGCTTTCCTTCGTGAATGAGAGCGAGGATGCAGCCCGCCTGCACTATCTCAAGCACTTTGGACTGACCGATGAAGGCATCCAGAGCCTGCCGCTGCGGCCGGAGAACCGTGCCTATGTGGACTCTATGATCGAAGCCGCCAAAAACGGCGAGGGCGCAGCCGAGTGCATGATGGCCTGCCTGCCCTGTATGCTGAGCTATGGCTGGATCTTCCAGAAACTGCTGGAAGAAAAGCCTTCCGTGCAGGATACCCTTTATGGTGCACTGGTGGTGGACTATGCTGGCAAGGGCTATGAGGCGGCCTGCCGCGACTGGGCCGCGTTTGCAGAAAAAGTCTGCGAAGGCCTGAGCGACGAGCGCCTTGCCCGCTGCCGCGAGATCTTCCATGCCTGCTCGGAGCACGAGCTGAACTTCTGGGCCATGGCAGCTTCCCCGCGCAGTGACCTGTAATTTTTCCTAAAATATAAAATGCACCCGGCCTGTGGGCAGAACCGGGTGCATTTGTTTTGTTCAGGGTTTCGTGGCCGCAGCCGCAGGCATGAGCCTTAGTGCCGGAAACAAGGGAGCCCTATGCTGCACTAAATGGTGTATTCCCGCACAGCGTCCTTCATGCTTTTTACATATGCGCCAATATGCTCCGGTGCATCCTTGCCGTACTGTTCCAGCAGTTTGATGATGGCCGAGCCCACAATGGCACCATCGGCGATGCCCGCCATTTTTGCTGCCTGCTCCGGCGTGGAGATGCCAAAGCCAATGGCGCAGGGTGTCTTTGTATTCTGGCGCACCACCTCTACGATGGACGCAAGGTCGGTCCTGATCTCGCTGCGGGTGCCGGTGACGCCCAGACTGGAAACAATGTACAAAAAGCCCTCAGCTTCCTTGGCGATCATGGCAATGCGGTTCTCAGAGGTAGGGGCGATCATGGAGATGAGGTCCACACCGTATTTGCGGCAGATGGGCAGAAATTCGTCCTTTTCTTCATAGGGCAGATCGGGCAGGATCATGCCGTCGATGCCGATCTCCGCGCAGGTGGAGATGAACCGCTCAGCTCCATAGGAGAACACCACATTTGCGTAAGTCATGAACACCAGAGGGATGGAAACATCCTTGCGCACTTCCCGCACAAAATCAAATACCTTATCTGTGGTAGTGCCCGCTTTCAGTGCGCGGATGTTGGCCTCCTGAATGGCGGGGCCTTCGGCGGTGGGGTCTGAGAACGGGATGCCCAGCTCAATGAGGTCGGCACCGTTTGCCGCCATGGCGCGGACGGCTGCGGCGGTGGTGGCAAGATCCGGGTCGCTGCAGGTGATGAACGGAATGAACGCCTTGCCGTTGTCAAAGGCCTTTGCAATGTTACTCATGAAGATCCTCCCCTCTGTAGCGGGCAATGGCGGCACAGTCCTTATCGCCGCGGCCGGAAATGGTGATGACGATGATCTGATCCTTGTCCATGGTGGGTGCCAGCCTGATAGCATGGGCCACGGCGTGGGCCGATTCAATGGCCGGGATGATGCCCTCGGTGCGTGCCAGATACTCAAATGCGTTCACGGCTTCGTCGTCCGTAATTGCTACATATTCGGCGCGGCCGATATCATGCAGCCATGCGTGTTCCGGGCCGATGCCGGGATAATCGAGACCTGCAGAAATGGAGTAGACCGGTGCGATCTGACCGTACTCATCCTGGCAGAAATAGGACTTCATGCCGTGGAAAATGCCCAGACGGCCGGTGTTGATGGTGGCAGCTGTTTCAAAGGTATCGATGCCGCGGCCTGCAGCTTCGCAGCCAATAAGGCGCACATCCTTATCCTCAATGAAATTGTAGAAACTGCCGATGGCATTGGAACCGCCGCCCACGCAGGCAATGACGGCGTCCGGCAGGCGGCCTTCCTTTTCCAGCATCTGCTCCTTGATCTCCTTGGAAATAACCGCCTGAAAATCACGCACGATGGTGGGGAACGGGTGCGGCCCCATTACCGAGCCAAGGCAGTAATGGGTATCGCTGATGCGGCTGGTCCACTCGCGCATGGCTTCGGATACTGCATCCTTCAAGGTGCCGGTGCCACTGGTGACGGGAATGACCTCCGCACCCAGCAGACGCATCCGGTAGACGTTCAGGGCCTGACGCTTGGTGTCCTCCTCGCCCATGAACACCACGCATTCCATGCCCATCAGGGCAGCGGCGGTGGCGGTGGCTACGCCGTGCTGACCGGCGCCGGTCTCGGCAATGAGGCGGGTCTTGCCCATCTTTTGGGCAAGCAGTGCCTGACCGAGAACATTGTTGATCTTATGTGCACCGGTATGGTTCAGGTCTTCGCGCTTGAGATAAATTTTTGCACCGCCAAGGTCCTTGGTCATTTTCTCAGCGTAGTACAGGCGGCTGGGACGGCCTGCGTATTCGTTGAACAGCTCGGTCAGTTCACGGTTGAACTCCGGGTCGTTTTTGTAGTGGTTGTAGGCTTCTTCCAGCTCAATGACGGCATTCATCAGCGTTTCGGGGATATACTGTCCGCCGTGGATGCCAAAGCGTCCGTTGAGATTTGTCATGGTCGTTCATTCCTTTCCTGATGGGTCATTTTTGCGTACAGCGGCCACAAATGCCGCCATTTTTGCGGGGTCTTTCTTCCCTGCTGTTTCAATGCCGGAACTCACATCCACTGCGTAAGGATGCAGACGCTCCACAGCATCAGCGGCATTGTCCGGGCCAAGCCCTCCGGCAAGAAAATAGGGACGGTCAAATTTCTCCAAAATGGTCCAGTCAAATGTTATTCCGGTCCCGCCTGTGCCGGAGTCCAGCAGAATGAGGTCTGCCGGACTTTTTTGCGCCTTTGCAAGGCTTGCGGCATCCGTCACGCGGAAGGCCTGAATGAGCGGTTTATTTGTCAGCTCCCGCAGACGGCTGATGTAGCATTCATCCTCCTGCCCGTGGAGCTGGGCAATGTTGATGATGCCTGCATTCAGCAGATCAGCCACCGCTTCCGGTGCTTCGTTCACGAACACGCCCACAGCCTGAATTCCGGGGGAAAGCTGTGCTTTTAATGCTGCGGCTATTTCCCGGGAAACAGCCCGTTTGCTCTTTGCCGCAAACACAAAGCCGATGTACTCCGGCTGCAGCGCGTTTGCCGCCGCAATGTCCTCCGGGCGGGTCAGACCGCACAATTTGATTTTTGTCATAACAGCCCTTTCAGCTCTTGCAGCTTCGCGGTTTTATCCGGCGCGCGCATGAGCGTTTCACCAATGAGCACCGCGTCCGCCCCAATGGCTGCAAGCTGTGCTACATCCTCGGCAGTTTTTACGCCGCTTTCCGAGACAAAAAGCACATCCTGCGGGATACGGGCCCGCAGGCGGCGGCTGTTTGCAGCATCCACTGTGAAGTCTTTCAGGTTGCGGTTGTTCACGCCGAGAATTCCGGCCCCAGCCTTGAGCGCCCGGTCCACCTCGGCATCGTCGTGGGCTTCCACCAGTGCGGAAAGGCCCAAGCCGTCACAGATGGCAAGGTACTCTTTGAGCTGTACATCATCGAGGATGGCACAAATCAGCAGCACCGCCGAAGCACCCAGAAGCTTTGCTTCGTAGATCATATATTCATCCACGGTAAAGTCCTTGCGCAGGCAGGGCGTGGAGACGGCAGAAGTGATCTCTTTTAAATAGGCATCCCTGCCAAGGAACCACTTGGGTTCGGTGAGCACCGAGATGGCATCCGCACCGGCAGCTTCGTACTCTTTGGCAATTTGCAGATACGGGAAGTCCGGTGCGATGAGGCCCTTGGAGGGCGATGCTTTTTTGCACTCGCAGATGAAGGCAAGGCCCGGCTTTGCAAGGGCTTTTTCAAAGCGGAAATCGCCTTTTGGCAAGGCCAGTGCCTGCCGCTTTGCTTCGGCCAGCGGCACGGTCTGCTTTGCCGCTTCCACCCGCTGCCGGGCGTGTTCGGCCAGCTGGTCTAAAATGTTCATGCATTTTCCTCCGGGCGGTTGCTCACCTCAATGAACTTTTCCAGCACAGCCGCCGCCTTGCCGCTGTCGATGAGCCGGGCGGCCAGCTGGATGCCGTCGGCCATCGTGTCCGCTTTGCCGCCGATGTAGAGAGATGCGCCCGCGTTCAGCAGCACGGCATCACGCTTGGGGCCTTTCTCGCCTGCCAGAATAGCACGTGTGATGGCAGCATTTTCTGCCGGTGCGCCGCCTACAAGGTCGGCTTTGGTGCAGCGGGCAAGGCCGAACTGTTCCGGCTCGATGGTGTAGCACTTATACCAGCCGTCCTTGATCTCGCACACCTTGGTGGGTGCACTCAGGCTGATCTCGTCCAGCTTATCCTTGCCGTAGACCACCATGCCGCGCTTGACACCCAGACTGATAAGCACCTGCGCCAGCGGCTCTACAAGGTATTCGTCGTAAACACCCAGCAGCTGCATAGCGGGCGAACCGGGATTGGTGAGCGGCCCAAGGATGTTGAACACGGTGCGGAAGCCCAGTTCCCTGCGGATGGGGCCAACGTACTTCATGGAGGTGTGATACTTCTGCGCAAAGAAGAAGCAGATGCCCACTTCGTTCAGCAGTTCTACACAGCGGGCGGGGCTTTGCTGGATGTTCACGCCCAGCGCTTCCAGACAGTCGGCAGTGCCGCACTGGGAGGACGCGGCCCGGTTGCCGTGCTTGGCCACCTTCATGCCGCCTGCCGCTGCCACCAGCGCCGAGGTGGTGGAGATGTTGAAGCTGTGGGCGTTGTCGCCGCCGGTGCCAACGATCTCAAAGATATCCATGCCGGTGTCCACCTTGGTGGCGTGGTCGCGCATGGCGGCGGCGCAGCCCGCAATTTCGTCCGTGGTCTCAGCCTTGGCGCTCTTGGTGGAAAGCGCCGCCAGAAAAGCTGCGTTCTGGGTAGGAGTGGTCTCGCCGCTCATGATCTCGTTCATCACGGCATAGGCTTCGTCGTAGCTCAGGTCCTGCTTGTTGACGATCTTCACAATGGCTTCCTTGATCATTTTCTTAACCCTCCATAAAATTTTTTAAGATCCGACGCCCCTGCGGGGTCAGGATGGATTCCGGGTGGAACTGCACACCGCAAATGGGATATTTTGTGTGCTGCACTGCCATCACTTCGCCATCGGCGATGCGGGCCGTTACTTTGAGTTCCGGCGGCATGGTGGCGGGGTCTGCTGCCAGCGAGTGATACTTCGTCCAGTGTGGGCCGTATCTTCATGGCTTTTTCCCTCCCGGTAAAACAAAAACTCCCCCGGCTCTTCTGCCGAGGGAGTGGAAAAGAAAAACGCCCCTAACAGAAGAACTCTCTTCTGTCAAGGACGAATAAAATATGGCCTTTTATCCGCGGTGCCACCCTGACTTCATGGGCATGACCCCATGCACTTGGCGGGATGCCAACACATCCCCGGCAACTGACGTATGCCCTACGTTGCAGAATACTGTGCGGCGAAAGTTCTCCGCAGTTCCCTGCACCCTCAGCGGTCCATTTCGGGAAAATATAACGCAAAGTCACACTTTCCTTGACGAACTGTTTCCGGTCTGCTTCTCAGCTGTGCAGGCTCTCTGTACAGGCATGGTTCGCCGTTATCTCCGCTTCAACGGTTTAGTGTATTGAATTTGGCTATATTAAACCACGGATTTTTCGTTTGTCAATACCTGTTTGCAAATTTTTCAAAATCAGCCTATGTCCACAGTGGGTTCAGCGCTTCCGGCGGCTGTTCGTGCTGGAAAACCTCACCGCTTTTGCCGGCCTGCGGCGGCTGTGCAACGCACTGTAGTAGCCAAAGGCAGTGCCGCATAAGCCGCCCACAATGTGCATGAAGTTTGCTACATTGTCGTGCACAAAAATGATATCGTACACCTGCTGACCAAAGTACAGCGCTGCAACCAGCAGCATGGTGACCGGGATGCCGCCGGAGAAGCCCGCCAGCGACGAAAGCATGATAAGCATGAACACGATGCCGGACGCGCCCAGCAGCCCCGAACGTGGGAACAGCACGCATTGCAGCACGCCGGTGACCAGAGCGGTGAACACCATGCCGCACAAAAGCGGCTTGCTGCCGTACTTTTCTTCCATTGGCGGGCCAACAACGAGCAGCAGCAGCATGTTATTCAGAAAGTGGTCCCAGCTGGCATGGCCCAGCACATGGCCGAACAGCCGGATGTAGAACAGCGGGTCCTTCAGCGAGGAGCGGTAGACACAGAACAGATGCATCGTCGTCCACCCGTCCGTCCACTGGTCGAGGAACAGCACCAGAAGTGACAGCAGGAAAAATGTGAGGATCACCGGGGAGTTGTACTGCAGTTCCAGTTTGAGTTTTACTTTTTTCATCCTCTTGTCTCCACCCAGTATTCGCCCATGCTCTGGCCGGGCTGGTTCGTCACTTCATCCTTGAGGTAATCGCCAAGGCCGCAGCTTTCCGGCTGCCATGCAAGGGCTGCTTCCACCGTGGGGTACTCCACCTCGGCATACCAGAACTCGGTGGGCTGGCCTTCGTCCACATGGTTCACTTCCAGCACAGAACCGTCCGGCAGGGTGTAGCTGCGGCGCAGCTTCGGGATGAGAGGTTTAGCGATAATCTTGTATTCCAGATCATCAAACAGTTCTTTGTCGATGCTGCGTTCGATCTCCTCACGGGCAAGACCGCCCCCGGATTTGAAGCAGAGGATGTAGTCCGTTCTGCCGCCGGTGAGGGCTTCTTCCCGGATGCGCACAGTGGGCCGCACGCTGATATAGCCCTGCCGCATGGCAAATTCCTCCCTGAGGGGCAGCCCCTCCGGCCAGCCCTTCACCATCCATTTGCGTTCGATCTCCATAATGCATCCCTCTTTCATGCGGTTTTTTGGCATTTCTTATTTATAATAACATGATTTTGTGCTATTATAAAGGGTAGATTTTTACTCCTTCTGTCTGCGAACGCGGGACGAAGGGAGTTCGTCCATGATAAGGAGAACCATATGAAAGAACGCGCTTACCCTGTGTATACCGTCAACAAACACGCCGAAGGCCTGCTGGTGGGCGGGCACCCCTGGGTGTATGAGAACGACATCCTCCATTCCCCGGAAAATGAGCCGGAAAACGGCACGCTGGCCGATGTGGTCAGCACCAAGGGTTCCTACCTTGGCACCGGCTTCGTTTCGCTCAAGAGCAAGATCCGCGTGCGGCTGATCTCCCGCAATGCCAACGATACCTTTGATGCTGCGTTCTGGCGCCGCCGGGTGGAATATGCATGGAACTACCGCAAAACCGTGCTGGAGCCCGCCGACCTTTCCGCCTGCCGCGTCATTTTTGGCGAAGCCGACCAGTTCCCCGGCCTGACTGTGGACCGGTTCAGCAACATCCTCGTCACGCAGACCCTGAGCGTGGGCATGGAAAAGCTCAAGCCCGTCCTCTTCCCCATTCTGGCGGAAGTCCTGCGCGCCGACGGCCAGACCATCGACGGCATCTACGAGCGCAACGATGAGGCTCTGCGCGCAAAGGAAGGTCTTGAGCAGAACAAAGGCTGGTTTGAGCTGCCAGGTGAGACTCACCCGGCAAGCACCCAGACCGAGATCTGCGAGAACGGAGTTTACTATCATGTGGATTTCGAGAACGGCCAGAAGACCGGCTTCTTCCTTGATCAGAAGTACAACCGCCGGGCGGTGGCACGCCTTGCTGCAGGCCACACCGTGCTGGACTGCTTTACCCACACCGGCAGCTTTGCACTGAACGCCGCTGCGGGCGGCGCTGCCCGTGTGACCGCCGCCGACATCAGCGCCGAGGCCATTGCCATGGCGCAGCGCAATGCCCAGCGCAACGGTCTGACCAATATGGACTTTTTGTGCGAGGACACCTTTGAGCTGCTGCCCCGCTTGGAAAGAGAGGGACACCCCTACGATTTTATCATTCTGGATCCGCCGGCCTTTACCAAGGCGCGCCGCACTGTGGAGAACGCCATGCGCGGTTACAAGGAGATCAACTACCGTGCCATGAAGCTGCTGCCTCGCGGCGGCTATCTGGCAACTGCCAGCTGCTCCCACTTTGCCACCGAGGAGCTGTTCATCAAGATGCTGCGCGCCGCTGCAAAGGATGCGCACCGCCAGCTGCGGCAGATCGAGGTGAAACAGCAGGCACCGGATCATCCGATCCTGTGGGGTGTGCCGGAGACCAACTACCTCAAGTTCTTTTTGTTCCAGGTGATCTGACCATTTA
>ERZ837487.4135-NODE-4135-length-11857-cov-69.307406_pt1 | contig 11857 bp, 12 predicted proteins | sample MGYA00519911_ERZ837487 | MGnify/ENA primary metagenome ERZ837487 (study PRJEB31850, sample SAMEA3708818) | human gut metagenome | biome: human gut; feature: human-associated habitat; material: faeces | place: China | collected 2014 ...
ATGAGGTCTCTTTTTTCTTTTTCTTAAGTCACCTATCCGCACTATCCTGCATCACAGGCATTGACGATGGTATCCACGTCGGGTCGGTTCATTAGGGCGCGTAGATTTTCAAAGGCGTCCTCCTTGCCCGGTGCAAGCACATAACGGAACGGCTCCGGCAGAATGGGAAGATCGTCATAGCGCCATTTCTTGAAACGCTCGTCATAGCCGCCCGCATCCATCGGGGATACCAGGTGCCCAACGCACCAGGATACAAGAAGGCCGCTGCCCTCATAAAAGCCATCGGCCCTGGATGAAGCACCCAGGGCCGACGCGATAGATTTTGCCACACTCGGTTTTTCTGCGATAATCAGTTTCAAAAGACTACCTCCCAAATTGTGATAGAAATGTTGATTTATCATTGTTGTGCAGTATAATTGTGGATATCAGAGAACGGAGGCGTTATTATGTTTGAACGGAAGTATGAAATAGTCCCCAATGCACCAGCGCATACGTCCTGGGATGACTATTCTAAGATAAGTCTCAAAGAATATCGGAATCTTCTTGAAACAGCATCAGATGACGAAACTGCATTTCAACATTTTTTTGAGGAAAACCCCTCTTTTGTCCCAGGTGCTTTTGAACTCTTTGGCAGTTCTGGACACTACCCGTATACGCAATCTCTGATTACCCAGCCAAAACTTGATGGGGGTATTTTCAATCGCGTTCCAGATTTTATCTGGCTCGCACAAGATAGTTTATCATTTACCCCTGTTTTGATTGAAATAGAGAAGCCAAACAAGCGGACGTTTACAAATGCAGCGATACAGTCCTCAGATTTTACGCAAGCACTTGGGCAACTGCAAGAATGGATGTCGTTATTAAGCATACCTGAAAACATTCTGCAGTTTTACCGTTGCTTTGACATTCCTGAATGGATGAAAAAGAAGAAATTCGCCCCGCAATATGGGTTGATTTATGGTAGACGAGCTGAGTATGAAAATAATTCAATCTTACTTGGAAAACGGGCGCAGCTTGTTCCACCTAATGTAATGCTTGCGTCATTTGATAGACTACAGCCTGACCCCAAAGGACAAGATTTGTTATGTACTTCTTTATCTCACGGTCAGTATACGGTAAAAACAATCCCCCCAACCTTCAGGTACTCACCCATGACAGCGGATAATTTATCTGTAGTAAACGGTTTTGATTATGCAATTACGAAAATGAACCATTGTTCTGATGAGCGAAAGAATTTTCTTATAAAACGATATCCTTATTGGAAGGAATATGGTAGTTTGGACAATAAAGGGGTTATGAATAGCTCCGATTGCGAATAAATAGTTGGCACCATATATTTTGTGGTGCCAACTATTTTTAACTTTAAACTATATCGTCCTCATTGACCATTTCTTCATCCTCAAAATCGTAATCGTCGGGATCGGCGCTGACCTTCATGCCCTGCTTCGGCTTGATGAATTTCACATAAGCGAAGGCCCCACCGCCTGCCAGCGCCAGCAGCAGGACAATGACCAGCAGACCGCCGCTGCTCTTTTTCTCCGGCTGCTCTGCTTCAGGCTCCGGCTCTGCCACTACCTCCTTGCCGCTGCACTCGGAGAGGTTATTCTTGCAGACAGGGCAATTCGTATTTACCGCGCCAGCCGCACACTTTTCCTTGCAATTGCAGACGGCGGGTACCTCCGCCGCAGGCGCATCGTCGCCCATGAGCGTCAGAAGGTCGGCTTCGTCCACCTGGTTCAGAAAATGCACGGTTTCCTCGCCCTCGTCGTCACGGTCAATAATGAGATAGAACACGTTGCCGTTTCTCGTTTCCACAGTGATAAACTGCTTGCCGCTCCGGGTACTGCTGCCGATATCGTCGATCAGCGAAAGGTTCCCGTCCGGCGTCAGGGCGGCATCGCCGCTGCCGCCCATAAGCTGCTCAAACAGCTCGCTCAATTTGTCGGGATCAATGGACAGAGATAGGCCGCCGTCAGCCTCGCCGCCCGTATCGCTGAGTGTCATATAGCCGGAATAGACGTAGCCGATCTTCTCCGGCAGCCGGATCATGTACCAGTCGCCGTCCGTGCCGACGACCTCCACAACCGTCCCATTCGGGAGCTGCGTAAAGGCGTAGTTATCCAGCCCAGCGCCCGTGCGGACATTCAGCTTGCCTCCATTCGTGGTGACGGTGCCGGTCTTACCGGATTTCTTCGTACTGCCCAGCACAGAGCCAAACAGCGCGGAGATCAGTTTGGAGAGATCGTCCCCGGTGATATCCGCGCTGTCAGTCGGTTCCGTCTGTGCCTCAGAGGTAGGCACTGTATCCTCGCTGCTTGCAAAAGCGACCGTGGAAAAGGCCGTCATGCAGAGCATAACGGCCAGCAGCACCGCAAGTGTGCGGATCGTGTGCTTATTCCTCATCGTCGGCACCCTCCATCGTATCGGGATCAGCGGCGACCTCCTTTTCCATCATCCCTTCCGGCAGGGAGATCATGCCGCTGGCGTAGGCCCGCAGGAAAGCGGTCAGCTCCTTGTTGTCCATGTGGACAGCCTTTACCATACGGACGATCTCCAGATTTTCTTCCTCCGCAAGCTGCGCCTCCAGCGCACGAAGGCGCTTCTGCTGCTCCGTGATCTTCTCCCGGACCTTCTCAATATCACGATGGATCTTCTCAGTAGTTGCCATAGTCAAATAAACTCCTTTCCAAATCGTTCTCTCCATGAATAGTTGCGTCCAAGTCCCTGAACGGTTTTCAGATTGGCCCGTGCGTTATCCTCCAATGCCAGCGCACGCCGGAACAAATCCGGGTAATGCTCCCGCAGATCGATGATCTCCTCCGCCCGCATACTGGGGCAGAAAAAACAGGAGGACTTTCTCGGCTGCGGCAGGCCAGCCGCCTCGATTGCCCGGATACACGCCTCCCGGTCCCAGCCCCATTCCATCAGGGGATACCACTTGCTGTACTTTGGGTCTGCCAGATCACGCAGAAGGACCTTATCGCTGCGGTAGTGCTCGCCAGCGTCATAGCCGATGAACTTGACCACCTTTTTCCCGCTGACCCAGACCTTGCGGCACGTAGGATAGTTGTTGCAGAACTTTTCCTGCGGCCCGATCTTGTGTTTCAGAGAACACCGCTTGAAGCCGTAGGCGATAGAGGGCAGCGTGCCGCTTTTCAGACATTCATCCTCCAAGGTCAGCCTCCTGCCGTCCTTCGTGGTCTTATAGACCCGTGTGATCTCCGGCATACCGTGATCCTTCAGCCAGCGATCCATGATATCCAGATAGGCGTAGGTATGGGGATGCTCGCCGCCCGTATCTGCAAACAGGATCAGGTCAACGGGGATACGGTGCTGGTGCAGCCCAACAAGAAGGGCGGTGCTGTTCGCACCGCCGCCATAGGAAACAATATTGATATGCTCACCTCCATCAATCATACGGCGGTCTGCCGTAGGCGTAAAAGTGCTGTTGCCAGTAGCTTGTATTGAGCCTTGCGTACTGGATCGGGTCGCCGCAATGCAGAAACATGGGGTTACCCGCTTCGTCCAGTCCCACATAGAAGCCGACATGGGAGATGCCTGCGGTATCATAGGTCCCAACGAAAAACACCAGGTCGCCCGGCTGCGGATCGGATACCCGCGTGGAAATATTGTATAGGCCCTGGGCGCCCAGCCGCCCGGTATTGCATAGACCGCTGTTGGTCAGAACATAGCTGACAAAGCCGCTGCAATCAAACGAGGTGGAAGGGCTGCTGCCGCCCCAGACGTAGGGATATCCCAGGTACTTTTCCGCCTCTGTAATAAGCGCCGCAAAGCGTTCATCAGACAGGTATTCCGCAGGGATTTCATAGTCCTCCGGCGGGTTTGTGATGTACTTACCCACATACCCGGAGGATGGGAACAGGTCAGAGCGGTTTCCCAGCGTGGACATATACACGGCGTACATGGAAAGCGTTTCCTGATCCATGATGTAAACGGGAACATGGCTCAAATCGAAGTTTTCAAGCTCTACGGTGCAGATATACCAGGTGTATGGGACTTCTACCTCATACTCGTTGCCCTCGCTGTCCGTTCTCGTCTCCGTGCGGTAGCGGGTTTCCGTGGTGACCGTCTCGGTAAGAATATATTGCTTGTCGAACAGCATTTGAAGATCATCCTGTACCTGGTCAATGGTGAACTGGCCCTCATGGAGCGCCGACAGAATGGACAGCAGCACATAGGGATCGTGCTTGATCTCGTCCAGAGTAAAATGGTACTCGTCATAGTCGTGGGTCTGCTCATAGGTGTCTAGATATTCCCGCAATTCATCCTCCATCGCGCAGTAGGCGGCCTCTGCCGCCAGCAGGTCAGAATCCTCGGAGAGATAGGAGGACGCAACAATGTTGGACACACCTCCGCCGAAGATAGAGGAACAGGATTGCAGCAGCCCCAGCAGCATGACCAGCAGCAGACCGATCCCGCCCACAAGCAGAAATGCCTTTTTGTGTTTAGAAACGAACTCTCCAGCCTTCTTTGCCGCGTCCGCGCTTTTCTTCGCGCCCTTCGATGCTACCTGCGCCGCTGCCGCTGCGTCCCCGGCGCTATGCGCTGCCCGGTATGCGGCGGCATACTGCTTTTGCAGCTTCTTTTTCTGCCACATCCGGGAGATGGGATTGCTGGCCGCAAGCTGCGGATTTTCCCGCAGTGCCTTTTGATACAGCGCATCCGCATTGGCCTGGACCGCCGCCTGCTCTGCGCTGGATACCTCCCGCCAGGGTTTCAGCTTGCGATCCGCCTGCCAGTTTTGGAGTTTGCGGTTCCCGTAGCGGACAGCCTTTTCCATGCCGCGCTCCGTCAGGTGCCCAGCCTCCACACCGACATTTTCCTGCTCCACCTCATGCACCTTCGCATGGGCGGCGTGGCCGATCTCCTGTAACGGACGCGCCAGCGGGTTCACCGGCTGATGGAAAGAGGGCTGCTTTTCGGGGACGGCGGCCCGTGCCGCGTCCAGCTTATCCGCCGCCTTATCGGACTTGCGGATCACCTTTTGCAGCTCCGGCGCGGCGCGTTCCTCGTCCGAGAACTGCAAACGGGAGGATGGACGGTCATTGGCCGCCGTACCCTCCCGGTAGGACTTGCGCCGTTTCCGGCGCTTTTTCTTTTCACTTTTATGGATACGCCGGTCATCCAGCCGCTCCGCTGCGCTGTGAACAAACGCAGCGGAATCGCCGGTGGAAGAATAGTCCTGCTCCGGCGCACGGTCGGACACCCGGCTTGCCTCGCCTGTGACCATGTTGACGGAGATGGCCCCGTCACGGGTCATCTTCTGCGTTTCCTTCTCGGAGGCTTTCCATTCCTTCATGCGTCACCACCTGCCTTTCCGTAGGGGCAAATGCTCACGCACTCGCCCGTCTCGATCATGGAGATATACTTGAAAATGGGATATGCCTGGGGCGGGCAGACCGCGTTGCCCAGGGTTTTCAGCCGGAGGGCGCGGCCTGCGGTGTTTTCGGTGATGCGGGGAACGTCCTCCGGCTCTGCTGCCCAGAGGATACGTCCGTCCATTTCCGGGGGAAGCCCATGAGCCATTCCACCCAGTCCGGGTTCAGCGCCGCCGTTTCGGATAGCGGCCGCTCCTGCCGGATCACCTGCGCCGACAGGTTGGCAGACGGGGCGCTGTTCCGAAACGCCGCCGGTTTCAGCGTGGAGCGGTAGCCCTCCGATGCTGCCGGGGTCAGATAGAATACCGCCGCCGACAGGCTGAGGCTCCAGATCGCGCCGTTCTTGTTCACCTTGCGGAATATTCCGTTGTCGGAGAGGTACACATCCAGGTTGGCCGCGTCCCTGCAGGTGTTCTTGTCGGAGGCAAGGGGTGTGGGAAACATCAGCCGCGACGATAAAAGTTCGCTGGCGCTCATGCCATGCGCCGACGCCGCAAGCCGGAAATACGAATGGGAGAACAGCGTATCCCGCTTTTGCCAGGTCAAAGATCGTTTTGTCGAGCCCCATATTGATGAAGCCAGCAACATTTTCCCCAAGCACCCAACGGGGCCGCAGCTCGGTAATAACGCGGCACATTTCCGGCCACAGGTAGCGTTCATCCGCAAAGCCCTTCCGTTTTCCGGCGGTGGAGAAGGGCTGACAGGGAAAGCCGCCTGAGATAACGGTAACTGTTTCAAGTCCTGTTTTTTCAAAAAACGCCTCCTTCGTAAAAGTAGTAATATCCCGGAATCTCGGCACATCCGGCCAGTGCTTTTCCAGAACGGAATAGGGATAGTCTGCCCACTCGCATTGACAGACGGTGCGGAAACCCGCCGCCTCCGCCGCCAGATCAAGCCCACCGATGCCGGAAAACAGGCTTACATGGGTCAGCTGATTTGCTATTTTGTATTCACCTCCTGATTTTGGGCATAGAAAAACCTCGCTTCGGTTGAAGCGAGGTTTTCTTCATCGTGAATATAACTTTGAAATTGGTAATGCAGCACATTCTTCTTTATCGAAATACAAGTACAAGAATTGATGGTACTTTTTCTGATAAATGTCCTCAAACTCAAATTTCAAAATAGAATGATATTTCTGAGTTACCTTGGAAAAATCAAAAACGAGGTTGAACTCCCCAGCGTTCGCACACAAATTGTACTGCGGAGATATAAGCCAGCCACTTTCATTTTTTACAGGTTCGGCATCGACACCGGTTTCCTCATAGTATGTATAGCCCTTATAATCAATCTTATCGTAAAAATCATCAATGGGCGTTGTAGCTATTTCATCAAGAGATGCCAGCCCCTTAACACTTTTTAGATCGTAAAGGTACACACATACCTGAAATGCTGTTGATAATCCCTTGTTTGTTACCTTGATATTAGCACTCTTCCTAAATCCATCTGGCTCCGTTTTTCCTGGTGTTCTAAGAATAATATATCCGTCATTGTAGATTCGGCCATCTGTGTCATTAAATATTCGGAATACTTTATTCTGGGCGTTGTTGTCAAGTGTTGAATATGCGTCAACATCCAAACAAGGAACAACACTTAACTCTTGCTGCTTTTTCAAACACCACACAGATAAAAACAAGCCTCCAACCACACCGACAAACCCCAACCAGTCCCATCCTCCTGTTGGAAATGAGTAATTAAACCACATCGGAAGAAGTACAAACCACAGATATGTTCCAAAGACAAAAGCAACCATGTATCCTACATATTTCTTCAATATACATACCTCCTCACTATGAACGCCAACATTATAGCATACATATTCCCGATAAGGTAGAAGAAATATTTATTGTGACTAAGCGTATTATACTGAAATTGCCTTATTTACTGTTTTTTGCGGCTCTTTTTACCATGGCATTGTGTAACTAGGGTCAGTTCAGTCATAGTCGGCCTCGCTGCCGTCCGGGTCATAGGGCGTCAGATGCGCGCGCCGCAGCTTTGCCTCCAGAATGTCATAGCAGGTGACGCCCTGATCCTCCGCAAAGCCCCACCTGCAGTACATCCTGCGGATCGCCGGGTGGTCGCCGGAGAGGTTCTTTTGCAGCCGCGCAAGCTGCCGCTCCGTTTTTACATCCAGAACACGATTACGGAGATATCCGTACTGTGCCAGCAGGTCAAAGAGATCGCCCACCAGCATACGGAAGGCGCTGCCGGAAATGATGTAGGCGGGATCATTGCTGGAAGCTGCACGCTGCTTTTCTCTGATTTTTGCATCATGCTCTTTCAGTACGGCAGTCAGCGGCGTAAGCTCCGCCGCCTTCAGTTCGGCAAGATCATTCCGGTCCCCGAACGCCAGGTAGCGTCCGGGAATGAGCCAGTCGTCAAACTTTTTCTCCGCGATCTCGCCGTAGTGCTTTGACGTCTCGACCAGATTTGCCATGTCCTCCTCGTCCTTCACCTTCCCGGCGAGGAATGCGAGCTGATGCAGCAGACCGTAAAGATGCACCTCGTCACGGATATGCTTTTCGTAGGTTTTGCTGTCGATCACATATTTCATATCTTGTCCCATCCTTTCCTTATCTGCTTTCCCCGTCGTGGGCGACCTCGCTGGGCTTGGTCGTGAGAAGTTTATACAGCTCTGTATCCTTCGGGAACTCGTCCCGGAACGGAAGGATCACATTCTGGAAGAACAGAAGACCGCTGCCGGGGTCCGCGTTGGTCACATAGGCAAGCTGCTCGGCGGAAATGTTCAGCCGCTCCGTCATCAGTTTGCGGTCGCCAGCAGACAAGTTCAGCAGGTAGATGAAATCGCTGTTTTCCAGAATGTTTTCGATCTCCGGCGAGGAAAGCAGGTCTTTGGGGTTCTGTGTCGCCCCGGTCGGGACGCCGCCCCACTTTCTAAAACGCTTCCAAATCTCGGCGCTGTACGCTGCCGTCTGTTCCTCCTTCAAGAGCAGGTGAAATTCGTCCACGAAATACCAGGTGGCCCGTCCAATGGAGCGGTTCACCGTGACGGTGTTCCACACCGCGTCCTGGACAATGAGCATCCCCGGCTTTTTCAGATTCTTGCCGAGGCCCTTGATATCGAAGCAGACAAGGCGGTTGCGGATATCCACGGTGGTACGGTGGTTGAAGAAGTTGAGCGAGCCGTTTACATACAGGTCGAGCGCCTGAGCCACGCGCTCCGCCTCCGGGATGCCCTGCGCCATGAGCGCGTCCAGCAGATCGCCCAGCACGGGCATATTCTCCGGCCGCGGGTCCGCGAAGTACGGCTGGTAGATCATCTGCACGGCCCGGTCAATGACGGTTTTCTCGATAGCCTCCAGCCCCGTCTTGCTGCCCATGATAAGCTCGCAGAAAGACAGCACGAAATCACTTTTCAGCGCCAGCGGGTTTTCTTCCTCGCTGTAATTGAGGTTGATATCCAGGGGATTCACATAGTCGCGGCTGTTGGGGGAAAGCCGGATCACCTGACCGCCCAGCCGGTTCACCAGCGGGGAATATTCATCCTCCGGGTCGCAGATGATGACGTTATCCTTCGTGGTCAGCATGACATAGGTAATCTCCCGCTTGCAGCTCATGGACTTGCCGCTGCCCGGTGTGCCGAACACAAGGCCGTTGGGACAACGGGACTGCTTGCGGTCCAGCAGGATCATGTTGTTGGAGAGAGCGTTGAGGCCGTAATACATGGCATTGCCGCCCATAAAAAGTTCCTGGGTGACGAAGGGGATAAATACCGCCAGCGCCGATGTGGTGAGGCTCCGTTCGATCTTGATACGGTTGAGGCCCAGCGGCAGCGAGGACATAAGCCCGTCCTCCTGCTGGAAGTCCAGCCGGGTCAGGATGCAGTTGTGCGTCTGGGCGACGCTGGCCGACTGCGAAACGGCAATCTCCAGCTTTTGTTTCGTGGGCGCCAGATGCAGCATGAGGAAGGTCATATTGAACATTCTCTCGTTGCGGCTCTGCAAATCCTGCAAGAGATTTTTCGCCGCGCCGCCGTAGGTGGAGAGGTCGGAGGGGAGAATATCCAGATCGTAGCCGCTGCGGGCGGCCTTCTTCTGCTCTTGGATCTTCATGGCGTCCAGATCGGTGATCTTGCGCTTGACCATCTTGATGGCCTCGTTCTGGTTGATGCCGCGGACGTGCATGGTGACGAGAAGGTTTCCCTCCACATCCATGAAATCCGTGAGGATACGGTCCTGAATCTCCGGGGCCAATATCTGCAAAAAGGACACCGCGCCGTACATTTCGCCGATGCGGAAACGCCGCGTCTCGCCAAACTCGAAGGAAGAAGGCGCGATAAAGTCCTTGACGGACAGGCCGCTTGCCGGGAGCCAGTTCCATTCAAAGGCGAATTGTCCACCCTCCGGATGGAGAAGGCCATGCAGCAGCGCCAGCCGCTCTTTGCCGTCCAGCACCCTTGCGCCCGCGCCCATGACCTTGAAGCGGTTCAGGGTGTCTGCCTCGATCCGGGAAAACCTTGCCCGCGCCGCCGGAAGATTTTCCGCCTCGATGGTCAGCGTGACATATTTGCGCTTTACAAAGCCGTTGTTGCCGCGCTCATACTGTATTTGCAGGATGCCGGACGCCTCCACGCGCATATCATCCAGCGCGTCGCCCTGGGCGTCCATGCCGAACAGGTTTCCGTTCTTGTCCTCATGGCGGCTGCTCAGGGTCATTTGCACGCCGATGGAGGGATCATAGCCGTTATAGAAATCGCAGAGGCGTTCAAAGATATCCCGCTGGTCGTCCGGCCCCGCCAGACGGTAGTTGACGTCCTCATAGGCTATGGTCTTGGAGAAAAGCCGGTCGTCCAGCCTGCACAGGCCGTCCGGGTACAGGTTCCGAAACGGGATGCTGTCCTGCACGGTATGGGGCTTGCCGTCGCCCTTCGCCTGCCGGATGATGGCTTCAATCTGTTTTCGCTCCGCCCGCGTGAGCTTACGCTTTGCGGCGGGCTGCGAGTTTTCCGGTTTTGCCGTTCTTTTCAGCAATCGCCCGTACCTCCTTTTCCAGTTTTGCCTGCCGCACCAGGGCGGAATAGGCGTTGTTGGTCTGATAGATGCGCCGCTTCGGACGGATGAACTTGCATTGGATCAGGTGCCCCAGGATCACTTCCAGCGTTTGTCCATTTTTCTCATAGAGGGCAAACAGGAAGAACGGGAGCATGACAAGGATCATGCACAGCGCCGCCGAGGTCGTACCCATGCTGCCCTTGCTCAAAAAGAAAAGCGGCACTCCCACAAGCGCCGCCGATCCGAAACACACAAGCTGCCGCTTCGTCAGGCCGAACAGCATCTTGCTTTTGATTTTTGTCAGGTCCTTCGGGACCGTTACGTATGCCAAAATTGATACCTCCTTTAATGCGCTCCGAACAGGCTTTTTGCAAGGCTGCCGGTTTTGAACAGCGTGTAGCACAGCAGCACCGTGTAGCCCATGCACTCCCAGATCGCCACGGTAATATCATCCCCCACGGCGATATTCTGTACCAGCACCGCATAGATGCCGACGCAGACCATAATAAGAAATGCCTGAAAGCCCAGCGCCAGCAGGGACTTCAAGTAGTTCTGCCCCGTATGACCCCATTCCCGGTTGACCATCGTGGCAAACGGGATTGGCCCCACGGATACGGTCAAATACACCTCGATCATTCTTCCGTAGATCACAAGGAAAATGGCAATGGTGAGGATATGCGAACAGAGGCCCACAAAGACGCTCTGAAACCACAGGCCCAGCAAAGAACCGATGCTCCAGTCCGCCAGCGTTGTTTCCAGATCACCCACGACGCCGGAAATGTCGATCCCAGCATCGGAGATGATGACGCCTGCGCTCTGATCGACCACGCTCTGCGCCACGTCGAACACCGCCATAACGATATTCCAGGTGTTCGTGACGATCAGCACCGCGCAGAAGGTCTTGAAAATCCACTTCCAGAAAAGCCAGGTGTCAAAATCATGGAGATTATTTTTCTCGACGATCAACTGGATCAGCTCATAGCACATGACGAAGGTGAGGATGATGCCTGCAATGGGGACAATGACCGTTTCGGACAGGCTGCGGATCATGTTGAAGATACCGCCGTTCCAGCCGGAGGGCGTCATGCCGACCTCGCCTGCGATCTCGGCCACCTTCGTATTCACGGTATCAAAGGTCCCGGAAAGGTTTGAGATGATGCCGTCGATCAGCACCTCCTTGAACCATTCCTGGATCGTGTCGATTATCACGGGTGGTCACACCTCCTTTCGGGGGCTCCCGCCGTGAAACGGGAGCCTCCGGGTGGGATGGTCCTGCCGCCGCTCAGCCAAGCAGGCCGGACAGCAGGGGGACAAGGGTCACGCCGATCAGGGCGACGCCGCCGCCCGCGACGAGCTGTTTGACGCCCTGGCTTTTGGCCGCAGGGTTATCCTGACCGTAACCTTCCAGAAGGTTGATGCCGCCCCACACGCACAGGCCGCCGCCCAGGG
>ERZ837487.4143-NODE-4143-length-11837-cov-3.186301_pt1 | contig 11837 bp, 9 predicted proteins | sample MGYA00519911_ERZ837487 | MGnify/ENA primary metagenome ERZ837487 (study PRJEB31850, sample SAMEA3708818) | human gut metagenome | biome: human gut; feature: human-associated habitat; material: faeces | place: China | collected 2014 ...
GGATGCCAAATAAATCCCCCTGTCCGCGGAGCACCAAATCTTCTTTTGCAATATAAAATCCATCGTTGGAATTGACTAAAACCTGTAGCCGCTCCCTGCTCTCTTTGGTTTCTTTTGTCGACATCAAAATACAATAGGACTGCCACTTACCACGTCCGACTCGTCCTCGAAGCTGATGTAACTGCGCCAGTCCAAAACGCTCTGCATTTTCTATCATAATCACACTGGCATTTGGCACATCAATTCCAACCTCAATCACTGTTGTTGAAACTAAAATATCGATTTCACCTTCTGCATAACGTGCCATAATATCTTCTTTCTGCGCCGGTTTCATTTTCCCATGAAGATATTCAATCGTTACCGAAGGTGGAAACTGGCTTTTGAGTTCCTCGGTGTAAAGCATTACACTTTCCAGTTCGGATTCGTCGTCCTGTTCCACCATCGGGCAGATAATATACACCTGCCGCCCTTCTTCAATCTGTTTTAGCATAAATCGATAGGCATTCGGACGATAATCCGTGTTGACTGCACAGTTCTTTATCGGCAGACGATTAGCCGGTCTTTCATCAATCACAGACAAATCCATATCACCGTACAAAATTAACGCAAGCGTCCTTGGAATCGGCGTCGCACTCATCGCAAGAACATGTGGTTCTTTTCCTTTTTGATAAAGTTTCTCACGCTGCTTTACACCAAAACGATGCTGTTCATCGGTAATCACAAGTCCCAAATCGGCAAATGCAACACCATCCTGAATGAGCGCATGCGTTCCAATCACAATATCCCATTCCCCGGAAACAATTTTTTCTTTTGCCTGTCTCTTTTCTTTAGCTGTAAGAGAACCGGACAATAATCCAACCGTCACGCCGTAATCTGCCAATAATTTCGTCAGATTTTGATAGTGTTGTGCCGCTAATACTTCCGTCGGTACCATGAACGCTCCCTGATATCCGTTTTTAACGACTTCCAAAAGTGCTAACACGGCAACAATCGTTTTTCCCGAACCAACATCTCCCTGCACCAGACGATTCATCACAAAACCGCCTTCCATATCCGCACAAATTTCTTCATACACTTTTTTCTGTGCGCCGGTCAACGAAAATGGCAGATTTTCCAAAAACTCAGCAGCCTCTTTTGTCTTTCGAATCCGGTGTGTGCTGATTTCTTTTCCATTTTCACGGATATAATTAAGTGCCATTGTATATAAAAATAACTCATCAAAGGCAAGTCTTTTCCTCGCCTCTTTCAATTCCTTATGATTTGCCGGGAAATGAATCTGACGCATCGCTTTTTTGTATTCAATCAATTGCTGGCGTTTGCGCAAATCCGCCGGTAAAAATTCTTTGAAATCCTCTACCGCCATGATTGCCTCCTGCATTAATTTTGCCATGGTATGATTGGTAATCCCCGCCGTAAGCGGATAAATCGGCTGCATTTTCCCTACAATTTTGTAAAATTCCTGCCTTGTGTAACGCTTTGGCTGCACCATCTGCAGCCGCCCGTTTCGCTTTTCGACCTTTCCACGGAACAAATATCTTGTCCCCATTTTTAACTGATTTCGCAGAAAAGGCATATTAAACCACGTAATTAACAGACTGCCGGTCGTATCCCGCAGCGTTATCGTTAAAATACTTTTTGAGCCACGTTTCATAATCTGCGGCCGCGCCATAAGCACGCCTTCTACAGCCGCTATATCTCCTTCTTCCAATGCTTCAATCGGACAAACCGGCTTGATTTCATCGTAGTTTCTTGGGTAGTGCTCTAGCAGTTCTCCCACCGTTTCAATTTTTAATTTGTGAAGATTTTGTTCCGCTTTTTCGCCAACACCTTTGACGCTGCGGACCGAGTCTGTTGTCTGCATTGCGATTTCCTTTCCATAAAACACTCAATCCTGTTGAGAATTTGGAATGTGCATTTTTTGCACATTTCTTTGTCTAATTAATTCATTATCTTTCGTTTCAAATATCACGTTTTCTGTTGCCATGCCATTACATAATCTTTTTCCCCAGTAGATTCATCCAGACCACTATACTGAATCTCAAATCCTTCTCTTTTATAAAAAGAGATTGCCTGCGTGTTTTTTTGATATACATTCAAAAGCAATTTGTTTCTTTTATCCTTTGCATAATTTAAAAGGATTTTACCTATACCCTGCGATTGCATTTCATCAGAAACAAAAATGCCCTCAATATATTCATCGTTCAGCCCTATAAACCCTTGTATTTCTTGATTATCCTCATAGATATAGACCGTTGCCTGTAATAGCAGTTCTTTTACTAATTCAAAATTACTTTTCCAATATTGAGTAGGTATAAAATAATGTGCCTTCATATTGGTATCCAACCATATATCTGCAACTTTATTTATATCAGCATTTCGTAATTTTCTAACCATAGTGGTGACTCTCCTGCAAATTTCGTTTTGTCAAATTCATATCCGAATTATACCATAAAAATAACGACACTGTATACCACTTTCGCAACATACAATGTCGTTACTTTTATTTTCTTCGATACACCAAACAAAACATATTTCCGTATACGATAATATCATATACAGAATTCGACTTGTTTAACTTTAGCAGAGCAAACGCATTCAAAGGCGAACTCCGTTCGCAGGCGTCTGCGTAGGCACTAAGGAATCCTCCCAACTTCGTTGGGTCCCTCCTTAGTACAAATAATGGACCTGGCGGGAGTCGAACCCGCGTCCAAACCAGAATCCCACGTTCTTCTACTATCATAGTCAGTTCTTTTGTTTTCTTACGAAAACCATTCCCTCCAAATAGCGGGAACTAACACCCACTAAATATCAGTAGCTTCATGTTTCTCTTACCAATTCAAAGCTTTACCGGCAAGGTTCCCTACAAAGGAATGATGCTGTAACCTAGGTTGTAGGACGCCTAAGCACAACAGCCGCCATAATTAGGCAGCGTAAGCTAATTTATTATTATCAGCGTTTAAATTTAAGTCTGCGTTTTAACGTGGTCACAGTCCACGGATAGCTTCACCGTCTTCAGCTGGCCTGTCGAAACCAGTACAAGCCCGTACTGATAGATAACGTCAGGATCACAAAACACCCTAACTGTTATACATATACTATCACACACACATTTACGTGTCAACACCAATTTATCATGAAGATACCAAAACAACTCTTTCGCTAAAATCTACGAAACAGAGTTGCCTTAATGGCTGCCGGCACAAAAAAATATCCGTATTGAAAAGCCAGCGGATTTTTAACTCACTACAAGTGCAAAAATCCGCTGGCAAATATTTGTATTTTAGGTTTTCTACTTACGTTTAGGTATTCCCTACCACGTCAAACTCTTATATTCACTGACTTTATCACGCATCAGCAAGTCTGCCACTGCCTGCTCTGCCGTTTTATCGGAGAACAAAATTGCGTTAATCTGTTCTACAATTGGCATTGTTACGTGGTTTTTATTGGCAAGTGCCATCGCAGCTTTTGCACAGTTTACGCCCTCGATAACCTGCTTGATTTCTTTCTTTGCTTCCTCTAACGTCTTGCCCTGCCCTAACATATAACCGCAGTTATGATTCCGGCTGTGGGTACTGATGCAGGTTACAATCAAATCACCAATACCTGATAAACCGCAGAATGTTTCCATTTTTCCGCCAAGTTCCACACCAAGTCTGGAAATCTCAGCAATTCCGCGTGTCATCAAAGCAGCTTTCGTATTATCGCCAAGTCCCATACCGTCCAGAATACCGGCAGCCAGTGCAATCACGTTTTTCAGTGCACCGCCAAGTTCAATACCAATCATATCCGGACTTGTATATACACGGAAGCGGTCACTCATAAACACATCCTGTACAAACATCGCCGTCTTTTCCGTCTTTGCTCCGACAACAACCGTTGTTGGTACTCCATGGGAAACTTCTTCCGCATGGCTTGGTCCGGAAAGCACACAGACATCGGCCATCGGCAGCTCATCCTCAAGGATTTCGCATAATGTCATCAATGTATTTTCCTCGATTCCCTTGCCGACATTTACAATAATCTGATTATCCTTAATAAAAGGCTTTGCTTCCTGTGCCGTCGAACGGACAAACGGAGAAGCGACTGACCATACAATAACATCCTGATTAGTACATGCCTTTTCCAAATCTTCTTCAATCACAATACTATCCGGAAGTTTTACACCCGGCAGACGTTCCAGATGTTCTCTATGCTCTTTGAGCATATCGGTCTCTGCTTTCACCTTTGACCAAATCGTAACCTGATGTCCATTGTTTGCACACAAAATGGCAAGTGCGGTTCCCCAGCTTCCTGCTCCTAAAAAACTAACATGTTTCATCTATTCGTTCTCCTTTTCCTTTTTTTCTCCCAATTTACGTTCTGTATGATTCATTAACCGTCTTATATTTCCCGCATGCTTAAAGTAGGCAAGTGCTGTAAAAAGCAGCGCAATGAAAAGCATAATGACAAACAAAGACGTTTCAATCCTATGGTACTCTAAAATTACATAAAGTGGAAAATACCACACAACAATCAACGAGCCAAGAGACACATATCTGGTAATTCCAACTACAATAATAAATACTGCCAAAAAGACACCAATCATAATCCAGCCAAGACTCGTATTGGATGAAGAAGCAACAATAACTGCCGCCGATACCGCAATTCCCTTGCCGCCTTTAAAATGAAGGTAAAAAGGGAAATTATGTCCAATTACAACACCAAGACCAATCACCAAAGTCATAAGATAGGTCATTTCCGGTGAATACCCCATGTTCGGGCAGAAAACAAAGCGCACCAAAAGTGTCGGAATAAATGCCTTTAATAAATCTCCGGCAAAGGTAAGCGCACCGCCTTTTGCTCCCATAGTACGAAGAGCATTGGTCGTGCCAATGTTTCCGCTTCCCTCCGACTGGATATTATGTCCACTCATCCTTCCAACCACATATCCGGTTGAAAAGCTTCCAAAGCCATAACCAATGATTAAAAAGATTATTGAATAAACAAGTTCCATGATAAATTACTCCTTTTCTTTACGTTCCCTGATAAAAATACGAATCGGTGTACCCATAAAACCAAATGTATCACGAATCCGGTTTTCGATATACCGCTGATACGAAAAATGCATCAGTTCTTTTTTATTGACAAACAAAACAAACGTCGGCGGCTTTGTACTCACCTGTGTCATATAAAACAGTTTTAACCGCTTTCCTTTGTCAGAAGGTGGCTGCTGTAATGCGACTGCCTCCATCAAAATCTCATTTAGCACACCGGTCTGGATGCGCATTGCGTGATTCTCAATAACCGTTTCAAGTAAATCAAAAATTTTCTTTGTACGCTGTCCGGTCAGGGCAGAAATAAAAATAATTTCCGCATACGGAACAAAAGACAAAATATCCCGTACTTTTTTCGTATATTCTTTCACCGTATGATTGTCTTTTTCGATTGCATCCCATTTGTTGACCGCAATAATCAATCCACGGCCTCTGTCATGGGCAATTCCCGCAATTTTCGCATCCTGCTCAGACACGCCTTCCGTGGCATCAATCATCAGAATGACCACATCCGAGCGCTCAATTGCTGCAACTGTGCGAATAATACTGTAGCGTTCAATATTTTCCTTAATTTTACTCTTCCGTCTGAGTCCGGCAGTATCAATAAACACATATTCCGTGCCATTGTAAACAATTTCTGTGTCAATCGCATCCCTTGTTGTTCCGGCAACATCCGAAACAATAACACGATTTTCACCTAACAGATTATTAATTAAAGAAGACTTTCCGGCATTTGGCTTACCGACAATGGCAATCTTAGGTCTGTCATCCTCTTCCTCTTCAATTTTTTCCAAATCAAATAATTCCATAACGGCATCCAACATATCACCAATACCAAGCTTAGATGCTGCGGAAATCGGATGCGGGTCTCCAATACCCAAATTGTAAAATTCATACACATCCGGCATATATTTTTCAAAATTGTCGACTTTATTTACAACTAAAATCACCGGTTTCCCGGATTTTCTCAGCATATCTGCCACTTTAAAATCCGCATCTACAAGTCCCTGTCTCACATCCACGAGGAACAAAATCACATCCGCAGTGTCAATTGCAATGTCCGCCTGTTCCCTCATGTGCTTTAACATCTTATCCTTTGAATCCATCTCAATACCGCCGGTATCAATCATTGAAAAGGAATGATTCAGCCATGTAACATCTGCATAAATACGGTCTCTGGTAACACCGGGATGGTCTTCTACAATCGAAATCTTTTCCCCGGCTAATGTATTAAATAATGTTGACTTTCCAACATTCGGCCGTCCAACAATAGCCAATATTGCTTTTCCCATGCTCATCCTCCATTTCTGCCAATCTATCCTATTATATTGCTTTTAGGAACAAAAAGCAAGTAAACGTTCTACTTTCTTTCATCCAAAAAATGAAAAAGCATCCCTCACAAGACGACATTCATCCCCGATTATAAACACGACATCATACCGCACCGGTGTATCCTCCGGCAATTTATGCTCCCATAAATAAAACTGACTCGTTTTGCAAATCCGTTTTATTTTCGTGGGCGAAATAGCACCTTCCGGCGCACCGTATTTTTCATTTTTCCGATATTTAACCTCGACAAAGCAAAGATACTTTCCTTCTCTGGCAATAATGTCAATCTCGCCAAACCGGCAATAATAATTTTTTGCTTCCAGTTCATAGCCGCAGGATTTCAAATATTCTCCCGCCTGCTCTTCTTTTTTTGCTCCCACTTCTCGTTGATTCATTATTTTTTCTTCACCTTACTTTGAATTTTGTCCATATCATCCACAAAAACTAACACCTCTGCCACAATTGAGTACAGCTCCTGCGGAATATATTCTCCAATATCAAGAACCGACAGCGAGCGGGCAAGTTTTTCGTCTTTATGAATCGGCACATTTTCCTCTTTTGCCACATCTATGATTTTATCTGCCAGATAACCGCGTCCACTGGCAATGACCTTTGGAGCCTGCTCACCCGGCGTATATTCAAGCGCAACCGCCGTCTTTTTTTCCTTTTCATATGCCATACTTATTCCCTCCTTAGGAAATCCAGTTATGAAATGTGCTCCTGTGAATCGGACACGGTCCGTATTTTTTCAGTGCCTCACGGTGCTCTGCCGAACCATATCCTTTATTTTTTTCAAAGCCGTACTCCGGATAAAGATCTGCATATTCGACCATCATGCGGTCCCTCGTAACCTTTGCCATAATGCTGGCAGCCGCTATGGATAAACTTCTTGCATCTCCTTTTACAATACCGACCTGACGAATCGGAATCAAAGGAATCGTAACTGCATCGTTTAATAACAAATCCGGAACAACATCCAAATCCTCAACTGCATGCTGCATAGCTTCATAAGTCGCCTGTAAAATATTGATTTCATCAATTCTTGCCGGTGAACTCATGCCAATGCCGACACTCACAGCCTTTTCCTTAATTTCATCATACAATTCCTCACGCTTTTTTGCACTCACCTGTTTTGAATCGTTTAACCCTTCAATCGTAAGTCCTTTTGGCAGAATGACTGCCCCTGCAACAACAGGTCCCGCAAACGGTCCGCGCCCAGCCTCATCAATACCGCAGATACAGGAAAATTCATCCCCATATTTGCGCTCAAACTCTAGCATTCGATACAGTCTTTCCTGCTCTTTTTTATATTTTATAAGTTTGTTCTCATACTGTGTGATAAGTTTCTGCACACCTGCACGTTCATCCGTTTTATACTGCGAAAAAAGAGCATTCCACTGCTCTTTTTCCGCCTGTTCAAACAATTGCTTTATATCTTTAATACTCTGCATAATTCCACTTCCGTTTCTTATTCCAGACTAAACAGCGTCCGCTCACCAATTGTAATCTGAGAAGTTACGGGGCTTCCCATAATTGTCTTTTTCTTTCGCTCGCTGTACGTTCTTCCTACGGTTTCAAATTCAATGATGTTATATCCTTTTGCCCAATCCTTTATGGAATATGGGATATACGCAGTCAAAGGCGCCGATGTTTTTACCTGATAACCGGTCTTACCACTATAGGTAGTTTTCTCGCAAGCCGTCGTCATATCCTTTGTCATATACAGAATAAGATTTGAGCCGGGTGCCGTTTCGCCACTCTCATTCTTTAGTAATACCTTTGTCACCAAACCATCCTCGGTATTGTTATTATCGTGAATCTGAACCTTCAGATACGAGGTTTCGCTGGTATACGAACGGTCGGACGAATAATCAATCAAAACCGAATCATCGGCTAATTTCACATATTTCTTTGCCTGTTTTAATGCCTTTACAACCAAATTATTTACGGTTTCCGGACGATTATTCATAATCTGAAATGCCGTATCCATCGCAACGTTTAAAACATCTGCATTTTCCGTATTACCAAGTAATGTCGAATAATTTTCATTGTTTGCATTTTGCGGAATTGCCACATTACCATATTCACCGTCACTGCCCTTGGCTTTCATTCCCATCTTTGATGATGAAAAAATATTACTCGCATCATTCACGTCAAAATAAGAACGATTATAGCCATAGGAAACAAATTTATCTACGTTAATATTACATTGGCTGTCTGTATTCCAGAGTGCATCCATCTCATCCGCTTCCGGATAGAAAGTAAGCGGATTCCACAAATAATAACACTTTTGCTTTTCGGTCAAATCATCGGTTTCAATTGTCTTAGGTCTGACATAATAACCGGTGTTATCTGCCGGCGTTTTTGCATCTGTTTTCGCCGTATCATTTAAGAGAATCTGCTCTAATTTCCCAGTCATCAAAATGTCGTCATAAAAAGTTCGGATATACGATTCATCCTCTTCTTTTTTCGCCGTCAAATCAAACTGTGACGCGATGATATAAAGTTTTGCCAAATTATTCAGCGTCGCTTTTCTCGTCACATTCGGCGTCTTTTTCGATTGATACATCTTAACATCTGCCGTTCCATATTTTTCAAGATTGCCAAGACGGTTTGTCATGACTAATGGCAGATTTTTGTTATTACACAAACGATATATCAATTTAAAGCACAAATTCCAATCCAAATCTTCGTCCATAAATTCTGCTACTTTGGACGAATCATACTTGTAATTCTTCTGATTTTCCACGTATTTATAATATAACTTATATACATTCGCAATATTATTTGTCTCGGAATCATAACTGCCCAGATAGAACATATCCGCACGCTCTATCATATCCACCTTTTCTTTGGTATCCTTTTTCCCAATCGCATTCAGCTCCGAAGGTGTCATGCAGATAACCTGCATGTGAAAATCATCGTATGCTTCCTGCGTTGTAAAATGGAACAACTGACGTTTTAACACGTTATTATTTTTCAATCCATAATAAGAAAAGGTATAAACTTCCTTTGTCTCCTGCGGGGACTTCACATATTTGCTGGTCAAATTGCTGTTATCGGATAATTTCAGCATCATTCCAGTCAACGCCGAAGCCTCTTTTCCATTTTGATTATTATCATAGTTATATAACTCAGATGTTGAATCCGTCCAACCAATATTCGTTTCGTTATTCCAAAATCCATACTGCCCAATTTGTGCCGTCCGGTTTGTGTACCTCTCCAGTACCCCCTCCGGCAAATCTTCTTCCTTCTCAACGTAAATCCAGCGGTCTGCATCCGTTCCCATTTTTGTGAAAATGAAATTTGAAGCATCACTCTCGCTGGCAAAACCAAACTCACCTTTACCCGGCTCTACTGCCACAAGATATCCGGTTTTCTTATAAATCTCTTCTTCTGCTTCCGTCACAACTTCCGTTTTCTTTTTCACCGACCAGTTATTAATATCCTCTTTTGCCGGTTTACGGATGGTATTTTTATCGCTGTCTTTCTCAAAAAAATCCGGATATTTTTTGATTAATGCCGGAACATCATAAACTTCTCTGTTGAATTTCTGTGTTTTTCCTTTCTGTAACTGCTCGTCAAATGCCTCTGTTGACACACCCGCCTTTTCTAAATCGTTTGATGTAATCTCAACATTATATAACTTGGCAATCTCCGTATAAGGAATGGATTCTTTTTCTGCCTTTTTCCCAATTTTATAAACCGAATATTTCCAGTTGCAGAACCACTGTCCGATTTCTTTCAAATTATCCTGTCCCATAATAGAAGAACTGCCCGGAACATAAGATCGTTTTTGCTCTGCGGCAGTATCAATGCCGTACTGCAAAATATCCAGCGGTTTCGTCTCATTTTCATCCATCGCAAGATACCCCATCTGCTGCTGCGCCTTGTCTGCAACAATCTCCAAAATCACAAACGGATTATCTTTTGTTCCTTTTTTCCCTTCGCAGGTCGGCACATCCGAGATTGCCGGTTTCGCTCCAGTACCCATTTCGCCAATCCAGTTCTTTCCTTCATCCGTCACGGAATCCAAAGCAATTGAGTCCGGTTCCCCTTTCACATACGGTTCTTTCGGACTAAACATACCAAATGCTCTTGTATAAACGCCGATACCTACAACAATGGCGATTACAATTGGAATCAAACTATATAAAAACCATATTTTCTTTCTTGTCCTCAAAAAAACCGCCTCCTTTATTGATTTCTCATCATAACTTCTTTATCACAGGTAAACTCTGCCATATCTTCATTTTTCAACTGCAGTGAAATATGGAGAATATCCTTTTGCTTTTTCTCTTTATCTTCTTTTTTCTCACATGTAAAATCTTTTACATGATCTAATAAAAGATGTTTTTTATCCGAGGTCAAAACCGCCTTCTTCGTCTCGGTGTCCTTTGCAAAATAAACGGCATCGCCATCCTGCCAGTAATAACTTGTAAGCGAACTCTCCGGCTTATGATCTGCACCGATTTTATCCTTTGTTATTGTAAGTCGTTTTTTATTGTCATCCCATTCGACACGGCTTCCTTCCATCACATAAGTCGTCATGTGGTTTAATGTCTCTTTTGCCTGATTCTGCAAATCCACCGAGGTCTGTGTAATTCTCATGTTTCTCGTAGCAAAACCAATCAGACCAATGATTGCCGTAAGAACAATAGCTGAAATCGCCATGGCTATCATTAATTCAATCAGCGAATATCCCGCTCGTACTTTTCCTTTCATACAATCACCTTCCACAATCAACTCTTTACTGTAATTCTTCCACATAGTGTTTACCGGTATCCTTCACCAGATATACCATGTAATCATTTACATTATTGTCATAAACTTCAATTTCTTCAGGACCAACGGAAAATGCACCGTCTTTTTTCTGAATTCCTATCGTGATGACCTCTCCGTCCGTCAATTCTTTTCCATCATATTTGAGGGAAATGCCAGATTCGCCAACCGACTCTCCTTCCCCTGACGGGGTGTAACTTTCCTCTTCGGTATAATCAATAAAATAATTTCCTGACTGTTTATACAAATGCATAAATAACTGCTTATTGCTTCCCATGTTTTTAGATTTCAAGTTCATCAAGCTCGAATCAATATCATAAGCCATCCCCTTTACATCGGCAGAACGGACCATATTATAAGTAACCGCAATACCACCGGTAATCATTCCCAAAATGGCAATAACAATTATCATTTCCATTAAGGAAAATCCATCTCTTTCTTTTACTTTTTCCATGTCCGCTGCCTCCTTTCCAATGTATTTTCCGCTTAATAAGAGTTTTTCTCCCAGTTTTCATACGAAATACAGGATGAAAAATCCGTTGCATTCTGTACACCACGTCCGGTATATCCATAAAACAGTTCTTTCAATTTATCGTCATTTTTTGCCGTTTCCAAAAGTTTTCCAACTAAAACCATATTGGATTTCAAGTTCAGATTACTTCTTGTCGTTGTCACTTTTCCTTTGGCTAAAAT
>ERZ837487.4144-NODE-4144-length-11834-cov-4.165294_pt1 | contig 11834 bp, 8 predicted proteins | sample MGYA00519911_ERZ837487 | MGnify/ENA primary metagenome ERZ837487 (study PRJEB31850, sample SAMEA3708818) | human gut metagenome | biome: human gut; feature: human-associated habitat; material: faeces | place: China | collected 2014 ...
TGCAGGATCTTCCACGGGATAATCGGAGATGTCTATCTCCTCCACATCCGTCAGCGCCCGGACGGGGCCGAAGGAGGCCTCCCACAGGAACTCACAATTGGGGAAGGCATCGCACAGGGCAAACAGCTCTTCATCCGTCAAGCCGGTATCGAGCATTTTTGCCTGCTCCAGCTTTGGAAAGCAGCCCAGGAGCCCTTCCGCAGCCGCAGCCGTCAGGGGCCAGCTATTCAGGTCCAGCGCCGTTGTCTCCTCATCCAGGGGCAGCAGCCGGTCGTCCCACTCAAAAAACAGCCCGATCCCGGGAAATTCCTTCCGCAGAGAATCCACGCTCTCCGGCTCCGGCGTCCAGTCCACTGCCGTAAGCCGCTCCACCCCGGGCAGGCAGGGCAAGGCCCGGCGCAGCGCCGGAAGGTCCACATGCTCCAGCCGGAGCTCCTTCGTATCCTGGTCAAGGGTCTGGCCGTCCAGGCAAAAGGTATAGAGGACCTCACATTCCGGCAGGCCCTTTCTCAGCCGGGCCAGCATCTCCAGATCCTCGCACCCGGTGCAGTCCACCGTTTTCAGGGCCGGCAGTTGGGCCAGCGCCTCCGCATCCTCCGGAAGGACCGTTGTTATGGAAACAGACTGGGTATCCAGTTCCAGGTATTCCCCGTGAAAGGGCACCTGCCAGGATATGCTGCATTCCGGCAGCGCCGCCGCCAGATGGCTATGCTCCTCCAGTGTAATATGGGTATCGCGCAGATCTACACTTTTCAGCTGTGGGAACCGGGTGAGCTTCTCCAGCTCCGGGTTCTGCATACCGGAAAGGTCCAGTGTTTCCGATTGAACACTGTAGGGTCTTCCGTCCAGGAACACATAGTTTCGCGCGATCAGCAGCCCGCCGATCACCGCAGCCGCTGCCAGCACCAGGCCCCCCAGCCCAAGCAGGACGCCAAGCCGTTTTCTGGTTTTCATCCTTCCGCCCCCATCTCTGCCATAACACAGACAGTAAATGTATTATGTAACCATCTCTATTATGCCCCGGAAGTACATAGATGTCAAGCAATTTCTCCCGTTCTTTTGCAAAACATTTCTCTTGCATTTTTCCGCCGGATATGTTATTCTATAAAAGCTATCCGGGTTTTCCCGGACTCGTTTCTGCCGGTGTGTTGGAATGGTAGACGAGGAGGACTCAAAATCCTTTGGTGGCAACATCGTGTGGGTTCGAGTCCCACCACCGGCACCAAACCAGTATAATCCGAACCAAATCTTCCTTGTTGGAGATGGGTTCGGATTATTTCTTTTCTTTCCCTGTCGCTTTTCGGCAGACAAGGCGGGCAAGCACAGACTGTGCCTGCCCGCCCATATGGATTGTGAGATTCCGTTTACGGCTGGATGAGAATGCCGCTTACGTCGGTTTTCTTCTCGCTCACGACAAAGGTGACGGTCGTGCCGTCATGGGTGAGGCTGTACTCGTCGCTGCTTGCTCCCTTTTCCAGAAGATCGGCGGCCTGGAAGGTCGAGGCTGCCTTGTTCGTGACAAACACGATCTTTTCAATGCCCTGACGCTTGAGAGTGTCGATGCTGCTGAGCTTGCCCGTGAGGATGGCGAAGTCAGCATCGACCGTGACGGTCAGCACGCCGTCCTTGCGCTCAGCCTTGTAGACAATGTCCCTGCCGTCCTTGTCGGTCACGCGGTAGAGGGGAGGAGCTATTAACCGGCTTCCCTCATCCGGCATGGTGTGGGTCTCCCCGCACTGGTCATACCGCACGCATTTTGCCGTCTTGGTGCCGTCGTGCGCATAGGTCGCATCGTTGTTGGAAACATAGTCCTCAAAGAGATGCCCGAGCTTGCTGTCCGTGTCCGTTACCGTGTCTGTTGCCATACAGCCGCCCGTGCCGTAGCGCACGCACCTTGCCGTCTTGGTGCCGTCCTGCTCGCAGGTCGCATCGTTGTTGGAAACATAGTCCTCAAATAGATGCCCGAGCTTGCTGCCCGTGTCCGTTACCGTGTCCGTTTCCGTGCAGCCGCCCGTGCCGTAGCGCACGCACTTTGCCGTCTTGGTGCCGTCCTGTTCGCAGGTGGCGTTGTTGTCGGAAACATACTCCTGCCCTGCAAAGCTGTGGTTCAGGGCGGGGATATCCTCGGTTTTTGTATGGGAGGAGCTGGTGCAGGTGTAAGTCCTGACCCCCTTTCCCGTGCAGGTGGCGGGCGTCGTCACCGTGCCGCTGTCCCATACAAAGTCTCCGGTGGGGTTGGTGACCGTTTTGTTGGGAGTTCCCGACATGGAACTGCTGGGCGCGTAATATTCGATTTTTCCGCCGGGGTTCAGCGCGCAAATATCCGGCTCCACCTCTGTGCCGGGTATCCGGCTTCCGTCCGCGTTGCTGCCGCCGTCGCCGATGCCTGCGCCCGCTCCGTCAATATCGTCTTCAACGCCGCCCCGCACCTTCAGCTTCGTGTCGCCGGAAACGGTGATGTCGTTTCCTTTACTCCGCAGACCGCCGCCGATGCCTGCGCCGTTTACGCCGCCGCTGGCACTGACCTCGCCGCCGGAGATGATGATGTCGCTGCCATCTCCTGTGTGGCCGCCGCCGATGCCTGCGCCGTTTTTGCCGCCGCTGGCGTTGACCTCGCCGCCGGAGATAGTGATGTGGCTGCCGCTGCCGTGCTGTCCGCCGCCGATGCCTGCGCCGTTGAGGCCGTTGGTGGCCCCGACCTTGCCGCCGGAAATGGTGATGTTGCTGCCGTTGCCGCCGAGGCCGCCGCCGATGCCTGCGGCGGCGAGGCCGCCGATGGCGTTGACCCCGCCGCCGGTGATGAAGATGTTGCTGCCGTCCTTTCCGCTTCCGCCGCCGATGCCCGCACCTTGTTGGCCGCCCCAGGCGGTCAGCTTGCCGTTCTTGTCCTCGTCCGCAATGGTCAGGCTGCCGCCGTTGTTCTTTTCAAGGCCGGCATGCTCATAGCCACTCCTGAGCGTGCTTCCGCCGTTCAGCTCGATGCTGACATTGCCCTCGCCGGTGGTGGAAACGGCGGCCTTGCCCTTATCGCGCACGTCGATGTTCACACCGGAGAGGGTGACGCTTGCGGTCTGACCGCTATCCGCGTTGATGGTGACGTTGTTTTCCTTAGAGGTTCCCGTAATGACGGGGGCGCTGTCCGGAACATCGACCTGCGACCCCTGGGTGACCGTCTGCCCGCCGCTCCCGGCGTTTACGGTGATGTCGCCCTTGCTGATGTCCCACTCCGCTGCCAGCGCCGACACGGGCAGGCTGGCGAAAAGCAGCAGCGCAAGGAGCGTTGATACGATTTTCTTCCCCTTCATGTGCAAAAGCCTCCTTCTTTGTTCTGGTTGACTGCCTCGATTCCTTTTTAGCAGGCGTAGCTGTGAAAGCATATCAAAAGGCGCGCCCCGCCCCCAAAACCCATGAGCCTTCGCCACTTCCTGCCGGTGTGAATCCTTATACACAGTCATTTTACCAGACAATGCGGAAATTTTCAAGTGCTTGTTCGGACAAAGAGCTGCTTTTGATGCGCCGCCAAAAGGATCGCAGAAGGAACTGGAAAACCGCCGCGACGAGCTTGAGAACAGGCTTGCCTGCGAAAAGCTGGCGAAGCCCAAGGTCAGTGCCGAGTTTATAACCTTCTGGCTCCATCGCTTCCGCAAGCTGGACGTGCGGAAGAAAAGCCACCGCTAGATGCTCATTGACACCTTCATCAACGCGATTTTCCTGTACGATGATAAAATGGTGATCACCTTCAACTACAAGGAGGGCACGAAAACCATCACCCTTGCGGAATTGCCGGAAGCTATCAGCAACAAAAACGGTTCGGATTTGAATTGCCTTGTTGCACCAAAAAACAGGACACCCCTTCGGGGGTGTCCTGTTTTTTGGTATCTGCGGTGGGACTCGAAAGGGCGGTGACAGCGCAGCTGCCGCAAAAATGCGTCCGGTGGACGCATTTTTAGCCCGTGGGAAAGTCCCTTTCTTTTCAGGCACATCCCGCGTTTTTTATCTGTGCAGCACCCCTCGGGCGGTCTCTCGCAGGGCGCAGAGCTTGTCCGCCGTGCACAGCAGTACGCTCTCCCGGTACCTGGGCAGGGTCAGATTCAGCGGGAACATATGCGCCAATATCATATTCCGCTCGATCTTGTTCAGGCCGAAGTCCCGCTCCGCATTTTTCATGGCCCGGCGGGCATGGTGGGTGCCGTGGAGCGGCCGGCCCTTTTCCTTGATGTGCCAGTCGTAGAGGAAATAGTCGTGGAGCAGCGCTCCCCGGACCAGGGAGCGGGTGTCCGTCCGCAGCCGCAGCAGTGCCGCCAATTGCAGGCACATCAGCGCAACCGCCACGCTGTGGTCAAAGACCGTCACCGTGCCGTGCTGGAAAAAGCGCTTCTCCATGTCCATGCCCTTGGAATGGAGGATGTCCCCGGCATAGGTTTCCAACAGCTTTTGCGAACGCATATCAGCCTCCGAGCTTTTTCAGCAGTTTTTCCTTCAGGTAGCCAAAGGCCTCCGTCCGGAAGTTGAGGGCCAGAAGCAGCCCATTTGGAATCACCAGGCACAGAACGCCCCGCAGGAAGAAATCCCCCCACACGCCCAAGCCGCAAAGGCTGCTGACCAGGGTGATGGCTGCAAAGGACAGCACTACAATGCCAAGGCACGCTCCCTGCCGCAGGAAGAAGGGTGCACATGAGGTCTCGAATATCTTCTTGTGGAGAATATAGGGCTCAAACCAGAAAGAGGTCAGAAGTCTGGAAATGGAGGTCGCCGCCAGAATGCCCGTCAGCCCCCATTTGACTCCCAGAAAATAGGACAGCACCAGATTGATCGCCGCAGCGTACAGAAGGATATTTTTTGTCTCTCGGAACAGCCCGGAGGTATTGCGGAAATTCCAAACCGGCACCAAAACATTGGGCAGGAAGAAATTCAGACAGATGACTGCCACCGTATCCATCGGCAGCAGCCACTTTTCCCCGGCCCACAATAGAATAAAGGGGTTGTATAGGACCAGCAGGGACGCCGTACAGAATGCGGCGATCCAGCTGAAGCCCATGCTGTAAATGTCAAAGACCCGCTTCTTCTGCGCCCGGTCTCCGGTGGCATTCAAATTGCCCAGAGAGCCCAGCACCGACTGGGAGATGATCGTGGTGTAGGCCGACACCATTCCCTGGATCATCACATAGTTGTCGTACTGGCCAACAGTGGCCGTGGAGATCAGCGTGGAAATGTATAGGTTATCCGTACTGTTCAGCAGCTGTCCCCCCGCCTTATAGGAGAACATATGGCGCACATCCCGGAAGATATTCTTTTTCGTTTCCGGCTCCAGAGGTGCCTTCTCTTTCAGAAACGGATAGAGCTGGTCTGCCTTCCGGGAGATGAACAGGTTGCTCACAACGGTCATGGCAATCTGAATGAACAGATACACCGTAAAATTCCGGAACAGGAGCAGCACCATGATCTGCGCCGCCACTGAGAGAAATTTGAAGCATATCTCATATCTGGAAATAAGGTAGCGCTTCTGGTCCGCATGGATAATACTGCTTTTGTACACCAAAAGGTAGGAGCAAACGGAGTTGGCCAAAAACATCAGATAATACAGCACAAGATGATATTGGTCGATGGTCGATTTCACCAGCAGCCGAAGCACCGGAACCAGCCCCAGACCTATGACAGCCACGGCCAGGGCAATGATCCGATAGATGGTCTTGTAATATCCCATCAGGGCCGTCAGCTGCTTTTCATCTCCTTGGGCCAGAGGCTTATAAAGGGAATACACCACAATGTCCGAAAGCCCCAGCTCTGTCAGAGAGAGCACATTCAAGATGCTGGCGTACAGGCCGTTGATCCCCAGGTACTCTTCACTGAGGACATGAATAAAAATCGTCCGGGACAAAAAACCCAGCAAAGAGATCACGATCTGCGCCGCCACACCGAAGCGAAAATTCTTCCACGTATTCTGAAACCGGGATTGGCTATTTTTTTCCATGGATACGCTCCTTTCGTTGGCCCGATTATAGCACACTCCCCTATCAAAGTCCAGTCTCGCCTTTTCTCCTCCGACAATTGCAATACCCATGCAAACATGCTATAATGAAAGAAAAACGGGATGTGATATTATGGATATGTGTGCAGCTCTGCCGGTGATCGTTCACCACGAATGCGGCGATCCTTCCGCACACGGCTATTTGCTGGACTGCCTTCGCCAAACCGTCCGCTGCAATGAAAATACCGTTCTTCTCGGCAGTACCAACTGGAAGCCCCTGCTTCCGGAGGGCGTTGCCTTTGCCGATGCCAAGGCCCTGGAGGATTCCCGCCTGGCGGAATTTGAACGGGTCTATGTGGATCTGGCCCCCTACTACCCCAATTCCCTTATCTTCTTCCGGCGCCTGTTCCTGATGGAAACATATCTGCGCCGAAACGGCCTCCACGAAGCGGTTCTGTTGGACAGCGACATTCTGCTCTACCAGGATTTAACGGATTTCCCCAGATTCCGGGAATGTGACTTTGCCTGCTGCATCGACGAAAATCAGCACTTTTCCAAGGAGGATACCCAGGGTCTGCGCTGGTTTGCCAACTGCGGCATCTCCTACTGGACGCTGGACGCTCTGGACGATTTTCTTACCTTTTTGCAGGACAGCTACGAAAATCACCTGGACCGTCTGCGGGTGAAATACGATTACCACGTTGCTCACAATATCCCCGGCGGCGTAACGGAAATGAGCCTGATCTATCTCTGGGTTCAGGACCGGCCCCAAATGCGTTTTTACAATATGTCCGTCCCGGAGGATGGGAAGTCCTTCAACAATACCGTCTGGTTCGCCGTCAACTACAGGGACAATGAATTTCTGGTGGACAGGCGCACCCGCATGAAAAAATTCACCATTCCAAAGGACGGCGGCCTGCCGATCTTCTACCCCGTCTCCGGCGGTACGCAGCAAATGTACAACATCCACTTTGTTGGCAGCGCCAAGCGGGATATGCATGACTACCAGCGCTATGGCCACCTCCGTTTCGGCAGCCGCTGCCGTCAGCTGTGGCAGGAATGGCTCCTCCACGGTCTGCGGACCTTCGCCCACGGAGATTCCCCCCTGAGCAGCACCGTCCATCGCCTGGGCAAGGCCGCCAAAAAGCTGCTGCATTTAACATAAGCCGCAAAAGCCGCCCTGCGCTCCCAGGCCGCGTAAAAATCGTGCCTTATACACCTGCTCGTCAGTACAGATATCTGACAATTCCTTTTTGCGGCCATGGCCCCCGGCACATGCGTACTCATAAATACACAAATATTAATTTTCTCTTTTCTTTTATCTTAATTTGTGGTAGACTCAAGGAAAGGCAAAGGAGTTGGATTTATGAAGTACCGGTCCTCTAAAAAGATATTTTCATTTCTATATTTCTCTATTGGCAGTTTAATTGCTGCAATATTCGTCGGTCTTTTTCTTCTGTATTGCGTCTATATGCTGCCAACAGCACGAATGCGCTATAATGTTAACCGCAGCTTGACCTATATTCAAGCCGAAAATGATTCTTATATGTGGGCTCCGTATCAAAAAAGCAGCGCACTGGATGGCTTTACAGACAGCATTATGTTGGGAAACGCCATTTATGAGAGCAAATTCTCCGCTCTCCACGATGCACTTGTAAATCCTCGAATGGAGTTCACCCCGGGGGATACTGTTCCTGTGGATTCCCTTGCGAAATATGCTTCCGGTGAGACCGGTGGCAAAGAAGTTACCTATGCACGATACTGGCATGGATATCTGGTCCTTCTAAAGCCTCTCCTGCTGATCTTTAGCCCTGCGGACATCCGGCTTCTCAATATGACTGCCCAGTTTTTTCTGGGGCTGTTCGCGTTATTGCTGGCGTACAAAAAGGCTGGGTACCGTTTGGCCATTCCCTTCGCTTCGGCAATGCTTTGCCTGAACCCGATATCAACAGCACTTTGCTTTCAGTACACCGATGTATATCTTTTAACTCTGATTTTTGAGGTGATCCTGTTACATTTCCGAACGGATCAGAAGGCTTTCGGCTATCTTCTATTCCTTTGGCTTGGCATCCTTGTTGCCTATTTTGATTTTCTAACGTATCCGCTTGTATCTTTGGGATTCCTTTTGATCACGGAGCTTCTGCTTTGTCAGGAGACTCTACCCAGAAAACTGCAGCGTTTTCTACGCAATTCCGCCTCGTGGGTGATTGGTTACGGCGGCATGTGGGCCAGTAAATGGATACTTGCCACCCTGTTCACCGAGCAGAACGTTATTCGGGATGCGCTAAGCAGTGCGCAGGAGCGTACTTCATCCTCTGTTAACTCCAGCAACATTTCACCTCTTTTGGTTCTCAAGCGCAACATTCAGGTTTACATCAACCCGTCTGTTGGATTCCTGCTGCTGCTATTGTGTATTGGCCTTCTCTATCTCTTAATCGTGAAAAAAAGGCGATTGAGATTCCGCGCTTCTTCCATTGTTCCTTTCTCTTTATGTGCAATTCTGCCGGTAATATGGACATTTTTATTGACTAATCACTCCATGATTCATCCGTATATGACCTATCGAAATTTTGCGGTCTCCGCCATGGCAATAGGTTGCATAATTGCTGACTGTTTCCGGCAGGAACCCAGGCAACCCTAATTTTATAAAACAGCTCCTGCCAAAGAGGCAAGAGCTGTTTTTGTACTGCAATGTATGGTCATAGTCCTCTGGACGAAAAGCGCTTCGCGCTTGGGATTCGGTCGCCAGTTCTTCCGGCAAAATATTTAAAAAACGCCCAGCCGATTGGCCGGACGTTTTATTGGAGAAGCTCCCCAGATTTGAACTGGCTACCGGCTTCCCAAAAAGCTGCGCTTTTCGGGAACCCTTACGACCTCATTTTTGAAACCGCTTACGCGAGCGGATGAGGCCGCCAGTTCTACTGGAGCAAATATGGAGCTGCTAGCCAGATTTGAACTGGCGACCTCATCCTTACCAAGGATGCGCTCTACCGGCTGAGCTATAGCAGCATTTCCGCCGAATGCTTGGGTATTATACAACGCATTTTCCAGTTTGTCAAGAGTGAAATTCAGAAAAATGTCATTTTCTCGTGCCCCCATCTTCTGTTTGACATTCTGTAACGTTCTGTCTATAATTAGGAGTTGGGATATCTTTACACTTAGAAGAAAATTAAGGCTGGAAAACAGATATGCACAACCAAAAATACAAAACGCTTCTCAATAATACCTTTCTGCTGGGTCTTGGCACCTTTGGCTCCAAGCTGCTGACCTTTTTGATGGTCCGGTTCTATACCGGTGTGCTGAGTCCCTCGGACTACGGCACGGCAGACCTGATCATGCAGACGGCCAATCTGCTGATCCCCATCGCCTCCCTGGGCATTACCAATGGCGTCTTCCGCTTCGCCCTGGACCGGGTCTCTCAACGAAAAACCGTCTTTACCGGCGGGCTGATCACCATTGTCCTTGGCTCGGCAGTGCTGCTGCTGGCCTGTCCGCTGCTATCCTACAGCAGCTCTCTCAAGGAATATGCGGTGCTGATCTGCGCCTACACCCTGGCCTCTAACCTGCACAGCCTGTGTGCCCAGTATGTCCGGGCCCAGGGAAAAACCGGCCTGTTCGCCCTGCAGGGCATCCTCAATACTGCCCTGGTCATCTTCTTCAATATTCTCTTCCTGCTGTTCTTCAAGCTGGGAGTTCTGGGCTATGTGATGTCCGTCGTGGCTGCGGATGGGCTGTGCACACTGTATCTGGTGCTGCACGAGAAGCTCTGGACGGTCTGTACGCCCGATCCGGAAAAGCCCCTGTGGAAATCCATGCTGCGCTACAGCATCCCCCTGATTCCCACCACCATCTTCTGGTGGATCACCAGCGTGTCGGACCGGTACATGATCGCCTATTTTCTGGGCACAGAGGCCAACGGCCTGTACGCCGTGGCCTGCAAAATTCCCACGGTTCTGACCCTGTTTTCCACCATTTTCCTGGAGGCCTGGCAATTCTCCGCCATTGAGGAAGCCACCGGCGACCGGGAGGTACATATCCGGTTTTACGGTCAGGTCTGGAGCGCTTTTCTCTCCGCCATGGTCATGGCGGGCAGCGTCCTCATCGTCCTGTGCCGGGTAGAAATTCGGCTGCTCTCTGCCGCCCGCTACTTTGAAGCCTGGAAATATGTGCCGGTGCTCAGCATTGCCATGGTCTTCTCCGCCTTTGCCTCCTTCATGGGAAGCGTGTATGTGGTCACGGAAAAGAGCCGTCTCTCCTTCCGGACCACCCTGTGGGGCGCTCTGGCCAACATTCTCCTGAACCTGCTTCTCATTCCCCGCATCGGCATTCAGGGTGCAGCCATCGCAACGCTGGCCAGCTATGTGCTCTGCTTCTCCATCCGCGCTGTCAGCGCCAGAAAGCTCATTCCCTTCCCCCTGCGCTTCACCCGTCTGGTTTTCAGCGCCGCGCTGCTTGGCATCCAGAGCCTGCTGTGCTTTGTAAACAGCCCCATCCAGCCCATCGGGCAGATTGTTGCGCTGCTGCTCCTGCTGGTGGCAAACCGAAAGCCCTTTGTGCAGACCGTGCAGCAGCTGCTGCATCTGGTCAAGCGCAGAAGATAACCAAAAAGCATGAACTCCCGCCCCGGCAGCAAAACCGGGGCGGGAGTTTTTTTCAAAAACCTTCCCCTACGGGGAATGGGAACCGCCGCAGCGGCGGTGCGTCGCGCAGCGAATCTAATTTTCTATAGCTGCCGGTGGCAGCTATACCATAATTTATGGAAGAGGGGCCCCGGACGATATCTCGCCCAGGACGCCCCTCCTCAGTCTCGCTGACGCGAGCCAGCTCCCCCGGAGGGGAAGCTTTTTAGGCGCGCACGGACTTTTATTTCACCGGGATCTCGTAAAACTCCTCAACTGTGGGTTTGCCCTCCGCGTCTCGCTGCCAGTCCTTGAAGAACAGCAGAGACTCCACCTGGCTGGGGTCGAGAATGGCATCAAACATATTGGATTCTACAAAGTAAATCATCTTTTCCTGGTCCTCAAAGCCGCTGGTGCCCGGCACACAGAGATATTGCGCGCCGTCTTTCATGCGAACGCCATAGATGGCCTGGGGCAGTGTCACCAGCTCGTCCCAGCCATCCCACAGCGCCGGGACCTGATAGCGGGTGCGGATGGTCTTCTGTCCGATTTCGGCGTCCAGGAGGATGACCCCGGTATCTCCGATTTCGGCGTTGGGGGCGATGGAAATGTTGTCCCCCGTTCCCGTCAGCGTCCATTTGAGGGTCCAGTTGCCCTGCACCACAGGATCATACGGGACGGCCATCTGGGTAGAATCAAGGCCAATATCCGGGAACGTCACCTGAATTTCCTTGCCGAAATATCTGCCGTCGGTTTTCTGGAAGGAGATATACTCGGTATACTCCAGGCTTCCGTCACTATCCGCATAGCGGGGAATGACACTGCCGTCCGCATCCTTCTGCACCGGCGTTCCGTCTGTATAAACCCGTTTTCCCTGGGCATTATGGGTCGTTCCGTCAAAGAAGCTGCCGCTGCAGGAGCTGAAAAAGCCCTCGTCGGACCCATCCAGGGTGACCACCGGCCACACCGCGGGATACCGTCCCTCGGGCAGCTCGAAGCCCTGAATCCGGAAGGTAAGCTCCGCCCGGTAATTATCCACAATGGTCTGCACCAGGCTGATGGTGATCCCCTGATCCGTGACGGACAGCACCTCCCCGGTGATGGTCCGCACGCCGAAGCGCAGGGAGATCTGGTCCCCCTCCTTCACCTCGTAGGAGGCCCGGGCGGGCTTGCCGTTGACGGTGACCAGCCCGTTGTCGCAGGCCTCGTTGGCCACGGTCCGCCGCTTGATGAGCCGGGAGACCTTG
>ERZ837487.4150-NODE-4150-length-11811-cov-9.962998_pt1 | contig 11811 bp, 6 predicted proteins | sample MGYA00519911_ERZ837487 | MGnify/ENA primary metagenome ERZ837487 (study PRJEB31850, sample SAMEA3708818) | human gut metagenome | biome: human gut; feature: human-associated habitat; material: faeces | place: China | collected 2014 ...
ATGCCTGTGTTTCTGACAGTCTCTGCAGTATTCCCCTGTTTCTATGGGTTTTCCACATTTATAACATCTGGGATGACCAATCGGACGAAGTTCTTTCTCGCATTCCGGACAGATCATCCTTCGCTGATCTGCCAGTATTTTCTGACAGACCGGACAGCATCTCGGGTAAAAAATATCAGCTACCATGTTCAGAAACCGTTTCATTTCCATTTCCTTCCACTATTTTACTCTTTGTTTTGCTATCCTCTGTATTTCTGTTTTTCTCATATTATCGGAATAAATTTTTTCTCTGTTATTATTCAGTCATCAGATCACAGTCTGCAATATCATTCTTCACCATCTGTATTATTATCCCCTGTAGTCTCACTCAGTTCTCTGATCCGTTCATCCAGTGCACTGTATCTCTTCTGCTGTTTTTCATTGTGTATCATCTCTGCAAAGGTCTCCTCGTTTCCCACAACCGTCACACATTTTCTTGCTCTGGTAACTGCGGTATAAAGAAGGTTCCTGTTTAAAAGCATCTGTGGTCCGGAAAGTAATGGAAGTATGACTGCCGGATACTCAGATCCCTGAGACTTGTGGATTGTAATAGCATATGCAAGTTCCAGTTCCTCCAGCTGTTTGAACGAGTACATTGCAAAACGTCCATCCTCAAATTCCACTTCTGCTGTCTCAGCAAATTCATTGATTTCCCTGAGGATTCCGGTGTCTCCGTTAAATACTCCCACGCCTTTCTCAATGACAACCCCATATCGTCCCCGGATTTCCCATTCCATCTGATAATTATTTCTGATCTGCATGACCTTGTCCCCTGTGCGGAACAGCCGGTCTCCAACCGCCCTCTCGGATTTCCCGTCTTCCGGCGGATTCAGGTATCTCTGCAGGATCTGGTTCAGCCGCTCTACTCCCAGAAGTCCCTTTCTCATAGGTGTCAGTACCTGTATCTCAAAGGGTTTGGCATCTACATAGCGCGGCAGTTTCTCCTGGATCAGCGCGATCACTACTCTTATAATGATATCTGCATCATATCTCTTCAGAAAAAAGAAATCCCTGCTCTTATTATTGATCTGAACCTGTTCTCCCTTATTTATCTTATGAGCATTTACAACAATATCACTCTCTGATGCCTGTCTGAATATCTTAGTCAGTTCCACTACAGGGAAACATCTGCTTCGGATAATATCTCTCAGCACATTGCCCGGGCCTACACTCGGAAGCTGATTCTCATCCCCCACAAGGATCAGTCTGGTTCCTGCTACCACTGCAAGAAGAAGAGAATGCATCAGATGAATATCCACCATAGACATTTCATCAATAATGATCACATCTGCCTCCAGCGGATTCTGTGCATTCCTCTCGAATTTAGCTGAATGCCCGTCCCTCTCTTCTTCCGGCATTCCATTCAGTTCCAGCAGACGGTGAATTGTCTGCGCCTCATATCCGGTAGTCTCTGTCATTCTCTTTGCAGCACGTCCGGTAGGTGCAGCCAGCCGAATCTCTGCACCTTCTCCCTCAAAAAAGCGGATGATCGCATTGATCGTTGTCGTTTTACCTGTACCGGGGCCTCCTGTAAGAATAAAGAGTCCATGATCCGCTGCTTCAGTGATTGCTTTCTTCTGCATTTCATCCAGAACAGTTCCTGTCTCTTTCTCGATCAGCTCAATTCTGTGCCTGACAAGCTCTTTATCCTCAGGACACACAATATTCAGTTCATTAAGCATCCTGGCAGTGTTCAGTTCCAGATAATAATACTGTGCCGGATAAACGATAGTTTCTCCGCTTTTTTCTTTCAGCACCAGCTTCCTGTCAATAACCATATCCATAAGATGTTTCTCCATATAGGATTCATCCACTCCCAGAAGTCTGGCACATCTTGTAAATAACTGTTCCCTCGGAAGATAAGTATGTCCTTCTCCCGAAGCCTGCAGAAGAGTATACAGCATTCCGCTGCGGATTCTGTAATCTGAGTCTGCGTGAATACCGACTCTGGCAGCAATCTCATCAGCAATCTTAAATCCCACACCGGAAATATCTTCCGCAAGTCTGTAAGGATTCTCCTGAAGGATCGTATAGACAGATTCCTTATATTTCTGATAAATCTTTGCGCCCAGGTTCAGGGAAATCCCATATTTCTGCAGAAAGATCATTACTTTTCGCATCTCTGCCTTCTCACTTACCTGCGCAGCGATCTCCCGGGCTTTTTTCTCACTGATCCCCTTTACCTCTGCAAGCCGCTCCGGCTCTTCTTCTACGATACGGAGTGTGTCATCTCCAAACTTCCGCACGATCCTGGCAGCCAGTGCAGCACCGATTCCCCTGATGGCGCCCGAACCCAGATAACGTTCTATTCCATATGTATCCTCCGGCATCTTCTCTGTAAAAGAACTGATCTGAAACTGTTTGCCATATACCGGATGATGGATATATACTCCGGTTGCTTCAATAGATGCCCCCTGTGTGATCGCAGGGAAACTTCCCACGCAGGTCAGCTCTTCCTCTTTTTTTGTACCTTTCAGTACCATAACTGTATATCCGTTATCTTCATTTCTGAAAATAACATGATCTATGTATCCTGTGACAGTTTCACTCATGTGCTTTTCTCCACACCTCCTGCTTCTTTGAGCCTCTGACAACGCAAAAAGGCACTGCACTGTGCAGTACCTCCTGCTTTATCCGTCAAAACGTGCCATTACCTCTGCATACTTACCGGTTCCCACTGCGACCACGCTCATTGCATCCTGCACAGTCAGTGTACTTACTCCGGTTCTCTGCTCGATCAGTGTATCCATCCCATGAAGAAGGGCACCGCCGCCTGTAAGTACGATTCCTCTGTCTACAATATCCGCAGCCAGTTCCGGCGGTGTCTTTTCCAGAATTCCATGAACAGTCTCCACAATCTGGCTTGTAGCATCCTTTAACGCCACACGTATTTCTTCTGAGGTAAGTGTCACTGTCTTCGGCAGACCGGTGATCACATTTCTCCCCTTTACTTCCATTGTTCTCGGATTTGATTCCTCTATAGCCGTACCAATCTGAATTTTGATCTTCTCTGCCATATCTTCTCCGATAAAAAGTCCATGATTCTTTCTCACATAGTTCAGTATAGCCTGATTAAAAGTGTCCCCTGCAACTTTCACAGAAGCCGAAACCACAACCCCCGCAAGAGAGATAACCGCAACATCCGAAGTTCCGGCTCCAATGTCTACGACCAGATTTCCAAAGGGCTTGGTCACATCCACCCCGGCTCCGATTGCCGCAGCTATAGGTTCCTCCACCATATAGACATCTCTGGCACCAGCCTGATAGGTTGCTTCCTCCACTGCCTTTTTCTCAATCTCTGTAATTCCACTGGGAACACAGATACTGATCCTGGGCTTGCGGAAAGCTCTTCTTCCTATTGCTCTGGATATAAAGTATTTCAACATCTTCTCTGTAACTGTATAATCAACGATCACGCCCTGTCTGATGGGACGGATGATCTCCATATCTGAAGTAATGCGCCCTTCCATCAGACGGGCTTCTTCACCGATCGCACGTATCTTCTCTGTATTTTTATCATAAACTACGATCGAAGGCTCATTTAGCACAAGCCCCTTTCCTGTAGAATAAGCCAGACTGTTCCTGGTTCCCAGGTCAATCCCAATATCACTTGTCGGCATGGAAATCCCCTTTCTGTTCTTACGTTCTCCTCATCCCCTTCAACTGATCATTACTTTTTACAGTCTCTACCGGGGACTTATCCGGTTTAGTTATAACAACTCCATAAAATAATGCGATCAAAACAGTCCAACAGGGCTTCACATCCTGATAAGCCGGATCAAAATATATTATTTACGAGAATTGCTATAAATAATCTCTTCTATTATATACAACTTCCATTTAAAAAGAAAGTCCTGCAATATGATTTCAAGATTATTTCAGATATTTCTTTACATATTTTCCGGTATAGGAAACCGGTGACTGTGCCACCTCCTCAGGAGTTCCCTGAGCAACTACGGTACCTCCTTGGTCTCCACCCTCCGGTCCGATATCAATGATATAATCTGCGGTCTTAATCACATCCAGATTATGCTCGATCACAACTACTGTATTACCGCCCTCCGATAATCGTTTCAGAATCTCCACCAGCTTATGCACATCCGCAAAATGCAGACCTGTGGTAGGCTCATCCAGAATGTAGATAGTCTTACCTGTGCTGCGCTTGCTCAGCTCTGTGGCAAGCTTGATCCTCTGTGCCTCTCCTCCGGAAAGCTCTGTGGACGGCTGTCCCAGCCGGATATAGGAAAGTCCTACATCATAAAGAGTCTGTATCTTTCTTTTAATAGAAGGAACATTCTCAAAAAAAGTCAGTGCTTCCTCCACCGTCATATTCAGCACATCGTAAATATTCTTATCCTTATACTTTACTTCCAGGGTTTCTCTGTTATATCTCTTACCTTTGCAGACCTCGCATGGTACATATACGTCCGGAAGGAAATGCATCTCAATCTTGATAATACCGTCACCGCTGCATGCCTCACATCTTCCGCCCTTTACATTAAAACTGAATCGTCCTTTCTTATATCCTTTTGCCTTGGCATCTGCTGTTGCTGCAAAAAGATCTCTGATCTGGTCAAATACCCCGGTATAAGTCGCAGGATTGGAACGTGGAGTACGGCCAATAGGTGACTGGTCAATATTGATAACCTTATCCAGTTGGTCTGTTCCCAGAATATCCTTATGTTTTCCCGGAATCACTCTTGCCCGGTTCAGATCTCTTGCCAGGCGTTTATAAAGAATCTCATTGATCAGAGAGCTCTTACCTGAGCCCGAAACTCCTGTGATACAGGTCATGATCCCAAGAGGTATCTTCACATCGATATTCTTGAGATTATTCTCTGCCGCCCCCTTGACAGTAAGAAAACCGGTTGGCTTCCGTCTCTCCAAAGGTACCGGAATTTTTAATTTTCCGCTCAGATAAGCTCCTGTGATGGAATCCTCATTCTTCATCAAATCCTCTGCAGTTCCCATGGCAACCAGTTGTCCGCCATGCTCCCCTGCACCGGGACCTATATCTACAATACAGTCTGCGGCACGCATGGTATCTTCATCATGCTCCACAACGATCAGGCTGTTTCCAAGATCACGCAGTTTCATCAGAGAACCAAGAAGTCTGTCATTATCCCTCTGGTGAAGTCCGATACTCGGTTCATCCAGAATATAGGCAACTCCTACCAGCCCGGAACCAATCTGGGTAGCCAGACGGATTCTCTGCGCCTCGCCGCCGGAAAGAGTTCCTGTCGCACGTCCCAATGAAAGATAATCCAGTCCTACATCTGACAGGAAACTTACCCTTGCCCTGATTTCCTTCAGAATCTGTCTGCCGATAAGCTGCTGCTGCTCGGAGAGCTGCATATCCGCCAGAAAGGCTTTCAGCTTCTCTATGGAAAGATTGGTGACCTCATAAATATTCTTATCCGCCACAGTCACAGCCAGTGATTCCTTCTTCAGTCTCTGACCTTTACAGGTTTTACATGGAGTAATGCGCATGAAAGATTCATACTCCTGCTTCATGGCATCAGAGCCTGTCTCTCTGTAACGCTGCTCCACATTTCGGATCAGCCCCGGAAACGCCACATCGTAAACGCCCTCTCCGCGCTGCCCTTTATAGTAAACCTTTACAGAATGTCCATTAGTTCCGTTGATCAGAATGTCCTGTATCTTCTCCGGATACTCCTCAAAAGGTGTTGCCAGGCTGAAATCATATTCTCTGGAAAGAGCATCCAGGATTGCCCTGGAAAAGCTTCCCTCATTTGTGCAGGACTGCCATCCTGTGACCACAATGGCACCATCCAGGATACTCAGAGATCTATCCGGGATCATCAGATCAATATCAAATTCCATTTTATACCCAAGTCCCAGACAGTCCGGACAGGCGCCAAAAGGATTATTGAAAGAAAAGCTTCTCGGTTCGATCTCATCTACACTGATACCACAGTCAGGACAGGAAAAACTCTGGCTGAAATTGTGAATATTTCCATCCATAGTATCTACCATCAGAAGGCCCTCTGCCAGATCCAGCACTGTCTCAATGGAATCTGAGAGTCTTTTCTCAATCCCGGGCTTCACGATCAGACGGTCTACCACAATCTCTATATTATGCTTGATATTCTTGTCCAGACTGATCTCCTCGGAAAGCTCATACAGGTTTCCGTCAATCTGCACACGTACATATCCGCTTCTCTTTGCCTGCTCCAGAAGCTTTGCATGAGTTCCCTTGCGCCCCCGCACAACAGGCGCCAGAAGCTGGATCTTCGTTCTCTCCGGAAAAGACATGATACTGTCTACCATCTGGTCAACTGTCTGCTTCTTAATCTCTCTTCCGCACTTCGGACAATGAGGGATTCCCACTCTGGCATACAGAAGTCGGAAATAATCATAGATTTCTGTCACTGTTCCTACTGTGGAACGGGGATTGCGGTTGGTAGATTTCTGATCAATGGAAATGGCCGGCGGCAGACCTTCGATGCTCTCCACATCCGGCTTCTCCATCTGTCCCAGGAACTGTCTTGCATAGGAAGAGAGAGATTCCATATAACGACGCTGTCCCTCTGCATAGATGGTATCAAAAGCCAGTGAAGATTTACCGGAGCCACTCAGTCCTGTAAATACCACAAACTTGTCTCTGGGAATATCCACACTTAAATTCTTAAGATTATTAACATTGGCACCTCTGATCCTGATAAAGTGCTTCTTCGTTGTATCTGCTGCCATTGTGGGCCTCCTGTTTCTCATTTATAAATAATAACTGTTTCTTACCTTGACAGTTACACCTTTTTCGTATGTTATGATATTCATGGATTGTGCGCAGTTTCGCTGCCCCGCAATCCTCATGGCATCAGTATAATACAGGAACATTTGTTCGTCAAGGCGTTTACGGCAAAAAATCCGCCATAACGGAATTGCTTACATGGATTCCTTCTCTGCTCAGAAAAATCCTTCCGTTTTCTTCCAAAAGCAGTCCCATTGACTTATATTTTCTCAGAACATCCCCGTATATTGCATCTATTTCACTGCCAAACTGCCGCTCAAACTCAGCTTTTGCGATTCCTCTGGTCATACGAAGTCCCAGAAACATGAACTCCGCCATCTCATCCTCTCTGGTGAGGGGCGGCTCTTTTTCTCTTATTTTTTCCGGAGTTCTGCTGTTTTCCAGATATTTTTTCATATCCTGTGTATTGGCAAAACGTTCCTTTCCATAAAGAGAGGAAGCTCCCAGGCCAAACCCCAGATAATCCTGTCGGATCCAATAGCCCACGTTATGCCTGCATTCTCTGCCTTTCTTTGCGTAATTGGAAATCTCATACTGCTCAAAGCCATATTCTCTCAGAATCTGTGCTGTTGCCTCATACATATTGTACTCCGCATCTTCATCCGGCAAATTCAGCGTCCGCGATGCAAAAGGTGTGCCCTCCTCAATGATCAGGCTGTATGCGGAAATATGTTCCGGATCCAGTCCTGCAACAGTGCGAAGATTGTGGATCCATCCTTCATAAGTCTGATCCGGGATCGCACTCATCAGATCAATATTGATATTGTCGAACCCTGCCTCTCTTGCACTTCTGTAAGTCTCCAGAAACTGCTCATAATTGTGGATTCTTCCAAGGATCTTCAGTTCTCTGTCATCCGGCGACTGTAAACCTATGCTCAGGCGGTTGATTCCATATGTTCTGTATGCCTGCAGTTTGTTTCTGTCTGCAGTCCCCGGGTTTACTTCTATGGTGATCTCAGCATGATCCGCAATCTGAAATTTTCGTCTTATATGATTTAAAATTTCTCCTATGAATCTCTCATCCAAAACAGAAGGAGTGCCCCCTCCAATAAATACAGAGGATACACTCCTTCCTTTTCCTTCTTCTGCTGCATTGATTTCTTCAAGCAGAGCATCTACATAATCAGCCTGCTCCTTTGGACCTGACGGACCGGAAAGGAAATCACAGTAATCACATTTTTTTATGCAAAATGGAATGTGGACATAGATTTCCATGGGAGAATCTGTGATATTCCTTCTCTCCATTGTAATCTGCTCCTGTTATGACCTGTTTTCTATTCCTCAGTATCTGATGTACTGCTGTCTTGCTCATTGTTATCTGCTGAGTCGACACTGTTATCTGTACTGTCGGCATCACTTTGGCTGTCTGAACTTTCCGCAGATGAGATACCTGCTGCATCCTGCTCTGCCAGATACGTATTTACCATTGTCAGATTACCATTGGTGGTAACTGCTGCGGAAGCTACCTGATCCGGTGCCGGAGTGGGACTTGTCTCTTCCGGCGCAACACTGATCTGGATCACTTTGGAGGACGCTTCATCTACCTCCCTGGTTTTCCCACATCCGGAGACAGAAATTCCAAGCAATAACATACATAGTATAACTGTTTTTCGCTTAATCATTTTCTTCAATATTTTAACCTTCTGTTGAGATGAGCACTATTCACAGATAACTGTTCAGTACCTTCACAGTTATCTGGACAGCAGGCTGCCGAATAGTTACCATTCATACTTTATTTATCATCCAGTTTCAATACACTCATAAATGCTTTCTGCGGAATCTCCACATTGCCTACCTGACGCATACGTTTCTTACCTTCCTTCTGTTTCTCCAGAAGTTTCTTCTTACGGGAAATATCACCGCCGTAACATTTGGCAAGTACATCCTTACGCATGGCTCTGACTGTCTCTCTGGCAATAATCTTGCTTCCGACAGCTGCCTGGATCGGAATCTCAAAAAGCTGGCGGGGAATCTCGTCTTTTAATTTCTCGCACATCTTACGGCCTCTCTCATATGCTGTATCTGCATGCACGATAAAGGAAAGAGCATCCACCTCTTCTTTGTTTACCAGAATATCCAGTTTCACAAGCTCGCTGCGCTCATATCCGCAGAGTTCGTAATCCAGAGAAGCATAGCCTCTGGAGCGGGATTTGAGGGCATCAAAGAAATCATAGATAATCTCATTTAACGGCAGCTTATATTTCAGAAGCGCACGTGTTTCTTCCATATAATCCATTCCCAGATACTGCCCTCTTCGTTCCTGGCAAAGATCCATAATGGCACCGATAAATTCAGTTGTTACCATGATCTCGGCATTTACCATTGGTTCTTCCATGTATTCAATCTCTGATGGATCCGGCAGATTGCTTGGGTTTGTCAGATTGATAACTTCGCCGTTAGTTTTGTATACTTTATAAATAACACCGGGAGCTGTGGTCACAAGATCAAGGTTGTATTCTCTTTCCAGACGCTCCTGAATAATCTCAAGATGGAGCAATCCCAGAAAACCACATCGGAAACCAAAGCCAAGGGCTACAGATGTCTCCGGTTCATAGAACAGAGAGGCGTCATTGAGCTGAAGCTTCTCAAGAGCATCTCTCAGATCACCGTATTTGGCACCATCTGCCGGGTATAATCCGCAGTATACCATAGGGTTTACTTTCTTATAGCCCGGAAGTGCTTCTGCACATGGTCTTTCCTTATCTGTAACTGTATCACCTACACGAGTGTCACCAAGGTTTTTAATACTCGCAGTGATGTATCCTACCATGCCTGCTGTCAGTTCCTCGCATGGAATGAACTGTCCTGCACCAAAGTATCCGACTTCCACAACTTCTGTGGTGAAGCCAGTTGCCATCATATGGATCTGGGTGCCTCTTTTCACACGGCCATCCATGACACGGCAGAATACGATAACGCCTTTGTATGCATCATAAATGGAGTCAAAGATCAGGGCTTTTAATGGTGCATCTACATCGCCATGAGGTGCCGGGATCTTTGTTACGATCTGTTCCAGGACTTCTTCTACATTAAGTCCTGTTTTGGCAGAAATCCTTGGTGCGTCATGGGCTTCAAGGCCGATGACATCTTCGATTTCATTTACCACACGATCCGGTTCTGCACTTGGCAGGTCGATTTTGTTGATGACCGGAAGGACATCCAGGTCATGGTCAAGGGCAAGATATACATTTGCCAGTGTCTGGGCTTCGATTCCCTGAGCTGCATCTACTACCAGGATTGCACCGTCGCAGGCTGCAAGGCTTCGGGATACTTCGTAATTGAAGTCTACATGGCCGGGGGTGTCGATCAGGTTGAAGATGTATTCTTCGCCGTCTTTGGCTTTGTATACGATTCGTACTGCCTGAGATTTAATGGTGATTCCACGTTCTCTTTCAAGTTCCATGTTGTCCAGTACCTGTGACTGCATTTCACGTTCTGTCAGAGTGCCGGTCATTTCGATGATTCGGTCGGCAAGAGTGGATTTGCCGTGGTCTATGTGTGCAATAATACAGAAATTTCTGATTTTGCTCTGGTCTATCATTAAGGAATTCCCTCCTGAGTTCTTTCTTATATACTATAATTGATGGGTTTGCTAATTTTGTATTATAACATATGGGGGAAGGGTTTGTCATCTATTTATCTACATGGACGCACAGAAACATCCTGGTAATTATTATCTTTGCCGTGCGTCGGCACGCCTGCAGGTATCTTCCTTGTCCTTCGCACTCTGCTGAACTGTCTTGATTGCATTATTTTATGGAATTGCTATAGAATTTATCCTTGCAGTACCTTGTCTAAGATGTCGGCAAATGGTTCCATGGCATTTTTTACTTCCTGGACAGTGTTGGTCTGGGCTCCGGCTTCCAGAAGAAGGGAGCGGGGACGGAGGTGGAGATTGTAGCGGTAACCTGCAAGGTAAATTCCCCGGTAAAATTGAGGATAGTATTGGGCTGCCTGGTATTCCAGCTGAAAGGAGAATGCCAGATTTTGCTGTATGTATGGATTTGGCAGATAGTCCAGGGAACCTTTGGATGTCGTATAACTCAGTCCATTGTAAAAAAGGATCTGAGCTGTGGGTTTTCCATTGATCTCTGTTACAAGATGCCGGTCTTCAGGGACGCCGTCCCGGTGCAGGTCTATGATCACCTGGATATCCGGGTTTTCCTGAAGATAAGGTTCCAGATAATCGCGGGCATAATCATAAGCAGCGCTGCGGTCCAGTTCACCGCCTGCCATGTCAAACTGCTCTTTGAGATGGACTACCTGATAACCGTAGTTTTCTGTGAGAAGCTGTGTCAGATAATCTCCTACTCCTACAATCGTGTCGGATTCTTCCCCTTCTCTGGAATCTGCGAAGGTTTCCTGCGAATGGCTGTGATAGATCAGAATCTGAGGGGTATCGGTTTCTTTGGTAATTTTTAAGTCCTGTTTCAGAAAATCCCCGGCATTAATCTGTACGGCATCTGCTTCTGTGTTGGAATCTACGATATAGAATTGTCCCAGAAGATAATTATAATCTGCCAGTTTTTCGGGGGACAGGTCGATTATTGGATGAGGAACTGCAGCAGCAATGGTTTCTGTGCTGTTCTGAATATTTTGGTCATTCTGCGCTGCTGACTCTTGCGGCTTCTGTGATTTGTCCGTTTCATGATTTTCCGGTGACGCAGTTATCTTTTTCGGTTTAGGTGTCTTGTCTGATTTTTTTGAAGTTTGTTCTGATTCTGATATTTTCGCTGACTCTGATATTTTCGCTGATTTTACTGTTTTCGAAGGAATTGCTGTTTCTTTCGGTACCGGTGTAGATTCTGGTGTCTGTAATTCTTCAGATTCGTTTTTTTCTGCCAGCAATTGTTCGGACTGTGCACGCTCTCCCAGATATTTTCCGTTTTCTCCTGCTATTTTTTTATAAGTTTCAATATCTTCATAGGAACTCATATGAGCTCTTTTTTCCAGAAAGCGGTACAGGGGCAGATGCCTGTACACATTTTCTCCTGTAAAAA
>ERZ837487.4152-NODE-4152-length-11808-cov-3.650898_pt1 | contig 11808 bp, 10 predicted proteins | sample MGYA00519911_ERZ837487 | MGnify/ENA primary metagenome ERZ837487 (study PRJEB31850, sample SAMEA3708818) | human gut metagenome | biome: human gut; feature: human-associated habitat; material: faeces | place: China | collected 2014 ...
TTGATAACGCCGTCGGCGGCGCTGTGGCTCAGCCCGAGATTGATCATGCCGACCTGCGGGCCGTTGCCGTGGGCAATGACCAGCTCATGACCCTGTGCAACAAGATCGACGATCGTTTTGGCGGCGTTGCCGACCTTCGCTTTCTGTTCTTCCGGCGTATTGCCGAGAGCATTCCCGCCCAGTGCTATTACGATTCTCGCTATGGCGCTCAGTAGACGATGCCCATGCTGTCGAGCACGGATTCAAGCTCCGCTTTCGCAGCAGCCTTGGCGATCTCGGAGAACGATTTCTTTTCCCGCGTGAAATATACGAGAAGGCCGCGCATGGCGGTGAGACGGTTCCATGCTTCCTCCCAGCACAGGGAAGCGGCGGAGTCTGCAACCTCGTCGGTAACGTCCTCGCCGCGGGTGCAGGGCAGGCAGTGCAGGAACTTGCAGCCGAGATTGCCGAGCTGCATCATGTCACGGTTGACCTGATAGTCGCCGAAGAGCTTTACGCGCTCCTCTTTCGGCATTTCGTTCTCGTAAAGGCCGTACCAGACGTCGGTATAGATGAAGTCCGCACCGCGCACGGCGTCGCGCTCGTCCGTGACGGCCCAGGTGCCGCCGGAAAGCTTGCAGTTGGCCTCGAGAATGTGCTTATGGTCGGCATTGAGCTGGTGACCCTCCGGGCCGTAGTGCACAAAGTGCATGCCGAGCTTCGTGGTGATGAAGCCGAGGGACGCGCACACCTGCGTGCCGTCGCCGACAAAGACGACCTTGCAGTCTTCCAGCCGCTTGCCCTCGGGCAGGTTTTCCTTGATGGTGCACAGGTCGCCGATCTCCTGCGTGGGGTGGTTATAGTCGCTCATGCCGTTGATGACCGGGATGGTGCACGCGTCGGCGAGTTCCACGATGGTCTTGTGCTCGATGACGCGGGCCATGACCACGTCGACCAGGCGCGAGAGCACCTTGCCGGTGTCGCCGATGGTCTCGTGACCGCCGAGCTGGATCATGCCGGGGCCAAGATACTGCGCGTGGCCGCCGAGCTGGCTCATGGCCGTCTCGAACGACACGCGCGTGCGGGTGCTCGACTGCTGGAAGATCATGCCGAGGTTCATATTTTTCATCAGCGGGGGATAATAACCCCGGCGGATGGCGCGCTTGATGGCGAGCGACAGGTCGATGATGTCCAGCAGTTCCTGTTTTGTGAAATCGTTGGTGTCAATAAAATCTTTTTTGTACATATCCATTCCTCCAAAGCCGCAGTTTACGGGATTTGCTTCCCGGTTATTGTCGGCGGATTTGCGTGCGGATATGCGCGCCGGACGAATTTTCCGTTTTCGCGGCACAGATCGGTGCCGTTTTCCCGTCAAATAAAAACCACGCCCGCAGGAACCAGCGTTCCTGCGGGCGTGCCGCGTTGTTTCGTTGTTTATTAATTTTATATGTATGCGTCTACTCGCCCTCGATCGTGCGCACGTACATGCCCAGCTCGCCGGGCAGATCATGGATCTCGAGCGCGCAGCCGTCCATGGCGGTGTTGTGCACCGCAATGCGGAACACGAGCTGCAGCTGCTCGGGCACGACGGCGGAGTATTCGCCGATGTCCATGACAACGCGCGTCAGGCGCGTGAGGCCGTTTTCCGCCATCGCCTGCTGGGCGATGTCAAAGACCTCCTTGGCAATGGCCGCCTCGTGCATTTATTTTTTCTTCGGCTGGCGGCGGACATTGCGCTCGCGCACCAGATCCTTCTTGAGCGGCTTGCAGAAGAGCACGCGGTCGCCGTCGACCATCTTGCGCACGTCCTTCGGGCACTTCGTGACGCACACGCCGCAGCCGATGCAGCGCTGGTACTCCACAAACACCTTGCCGCTCTGCGCGTTGAAGCCGGTGGCCACCGTCGGGCAGAAGTGGTTGCAGATGTTGCAGCCGTTGCAGTTTTCGGGGTGGACGATGACGGGCTTTGCGTGCGCGCGCATATACAGCGGCTGCATGCCGCCGCGCGTGTAGGAGCCGAGCATCTCGCAGCACTGCGTGTCGCAGTTGCAGATGGCGGTCGTCTCCTCGTCCATGTTGCAGGCGTAGTGGAACACCTGGTGGACGCAGCCCTTGTTCTCGCAGTCAACGAGGATCCGGCGCGCCTCGGCCTTGCTGACCTGGCGGCCGATGCCGAACTCGATGATCTGCTTGGCTATGTTGCCGACACACAGGCACACCTCGTCCGGCGTGGGGTGCTTGGGCTGCATGCCCTCTCTGCGGCGGATGTTGCGGCAGAAGCAGTGCATGACGCTGATGGGCGCATCGTCCGGCAGGCTGTCGAGGTACGCCTCGAGCTGGTAGCTCGGCACGACGCTCGTCGTGTCGTTGGAGAGCTTGCGGTCGACGTGCACGACCTTGCCGGCGGCCTTGCCCTCGAGCGGGAGCGCCACCTCCATGTGGCCCTTGTCACCCTGCAGCTTTTTAAGGTTGTTCATGGCGGCGTAGCCCGTGCGCAGCGGCTCGACGTTGAGCGTCGTGACCATGTTGATGGCCGAGGTGAACAGCTCCGACGCCTTCTGGATCGTGTCGCTGTCCTCGCCGGTCGAGAGCGGGAATTCAAACCAGCCCGGCAGCATCGGCGCGAGGTCATACGTCGGCTCGGCGCCGTCATAGATCTTCAGCAGGAAGCCCTTGCGGCACATGTCGTAGAGCGTGCCGGCCCAGTCACTGCCGGTGTAGAGCGCGCGCAGCTCTGCCTCCGTGTTGCCGCGCAGCTTCATGCCCATCATGATGTCGTACTCTTCGTCGGTCACGAACAGCTTGCAGTATTTTTCAAACTGCGGCACCGGCGGCTGCGGCACCTGCGTGACCGCGTTCATGCGGTTCATGAGCTTGAGATACTTCATGTAACCCATCTTCTTCGTTCCCCTTTCCTGCGGACGGCGCTTCCCCCGCGCGCGTCCGAGCACCGGTTTTTCCGGGAAAATTTTTGCATATACAGGTTTACTTTATCACTTTGTTTATCTTTTAGCAAGTCCTTTCCTGTTGTTTTTCCGCCTCTCAGGCAGAAAAACGCGAAATGTCCGTTAATAATCATTTGTTACACATATTGACATGATTCGGACAAAGTTCTATAATGAATATGCGTTAACGTTCTGCGCTTGTGCAAAATGTCGAATTTTCATCGACTGCGCGGAATCTGTGCATCGAAGGAGGGAATGCGCGAATGAGAGACCTGAAGCATCTGATCTATTTTGAAAACCTGCTGCAGCAGGCAAACAACGACCTGGTTCAGGACGCCTGCAAGGATGGCCGGCTGGCGCTGGCATGGAACTGTTCGTACATACCGGAGGTTTTGCTGGATACGGACAAGTGTTTTGGCGTGCGTCTGCGCGCGCCGAACTGCACCAATCCCGACATGGCTACCTATTACATGACCAACCGCTCGTGCCCGTACTCCAAGAGCATCCTCGAGCGTGCGTTTGAGGGCGGCTACAACTTTATCTCCGCGCTCATCGGGCAGGAATGCTGCACGACGATGAACCGCATGGAGCAGTATTTTGAATACTGCGAGCTGATTCCGAACGACAAGTTCTTCTGCACGTATCTCGACATGCCGCTGCGCAAGACCGAGTGGCACGCGGGCTACTACCGCCGCCAGATCGAGCAGAAGATCATTCAGCCGCTCGAGAAGGTCTACGGCGTGGACTTCTCGGAAGACAACCTGCGCCGCGCCGTTGAGCAGTTCAACGAGGTCTGCCGCATCATGACGGAGATCAACGCCATGCGCGAGGCGGAAAACCCCGTCATCACGGGCTATGAATTCCACGTCATCCAGCTGTGCACGCAGACGTGCCCGAAGGATCTCATCCTGCCCTACCTGCGCGAGACGCTGCAGGAGCTGCGCACGCGCGAGCCGGACCCGAAGCCGTGGTACCGTGCGCGTGTGCTCATCGCCGGCAGCGAGATCGACGACCCCGAGTTCACGAAAATGTGCGAGATGGCCGGCGGACTCGTCGTGGCCGACCGCTACTGCTTCGGCTCGATGCCCGGCCGCGAGGAGATCCCGCTCGAGGAGGGCAAGGACGTTCTGCAGTCCATCGCCGACTACTATATGTGGCGCAACCAGTGCCCGCGCGCCATGGGCCCCGAAAACATCATCGCGCGCAAGAAATACATTTTCGATCTCGTGGAGAAATACCACGCCGATGGCATCATCGTCGAGAACATGAAGTTCTGCGAATACTGGGGCTACGAGCGTGCGCAGGACGGCATGTGGTTCTACGAGGGCTACGAGCTGCCGCGCAGCATCCCTGTGTGCCAGATCGAGAAGGATTACACGAGCGCCGCCTCCGGTCAGCTGCGTACCCGGTTCCAGGCGTTCATCGAGTCGCTGGAGATCAAAAAGATCCAGGCGCAGCAATAAGGGAGGGGTTCAGCTATGTGGAAACGCAAACGCACGCTCAAAGAAGAATACGGCACGCTCGGCCACTTCCTGCGGGGTGACAACGACTGCCATTATCTCGGCGACCTGTACATCGAGGGCACGAACTTCTACCGCCACCGCGAGTGGCGCGGCGTGAAGGACACGGCCTATGCCTTCGCCCGCTGGCTGCAGACCTGGGGCAAGATGGCCGGGCTCATCGGCCGCGACCCGGTGCGCATGATCCGCGCATTCTGGAAGTATCGCTGGCTGAGCGCTTATCTGGCCACGCCGATGATGGTCGACAAATGGATCGAGGGCGACCGCGGCATGGTCCTGCGCGCCGACCTGACGGCCATCGACTGCATGGTGTCCGACTCCATCACGACGCTCTGGCGCGAGATCCGCGCCGACCGCCGCTTCGGCGAGAACAAGTGGACCGAGCGCACGATTGCCTTTGACTACACGCTGCCGAAGCACATCATCTACGGCTTCCCCGGCTACTACGGCATCAACATCCAGCAGCACGCGGCGTTCATGGTGCCGATCCTGAACAAGAACCTGGGCTCGTACTACGTCGACCAGGCCGTCAGCTGCGGCATCCCGGGCGACATGTGCACGCTGCCGCTCGTGGAGACCGGTGTCGCCGTCGAGGGCGAGTACCCCGACATCGGCAACTGCTGGCTCACGACCAACAACCCCTGCGACGCGAACATGATGGACAACGTCGCCATGTACCGCGCGCTCTCGAGCGACGGCAAGAAGGCCGTGCACCCGTTCACGACGCCGCTCATGTACGACGACCCGACCTGCAAGGAGCTCGGCGTGCACGAGGTGTACGACGCCATCCACTTCCTCGAGGAGCAGTTCCACCAGCCGTTCAACTGGGACACGTTCATCCAGCACATCGAAAACACCAACCAGTTCAACCGCGAGGAGACCGAGCGCTGGGACATCTATGCCAAGACGAACAACGGCGCGCTCAACCCTGTGTGTCAGGGTCTGTTCCGCATCTACTTCTACCAGCAGGGCGGCAACGAGTACTTCCTCAAAGCCTCGCGCAAGATCACGCGCATCTTTGACAAGTGCGTGCGCAGAAACATCGACACCTTCCCGCACACGCGCCACCGCGCCATTGCCTGGAGCTGCGGCTCGACGTACTACGCACACGGCGTGCAGTGGCTGTATAACTGCTGGGGCATCCTGTGCCTGATCAACATGGACTCGCTCACCGGCCACAACATTGTCGACACCGAGGACCGCGACGTCATGATGAGCGACGTGGCCGACTGGCACGCCCGCACCCCGATGCGCACGCACACCGTCGGCGGCAACCGCCACATCATGCAGATGTGGGAGACGGCGGAGAAGTTCAACTGCGACATGATCATCATGTACGACGACATCGGCTGCAAGGGCATGGCCGGTGCGCAGGGTCTGATCGAGGAGGAGATCCGCAAGCACGACGAGCGCTTCCACACGGTGTGGATGCCGCACTCGCTGATGGATCACCGCATCGTCTCGCCGGCCGAGGCGCGCCGCACCGTCAACGAATACATGATCAACGTCATGCACGAGGAGCCGGTCGATCCGTCGCTGCTCGACTTTGACGACAGCATGGGCTGGTAAAGGAGGTCCACCGATATGAAATGCAAATTTGCGCAGTTCCTGTTCCGAGCTTTTGGCATCACCGGCGGCGCGCTGGCCGTGCTGTTCGTGATCTATTACTATAACCTCGACATGAAGCTCATGCGCTCCGTCGTCGTGCCGTTTTTGAACAAGCACTATGACAGCGTCAAGCGCGAGCACCAGATCTGACAGGGGAGGAGCAAACCATGGCAGTCAATCACAATGTCAATCCCCGGCCGCTGACCGCCGAGGAAAAGGAAAAACGCGCCCGTGGCATCTACGACAGCTTTGCGACCTACGTGGTCTTCTGCGGACACTGCCGCTATGTGCGCAAAACGAATATGTACATCATGCGCGCCGAGGCCTTCATCGACGAGCTCAAGGCCCGCGGCGAGGTCTGTCCCCACTGCGGAAAACAGGAGTGGACGCTCGGCTACCCGATGGGCACGACCACCGGCTTCGTCAAGTTCTGACACGCGCACCGCAGCAGGCCCCCGCACCCGCGAGGGCCTGCTTTTTTGCGCAGATTCCGGCACATTTGCGCGACGCTTGTTGCATATCGCCGAAAATGGGAAATTTCGTTTCCCTGCGCGCATGCATATGTTATAGTAGTGACAATCTCAGCGCAACAACATGAAGGAGGAGAGACCATGGCACAACTCAGACCGAAGATCGTGAAGCTGGCGAAAATCATTGGGGGCGTCACCGGCATCACGACGAAGATCGACGAAAATGCGCCCGAATACTACTGCATGGCAGGCATCCTGACCGACGAGGAAGCGGATGTCGCCATCGCAGCCGGGCTGCGCAAGGAGCGCACCGCAGCCTATCTGGCCAAGAAGGTCGGCAAGACCGTGCAGGAGGTGCAGCCCCTGCTGGACAACCTCGTATACTATGGCATCTTCCGCCGCTCGAAGGACGAAGCGCTCGGCGAGGACGTCTATTATATGCAGATCTTCGCGCCCGGCATTCTCGAGATGATGGTCAACCAGAAGGAGCTGCTCGACACGCATCCGGAGGTCGGCCGCGCATTCGAGGAATACACCCGCAACCTCGCGGCAAACATGGGCGCCATGATTCCCGACGGCTACGGCCTCATGCGCGTCATCCCGGTCGAGAGCGCGCTCGAGGGCATCCCCGGCGTGAACGAGTTTGAGCGCATCTCGCACTATCTGGATAAATACGACCGCTTCTCCGTCTCCCCGTGCTCCTGCCGCGCGTCGCGCACGAGCATCGGCGACGGCTGCGGCCACCTCGACGAGGATATGTGCATCCAGATGGGCAAGGGCGCCGAGCACTACATCCGCTCCGGCCGCGCCAAGGAGATCACACGCGAGCAGGCGCTCGAAATTATCAAGCGCGCCGAGGAAAACGGCCTCATGCACGACATGGTCAACATTGAAGAGCCGGGCGAGAGCGCGGCCATCTGCAACTGCTGCGCCTGTGCCTGCTTCGGTCTGCGCGTGGGATTGATGTATGGCGCGCGCGATGCGATCCGCTCCAACTACGTCGCCGAGGTGGACGAGGCCAAGTGCGTCGCCTGCGGCCAGTGCGTGGAAACCTGCCCCGGCAACGCGCTCAAGCTCGGCCAAAAGCTCTGCTCGACCGAGGACCTGACACAGAAGCCGGACTACGTCAAGCTCTCCGAGACCCTGCGTCCGAAGCGCAGCTGGGACCCGAACTACCGCGAGGATCACGAGGACGTCGTACCCACCGGCACCGCCCCGTGCAAGACCGCCTGCCCCGCGCACATCCCCGTGCAGGGCTACCTGAAGCTCGCCGCGCAGGGCCGCTACACGGACGCGCTCGAGCTCATCAAAAAAGAAAACCCGTTCCCGGCCGTCTGCGGCCGCATCTGCAACAAGCGCTGCGAGGCCGAGTGCACCCGCGGCGACGTGGACGAGGCCGTCGCCATCGACGAGGTCAAGCGCTTCATCGCCGACCATGACCTGCACGAGGCCACGCGCTACGTGCCGAAGCTGCTCAACCAGATCGGCCGCCCGTACACGGAGAAGATCGCCGTCATCGGCGCCGGCCCCGCGGGCATGAGCTGCGCCTACTACCTCGCCAACAAGGGCTACCCCGTGACCGTGTTCGACCGCAATCCGGTGCCCGGCGGTATGCTCACGCTCGGCATCCCGAGCTTCCGCCTCGAAAAAGACGTGCTCAACGCCGAGATCGACATCCTGCGCGAGATGGGCGTCGAATTCCGCTGCGGCGTCGAGGTCGGCAAGGACGTCACCATTCCAGAGCTGCGCGCGCAAGGGTACAAAGCGTTCTACCTCGCCATTGGTCTGCAGAAAGCCATCCGCCTGAATATCGAAGGCGAGACGCTCGGCGGGGTCATCGGCGGCATTGACTTTCTGCGCAGTGTCAACAGGGGCGAAACCACGGCCATTCATGGCGACACGGTCGTCATCGGCGGCGGCAATGCAGCCATCGACGTAGGCCGCGCAGCCACCCGCCTTGGCGACGGCAAGGTCATGCTCTACTGCCTGGAAAGTGACGCAGAAATGCCAACCGTTCCTGACGAGAAGAATGAAGCGCTCGCAGAGGGCGTTGAAGTCCACAACTGCTGGGGGCCCAAACGCATCCTCGGCGAAAACGGAAAGGTCACGGGCGTCGAGTTCATGCGCTGTCTCTCCGTGCGGGATGAAAATGGGCGTTTCGCGCCAAAGTACGATGAAAGCAACACCATCCTTGTGCCCTGCGCCAATGTGTATGTCTCCATCGGCCAGTGTGCCGACTTTGGCAGCGTCCTCGCGGGCACGAAGGTCGAAACCGTCAACGGCCGCCTGCTTAAGACGGCAGAGATCACCTGGCAGACCACCGAGGCGGACATTTTCGGCGGCGGTGACATTGCCACCGGCCCGCAGTATACCATCGACGCGATTGCAAACGGCCGTGAGGGCGCAACCAGCATCCATCGCTTCGTGCATCCCGGTCACAGCCTGACGATCGCGCGCAACCTGCGCAATTTCAAAGCGCTGGACAAAGAGAATATCGTCATCCCCACCGAGAAGCTCCACGTGCCGCAGCGGCAGTTCAACGAAAACGACGAGAGCAAAACCGGAACCATGCGTGATAACCGCGTCGGGCTCACCGAAGAGCAAGTCCAGCTGGAAGCATCCCGCTGCCTGAGCTGCGGCAGAACGGTGATAGATGAAAAGAAATGCATCGGCTGCGGCCTCTGCACCACGCGCTGCAAATTTGATGCGATCCATCTCAACCGCACGCATCCCGAGTTTGCCAACTACATCAACGGCGACGACGCCAAGAAGGCCGTGCTCAAGCACGGAATCCAGCGCGCTGCAAAGCTGACCATCAAGCGCCTGACAGGTGCGAAATAAGGCAAAGCCATGCACGAAATGGGAACCATCTTGTATGTCATCCGCACGGTCAATGACGTGTGTGCGCAAAACGCACTCACGAAGGTTGCCTCGGTCACGCTGGAAATCGGCGAGGTCAGCGGTATCCTGCCGAAATATCTCCAAAACTTCTGGCAGTGGGCCGTGCAGAAAGAGCCATATCTCCGCGATGCGCAGCTGCTCATCGAAACGCGCAAAGCCGCCACGCGCTGCGGCGGCTGCGGCCGGACTTATGAGACTGTGAAATACGCCAAAGTCTGTCCACACTGCGGCAGCGAGAACACCTGGCTCGAGACCGGCAACGAATATATCATCCAAGAAATTTCCGCCTGTTGACCGTCCTGCGCGGCGCGCAGGCAGCCCCATACGTTAAAAATGCTTTCCAGATGTACATCCTTCATTCAGAATACATTCTTCCCTGAAACAATCCCGTGCTATGTTCGTCCCGCTCTATGCACACCCTATGTCTGGTCTGGCAAGCATTTTTATATCCACCCTGAAAACGGCCGGTGCCAAAAGGCGCCGGTCGTTACCGGGTACGCACCCGCTTTCTCGTCCGCGACGGCCTACTACCCGGACACCAAGTGCGCTTTCCGTCATATTCACAAGAAACGGCGCCGGATTTTATGAAAGATCCGGCGAGTTTCTTGACTTTCCTGCTGCAATGCTTTAAAATGAAGCCGCTGTATTTGGGCAAAGCATCCATCGCAGCAAAAATGAGAAACAGACCCGACATCTGCGCGGCGCGCGCCGCACAGATGTTTTTCACGTCTGGATGGGAGCGCGTATGAAAACGAAAAACACGAAAAGCTTTGCCAGCCGCTGGGGCTTTATCCTGGCGTCCGTCGGCTCGGCCGTCGGCATGGCCAACGTCTGGGGCTTCCCGAACAAGCTGGGCAGCAACGGCGGCGGGGCCTTTCTGCTGATCTACCTGCTGTTTGTGGTCATCTTCAGCACCGTCGGCCTGCCGACGGAGTTTGCCATGGGCCGCCGCGCCGGCACCGGCACGCTCGGCGCCTATGAAAACGCATGGGCCACGCGCGGCAAGACCGCCGGAAAAGTCGGCGGCCTGCTCGGCTGGCTGCCGCTGGCCGGGTCGCTGTGCATCGCCATCGGCTACGCCGTCATCGTGACGTACATCCTCAAGGCGCTCGTCGACTCCCTGCTCGGCACGCTCATGACGGGCGATGCCGCCGTGTGGTTCGCGTCGTTTTCCACGCAGCCGTACTCCGTCATCCCCTATCACATTATCGTCGTGGCCGGCACGCTGCTGACGCTCTTTCTCGGCGCGCACAGCATCGAAAAGACCAACAAGGTCATGATGCCGCTGTTTTTCATCATTTTCGTCGTTCTGGCCGTGCGCGTGGCGCTGCTGCCCGGCTCGACCGAGGGCTACAAGTTCATGTTTACCCCACGCTGGGAGGCGCTCAAGGACCCGATGATCTGGATCTGGGCCATGGGGCAGGCGTTTTTCTCCCTGTCCGTCACCGGCAGCGGCATGATCGTCTACGGCGCGTATCTGTCCAAGGACGAGGACGTCGTGGGCGTGGCGCAGCACACCGGCATTTTTGACACCATCGCCGCCGTCGTCGCCGCGCTCGTCATCATTCCCGCCTGCTTTTCCTATGGGCTGGACGTCGGCGCAGGCCCGAGCCTGCTGTTCGTGACGCTGCCGACCATCCTGCAGGACATCCCGCTCGGCCGGCTCTTCGCCGTCATTTTGTACGTCGCCATGATCTTTGCCGGCGTCAGCTCGCTGCAGAATATGTTCGAGGCCGTCGCCGAGTCGCTCCTGCACAAGTTCCCGAAGCTCAGCCGTGCGGCCGTGCTCGGCATCCTGTGCGTGTTGTGCCTCGGGTTCGGTCTGCTCATGGAGCCCATCTCCAAGTGGGGCCCGTGGATGGACCTCGTGTCGATCTACATCATCCCCATCGGCGCAACGCTCGGCGCGATTTCGTGGTTCTATGTCATGAAAAAGGACGAGCTGCTGGCCGCCGTCAACACGGGAAGCGGCAAAACGCACGGCGCACTCTGGTATAACGTGGGCCGCTATATCTACGTCCCCATGGCCGTTATCCTCTGCTGTGTGGCTTTGTTTATGAATATTGCGTTCTAACAGCTGCGTTCTTGGCGGATGTTCACCTCTACAAAATCGTTGACTTCTTCCAAGAGGTTCGTAAGGGGCGATGCCCACGTCGCCCCGGCGGAAAAATCCGGTTTTACGGAAATCTTCGGCGAATTCGATCATTCCCAATGGGGCGATGTAGGCATCGCCCCCTACGAACGCGATAGGAAATTATTTGGTTTACTTTTCAGAAAGCCGCTTTTGCATGTAATCGTGCGCGGCGGTCTCGAGGCTGTTATCGAGCGGCTTCAGCTCCATTGCGCCGTACTTGCGCTCGAGCGCGGTTTTAAGCATAAAGTCTG
>ERZ837487.4167-NODE-4167-length-11762-cov-4.333305_pt1 | contig 11762 bp, 10 predicted proteins | sample MGYA00519911_ERZ837487 | MGnify/ENA primary metagenome ERZ837487 (study PRJEB31850, sample SAMEA3708818) | human gut metagenome | biome: human gut; feature: human-associated habitat; material: faeces | place: China | collected 2014 ...
GCGCAGGCAGGCGGCCGTACCAGTGGGCAGGTAGATTTTCTCCTTGTGTTTGCAAAAAGTATTTTACCACATTTTTTCGCGCTTTTTCAAAGGCAGTTTTCCACAAAAATACCACGCCGCATGCATGGGCAAAATGCCTATACAAAGCAAAAAGAGGAGCACCGAAGTGCTCCCCGTTGCGAGTTATTGCAGTTTAGTCCAGCTTCATGTCGCCGTCTTTGATCCAGCCCCACTTGCGCAGGGGGACCGCCAACAGCCAGGTAAGGACTGCCGGCAGCACAAAGGAGATCAGCACCAGGCCCAGCCAGTCCATCCCGGTGACGGCGGACTTGGCCCCGGCGGCCACGTCGCTGACCCAGCCGGTATACACGCCGATCTGGCCCACCAGGCCGCAGGTGCCCATGCCGCTGGAGACCGCCGGGCCGTTCATTTCCAGGCGGAACAGGCAGGTGGCGATGGGGCCGGTGATGGCGGAGGCCAGGGTGGGGGGAATCCAGACCCGGGGATTGCGGACGATGTTGCCCATCTGCAGCATACTGGTGCCCAGGCCCTGGGCCACCAGGCCGCCCCAGCGGTTTTCCCGGAAGCTCATCACCGCAAAGCCGATCATCTGGGCGCAGCACCCCGCCACGGCGGCGCCGCCGGCCAGACCCGTCAGCCCCAGGGCCGCGCAGATGGCGGCGGAGGAGATGGGCAGGGTCAGGGCCACGCCGATGACCACGGACACGATGATGCCCATGAAGAAGGGCTGCAGCTCTGTGGCCCACATGATGAACCGGCCCACGGCGCTGGCCGCCGCGCCGATGGGGGCGGCGATCAGGGCGGCGATGCCGATGCCGGAGAGCACCGTGACAATGGGCGTTACCAGAATGTCGACCTTCGTCTCCTTGCTGACGGCCTTGCCGATCTCGGCCGCCAGAATCGCCACGAACAGCACCGCCAGAGGCCCTCCGGCCCCGCCCATATAGTTGGTGGCGAAGCCCACGGGAATCAGGGAATACAGCACCAGGGGCGGCGCCTCCAGCGCCCGTCCGATGGCCACCGCCATGCCCGGCCCCACCATAGCGGAGCACAGGCCGCCGATGGTATACGTCACGGCGCCCTCGCCCTTGCCCAGGGTGACGATGACCTCCGTCAGGAATCCGATGTGCAGCTGCTGGCCCAGGGTGTTGAGAATGGTGCCCACCAGCAGGGTGCAGAACAGGCCCTGGGCCATAGCGCCCATGGCGTCGATGAAATACCGCTTGGCCGAGAAGACGATGTTCTTCCGGGCCAGGAACTTGCGAACTGCTTCCATAGCTTTGACCTCGCATATGTAAAAAGAATGTTATACAGGTGTCATGACACCTGTATAACATTCTATCACGTCTTTTCCGTTTGTCAACCGGAACTTTACTCCGCCAGGAAGCCCAGCTCCCGCAGGCGGGCCTTCAGATGCTCATAGGACGCCTCATCGGGGCAGGACAGACTGTGCAGATGGATGCCGTCTGTCAGCTGGGACAGGGGGGCGGCCCCCTCCATGCGGGCCATGAACTGCTCCACGTCCAGGCGGCTGCGCAGGTGCAGCGGGGCGGACAGCTGGCCATAGACCGGGTGGTCCACAATGACGTCCACAACGGTGCAGCCGCAGTCCACCATGGCGTTAAGCTCGTCCCGGGTGCCGGTGCCGTCGTGGCGGCAGGCCACCTGGCGCGGCAGACCCGTCTCCCCGGCGTCGGGGATCACATAGCCCCGGGCGGTGGCGGTGATGGCCTGGCCCGCGGCCCGCAGCAGGGCCACGTCCCCCACGATGATCTGGCGGCTGACGCCCAGCTCCTTGGCCAGGGCGGTGGCGCTGATGGGCTGATGGGCTTCGTGGAGCCGGGCGCTGATCCGGCTCCGGCGTTGTTCGGCGGTCATGAGGAGGACTCCCTTCGGTTTTTCTTCTATCATACACGATTCCCCGGCCCATGGCAAGTTTTTTTCGTGAATTTCGCTGCCCTCTTGACAGATGGGCCGCCGGATGGTACACTATGGACAGAAAAAGAGAATACATTGCGCAAGTGCCTGCGCCGCCGGGTGGGCGGCACGGGAGAATAGTGAATCAGGTGAGAATCCTGAACGGTACCGCCGCTGTATACGGGGAGGCCGCGCACAGGGACGAAAGTCCGTCACTGGGAAACCGGGAAGACCGTGCGCCTGCCGCTGATCCGCCAGTCAGAAGACCTGCTTGCCGCCATGCTGTCCCCGCTGCGCGCCATACGGCGGAGGATAGCTTCAATCGCGGGAAACCGGCCGCGCCAATGTCTATTGGCGCGGTTTTTTTGCAAGCCTGAGCGCGGCACGGCCGCAGCTTTCCATGGGGGCGGGCAGGAGCAGCCACTCCCGCCCGCCTCCTTACCTTATGTGAAATTTGCCGGTAAACGCCTGTAGGGGCCGGGTTCTACCCGGCCTGAAAGCGCCGGAATAGCGGGCGAGGCAGAGCCCACGCCCCTACGGGCCCACAACCAGCCTGCGGCTGGCTCGCAATGACACCACAAGAAGATTTCCGATAATTGGCCGCACACACGGGATGGCCGAATCAATATTTCCATCAAGAATCCGTATGATCTATCAGGAGGACGACATATGCTCATCAATTGGTTCCGGGACCAGGACCACCTGGTCTATATCAACGGCGAGACCCAGCTGGCCCAGCTGGAAAAGACCCTGCGCTTCCCGGGCTTGCAGGAGGCGGCGGAGGCTCTGCGGGACAATCCCAACCCGGAGGGCTACACCATCAAGGGGCCCAAGCGCACCTGCGGGCGGCTGTTCGTGCCGGACCTGACCTTCGGCAAGCACATCGAAATGGGAGAAAACGTCTTTTTCTACATGGGCGAGATGGCGGAGTGCTATGTCATCTACTGGCCCGGAAAGCCGGTTACGGAGGTGCACCATGGAGAAATGTGAAGCCCTGTCCACCAAGCCCGAGGAGTGCCGCTACTCCTTCTTCCAGCACACGGCCTGCGAGTTTTTCCCCTGCCACGAAACCGCCCATCCGGAGGACTTCAACTGCCTGTTCTGCTACTGTCCCCTGTACGCCTTAGGGGACCGGTGCGGCGGCAATTTCCGGTATATCGGCGACGGCATCAAGGATTGCAGCGGCTGTCTGCTGCCCCATGGCCGGAAAAGCTACGGCTACGTCACCGGGAAGTTCGGCGAGATCGCGGAGCTGGCCAAAAAGAACCGCCACACGGAGGAATAATAAATACCGTCTGTAGTTTTCTCAAAGAAAACTACAGACGGTATTTTCTTATCGCCCCAGGATGGTCTCGGCGAAGCCTTTGGCAAACAGCCGGGCGGCCCGGAGGGCCTCGTCCAGCGAGTTCCCGGCGGCCCCTACCTCCACCAGCAGGCTGCCCGGGGCGGCAAACTGGTTATAGCGGTAGTTCAGCAGGGTGATGGGCCGCATCAGGGTGGGGGACTGGCTTTCCAGCTTCTCCTGAACGGCGATGGCCAGGCGCAGGTTGTCCTGCCAGCCGTCGTGGGCCACGCCCATGATCAGGCTCACCTGGGCGGCGGCGGGGTCCTCCGCCGTCACCAGCTTATACTGGGTGCCGTTGGCGTCCTGCACCGCGTCCCGGTGCAGGTCCAGCACATAGACGATGGAGGGGTACTTGGCCAGGTAGCTCTGGATAGACGCCAGACTGTTTTCATAGGCGTCGTTGTACGACTCCCCGTCGTGGAGGGTGCGGTCGTGGACCACGGAGATGCCGTAGGACGACAGCTCCGCCGCCAGCTCGTCCCCCACCCGGACCATGTTGCAGGAGCGGTCCGCCGTGCGGAAGGTGCCGGAGGGGACGTACTCCTGCCCCGGGGGCATGGTATAGGACTCGCTGGCGTGGCTGTGGACGATAAGGACCTGGGGCCCCTGCTGGGGACAGGCCGCGAACTGCCGGTCCCCCAACACCGCCGGATCCAGGGTCCGGCTGGACTTGTTCTTGATGTACACCCCGTTGATGATGCTGTAGCCGTCGGTGGAGCGGGGGTCCACCGTCTGGGCCGGGACGCCGTTGTCCGCCCCGGGCTGGGGGGCCGGGTCCTCCGACGGGGCGGGGTCCTCCTGGGGATCCTCCGGTTCCGGGTCCGGCTGGGGAGCGTCGTCCTCCTGCACCGCCAGGGACCGGCCCGCCAGCAGCACCGGCGACTGGCCCAGGGCCAGCACCGTGGCGGCGGACAGTCCGTCCAGCCCCAGAAGGTCCCCCAGCTCCCACCGCAGCAGTCCCCGGGACAGATGGGGGCGGCGGGACACGGACTGCCACAGGGCGGCGGCGCTGTCCGCCCCGGCTCCGGCCAGCACCGTTCCCAGGGCTGCCGCCGCCAGCAAGAGCGCCAGCCCCCGCCGCAAAATTGCCTGTTTCAAAGCGTTCACCTCTTTGAGACAAGCCTATGCGGCGGGGGACGGGATTATGTCACGGTTCCATCACCGGGGGGATATCCACGATCTGCAGGCCCCGGCGCATGGCGTATTCCATGGTGCGGCGGGTGCCGCCGGGCTGGCCGTTGTGGACCGCCAGCAGCAGGGCGGCGTGGTCCACCATATAGCGGTTGCGCCGCTGCATGCAGCCGGGACTGTAGGACGACTGCACCAGGGTCTCGTAGTCGCAGGCCGCCACCAGGCGGCGATAGCGCTCCTGCTGGGCCCGGGGCCAGCCGTCGGCCTGGGTGGGACAGGGGATGGCCGCCTCCACGCTGACGTCCCCGTGCCGCTGCCGCAGGGCCAGGGCCAGCTCACAGAAATACAGGTCGCAGCCCTGGGCCATGCCGCAGATGAAGTGCCGGTATCCCGCCTCATAGGCGGCGTCCAGCGCGTCCCGAAGCCGGACCTTCAGGGCCCGGCACCGGGGATCGTCTTCGTTTTCCCCCCAGGGGAGCTTGGCCGGACGGTGGCCGGAAAAGCAGCAGCTGACAGGCCGTGCGCGCATGGCATCGCCCTCCCTTCAAAGATACTGCCACCATTATAGAACATACTTTCTATTTTGTAAAGAGGAATTTCCCTTGCAAGCGGGGTGCAAATCCGGTATACTGGGGAAAAAGGGAGGTGCATCCGATGAAGCTGTATTTCAAGCAGCGGTTTTTCTCGTGGTTCGACAGCTATGACATCTATTATGAGGGCGGCAGCGTGGCCTATACCGTGGAGGGAAAGCTCTCCTGGGGTCATTGCCTGCACATTCTGGACCCCTATGGGGAGCACATTGCCACGGTGAAGCAGCAGGTGCTGACGTTTCTGCCGAAGTTTGATCTGTATGTGGGGGAGCGGTGCATCGGCACCATCCGCAGGGAGTTCACGTTTTTCCACCCGTCCTTTACCATGGATTTCTGCGGCTGGACGGTGGAGGGCAGCTTCATGGAGTGGGACTATACCATCCAGGACGGGCCCCGGACGGTGGCCACGATCAGCAAGGAGCTGTTTAACTGGACGGACACCTATACCATCGACGTGGCGGACCCGGGGGACGCCCTGTATGCCCTGATGGTGGTGCTGGCCATCGACGCGGAGAAGTGCTCACGGAGCGATTGATACGGAATAAAAAAAGTGCCCCCGGCGGGGGCACTTTTTTTGTTCATGGAAACGGGCTGTCAGGGGATTTCCCGGCTGTCGGCGGCGGAGGAGGCGTTTTCGGCCACACGGCTGGCGGCCTTGGCGTCCTCCTGACCGGCGGCATAGGCCCGGCTGCGGGCATCCTCCAGTTCCTTCTGCCGGGCCTTTTCGTCCCGCTCTGCCTGGCGGGCGGCCCGGCGGACCGACACGCTGCGGCGGGTGGCCTTGATCACCTGCCACGCCGTCAGCAGCACCACCGCCGCCAGACCGATCCATCCGGCGGTGCGGATCTGCCAGAAGTCCCGGATGGTGAAGGCGTCGTTATACATGCCCAGATAGTACAGGGCCACGCCGCCCACGATGCACAGAAGCCCCAGCACCAGGTCCAGCACCGCCCGGACCCGATGGGCCCCCCGGCGCACAAAGAAACACACGATCAGCGCCAGGGCGCACCAGAACAGCGCCGGGGACTGACAATACAGAACGCTCATACGGCTGCCTTCTTTCTCATTTCCCGGTTACAGGCTGCACTTGCCCCGGGGGATATATTTTCCGTCAGGCCCGGCCAGAACGAAGCCGTCCTCCACCGCCAGGCGGCCCCGCAGCCACACCTGGTGGATGCCGCCCCGGATGGGGAAGCCCTCATAGGGGGAATAACCGGCCAGGCTGGCCATATCCTCGGCCCGGAGCACATGGTCCGCCTGGGGATCGTACACCACAATATCCGCGTCGGCCCCGTCCTGGAGCACGCCCTTCCGGGGGAACATCCCGTAGAGCTTGGCGGGGTTTTCCGCCAGCACCCGGCACATGGTGGCCAGGCTGATCTTCCGGGTGGTGACGCCGTAGGTATACAGCAGCTCGCCCCGGTTCTCCACCCCCGGCAGACCGCCGGGAATCTTGGTGAAGTCCCCCCGTCCGGCGTCCTTCTGCTCCAGGGTGAAGCTGCAGTGGTCCGTGGACACGGTCTGGATTTCTCCCTTGCGCAGGGCCGTCCAAAGGGCCTGCTGGTCCCGCTCCTTCCGGATGGGCGGGGCGCAGACATACCGGGCGGCCCGGGAATAGTCGGGGTCGTCATACACGCTGTCCTCCAGCACCAGATACTGGGGGCAGGTCTCCACATACACCCGCTGGCCCCGCTTGCGGGCGGCCTCCACCTCCCGCAGGGCGGCCTCGTTGGTCAGGTGGACGATGACCACCGGGATATCCACCGCCTGGGCGATGCGCAGGAGCCGGGACACGGCCTCCGCCTCCAGGAAATCGGGCCGGGTCCGGGGATGGGAGCCCACGCCCATCTCCCCCGCGGCCTTCTTTTCGGCGATCAGCGCGTCGATGACGCCGCTGTTTTCACAGTGCACGCCGCAGATGCCGCCCTTTTCCTTCAGCTTCTTCAGGGCGTGATACATGGCCTCGTCGCCGATCATCATGGCGGGATAGGTCATGTACATTTTGAAGGAGGAGATACCGGCGGCGTACATATCGTCGATCTCCGCCTCGATGCCGGGATTCCAGTCGTCGATGGTCATATGGAAGCCGTAGTCACAGCAGCAATTGCCGTCGGCCTTCTTGTGCCAAAGCTCCAGCCCCTGGTGCAGGGTTTCGCCCTTGTTGGGGCAGGCGAAGTCCACCACCGTGGTGGTGCCGCCCCGCAGAGCCGCCCGGCTGCCGGAGAAAAAGTCGTCCACCGTGGTGGTGCTGCACACGTCCAGGTCGAAGTGGGTGTGGGCGTCGATGAAGCCCGGCAGCAGAAGCTGCCCCTCCACGTCGATGACGGCGGCCTCCGGCGCGGTGATGCTGCGGGCCACCCGGAGAATCTTCTCGTCCTCCACCAGCACGTCCGCCCGGCGGGTCCCCCGTCCGGACACCACCGTGCCCCCGCGAAACAGATATTTCATGGAAATGCCCTCCTTTTCCGGATCATATGGCTTGATTTTTTATTATACCACGGAACGGGCAGAAAAACATACTGTTTTTCCCGGTTTTTCCCTGAGAAAATCCAACAAAAAAGGGGGAATATTTTTGTATACCTTGCAGAAGGAAAAAGAATTTCCTTTTCCGGAAAAATCATGTATGATAGAAGTACCACAGAACGCATACTGCGCTCTGAAAATGAAGGAGGAAAGATACCATGCGGAAATTCTTAGCGACTCTGCTGGCGCTGGTCATGACGCTGGCGCTGATGGTCCCGGCTTCCTGGGGCGAGAACAAGGAGACGTATCAGCTCCCTGACTCCCTGGCGGGCAAGACCGTCATCCTGCACACCAACGACGTTCACGGCGCCATCGACAAGTACGCCAAGGTGGCTGCTCTGCGGGACGAGTGCTACGACAAGGGCGCTCACCAGGTGATCCTGCTGGACGCCGGCGACTTCAGCCAGGGCTCTCCCTACGTCAGCCTCAGCAAGGGCGCAACCGCCCTGGACATGATGGCCCTGGTGGGCTATGACGTCATCACCCTGGGCAACCACGAGTTCGACTACGGCTTCCCCCAGCTGATGGAGAACCTGAAAAAGCACCAGGGCGATTTCATGGTCGCCTGCAACAACCTGGTGGACGATGAGGGCGAGCTGATCTTCGCCCCCGGCGGCACCGCTCCCATCTATGCCGACGACACCTATGAGACCGAGCTGTTCCGCATCGCCATTGTGGGCATGGCCACCCCCGAGACCCAGACCAAGGCCAACCCCGCCCTGATGAAGGGCCTGAGCTTCATCGGCGGCAAGGATCTGTACAAGGTCACCCAGGAGGATGTGGACATGGCCCGCAGCGAGGGGAATGCCGATATCGTCATCGCTCTGGGCCACCTGGGCGTGGATAAGTCCTCCGAGCCCAACTGCTCCTATAATGTGATGCAGAACGTCAAGGGCATCGACCTGTTCATCGACGGCCACTCCCACACGGTGATGACCGCCAGCAAGGACAACAGCATGGTCCAGTCCACCGGCACGGGCCTTGCCTATGTGGGCGCCATCGTCATTGACAACGCCACCAAGAGCATTGAGAGCAACGGCCTCATCGACCTGTCCGCCTACACCAAGGAGGACGCCGCCGTGAAGGCTGCCGCCGACAAGATCATCAGCGACATCAACGCCGAGTACGGCAAGGTCTTTGCCAGAACCGACGTGGAGCTCAACGGCGCCAAGGAGCCCGGCAACCGCACCCAGGAGACCAACCTGGGCGACCTGATCACCGACTCCATGCTGTGGGCCATCCGCAAGGACGCTGAGCTCACCGTGCCCGCCGAGAACGTGGTGGCCATCACCAACGGCGGCGGCATCCGGGCCTGGATCCACAAGGGCGACATCTCCAAGCTGGACGTGAACACCGTGCTGCCCTTCGGCAACACCGTGGCCGTGGTGTACGTCACCGGCGCCGAGCTGCTGGAGGCCCTGGAGGCTTCTACCTTTGCTCTGCCCGACTCCCTGGGCGGCTTCCCCCAGATTGCCGGCATGAACATCTCCATTGACGCCACCAAGAAATACGATCCGCAGACCACTCCCTATCCCAGCGGCAGCGGTAAGGCCACCTACTATGGTCCCGCTTCCATCAACCGTGTCACCATCAACAGCGTCAACGGCAAGGCCTTTGACCCCAACAAGACCTATGCCGTGGTCACCAACAACTTCTGCGCCGCCGGCGGCGACACCTACTATGCCTTCGCTGCCGCCTCCAGCCAGTTCGACACCGGTCTGCCTCTGGACGAGGTGCTGATGGACTACATCACCACCGAGCTCAAGGGCGTGGTGGGCGAGCAGTATGCCCAGCCCCAGGGCCGCATCACCATCACCCTGCCTGCCGAGGAGCCCACTACTCCCACCAAGCCCGAAAGCCCCAAGACCGCCGATACCGGCGTGGTGGTGTACGGTCTGGTGGCCGTCATGGCAGCCGGCGCTGCCGTGGTGGTGACCTCCAAGAAGCGCAAGGCCATCTGAGCGATCTCCTTTCGCTGACACAGCATTTCCCCTGCCCCGGCGGACAAGCCCCGCCGGGGCTTTTTCTGTCATGGCGCTATTCTGCAACTAAAATTACGAAAACCGCTTTTCAAATCCGGCGGGATATGCTATGATATAATGTAATAAAGAAGAATTACGAGGGCTTATGCAAGATATCGCGGCTTCTTATTTTGCTGAGGAGGACACCATTCATGGCTGAGGTTGGAAAACGGGAGGTCCGGGTGGACGCCTTTGACAAGGCCACCGGACGCACCAAATATTACGAGGATCTGATGCCCCGGGACGCGCTGTATGTGCGCATCAAGCACTCCACCATTGCCCACGGCTTCGTGAAGTCTGTGGACACCACCGCTGCGGAGGCGATCCCCGGCGTGGTAAAGGTCCTGACCTGCTTCGACGTGCCGGAGCACCCCTTCCCCACCGCCGGTCACCCCTGGTCCATGGACCCGGGTCATCAGGACGTGGCGGACCGGCATCTTCTGAACCGGCACGTCCGCTACTACGGCGACGACGTGGCCGTGGTCATCGCGGAAAACGAGGTGGCCGCCATGCAGGGCGCCCGAGCCTTGCAGGTGGAGTATGAGGAGCTGCCCCTGGTGCTGGACGCCCAGGAGGCCATGAAGCCCGGCGCACCCCGGCTTCACGATGACTATCCCGACAATGTCCTCAAGCACACCGACATGAAAAAGGGCGACTATCAGGCTGCCATCCGGGAGCCGGGCCTCATCAAGGTAGAGGGCTGGTACGATACCCCCACGGTGCAGCACTGCCACATTGAGAACCACGGCTGCTTCGCCTATGAGGAAAACGGCCGCATCACCGTGGTGGCCTCCACCCAGATCCCCCATATCATCCGCCGGGTGGTGGGGCAGGCTCTGGGCCGCCCCTGGAGCGATATCCGGGTGGTAAAGCCCTATATCGGCGGCGGCTTCGGCAACAAGCAGGACGCCCTGTATGAGCCCCTGTGCGCCTGGTGCTCCACCCAGGTCCAGGGCCGCTGCGTCCGCATCGACTGCTCCCGGGAGGAAACCTTCGTCTCCAACCGGGTGCGCCACGCCATCCGGTTCCACATTGTGTCCTGGCTCCGGCCGGACGGCACCTTTGCCGCCCGAAAGGTGGAGCTGTTCTCCAACCAGGGGGCCTACGCCTCCCACGGACACAGCATCGTGGCCAAGGCCATGGGCTCCTTCCCCCAGCACTATCCCTGCGACAACATGGAGTGCGACGCCTGGACCGTGTTCACCAACCGGCCCGCCGCCGGCGCCATGCGGGGCTACGGTATGCCCCAGGCCTCCTTTGCCGATGAGTCCAACGTGGACGACTGCGCCAAGGCCGTGGGCATGGACCCCCTGGCCTTCCGGATGCAGAACATCATGCCCCAGGGGTACGAGGACGGCTTCTCCCACAACGTGAACTATGACGATTCCTTCCGCCAGTGTCTGGAGGCAGGCAAGAAGTACATCGACTACGACAGGAAGCTGGCGGAATTTGCCAAGGACACCGGCCCCGTCCGCCGGGGCATCGGTGTGGCCACCTTCTGGTACAACACCGCCGTGTATCCCATCTCTCTGGAGACGTCCTCCAACCGGATGCAGCTGAACCTGGACGGCAGCGTCACCATGCAGTGCGGCGAGACGGAGATCGGCCAGGGTGCCGACACCGTCTATGCCCAGATGGCCGCTGATGTGGTGGGCCTGGGGGACTATCGCAGGGTCCACGTGGTGTCCTGCCAGGACACGGACATCACCCCCACGGGCCTGGGCGCCTACGCCTCCCGGCAGACCTATGTGGCGGGCTTCTCCATCCGCCAGACGGGCCTGCTGCTGAAGGAGAAAATTCTGGACTACGCCGGAAAGCTCACCCGCCAGGCGGTGTACAACATGGACATCGTGGACGGCAGCATCGTCCGCACCACCGACGGCAAGGTTCTCATGAGCCTGTCGGAGCTGGCCATGCACGCCCAGTATAACCCCAACGACTCCCAGCATATCACCGCCGAGAGCACCTATACCATCCGCAACAACGCCTATTCCTTCGGCTGCACCTTCGCCGAGGTGGAGGTGGACATCCCCATGTGCAAGGTGACGCTGAAGGACATCATCAATGTCCACGACTGCGGCAGGCTGGTGAATCCGGCCCTGGCGGAGGCCCAGGTTCACGGCGGCATGTCCATGGCCATCGGCTACGGTCTGTCCGAGCAGCTGCTGTTCGACGAAAAGACCGGCAAGCCCCTGAACAACAACCTGCTGGACT
>ERZ837487.4170-NODE-4170-length-11752-cov-2.285116_pt1 | contig 11752 bp, 10 predicted proteins | sample MGYA00519911_ERZ837487 | MGnify/ENA primary metagenome ERZ837487 (study PRJEB31850, sample SAMEA3708818) | human gut metagenome | biome: human gut; feature: human-associated habitat; material: faeces | place: China | collected 2014 ...
TAAAAAGCTCAAAGGCTTTCTTCCTCATGCGCAGCACCTCCTTCCGCCCACAGACCGTGGGGAAGAAGAGGGTCTGACCGCCTGCAGTGATTGCTCACTGCGAGTGCAACAGCGTTTCCACGAGTTAAGTATAACAGGACGTGCGAAAGATGTCAATTTCCGCAGGTTGACAGCACCTGAAAGTGTGCTATAATGTAATTAAAGGGAAACGCCGTCCGTTGGACGGTCAGCTCCCAAGTTCAGTCAAAAGTTTTCACAGATGACCGTACGGTTGCCGCCGGACGGTCATCGCGCATATACGGAGAAAATGTACAATACAATGACTGCACATACCAAAAGCTGAAGTGCTTTCTTCCGCATTTACGCCACCTCCTTTCCGCCTCAAACCGAGGGAGGAAAAGAGGAGCTGACCGTTTGTCCATGCAAACAGGCGTTTCCTTATGACAAGTATATCACACAGGCGCAAAACCTGTCAATTTGCGGCTGACCTTACCCGGTCGGCCGCTTTTTGCGTGAAAATGCTTGCCTTTTGCATGGAAAATGCCGTATACTTGTATATACCGAATCCACACGCTAAGGAGCGAAACCTATGAATATCACCAAGGGCGATGTGCAGGAGCTGCGCCGCCGACTGAAAAAGAAGGAATGCACGTTTGACCGGATGTGCGGCTGCTACGTCAACAGCGGCAAGCAGATCGTGCTCAAATTCACCGATATGTTCTCCGAGCTGGAGGAGGACGAGTATTTCAAGTATCTTGAAATCGCGAAGAAAACCATCTCCGGCACGCTCAGCAGCAATCTGCTCGAGCTGGAGTTTGACCGGAACGAGGCGTCCGGCGAGCGCCGCGCGTATCTGCTGACCCTGCGCGACAGCAAGCTCGCGAACGAGGAGCTGCTCGACCGCCTGTACGAAAAGGTGATCGAGGAATACAGCTATCCGGGCAACTACCTCATCCTCGTCTACCACGACATCTACGATGTCCCGTCCAAGGCGACTTCGGGCGAGGAGCAGGAGGAGTCTGAGGAGATCTACGAGTACCTGCTGTGCGCGGTCTGCCCGGTCGATCTGGCGAAGCCTGCGCTCGGCTACAAGGAGGACGAAAACCGCATCGGCGCACGCGACCGCGACTGGGTGGTAGGTCTGCCCGACCTCGGCTTTGTCTATCCGGCGTTCTCCGACCGCGGCAGCGATGTGAACGCGGTGATGTACTATGTGCGCACAGGCCGTCCGTCGCACGCGGAGTTCATCGAAAACGTGCTCGGCTGCATTTCGCAGCGCACTGCCGCCGAGGACAAGCTCGCGTTCAGGAATGTTGTTATTGACGCATTCGGCGAGGATGAGGAGCAGGCAGACGAGGCGTTTTTCAAGATGCAGCGCACCATCAGCGCGATGGTCGCGGAGCGCGAGGAGGACGAAAGTCTGCCGCCGGTCGAGCTGACCGCCGAGGCTGTCGCGGATCTGGCGCTCGAAGCGGAAATCCCGGAAAAAGTGCGCGAGCAGATCGGCAAGTCCTACGCGCACACTTTCGGTGAGCAGCCGCCCGCGGCGCAGAACGTACTGGACAGCCGTCTGGTCGAGGAGGGCGCGGTCCGCGAGCACACGGCGGCGCTCGAACAGAAGGTCGCGGTGCTTCAGCAGGAGCTTGCGCAGCACGCGGCAAGCGCCGATGAGGAAAACGAGGACGATGTGCCGTGGGTAACGGGCGGCAGCATCAACATCGAGCTGCGCGTGCCGGAGGAGCGGGCGTCCGCCATCCGCACCGGCATCGTCGAGGGCAGAAAGTGCCTGCTCGTGCCGCTCGAGGACGACGAGGAAGCCTGCGTCAACGGCAAGAACCTGCCGCTGTAACGGGAGGGAACCGGCATGGCGAAAACGGTGACGGCGGCTGAAATGAAGGCGCGCGAGCGGGCGGCGAACGAGGCCGGCCTGCTGTACATACAGATGATGGAGAACGCGGGACGCGCGGCGTGGAAAGAGCTGAAAGCGCGTGTTCCGGCGCTGAAACGCCTGCTTGTCGTCGCAGGCAAGGGCAATAACGGCGGCGATGGCTTTGTAATTGCGCGTGTTGCGGCAAAGGAGGGCGTGCAGGTGCGCGTGCTGCTCGCGGAGGGCGAGCCGAAAACCCCGGACGCGCAGACGAACCTTGCGCTTCTCGCGGAAACGGCGGCGGAAGTCGTTCACGCACCCGAGGACGTGCGGTTCGGCGCGGATGCGGTCGTTGACGCGCTGTACGGCACGGGGTTTCACGGAGAACTGCGCCCGGACGGCGCAGCGGCGTGTGCGCTGATGGGCAGGGAAAGGGAACGCGGCGCGTTTGTGCTCGCGCTTGACCTGCCGAGCGGCGTCAGTGCCGACAGCGGCGAGGTCGCGGAGGGCGCGGTGCAGGCTGACGCGACGGTAACGTTCGACTGCACCAAGCCGCTGCACTTTGCGAAAGCCTCGAAACCGCTCTGCGGCGCGCTCGTCTGCGCCGATATCGGCATCGGAAAGGCGCTCGGAGAGCGCGAGACGTAACTTGTCTGTAATATAACCGCGAAAACTGTAACACAGAAGTAACTTTACAAACCTCCCGAAACGTGGTATCATAAACTGTACCACGGTAAGGGAGGTTTTGCCATGGCTGTTGATAAAAAAGGCACAAAGCAGGTCGCTGCGAACAAAAAAGCATGGCATGACTACTTTGTCGAGGAAAAATACGAGGCAGGCATTGAACTTGCAGGCACCGAGGTAAAGTCCATCCGTCAGGGACACATCAACCTGAAGGACAGCTACTGCACCTTTAAGGACGGCGAGATTTTCGTGCGCGGCATGCACATTTCTCCCTACGAAAAGGGCAATATCTTCAACAAGGACCCGCTTCGCGTGCGAAAGCTGCTCATGCACAAGAAGGAGATCATTCAGCTGTTCAGCAAGACCAAGCAGGACGGCTACTCGGTCATTCCGCTTGCGGTCTACTTCAAAAGCTCTCGTGTAAAGCTGGAGATTGGTCTGTGCAAGGGCAAAAAGCTGCACGACAAGCGCGACAGTATCGCAGCCCGCGATGCAAAGCGCGAAATCGACCGAGCGATGAAAGAGCGTAATCGTTAAATCTACCCATTTTCATGGGGCCGTAACGGGTTCGACGGGGGTGTTGAAGCCGGGATAGCGGGCCGCAGCGGGGATCTGCGATAAAAGCTCCAACTGTTTATAAATTAAACAACAACAATTATACTCTTCAGGCTGCCTAATTAAGGCTTAGCCCGTCGGCTCAGGGAGGACCACGGCCCAGAGACCCGGCGTCGATTAGTGGTGAACGTGTACGGGGTAAGAGTTGCCTCCGTCATGTAACATGACTCTACCAAAACGGTAAGCCTGTTTGCCGGCGTACCGCGGCGGGAATCTTAATCGACAAACTGCGCCCGGAGAAGTCCTTGTGGATGCGCTTTCGGACAGGGGTTCAACTCCCCTCGGCTCCACCAAAACTAACACAAAACCGACGGTTTAGACCGTCGGTTTTGCTTTTATATACGGTAAATCATAACTTTTATGAGAATGCGATTTCTGGTTGTAGCCATTTGTAGCCATTGACAGCCGCAAAATTCCGTGGTATCGTTAAGCCACAGAGGTGAGGAGCATGGCATACGGCAGCATTACACAGCGCGGCGACAAGTACCGCGTGTGCTTTGACTACGGCGTTGACCGCGAGGGAAATCGCGTCCGCAAGTACCGGACGTTCGACACGAAACGCGACGCGACCCGTGCGTTCAATGAGCACAAGGTCAAGATGGACAAAGGGACGCAGATCATGCCGAGCGAGTACACATTCGCGCAGTGGCTTGACTACTGGTACAAGGACATCATCCTGCCGCAGATCGAGGAGACGACCGCATACGGCTACCGCGGCATGATCGAGAATTACCTCAAGCCGCAGCTCGGCGAAATCCGGCTGCAAAAGCTGACGGCACGCGATATTCAGCAGTATTACACTTGGCTGATGGGCGAGAAAGAGCTGTCACCGAATACGGTCATCAAGCATCATAATCTGCTGACGAACACGCTGAACGCGGCGGAACGGCAGGAGTACATCACGAAAAATCCGATGCGTGCGGTGTCGCCGCCGAAAAAGCGTCAGCGCGAGGCGAAGTTCTACACGCCCGAACAGCTTGGCATTCTGCTCGACAAGGCTGTCGGAACGCGGCTCGAACTGCCGGTGTTTATCTGCGCGTATCTCGGACTGCGGCGCGGTGAGCTGTGCGGTCTGCGGTGGAGCGATGTTGACCTTGAACACCAGACTATCACGATTGAGAATACGCGCACGCAGGCGGGTAAAAAGGAAATAGAGAAGGGCACGAAAACGGCGTCCTCGACACGCACGCTTTATCTGCCGGATACACTGTGCGATATGCTGAAGGCAGCGAGGGAGCATCAGCAGGCGTGCAGGGCAGAATATAAGAATGCCTATGACGATAACGACTATGTGGTTGTGATGGAGGACGGCAGGCCGTTCCGGCCGAATTATCTGTCTGAGCTGTTCGGCAAGTTCCTTGCGGATAACGATCTGCCGAAGATCGTACTGCATGAGCTGCGGCACACATTCGCGTCGCTGTCCAATCAGGCGGGCATTCCGGCATATAATATCGGCAAGGCGCTCGGCCATTCCACACCGGCCACCACGCAGAAGATCTACACGCATCTGCTCGACCAGACGCACACGCAGGCGGTCGAAGGCGTGGCCGCAATCGCGGACGAGGCGCGGCGGAAGGTAGGCAAGGAATACCTTTTACAGCTTGCGAAGGCGCTTATTGATGAAATCCGCATGTGGGACCCGATGAAGTTCGGGGACTGCAACGAGTACATGGAGGAAATCCAGTCGATCGGAGGGCGGCTCGAACCGCATACGGACGCGGCAGCGCTCGGCAGCATGCTTTACGAGACGTTCCGCGCGTCCTTCGGCACCCGCTCGTTTCGGTGCACGCCCGAGGAGTGCGAAGCGATAGCGGAGAGGGTGTTTGAGAAGGTGCAGAGGTGAAAGGAGAGGCGATATGGACTACATTTTAATGAATAAAGACGTGCCCTGTGCGCTGTTCTCCTGCGAGCAGGACGAATTTGGCGAGGAGAGTGCTATTCTTCGTGAGTGGTATACCGACCTGCGGCCAATCGGCCTGCAATCGCTGACGGCATGGCTTGAAAAGCGCAAGGCACCCAAGCATCGTAAGCACATCGAGCAGCTTCTCGAGCAGTACGGCTGTGTCGGTCTGGAGGGCTTTCTGCGTGTGACGCATGCGCTGTCGCTCAACGATACGTTTTGGGTGAAAGAGGAGTCGGAAACGCTCTGCTGGGATGAGGTTTCGCTTTACCGGAACGAGTTTGATGCGCTGATCGCACAGGCGGCATTCAGCGGCGTAATCAGCGAAGAAGCGCTGTCCTCCACTTCGCCGGAGTTCGGCACAGATGGCTATTACGCGAAATGCTGGGTGCGCGAGAGTGACGGCATCTATCTGTACAAAAGCGGCAGCGATACCTATGAGATTGAGCCGCTGTCCGAGTTTCTTGCGTGTCAGCTTGCAGAGCAGATTTGTCCGGCGGCGGTTCGGTACGATTTGGACTTTTATCATCATAAATTGATCTCCAAATGCCGTCTGTTCACGGATGAGGAGCACGGTCTTGCGAAAATCAGTGATTTTCCCGACCACCCGAATAGTGTATCGGGACTGCTGAAATTCTATGAGAAATTCGGAGCTGAAGATGTGCTTCGGCGGATGTTCGTGCTCGATGCACTGATTTTGAATACCGATCGCCACCTCGGTAATTTCGGTTTCCTGTTCGACAATCAGACGATGGAAGTCAAGGCTCCTGCTCCGATGTTCGACCATAACCGCAGTCTGCTGTTTGACCTTGATGAAGATCAGCTGGCAAAGCCGGAATGGTATGTCGGCAAGTGCCGTCCGCGCATCGGCGTGGACTTTATCAAGACGGCAAAGGGAATGCTGACGGACGAAATCCGGCAGGAGCTGAAAAATCTGGATGGATTCCGCTTTGTACCGCATCCGACGATCGAGCTGCCGAAAGGGCGGCTTGAGGCGCTGTCGGATGTCGTGGAAGGACAGAGACTGAAAATATTAGAGACAGTATACTCTTACTGAATAGCTATATATGAACACCGCTCGATCGAGCGGTGTTATTTTGGTTTGGCACAAGTCAATTCAACCAATTGTTGCAAATAATTAGAAGAAAGTCTATGCTAGTTTGCCTTTAACAACGAAAAATGAAGATTTTGCGAAATATCTTGAGCGAATTGGATACATCACAAGTTATAGTATAAAAGAAGAAAAAGAGTGTGATATGGAAACAAGAAAAATGAAAGAGCAAAAAGTACTAAAACTTCGGATTAAACAGGTAAGATAAGAGAAGGGCGCATGCAGGTTTGCATACGCCCTTTCGGATGCTAAGCTGATTCAGATCGCCTGCGGCTTCTTCATGTCGCGGGAGAGAACCTTGATGTAAACGCCGTCCTCGCGGACCTGGGTCTCCGGCAGGTCGGTGTCTGCTTCGGACGCAGTCTCCGGCGCAGCAGATACCTCGGTAGGCTCTCTGCTCTTCGCGGCGCTGTTCAGCTCCTCCTGCAGACGGTTCTCGAGCCAGTCGATCATCGCGTCGCGCGGCACGATGATGCGGCGGCCAAGGTGGATGCAGGGAAAGCCGGGCTCACGGAGCAGGTCGTAGATGCCGCTGCGAGAGATCGGGAAGATCTCCAGCAGGTCGTTGGCGGAAAGCATTTCGGGCTTCGACTTCAGATGTGCAAACATGTTCATGATAATTTCCTCCTAATGAATATTGAAATGGTATAGATTTTGATGAAACCGGTCCAGCCGATTTACCTGCGGGGTGGTGGGTGCAGAGTGCTCCTCTGCGGTTATAATATATACGCCGGTGTGCGCCTTAGTCGGTTTTCGACTTGCAGCGGCAGCATTTACGGCACTTTTTCTGCGGTTTCTCACCGAAATACTTCTCGATGACACGCCACAGGCATTTCTTGGAGTCGACGAGACTATGAAGCGCGTTCAGTCGCTTGAGCCTGCGCGCTACCGCCTTGCGGCCGCCGGACTGCGACAGGGTGCGTTTGTTGCGGTCGAAGTCGGACTTGGTGTAGAACAGCACGCAGCGCGACTTCTTGCCGTCACGGCCAGCGCGGCCGATCTCCTGAACGTAGCCATCCATGGAGAGCGGCAGACCGGCGTGAATAACGAGCCGCACATCCGGCTTGTCGATGCCGAGACCGAACGCATTGGTCGCAACCATGATCGGCTTTTTGCCGCGCATGAACGCCTGCTGTGCCGCCTTGCGCTTGGCGTGCTTCATCTTGCCGTGGTACTTGCCGACCGGATAGTCGCGCGCCTTGAGCCACTTGCACAGCCGCTTGACGAGCTTCACGGTCGGGCAGTAGATGATGACGGCGCCATGCTCGTCCCACTTGCTCAGCTCGCGCTCGACCGACTGGAACAGCGTGTGTTCAATTGACTGGCTGCACTTGCCATTGCGCGTCTTGCCGCTGCTGTCGATGCGCTTGATGTACAGGCGCAGGTTATCGCGGCGCATGGGCGTGCGGAACAGCGAAGCGTTGTCGATGTCCAGCGACTTGCGGATACGGGCGACGTCTTTGCGGGTGGCGGTGGCCGTCAGCGCAATGACCTGCGGGTGAAGGGGGAGCGAGTCAATGAAGCTGCCGATCTTGCCGTAGGCCTTGCGGAAGTCATCTTTGGCCTGCGGCAGGATGTGCGCCTCGTCCACCGCGATACGGGTGAGGATGGGACAGCTCTGGAGCGCTTCGGCAACCGCCGGGCTGCGGAGCTGCTCGGGCGCAAGGTAGAGCAGGCCGCCGTGCTCGGTCATGTCCTCCAGCACGTCGCGGTGCTCGGCCGCGGACAGGTCGCTGTTCAGCACAGCGGCACGGATGCCCTTGCTGCGGAGCGACTCCACCTGGTCGAACTGGAGCGCCTTGAGCGGCGAGATGACGAGCGTCAGGCTGCCGGGCTCCATCACGGCCGGAAGCTGATAGAGCAGCGACTTGCCGCCGGACGTCGGCATCAGAACGATGACATCCTCGTTGTTCAGGATTGCCTCCATCGGGGCCTCCTGCTGGGGACGCAGGTTTGCGATCCCCAGCTTTTTCATGCCTTCCTCACGGAATTCCTTAGTATTAATAGTCATTATATTAACCTCCTTTGAAATTTGGACAAACGCGAAAACGTGGCAAACTCAGAACTTCTGGTCATAAAACCAGAAACCATTGAGCGACAGGTTGCCAAACTTTGCACAGATAGAGCTCATAACCATAACTCCTGCCTTGAGTGCACGTTCCTTGAACGGACCGTACAGCTCTTTGGTCATGCCAACACGCTTCAGCAGGCGAAGAAGAGAATCGTCAGTGAACACGATGAAGTGCTGGCCTTCATATTGGCCAGATGCGCGTACATAACGGAACGCGATAGCACTCTGATCGGTGTTCAGCAGCTCCTTGCATTCCTCACGGCTCGCAGGCTTATCGATGATTTCATTCTCGTAGCGGCTCTGATCTGTTACCAGATCAAGCGCATCCTGGAGAATTTTCTCGCGTTCCTCCTCGGCTTCTTTCTGCCGTTTTTGAGCGGTTTGAAAGCCGGTTTGCGCGGTTTCTTTGGCCTGACCCCGATTCGGAAATACAGAATCGAGAAAAACTCTGTGAAGTACATCGCGCCATTCCTCGAATGGATTACAAAGAAAGCGACACTGGTCATGCATCCGATTGTGCCAGCGTTTGCTTGCGTCAGCGGCATTTTTCACGGTCAGTACACGCGAAAACGCGGTGCGGAGCCAGCTCAGCTGGGCGTTGGTCAGCGCAGGGATGACCTCCGGCAGCTCGCAGTCCACTGTATCGGGGCGGTCGAAGAACGTCTTGCTGCGGATGATCGGAACCGTCGAAAGCCGGGGCGGAAGAACGCCCTTGTACGCACGGGAGCGGTCATATGTATCGAGCTTGTCAAAGATCGGAGCGAGACCGCCGCCCTTCACAGTACGGAGAACGACCAGACGATCGTGGCAGCCGTTCCAGTCTTCAATGTCGCCGTCGTTCTGCACGCTGATCTCACGGGGAGCAGCGCTGCATGCGCCGTCCTGCACGGTGAAATTCATCGCCGTCAGCACACGGATGAAATTGAAATCTGCTTGCAGGTTTACCTTTTTAAGAGTAAAATTGTAGCAGAAGACCGGGATGCCGTCACAGCCGGAAAAGCTGCGGAGCTGCGTATCGAGCGCGGCGATGAGGATGGGGGTGAGCCACTCGGAGTTCGCCTTCAGCATGTCACTGAAGCCGCCCAGATCGAGGGGCTTATTCATCCATTCGCAACCGTTATTTTTAATCGCCGTCTTGGCCGGATGGTTCACCGTGGAAGTGATCTCCTTCGGCTTCGGCGAGATACGGTCCGCGATGTACCTGTAGGCCTCCAGCTCATCGTCTGCCAGCTCGATGTCCGGCAGCTTGAACTTGCGCTCCACCATGGACATCGGAACCGCATACGAGCGGCCGTCATCGGGACGGCACAGGCACAGTTCGCGATGACGATAGGTGTAGCCATTGACGACAGTTGCCAGCGTGTCGTCCCAGTAGGCAAAGCCGGGAACGGTGATGCCGTCAGAAGTGGTCACATTGCCGTGATGCCACTGAAGCTGCTCGTCTGCCTTGATGCGCTTTTTGCACTCCGAGCGCCACCATTTACGGGGTTCGCAGCCGCCGAGCGGGATGACCTGCTCGACCTGTCCTGCTGCGACCGCAGAACGGAGAATATTTGATTTTTTCATAGGTTTTTATCACCTCATCTGTAGTTTATGGTCTTAGTTTACAATAGAATGAGAAAATAAGAAAACCGAGTTTTTCTTCGATTTTTTGAAAAATAGTCTCTCAAAAAAGCAGGAGATCAATGTCTCATTTTCGTGCTAAGCGCAAATGCAAAGTGATGCTTGATTGACTGGAGAAAAGTGGACTAATGTTTGTTTTAAGACAATAGATGAGGTAAGTCGCAACGCATAAGAGTTATATGCATTTAAATAGAAAGAAGGGAGCGTTGAGTGGTTCGCTCGACGAAAGAATATGTTTGAATCTGCACCGAGAGATACATTAGCACCGATAGATATACGAAAAGGTAAAAATACACTAGACGAAGCAGACCGGCAGAAGAGAGAAAATGCAGCAGTAAACTTTTCAAAGAGGGTAAAATACCATGCGATGAAATATGGAGTCTATAGCGCACACCGGCTTTTTATGATTCAGAAATGTTGCAATTATTTACAAGATTTCTTGAAAGAAAAAGGAAAGAATACATGGCCGGCAAATTGCCGAGAACCTGTTTCTGAATTTCAAGATGTAGCACAGATTTTGATTTATGCAATAGCTGATAAGGGATTCCTATTTGATGATGAGGGATTCTGGAGAGAGAGTCCTGATACAGAACCGCAGTACATAGGGTTCACCTCTTCGTGGAAAAGATCTTATAAGTCATATGCAGATTTTGTATATGCAATAAAGCGGCATCATTACACACACATGGATTTACAACAACTGCGCAGAAATTTGGATGAGCATGACCACCAGAATAAAATGTAGCAGAATAAAATATACCAGGATGATGAAGTAAGCCCTTCGGAGGAAAAACAGAATACGTCGGATGAGCATAAAGAAGATTATTTTAAATTGTGTATGTACATAAAACAATGTACGATAAAAGCGAAGATAACGAAAGACAGTCTTTTAAACGAGACGAAAAAAATGGAGAGATTTTCTCGATTGCTGCAGGAGATTGAGTCGGATCGATGTTTGAAAAAGGTCGCTCCGCTAATTGTATTTGGCGTTATATCAGGTAAAATGGATCCGGATGTTAAAAATGCTAAGACTTTTTTGAAACCGAATAGCAGCTGCTTTAATCTAAAGGACAGTAATCGGGATTGCAGATTGCTTCAAATCATTACAGAAACCTTCCCGAGCTGGGAAAAAAATCTATTCAGACAAGAATATGCTGCGTTTGATCCGATTACACTGATAACCGGATTGAAAATCAGGGATGGGCTACAAATAACAGATAAAGAATTGATTTTGCTGGCACATCTATGTGAGGACTGCATAAAAGAGCCCCAAAAGAAGAAGAGACTTAAAGAATATACGCAATCGGTAAATGGTGTGGCAGTTGGAGCGGTCATGGAAGCGCTTTTAACGCTATTTCAAGCTCAGGGATATGCAGGCGATGAGAAAAAAGCATCGCATAGAGTGAAAAAGCCGCGTGGACTGAAGAGTGCAATTGAGAGGCTGCACCAGGCGCGGATTGATGTGGAAGACCGGGAGGATGCTGCTGCAGACGAGGTAATGGTAGCAGAGGACGATACGGTTGAGGTGGAAGACCGGGAGGATGCTGTTGCAGAAGAGGACAATACAGTTGAGCAGACAGAGGAAAATGACGAAAATGCGGGTGATGAAGTAGCAAAGCACATGGAAATAATAAGAAGAAAGTACTTTGTTGATCAATATGATTACAACTGGGAAGTTTTCTGGATGATTTCAGGCTACACTCCTCCACCGTTGGTTGATTGGGAAAAGTTTGATAAAGTAAGACATGGTATCTATAGTGATCCATTCGATTTATATTCAATATTCAACGAGTCAATCAAAGAGATAAGTGATGCTTTTCTTGAATATTTCGTTCAACCGTGGGATGATGTAAGTGTACCGCAGTCAGTTCGATATGATGC
>ERZ837487.4175-NODE-4175-length-11741-cov-8.356238_pt1 | contig 11741 bp, 15 predicted proteins | sample MGYA00519911_ERZ837487 | MGnify/ENA primary metagenome ERZ837487 (study PRJEB31850, sample SAMEA3708818) | human gut metagenome | biome: human gut; feature: human-associated habitat; material: faeces | place: China | collected 2014 ...
ATTTCTGTGACAAGGTTGCATGGCTGTGGAGAGTATCAGAAGGTACAAATGCTTCTGATAAGATGATGGCAGTCATGAACCGTTTTGATAAGCTGTTTGCCAATCCTTTGCCCAGCTTCCACCCAAGAGATTTACTGATTGGTGTGGCAGGCGGCATAGCGCTCCGCCTTGTGGTGTATTACAAAGCCAAGAATGCCAAGAAGTTCCGGCAGGGTGTAGAATACGGTTCCGCAAGGTGGGGAAATGCCAAGGACATAGAGCCATATATGGACTCTGTGTTTGAAAATAATGTTCTTCTGACACAGACAGAACGGCTGATGATGTCCGGCAGACCGAAAGAGCCGAAGTATGCAAGAAATAAAAATATTCTTGTTATCGGTGGTTCCGGTTCCGGTAAGACTCGCTTTTTTGTGAAGCCGAACCTGATGCAGATGCACTCGTCTTATGTTGTCACTGATCCGAAAGGAACGGTACTGGTTGAGTGCGGAAAGATGTTAAAGAAGGGCAAGTACAAGATAAAAGTTTTAAATACCATAAACTTTGCTAAATCCATGCATTACAATCCTTTCGCCTACATTCGGAGCGAGAAGGATATTTTGAAACTTGTAAACACGATTATAGTCAACACCAAAGGAGAGGGACAGCAATCCGGTGAGGACTTCTGGGTCAAGGCTGAAAAGCTCTACTATACAGCACTGATCGCTTATATCTGGTATGAAGCTCCGGAAGAGGAGCAGAATTTCGCAATGCTGATTGATATGATTGATGCCAGCGAAGCCAGAGAGGACGATGAGAATTTCAAAAATGCCGTGGACTTATTGTTTGAGGAGCTGGAAGCCGATAAGCCCAATCATTTTGCAGTAAGACAGTACAAGAAGTACAAACTTGCTGCCGGTGTTATAAGCTTGAAGAGACTTCTTAATCACTATTTTTTAGGAAATTGGAGCTCCAAGATGATTAAAAAGTCTCTTGAGGCTTATTTTTTGCCCAAAATACAAAATTGTACTTTTTTAAAAACATTCTCAAAGGATGGCAACATTTTGCCTCGCCAGTCTGGATATAGTGTAAGGAGTTTTTCAAACCGACACAAAAATCCAGAGAAATTTAAAAAAGTTACGTTACTACCTTGTAAAACAGCGTCCGAAAGATGGGTTAAGTGAGAGGAACTTTTTTGAAGATCCTTACACGAACCTTGACAACGGAGCAGCCTGTCTATAGTGATACCAGATTTGAATGTGCATCCAGCATGTCTTTTCTGGCAAATACGTCCCGGAAACATCGGAACCCGGTACAGGAACGGATATGGAATGAAAACAGGCAATGAAAAATGAAAGGAAGGAGGAAAACGGATGCAGGAGAAACTTACCGCATTGTATGAGCGTCTCAGCCATGATGATGACCTTATGGGCGAGAGCAACAGTATATCGAACCAGAAGCAGATGCTTTCAGAATATGCAGAATCCCATGGACTTACCCCATATATCCATTTTACGGATGATGGAATATCCGGCACAAGGTTTGACCGCCCGGGATTTGTCAGCATGATGGATGCCATCAAAGCCGGGCAGATCGGGACGGTGATCATAAAGGATATGAGCCGGTTGGGACGTGATTATCTGATGGTCGGTCAGATTCAGGAAATGCTGCGCCAGAAGCAGGTTAGGCTGATCGCTATCAATGATGGTCATGACAGTCTGAATGGGGATGATGATTTTCTTCCTTTCCGAAACATTATGAATGAGTGGTATGCGAAAGACACGAGCAAAAAGATCCGGTCTACCTTTAAGGCAAAAGGCAATTCCGGGAAGCACGTTGCAAGCACCACACCATACGGATATCTGAAAGACCCGGAAAATAAGGAACACTGGATCGTGGATGAAGAGGCTGCACAGGTTGTCCGCAGGATTTTTCAGATGACAATGGACGGATATGGTCCTTACCAGATCGCAAAGAAGCTGAAAGAAGATCAGGTGGAGATCCCGGCAGTACACATGGCAAGGCATGGGGCAGGATTATGGCAGGGAAGAGTGGACGAGATCAAAGACCCCTATGCGTGGGGTTCGTCGACGGTGGCAGGGATCCTGAAAAAGCGGGAATATCTTGGTCACACTGTTAATTTCAAGACCAGAAAGCATTTTAAGGACAAAAAGAGCCATTATGTGTCAGAAGATAACTGGACAGTATTTGAGGACACGCAGGAAGCGATCATTGATCAGGAAACCTTTGATAATGTCCAGAGAATCCGGAAGAATGTCCGCAGATACCCGGACGGATGGGGAGAAGCACATCCACTGACAGGGCTGATGTATTGTGCCGATTGCGGGGCAAAAATGTATGTGCACCGGGTAAATAATGGGAAAAGAATCCCACAATATACCTGTTCTGCATATAGCAAGGTTCCGGTTGGAACACTCTGTCCGACACAGCACAGGATTAATGCGGATATTGTGATGGAGCTGATAAAAGACCTGCTGAAAGCTATCGCAGAATATTCCCATCTGAACCGGGAAGAGTTCATTGAGACAGTGAAGACAACACAGAATTCCCAGCAGTCCAGTGAAATCGTGAGGCTGAAAAACAGGATAGCAGAAGCGAAAAAGCGTCTGCAGGAACTGGAAAAACTGATCTGCCGAATATATGAGGATAATATCCTTGGTAAGCTGCCGGACGAACGTTACGCAGTCCTTGATGGGCAGTATTCCAAAGAACAGAAAGAACTGACAGCGGAAATTTCAGAATTGGAAGCAGAGGTAGCCGGATATGAAAATGGCAGACGGTCTGCGGAAAGATTTATTGCACTGGTGGACAAATATCAGAATTTTGATGAACTGACCACATATATGCTGAATGAGTTCGTGGAAAAGATTCTGGTGCATGAGAGGGACAGGAAAGGAAGCCAGCAGACCACACAGGAGATTGAGATTTATTTTAATTTTGTGGGAAGGTATCTTCCACCGCATTTTGGAGAAGTCCAGCTGACAACGGAAGAGGAAGAAGAATTACGAAAGCGAGAAGCCAGGAAGGACAGGCTGCACCAGAATTATCTGAGGCGGAAGGCAAATGGAAAACAGAAAGAATACGAAGACAAAGTAAAAGAAAAAAGAAAAGCCGAGATCGAGGCGAAGAAGGAAGCAATCCGGCAGGAAGATATTGCGAAAGGTGTGTTTGTTCCAGTGTCGATGCTTCCGGCTGCAGAACCAAAGAAAGGGGTGGCAAATGCATGAAAGAATTGAAACCGATGATACATGATGAAAAGAACGGACTGGATTATATCCTTGTGGGAGATTATTATATCCCGCTGATCCGTGTGGCGGAAGAACCCCGGGATATTGGTTTTTATGGAAGCCTCCGAAGGAATTTTCTGAAAGACTACCGGCAAGCTTTGTATTCCCAGCTGATGCTGACTGGGAAGCTCTGGTCGTATCTTGCTGATTTGAATGAAATCTGTGTGGAACGCAGGGATAACATGATGGATCAGATGATGGAAGCAGAGGGTGTCACAGAGGAATTAAAGGGAAAAGACCAGATGGAATGGCTCCGCAGGGTAAATAACATCCGCAACAGAGTGGATGAAGTTATTTTGAATGAACTGGTTTATGTGTAGGGGGATGCTTATGAGATACCGGATTGAATATGCAGATGGTCGGTGCTGTAATTTCGCCAACAGCCGGAAAGAACTTCTGGAATGGCTGAAACTCTTAAAGGACGAAGAGATCATAGATATTCGGAAAATCTACAAAAACGGTGTGACAGATTCCGTACTTGAGAAGTATCGAAACTATGTGAACAGAAATGCCGGATAGGAAGGAGAAGACAGGATGAAAGCCATACATTTTATTTTTAAAATCATGTTCCTGCCTGTGATGGTTGCTCTGGGAGTCATAAGACTGTTTGCGGAGTTCCTTGCAGGAATATCAGCAGTCATCTTCCGGGTAATTGCAGGAATCTTTCTTCTGACCGCCCTGCTAAGCTATGGCTTGGGGCTGGAAAGTTCCGGGGAATGCCTGAAAATGGTATTGGCTGGCTTCCTGTTTTATCTCCTGCCATGTACGGTTGAAATCGTGATTGCGGGAATCGTCTTTTTAGAAGAATGGATTCGCTTTATAACATAGGAAGAGGGAAGAAAGGGACACGATTATGAAAAGAGAATTAGTGGAAAGCTACTTCGACTGGAATGAGATCAGGCTGGAGGCATATTTACGGATTGACCCGGAGCTGATCGAGTTGGAAAGAGAATGTGAGGCAACAATGGATGAATTGAAGCCATACATTGAAAAATATGGTCATGAGTTTTGGACGATCATTGATCGGATCGTATCGGCAAGACACGCAGTAGAAGCCTATATTAGCCGGGAAATGTATATCCGAGGATTTTTGGATTATGAACGTCTGGTGTGTGAGATAGAAAGGGATGTATAAAGATGAAAGAGGAAGCATTAAAGGAATTTGTGGACAATGTCATTCAGGAACGGATGCAGAGCGCATTCAGCCAGATGAAAGCCGGGAAAAAACCAGATGACGAGGATGATGTGGAACAAAAGTATGAGGAAGCGGTGGCATTGCTGCCAGAGGATAAGCAACAGGCAGTCAGGGCATACTGTGATGCTATTTTTGACAGCGGTGCGGATGCTGAGCAGTTCTTTTATCGGTTGGGACTGAAGGATGGAATTCGGTTGTATAAGACAGTAAAAAGTATCATCAAGGGAATATCTTAAATGGATTGGAAAATGTTATTTAAAATTCACATGTGCTACCATAACTCGGAAAACGTATGGAATAAGGAATTTTTTTGTGATATACTGTTCTAAAAATCGTTGTCTGGCGATTTGGTGAATCCCGATAGATTATTTTATAGGGAACAGAAACTTTGAATTTGTGGAGATGATAAGATGGTCAATATTACAGATGTAAAACAGATTCTTCAACTTGCGATAGATGCCGAGATTAAAGTCTTTCTTGATGGTGGCTGGGGGGTAGATGCGTTGCTTGGACATCAGTCAAGAGTCCATAACGATATTGATATTTTTGTAGAAAAGAAAGATTATCAGAACTTTATAGAGATAATGAAAGCTAATGACTTTTATGAGATTAAGATGGAATATACAACATTGAACCATACTGTATGGAAAGATGCGAAAAACAGGATTGTTGATTTGCATTGTTTTGAATATACGGGCGAAGGTGAAATTCTTTATGAGGGGGATAACTTTCCGGTAGAAACTTTTTCTGGTAAAGGAAAAATTGAGGAGATAGAGGTTTCTTGTATTGAACCATATAGTCAAGTAATGTTCCATTTGGGATATGAATTTGATGAGAATGATGTACATGATGTGAAGCTATTGTGTGAGACATTTCATATCGAAATTCCAAATGAGTATAGATAACTGTAAATTCCAGGTTGATGGAGGATTGATATTATGGAGTTACCAGTACCAACACATTTGAAAGATATACTTTTCCCTATTGGAAATGATAATAACGAATTTGAAGTGACAGGAGAAATAAAGTGCTCATGTGGAAATGAATATTTTGAAATATGGGAAAGTAATGAGCAATTAATTGTAAAAGCTGTATGTAAGCAATGTAAGAAAGAATTTGTAATATTCGATAGTGGTAGACATGGTTGGAATGGATTTGTATGCGGAGATGACTTCCTTAATAGAGAGTTACCATATAATAAGTATCATTGTTCTAATTGTGAAGGAGATAGTTACAAGGTTAATGTTCATATATCATCACAAGGTAAGGAAGATTTTATTGATGAATGCTTATCGACTGATGATTCATTTTCAGTGGAAGATTGGGTAGATGCATTTGAGTGGATTAGTATTTCTTTAACTTGTGAAAAATGTGGAGAAATAAGTAATGAATGGTTGGATGCAGAAACAATGTAAAAAAGTAAGATATATGCCAAAATTTCAGTTTTGTGAAAAGAGAATAGTGAGTAACCCAAAGGGCATCAACCGTAAAAAGTTGGTGCCTTTTGTTTTGCTCATTAATGCTCAGAGGAGATGTAAAGAAAAACTGAATATGACTGATAAGGTCAAATACGAGAGCCGATGCAATTGGACTTTTTCCAAAAAAGAGACAAAGTATCGGCTCTTATTTTTTGAGAAAATCCGATTTGAGGATTTTTGAAAAACCGGGCGAAACGAGAATTCTGACAGATGGGACAGTGTCGGAATTTCCATTTTGTCCGGCGGGTGTACAGAGGGCGGAGCCCTTTGTTCAGGGAATGCAAAGGGGCGCAGCTCCATGCTGGGGTTAAGGGGCAAAGCCCATTATCGGGTCAAGGGTGAAACGCCTTGCCCAGTGATTTGATGCCTGCGTCAAGTCGTACTGGGTATTATCTGGCGAATTGTGTTACCAAAAATCATTTTCGGGGATGACCGCCACATGAAAAAAAGCATGTGAAACGCAAGAGACAGATAATGGAAAGACCACAGAGGAGGGCAGAATGGGAAAAAGAAAAATGAAAAAATGCAGAATGGATGAAAGGGGGAATCAGAAAAATGAGAGCTACAAGGCATAATGGTAGATCGGGGAAACATGGTGTTTATAATCCAAAGCACAATGACAGAAAATTCGATATTGCCAACAGTGAGCATATTGATGCGGAGAGGGAAAAGCAGAATATCTATTGGGACTGTTACCGGGGATATGTCCAGAACCCTTCAGATGAGACACTTAGGGATTGGGGACCGGTCGAGCCGGAAGCAAGTTTTCATGATATTGAAAAGATGTATTATGAAGACCATTACAGCGATTTTATAAAAGGGCAGAATGCCAGAAATGAGAAAAACCGCCACCCGGAAAGAAACCGGATAACGGAAGATCTGTTAAAAAATAAAATGACCTGTCCGGAAGAAACGATATTCCAGATTGGAAAGGAGGGGGAGCATATATCGGGAGAACAGCTTTTTCATATTGCGGATTCTTTTATGAAAAGGTTCGAGGGGATGTTTGGAGACCATGTGCATATTTTGGATTTTGCACTCCACATGGATGAGACCACTCCCCATATCCATGAACGTCACGTGTTTGACTGCGAGAATAAATATGGGGAACTGTGTCCGCAACAGGAAAAGGCATTGGAAGCACTTGGAATTCCTCTTCCCGATCCAGATAAGCCCAGAGGAAGAAACAATAACCGGAAGATGACTTTTGATCTGATCTGCAGGAATCTTCTGTTTGATGTTTGCAGGCAGTATGGGCTGGAGATTGAGGAAGCACCGGAATATGGCGGAAAGAAGTATCTGGAAAAGCAGGAATTTATCATACAGGCACAGAAAGAAAAGATTGCCCGGCAGGAACAGATGATAAAGGAGCAGGAAGAGAAAATCATGGATAATGAAACATTGATCGATGAAGTGTCGGAGATTGCTTATGACAAGGCGGTGGAAGTCGTTACGGAAAAAGTAAAGGCACAGACACAGGAAGAGGATATCAGGCTTCTGGATCAGCTGTGCAATAACATTGTCCAGAATCCAAATAATTCCGATAAGGCAAAAACAATTACCAAAAATGTGATTAAGCTGGCGAAAGAGAAATTACGGAATGCAGCAAATGCAGTTATTGAAAAAGTGCAGAAAACTCTTCAGGAGCCAGAGGTCAGGAAAGCGAATACGGAACAGATCAAGAAGAAGGCAAGGACGAGTGTTCTTGAAAAACTGGCTGCCAATAAAAAGCGGGTCGCAGAAGAAAATGCAGCTAGAAAGAAAACAAAAACGAAATATCATGACAGGGATCCCCTGTAAGGAGCATTTTGATTTATTCAGTTTTGGATAAAAGTCAGGATGCTCTTTTTTTATTTTGAACCCGGTCATATCTGAACGGGTTGGAAAGGAAGTGGATAAAAAATGAATGTGTTTGAAGAAGTAAAGCAGAATGTGACGGTCAGGCAGGCTGCGGAACTTTATGGATTTAAGCCCAACAGGAGCGGATTGATCCGGTGCATCTTTCATAATGACAGTACACCGAGCATGAAAGTAGACCGCAGATATTACTGTTTTGGCTGTGGATGCACCGGGGATGTGATCGATTTTACCGCCCAGCTCTTCGGACTAAAATCCAGAGAGGCTGCTTTGAAGCTGGCAGATGATTTTGGGATCTCCTATGGGAACAGGGCAAGGGATTCTCCCAAAATTGGGAAAAAGTCTCTGGTGAAAGAAAAAGGGAAGACCCCAGAAACAGACTGGAAAACAGAATGTGCCAGATTTACAAAAGCATATCTGGATTACCGCACCCTGCTTCTGGAATGGAAAGAATGTTATGCACCAAAAACACCAGAGGAAGAGTGGGATGGGCATTTTGGCACCGCACTGAGGGAGTTGAGTATCGTTGAATATTATCTGGATATTCTTCTGTTCGGTGATGAAGAGGATAAGAAAATGCTTGTCAAGGAAAAAGGAAAGGAGGTGGAAAAGATTGAGCGAGAATGTAAAGGAGCAGGACGCTTTGCAGATCATGGAGCAGATGGCGGATGTGGATGCCATAAGGGAGATTCGCTCCCATCTGGCTGTGACAAATCAGGGAACCATCAAAGGAACAATGCAGAATTATATGATCGTGCTGCGGGAAGACCCGCTCCTGAAAGGGAGCCTGAGATTTAATCTTTTGAACCAGAGGATCGATATCGTCAGGAAGCTCTGGTGGAATGATGGGATCATCTCTATGACAGATGCTGCCAGGGATTTCTTTTATCTGTATTTTGAACAGTTTTATAGTCTGGGAAATGAGAAAAATATGGATAAAGCCCTGAGGGCGGAAGCAAACAGCAAACAGTATCATCCGATCTGCGAATATCTGAACCGCTTAGAGTGGGATGGCACAGAACGTATCCGTTATGTATTGAAGCGGTATATGGGGGCAGATGATTCAGATATGATCTATGAATGCCTGAAGCATTTTATGATGGAAGCACTGCTCCGTATTTTTAAGCCGGGGTGTAAGGCAGATGAGATGCTCTGCCTTGTAGGAACACAGGGGGCAGGAAAATCTACATTTTTCCGGTTTCTGGCTATTAAGGATGAGTGGTTTTCAGATGACTTGAGAGATTTGGGAGATAAAAAGATTTATGAAAAGCTCCGGGGTCACTGGATCATGGAAATGTCAGAGATGATTGCTGCGATCAGTGCAAAGAGCAATGAAGAGATCAAGTCCTTTTTGAGCCGGCAGAAAGACACATTTCGGAATTCCTATGGGAAGTTTGAAGAGGACAGACCGAGACAATGTCTGTTTGCCGGAACAACCAATACAAAGCAGTTTCTGCCTTTTGACCGTACAGGAGCAAGACGTTTCCTTGTAATCGAGGTCGATTCCACAAAGGCGGAAAAACATCTTCTTGATAATGAAGAAGAATCGAGGGCATACTTCGACCAGATTTGGGCGGAAGCAATGGTCATCTTCAATTCCTGCAAGGACAAAGGCAGCCTTCTGAAACATCCCAAAGAAATGGAGGAGCAGATCATTGAATACCGGAAACAGTTCATGCAGGAAGATACGATGGCAGGGCAGGTTCAGGGATGGCTGGATGGATATGCCGGGACTTATGTCTGCTCCAGACAGATCTGGAAAGAGGCATTTAACCATTATGATGGTGAACCAAGGAAATATGAGACAAATGAGATATGCCAGATCATGGACACACAGATCATTGGCTGGAAAAGAGGCGGTTATCATCGTTTCTCAAAAGAAGGATTTGGTACACAGCGGTGCTGGATCAGAGAGGGAAAGGGTGAAACAGAGACTGTCAACCAACTGGACAAAGATGGCTTCATAAAACTTACGGAAGGGGAGCAGATGAAGATACCTTTTGATTAGCCTGACAGGGAGAGGATGGTCAAAACAGCTGAATTTCCATTTTTTTAACTGTTTGTGTACTGGTTGTTGACATTTTTGTTGACTGGGAAAAGCTTTTAAATATCAGCTTTTTCAGCATATTTCTTAACTGTCAACAAAGATATTTAAAAAAGAAAATATTTTTTAGAGTAGGGATGACTTTGATAAAGATATTAATTTATTAAAAGTTTCAAGTGCCTTGTTGACATTGACGGAGAGACAGGATTTCAGATCGAGATACCGCCCCGGATGGGATAATAACTGTCCTCTCTCTGTCGGGCAAATGAACAGGATACTGGCAGGCAATTTGGCAGATCAGTCTGCCACCCCGCCCGCCAGTAAATCACATGAAAGAAAGGAGAAGCTTATGGGACAGGTTATGAATCCGAAAACGGAAAACAATACATTTACAAAAAGGATTGGGCAGACAACTTATGTTGTCCGATTCCATTACAGTGAGAACGCAAGAGAGACGATGCAGGAGAAAATCAACCGGATGCTGGTGAATGAAGTCAATCGTTCGGGCTTCATGGAAACAGAGGAAAAGATGGCTGAGTAATTTAGTGATGGTAACAACAAAGAACGTTTTTATCAGCATTTTAGCTGTTTTACCCCTGATTTGACACGAAAAAGTGCCTTTTTTGATGAAAAAACTATTGACATTTTGTTTCAGGAAAGACAGCGAAATCAATCTTGATTAGCTGCGGTGCGAGGTTAGCACCATTTGATATTAAGGAGCTGCGTGACCTTATGGAATATGACGAGCTGGAGCTTGATACTCTGGGAGAGGAAAAGACAGCATTATTCGTTATTATTTCCGATACCGATACCACATTTAATTTTGTGGTATCAATCATGTATTCACAGCTATTTAACCTGCTTTGTGATAAAGCAGATGATGTTTATAACGGAAGACTCCCGGTTCATGTGCGTATGCTCCTTGATGAGTTTGCGAACATCGGGCAGATTCCACAGTTTGAGAAGCTGATCGCTACAATCCGTAGCCGTGAAATATCAGCTTCTATTATTTTGCAGTCAAAATCCCAGCTCAAGGCGATTTATAAGGACAATGCAGACACTATAGAGGGCAACTGTGATACCACCTTATTCCTTGGAGGAAAGGAAAAGACCACGTTAAAAGAGTTGGCGGAAGTATTGGGTAAAGAAACGATTGACCTTTATAATACCTCGGATACAAGAGGTACGAGCCAGTCCTACGGTCTGAATTATCAAAAGACCGGAAAAGAGCTTATGAGTCAGGATGAGATAGCGGTCATGGATGGCGGAAAATGTATCATGCAGCTTAGGGGCGTGAGACCCTTTTTCTCAGATAAGTTTGATATAACAAAGCACAAGCGGTACAAAGAGCTGTCCGATTTTGACCCGAAAAATGCCTTTGACATTGAGGACTATGTGAAGCATCAGCATCGCATGAAAGTCACACCGGACACAGAGGTAGATGATGCCTTTGATTGTGGAGAAGTTGAGGGCGATACAACTAAATAGCGACTTTTGGACAGAATGTCCTAAAGTGCAGAACTTACAACTGAATATGGAACCATTAACCTCTGGACATTGTGTCCAGAAGAAAAAGAGTTTTGTTGTGTATTTTCATACATCTCAAAACTCTTTCTTTTTGAAAAAATTAAGAGAAAGAACGAGGGAAAATCCTCTGCTCGTTAGAGAACTCGCATTTTCCTTCGGAAAACAAGGAGGATTATTAAAATGTCATTTTTTACAACAGCAGTAACAGGATTAAAGACGGTAGTAACCGCAATCGGAGCAGGTGTAGGCGTGTGGGGAGTTATCAATCTCCTGGAGGGCTATGGTAATGATAACCCTGGTGCAAATGCTCATGTACGGTAAGGAAGCAAGCAACCGAAAACAAGAGATAGACCGCC
>ERZ837487.4189-NODE-4189-length-11680-cov-5.673118_pt1 | contig 11680 bp, 9 predicted proteins | sample MGYA00519911_ERZ837487 | MGnify/ENA primary metagenome ERZ837487 (study PRJEB31850, sample SAMEA3708818) | human gut metagenome | biome: human gut; feature: human-associated habitat; material: faeces | place: China | collected 2014 ...
GGGAAGATGATGAGACATTTAAAAATGCAGTAGATATGCTGTTTGAGGAACTGGAGAAAGAAGAACCGGAACACTTTGCGGTACGCCAGTATAAAAAATATAAATTAGCCGCCGGCAAAACGGCAAAGTCGATTCTTATTAGCTGTGGAGCCAGACTTGCTCCATTTGATATTGCAGAGCTTCGTGAGATCATGAGCTATGATGAAATGGAACTGGATATGGTAGGAGATCAAAGAACAGCATTGTTTATCATTATTTCAGATACCGATGATACGTTTAACTTTGTTGTGGCAATGATGTACAGCCAGTTATTTAACCTGTTATGTGACAGGGCGGACGATGTACACCATGGAAGGCTGCCATATCACGTCAGAATATTAGCTGATGAATTTGCAAATATCGGACAGATTCCGAAATTTGACAAGCTGATCGCAACTATTCGTAGCCGTGAGATTTCAGCATCCATTATCCTCCAGTCGCAGTCACAGCTTAAGACCATCTATAAAGATGCTGCTGAAACTATTTTAGGTAACTGCGATACGATGTTGTTCCTTGGCGGCAAGGAAAGTTCCACATTAAAGGAGATTTCCGAGACACTGGGAAAGGAAACGATTGACTTATACAACACTTCTGATACCCGTGGACAGAGCCGTTCTTATGGGATGAATTATCAGAAAACAGGAAAGGAATTGATGAGCCGGGACGAGCTTGCGGTCATGGATGGCAGTAAATGTATCCTTCAGCTGAGAGGTGTCAGACCGTTTTTTAGTGACAAGTTTGATATTACCAAGCATAAACGATATAAGGAATTGTCGGACTATGATAAGAAAAATGAATTTGATGTGGAAGCGTATATGCGGCATCGGATGGAAGTGAAGCTGACAAGGACACAGGAATTTGACCTGTATGCCTTTTCAGAGGAAAGTCTGGCAGAAGAATTAAATACAGAGAACAAGGAAGCAGAGCATGTGAAAGATTTGGACACATAGCTCTTTTTTCTTTGCCCTTATAGGGAGGTGATGGATTTGAGAGTACATGAAAGGTCGCCCGTAAGGGCAGAGCCGGAAGAGACTTCTTAAAACATAGATAGAAACTGATAAAAAGCAATGATTTGAAAGGAGACAACGACTATGGCGTTTTTTAATCAGGCAATTAATATTTTACAGACTCTTGTAGTAGCGATCGGAGCTGGTCTTGCAGTATGGGGTGTTATCAACCTGCTGGAAGGTTACGGAAACGATAATCCGGGTGCGAAATCCCAGGGGATTAAGCAGCTGATGGCGGGAGGCGGTGTTGTTTTGATCGGCACCCAGCTTGTACCGTTACTTTCCGGTTTGTTTAGCTGAGAAACTTAGGAGGGAGATGACTCATGGATCGGATATTTGAAGCGATTGAAGAATGGATGAGGAATCTTCTGACAGGCATGGTAAGTTCCAACCTGACAACAATGTATACCGATGTCAATGAAAAGACCGGTCAGATTGCTGCTCAGGTTGGGCAGACACCGCAGGGCTGGAATGGGAACATTTTCAGCATGATACAAAATCTTTCCGATTCGGTCATTGTACCGATTGCCGGTATGATTATTACCTTTGTGCTTTGTTATGAGCTGATTTCCATGTTAACAGAGAAGAACAATATGCATGACATTGATACATGGATGTTCTTTAAATATTTTTTCAAGATGTGGGTGGCAGTCTGGATCGTCAGCCATACATTTACGATTACCATGGCGGTATTTGATGTCGGGCAGTCAGTAGTGAGCCGGGCCGCTGGTGTCATCAGTTCCGATACAGCGATCAATATAGATACGATGATTACCACGATGGAAACGGCAATGGAATCTATGGAAATCGGTGAACTTGTCATACTGGCACTGGAAACGATGCTTGTGAGCCTGTGTATGAAGGTTATCTCAGTCTTTATTACAGTGATTTTGTATGGGCGTATGATTGAAATCTATCTCTATTCGTCCGTTGGAGCTATTCCATTTGCAACCATGTCTAACCGGGAATGGGGGCAGATTGGAAACAACTATCTTCGTGGATTGTTTGCACTGGCATTTCAGGGATTCTTTATGATGGTCTGCGTAGGAATTTACGCAGTCTTAGTAGCGAATATCCAGATGTCCGATAACATACATTCTGCATTGTTCGGCGTGATGGCATACACGGTGATCCTTTGTTTCAGTTTGATGAAAACAGGAAACTTTGCCCGTAGTATCTTCAACGCTCACTAAGAAAGGGGGAATTGGCAATGGCATTTGTATCAGTACCTAAAGACTTAACTAAGGTCAAAAATAAGATCATCTTCAACCTGACCAAACGGCAGCTGATCTGTTTTGGGATTGCGGCGGCAGTGGGAGTACCATTTTATTTCCTTACCAGAGGGATCATCGGTTCCAGTAATGCAGCGACAGGGATGTGCCTTTTGATGCTTCCGGCATTTTTATTTGCCATGTATGAAAAGGATGGACTTCCGTTAGAAAAGGTTTTGAAAAATATGATCACCGTGAAATTTATCCGTCCTCCGGTACGGAAGTATCAGATGGAAAATCTGTATGAGAAGAAATTTATCATGGTCAGAAAAAAGAAGGGAGGACAGAAGAGTGTTAAAAAGAAAAAACGATAGACAGCCACCGCAGAGATTGGAAGAAGAACGTTATCCAAATGATTACTGGCTGGATGAAGAGGATGGTGGAGAAGATATTCCAGAACCGGCGGACAGCAGTAAGCCGGTAAGCGGCAGACTGCACAGTGAGCCAATGGTAACAGGCTATGAAGCATTGGAAAGACAGAGAGGGGTACGCCGACCAAACAGAAAGCTGACCCGCAGGGAAAAGAAGGCTTTGAAAAGGGCACAGAAATATGAAGCGAAACTTCATAAAGAGCATGAAAAAGCAGATAAGAAAAATGCGAAAAAAGAAGCGAAGCTTGCGGCAAAAGCAGAGAAACAGGCAATGCGTGAAGCAAAGAAAAGTGCAAAGAAGAAAAAGAGCAGTTCGGCTACAGCACCGCCGAGACAGCAGACAGAAGGGAAGAAGGTTTCGGGAGGAAAAGGTAGTACCACAGAAAAGAAAGTGGCAAATGCTGCCAAAGATAAACGGATTACAGCACAGCAGTCCATTCCTTATCATGAGATGGGGAGAGATGGTATCTGCAGGGTGCAGGATAAATTTTATTCCAAGACCATCCGTTTTTATGACATCAACTACCAGTTAGCTCAGAATGAGGATAAAAATGCGATCTTTGAAAACTGGTGTGACTTCTTAAATTATTTTGACAGCACGATTCATTTTCAGCTTTCCTTTATCAATCAGCACAGCAACATGGCGGAGTATGAAAAGGTTATCCATATCAATCCGCAGGAGGATGAGTTTGATGATCTGCGTATGGAGTTTGCACAGATGCTTAATAATCAGCTGGCGAAAGGAAATAATGGTCTGATGCGTACCAAGTATATTACGTTTGGTATTGAAGCAGAGAATATCCGGGAAGCACGACCGAAGCTGGAACGTATCGAGTCGGATATTATGAATAACTTCAAGATCCTTGGTGTAACAGCGTATCCGTTGAATGGAGCCGAAAGGCTGCAGATCATGTACGAGACATTCAATCAGGATAGTAAAGTCCCTTTCCATTTTTCTTATGATGAGGTACTTCGGACAGGTCTTAGCACAAAGGATTATATCGCACCGACCAGCTTCGTATTTAAGAATGGAAAAGACTTTCAGATGGGTGGAACGATAGGAGCCGTTTCTTATCTTCAGATTCTTGCACCAGAGCTTACGGACAAGATGCTGGCAGAGTTTTTGGAGATGGACAGTAACCTTATGGTGAATTTCCATATCCAGTCCATTGACCAGATGAAAGCGATCAAGCTGGTAAAGAGCAAGGTGACCGATATTAACCGGATGAAGATTGAGGAGCAGAAAAAGGCAGTTCGTGCCGGATATGACATGGACATTATCCCATCAGACTTAAATACATATGGTGGAGAAGCCAAGAGACTTCTGGAAGATTTACAGTCCAGGAATGAGAGGATGTTCCTTGTAACGGCACTGTTTTTAAATACGGCAGAGACAAAGCAGGAGCTTGAAAATGTCGTATTCCAGACTGCCGGTATTGCACAGAAATATAACTGTGCATTGAAGCGTCTGGATTATCAGCAGGAGCAGGGGCTTATGAGCTGCCTGCCGCTTGCTATGAATCTTGTGCAGATCAAAAGGGCACTTACCACAACATCTACGGCAATCTTTGTTCCATTTACCACACAGGAATTGTTTATGGGCGGGGAATCCATTTACTATGGTTTAAATGCCCTGTCCAATAATCTGATCATGGCAGACAGAAAGAAACTGAAAAACCCGAATGGTTTGATTTTGGGTACACCGGGTGCCGGTAAGTCATTTGCGGCAAAGCGTGAGATCACCAACGCATTTATCGTGACAAAAGATGACATTATCGTGTGCGATCCAGAAGGAGAGTATTATCCGTTGTTCCGGGCATTTCATGGACAGGTTATCCGCATTTCACCGACCAGCCATGATTATATCAATCCGATGGACATCAATCTGGATTACGCAGATGATGATGACCCACTTTCCTTAAAGTCTGACTTTATCCTGTCTCTTTGTGAGCTGGTAGTTGGTGGGAAGAATGGATTGGAGCCGGTAGAAAAAACAGTTATTGACCGTTGTGTACGTCTGGTGTATCAGGACTTTCTTTCTGACCCAGTACCGGAAAAGATGCCGATCTTAGAGGATTTATATAATCTTCTCCGTGAGCAGAAGGAGCAGGAGGCACAGCGTCTTGCGACTGCATTGGAAATCTACGTTAACGGTTCTCTGAAAGTATTCAACCACAGAACCAACGTGGAACTGAATAACCGCATGGTATGTTTCGACATCAAAGACTTAGGAAAACAGCTGAAAAAACTTGGTATGCTGATCGTACAGGATCAGGTATGGAACAGAGTAACGATTAACCGTTCAGCGAATAAGAGTACCAGATATTACATTGATGAATTTCATCTGCTTTTAAAAGAAGAGCAGACAGCTTCGTACAGCGTGGAGATCTGGAAGCGATTCCGTAAATGGGGCGGTATTCCGACGGGTATCACACAGAATGTAAAAGACCTGCTTGCCAGCCGTGAGATAGAAAATATCTTTGAAAATTCTGACTTTATCCTGATGTTAAACCAGGCATCCGGTGACAGGCAGATTCTTGCAAAGCAGCTGAACATTTCACCACATCAGCTTTCTTATGTTACCAACAGTGGAGAAGGTGAGGGACTGGTCTTTTATGGCAGTACCATTATCCCGTTTAAGGATAAATTTGATAATTCTCTGATGCTGTATGCGTTGATGACTTCTAAGCCAGATGAGGTAGAGAAGCGTAAAAAACTTGGTATCGGAGAAAGAGATGATTAAAAAATATAAAAAACAAAATAGAACAAAAGCAGGGGATGAGCCGGAAAGGATTTCCGGCCTTTTTTCTGCCCAAAAATGAAATGGAGGATTACTACATGAGAGATTATACGAATTTTGAGAGATGCAATGGAGAACCTTGCTGTGTATTTGCAGAGAGGATCTGTGCAGACAATTATAAAGAACTTTTAGAAAAAGGAAAGGACAGTAACGGGGAGGAGGTGTTTGGCGAGATGTTAGATGATCTGCTGTATTTAGCGGAACTGATTGACTTTATGGGGATTACTTCCTGTCTGGCTGCAAGAGGAACATTGAGTGAAAGGCTTACAGATAAGCTGACAGATTCCATTGCAGGACTGGCAGATGAGGTACTGGAAAAATGGGAGAACTATCAGGATAAAGCAGAATAACAGGTAAACAGTAAAGGGGATGGTGAGATTTGCAGGAGCATGAGTATAAGGCGAGAGATAAAACCGTCCAGAAGATGAGCCGTGATGGTCTTAGAGAAGAGAATCTTCGGAATAAAGAAGAAAAAAGGATCACTGGACGGGACATGGATACAGAGGTTTCCCGTAGTGAAAAAAAGGATGAACTGGATTTCAGTAAGAGAAGGCGTGAGCATAGCAATGAAAAAAGGGAAACAGAACATTCGGAGAAGAGTTCTCCAAAAGCCAGATATAGTAGAGAAACTGTACTGGATGAGAAGTCAGAACAAGATATAGATGGAGAACTGGATGGGGAACAAGTAGCCGATGAAAGCACAGCTGCAACGAAATCCGCATTTCGCAGTGAGAGCATCCGTGGACAGCCAAGGGGAGAACGGGCTTATCTGGAAACGGTTGCAGACAGCCGGGATCTCCGTAAGAAAAAGATGGTCAGAGATTATGCGTCAAAAGAAAGACGGAAGGAAAAGGAGGCGTCCGAAGAAAGCAAGACGGCAAAGAGAGAAGCTGCCCGGTACAGGGAAACTTCAGAAGTGGCAGAAGAGTCTCTGGATGGATTTTCGGAGGAGATCAAAGGCAAATCGAAGCGGGAACGTGTGCTGAAAGAACAGCGGAAAAAGAGTTCCAGATTATCGTTTGGCGATGAAAGTGATGGCATGGTACATGGAGCCGGTATCGGTATCCGAAGTTCTGCATCTGCCGTGAAAGATGCTGCGGCTACGGCGGCTCATTGGAAAACCCATGAGGCAGAAGATGATAATGCTGCGGTAGAAGGGGCACACCGGGCAGAGCTTGCAGGAGAAAACCTTGCAAGAAAATCTATTTATACAAGGGAACGCTTAAAGCAAAGGAGGGAACAGTCAAAAAGACTGAAAGAAAGCGTTCTTGATGAAGCAGAAAAAAGCAGGCTGATGTTTGAATCTGTTTATGGAAATGAAGCAAAAAATATGGTGAAGAAGGAAGCGGAGCAGAAAAGAAAATCTGCATTGCAAAAGCTGTTCCAGAAGAAACGTTATCAGAAACAGTATCAGGCAGCAAAGCAGAGTAAAAAGGCAAAGGATGCAGCGATCACTTCAGCACAGAAATTTACAGAGAAAGCAAAAGATGCAGTCAAAATGATTGTGGCACAAAATCGTGGGATTTTTGCTACAGTTGCTATCTTTGGATTGATCTTTGTCTTGATTGCAGCAAGTTTTACCAGCTGCAGTGCATCCCTGCAGGGAGCTTCGTCTGCCATTATTTCCACCAGTTATTCCAGTACAGATGAGGACATTTATGCCGCTGAAAATGCATACCGGGCATTAGAAGAAGCCTTAAATACGCAGATCAATCAGATGGAATCCACGCATCCGGATTACGATGAATACCGGTACCAGATTGATGAGATCGGTCATAATCCATATCAGCTGATCTCTTATCTGACAGTTAAATACGGTGGTTTTACTTATGATGAAGTAGCAGAGGAGATAGAGTCCATTTTCCGCCAGCAGTATGGGATTACGACAGATTCTACCAGGGAGACAGTTACCGAAACAAAGACAGTCCGGGTAGGAGAATCACTGGGACAGGTTGTCACCAGTGGGTATTGTAACTGCTCCATCTGCTGTGGGCAGTGGAGTGGAGGACCGACAGCCAGCGGTGCGATGCCGACAGCTAATCATACGATCGCAGTAGATGCATCGAATCCTTTTGTACCGATGGGAACCCATGTCATTATGAATGGTGTGGAATATGTAGTAGAAGATACCGGAGCTTTTGCAAGATATGGTGTTCAGTTTGATGTTTATTATGATAATCATGCAGCAGCTTCCGCACATGGGCACCAGACATGGGAGGCATACATAGCAGACAGCAATGGAAGCCAGGAAGTGCAGGTTACGACAACGAAAGAAGTAAACCGTCTGGATGTGACGATGACAAACCGCAATCTGGATACCGTATTGAGAAGCCGCATGACGGAAGAAGAACAGGAAAGATACGATGCATATAACAAATATTATGGAAATCGTGATTACCTGTTTGACTTAAACAGCATACCCACCGGAAGTGGAGGCTTTGGTTATACCATACCGGCAGATGCTTTATCTGATCCACAGTTTGCAAAGATGATCCGGGAAGCAGAGAAATATCTGGGAGTTCCTTATGTCTGGGGTGGCTATTCCCCAAGTGGATTTGATTGTTCCGGATTTGTAAGCTGGGTTATCAATAATTGTGGAAATGGATGGAATATTGGAAGATGTACTGCCGATGGACTTCGTTCTCACTGTTCGCAGGTATCTCCATCGGAAGCAAAACCGGGAGACTTGATCTTCTTCCAGGGAACCTATAACACAAGTGGAGCGAGTCATGTTGGAATCTATGTCGGCAATAACATGATGATCCATTGTGGTAAGCCGGTGCAATATACAAGTATCGCAAGTGCCTACTGGCAGGAACACTTTATGGCATTTGGTCGTCTGCATTAGAGGAGGTGACAGGCAGATGAACATGAAATTAAAAAAGATTCTGGATGATATTCAGAAGACAGAGGATAAGATTGCAGAGCTGCAGGAACATCTGAAACGGCAGAATACATTAAAACAGCAGATGGAAGATGTGGAGATCATCAAATCTTTCCGTTCTATGAAACTGGACAGCCGGGAGTTACTGGTACTGCTTGACGGGATTCAGAAAGGAACCGTTACGATTCAGATGAATGAGGACGGCGGTATCACAGTGGAGGATACCAAGGAGACACCCCAAAAAGAAAGCGATAACAGACCACCTGTGGGGCAGGTGGCAGAAAGAGAGGTTTTAGACGATGAGGAATAAAGTGGTAAAGAAACTTCTGATGATTGCTATGGCGGTAACAATGATTTCGGGAACATCCCTTGCTACTGTTTATGCAAATGCAAATCCACCGGCAGAAGAGACAACGACAGCGGTGGTGGAAGAGACAACAACAGAAAAGAATAAAGATACGGAGAAAGCAGAGGATACGGGAAGAGTTACCGGAGAGAGTAATAATTCTGCTTTTTCTACACCGGGAAATGCCCAGCTTGTAGATGATAAGGAAAATGATGATACAAAACAGTTCCTTACTATCCAGACGAAAAAGGGGAATACTTTTTATATGGTTATTGACCGTTCCAGTAATACAGAGAACGTATATATGATGTCTCTGGTCGATGAGAACGATCTGGCAGAATTTCTGGATGAAACAGAAAAAGACGAGGAAACTGAAGAATCAACCGTAGTGATCCCGGAAACCACACCGGAGACTACACCAGCAGCAGAGGAGGAAACCGAAGTGAAGAAAGAAGAGAAAAGAGGAATGAATGTGAAAGGTCTTGCAGCTATTGTAGTTGCAGCAATCTTAGGCTTTGCAGGAATCGCAGTCTATAAGAAACATGGACGCAGTAAGGACGAAGATTATGTAAGTGAACAGCTTGAATTTTCAGACGGTCCGTATGTAAATGAAGAGGATGATGAAAAAGAAGAATAAGCGTTTTTAAAAGATGGAAACAGTAATAAGGATAGGGGCAGCCAGAAATCTTGGCTGCCTTTTTGATAGAAAGGAAAGGATTATGTCTAAATTTTTAGTGATTGCAGAGAAGCCAAGTGTAGCACAAAGCTATGCGAAAAATCTGTCCGCTTATAAGCGGGAGGACGGTTATCTGGAGGGAGAAAGCTGTATCGTCAGCTGGTGTTTAGGACATCTGGCAGAGTATGCACAGCCAGAGGAATATGACCCGAAATATGAAAAATGGCAGTTTGATGATCTGCCAATCCTTCCAGAAACATGGAAGCTGAAAGTTTCCAAGGATAAAAAGAAGCAGTTTGAAGTCATAAAAACTCTGATGAATCGAAGTGATGTGGAATATCTGGTAAATGGCTGTGATGCAGGAAGAGAAGGAGAACTGATTTTTCAAAGAGTATATGACCTTGCCGGATGCAGGAAACCAGTGAAACGTCTGTGGATCAGCTCGATGGAAGATGCCGCCATTCAGAAAGGCTTCCAGACAATGAAAAGTGAGGAAGAATACAAGAATCTCTGTATGGCTGCGGTGTGCAGGGCACAGGCTGACTGGCTGATCGGAATGAATGGAACCAGAGCATACACCACGAGATATTTTAAACGATTGGTTGTGGGCAGGGTACAGACCCCAACCCTTGCCATGCTTGCAGAACGGCAGGAGAGGATTGAGCATTTTCAAAAAGAAGCGTTTTATAAGGTAGCACTGACAGATGGAAAACTTACAGTAGTTTCCGAAAACATTGCAAATGAAGAAGCTGCGGATCTGCTGGCAGCGTTATGTAATGGTTCGACCGCTGTGGTCACACAGATGAAGAAGGAGGATAAAAAAGCATTTCCGCCAAGACTTTATGATTTGACAAGCTTGCAGAGAGAAGCCAACCGTTACTTTGGATATACAGCGAAACGCACACTGGATATGCTACAGGAATTATATGAAGAAAAGCTGGTTACTTATCCAAGAACAGACAGCCAGTTTGTAACGGAGGATATGAAAGATTCGGTAGAGGAACTGGTAGAAAAAATGCCAGTATTACTTCCGTTTGTAGATTATGGACAGTTGGGGCATGGCATAAAAAGGGTAATCAACAATGCAAAGGTATCTGATCACCATGCGATCCTTCCGACAAAAGAAGCCGTGGAGAAAGGAATTGCTGATTTACCGGCAGATAAAAAGAATCTGATGATGCTGATCTGTCAGCAGCTGGTACAGGCAACTGGAGAAGAATATCTCTATGAGCAGACAGATATTACGGTAAAGTGCCAGGAACATGATTTTAAAGCCAGAGGGAAGATTCCAGTACAGATGGGATTTAAGGAAGTAGAAAAGGCATTTAAACAGCTGTGTGTTAAAGCGGAACCAGTGGAGGGAAAGGAAAAAGAGACTTCGATTCCTGCTGGGTATGAAGAAGGAATGAGGCTTTTTCCAGTAAAAGCGGATAAAACCACACATTATACCTCTCCGCCGAAACCATTCAATGAAGATACGCTTCTTGCTGCAATGGAAACAGCCGGTAATAAGGAGTTTGATTCTGAAACAGAGAAGAAAGGGCTGGGGACTCCGGCAACAAGGGCAAGTATCATTGAAAAATTGGTTTCTTCTGGTTATGCACAGAGAAAGGGTAAGCAGATATTACCAAGTACCGAGGGAAAGGAATTGGTAAAGGTCATGCCAGAGTATCTGAAATCAGCAGTAATGACTGCGGAATGGGAGAACCGGCTATTGATGATGGAAAAGGGACAGATTACAGATATTCAGTTTATGGGAGAGATTACTTCTCTTGTCCGTAAGATTTTAGAGGTATGCAGGGAGATACCAGAAGAGGAACGCAGGAGATTCCAGACGGAGAGGGAAGTGATCGGCAAATGCCCGGTCTGTGGCTGTGATGTTTTTGAAGGGAAACAGAATTTTTACTGCTCAAACCGTCAGTGTGATTTCGCTCTTTGGAAAGAAAACCGTTTCCTGGGAAGCATGGAGAAAAATCTGGATAAAAAGATGGCAAGAGAACTTCTTGATAAGGCTTGTACCCATGTAAAAGGTCTGTATTCTAAAAAGAAAGATATGAAATTTGATGCAGATCTGTTACTCACACTGGAGGATGGCAAGCCGAGATTCCATCTGGAATTCCCAAAGAAGAAAAAGAAATAAGACAAGGAGGTAAAGCGATATGTCTAAATTACAGGACATCCGGGATCTGGCACAGGAACATGCGGTATCAGTGAGCGGTTCCCCCAGAGACTGGATGGATTATATGGACACAGCATCAAGGTTATATCGTTATTCTTTTTCAGACC